>JABLTQ010069843.1_pt1 | contig 79520 bp, 60 predicted proteins | sample 7160101 | NCBI WGS metagenome assembly JABLTQ01 (sample SAMN14651228, study PRJNA627086) | human gut metagenome | isolation source: feces | host: Homo sapiens | reverse complement strand
GCGACTACTGCGGAAAGCCGATCTCCAACCATGAGGACGCAGACAAAAACCACCTTTGCGACTACTGCGGAAAGGCAATCTCCAATCATGAGGACGCAGACAAAAACCACCTCTGCGACTACTGCGGAAAGCCGATCTCCAACCATGAGGACGCGGATAAGGATCACGTCTGTGACCTCTGCGGCAAGGTGATCACCAATCATGTCGGTGGAAAGGCGACCTGCAAGAGCAAGGCGGTATGCGAAGCGTGTGGAAAGGTCTACGGCGAGCTTGACAAGGATAATCACGCCAACCTCAGGCATATCGACGCAAAGGCGGCGACCAAGAGCACCGAGGGCAATATCGAGTATTGGTATTGCAGCGGCTGCGACAAATATTACGCTGATGCAGATGCGACCAAGGAAATCAAAAAAGCAGACACTATAACGGCGAAGCTGAAAGACGATTCCAAATCCCCGCAGACCGGCGACACAGGCAACCTTGCGCTATGGTTTGCCCTGCTGCTTGTCAGCGGCGGCGCTGCCATCGGCACAACGGTTGTCAGCAGAAAGAAAAAGCACAACAGATAACAAAGTAGTATAACTCACACGGCGGCTATCGGAAACGGTAGCCGCTTTTTTAATTTTGAAAAGTGCCGGACTTACGACACCGACCGCGGTATGGCGTTTGGCTTGAAAAGGGGGTGCGGTATAATGCTTGGCGATACGGTAGAGCCGCTGCCGACGGAAAGCTGTTGCAGGAGCTATGACCAATGGCGGTGGACGAACAGACCTCCGACCGCAAAACGCTGATGAAGCAGGTGGAAAAAGCCAAAGCGCGGCTTGCGGAGATCGACATTATTATCTCCAACATCTATGAGGACAAAGCACTCGGTCGCATTACCGAACACCGCTGCCTTGCCAAATACGATGCCAAGTCAAAAAAAACTGCAAAGCGAGATTGAGGAAATCGAAAATCATTTCTCTGCCGTGGATACGCGGCAGATCAACACAGAAATGTTTATTAAGAGCATCCGTAAGTACAGGGACATCCGCAAGCTCACTCCGCAGAGCGTCAGCGACTCGATCGACAAAATCGTGGTCGGCAAGCGGCAGAACATAGACAGCGTATTGGTTCAGCAATTTGATATTTATTATCGTTTCGTCGTTCTGAAATCACCGACAATAAAAAAGTGCCTTTCCGAAGTCCTCAGCAGTGAGCTAACCGCAAAGCACCGGCAGCAAAGCTGCCGGTGGATGAGCCGTAGAACTGCGGACCGCGCAAACATAGGCTGAGCCGTTAAGCTCACCTCCGAAGCAGCAGCGCATGCAAATGAATATCTCCGTTCAATCTGCACTGCAAAGTTCTATTTCGTAATATTCGTTTGCCTCGCAGGTTCTGTTAAAAACGAGTTTTTAACAGAACCTTGATTATTTTTCACTTTTCCGGTCTGTTTTTGCACTCCCCTTTTGTGACAACCTCTACTGCATCTGCCGACCAAACATCCGTATAACCGTCTGTATCCGCAGGCTGAGGGCAAATAGCAATAGTAATATACCCCATAGCAAGATTTTTTTCATACACTCCAAACCTTTCAGAATTTCTGCGTCTATATAGGTGAAAGCTTTCGAGAGGAAAAGAGCCAAAAAACAAATGAACAAAACAGTTACCGAAAAAATCATAGCCGAATATCTAAAGCCCATATTCGGTTTTGCACTGAAACGCTGCCGCAATATTCAAGATGCAGAGGATCTGTCGCAGGAGATCGCAGCCAAGGCATTTCGGATGCTTCTCATAAGGAACGATATATCAGATGTCGACAAATACATCTGGACGGTTGCGCACAACACGCTAAGCAGCTATTATCGCAGCAATGCAAAAACCATCATCACTGCACCGATAGACGAGTCGGCAGAACGAATCGCCGACCCGAGCAGCTCAGCAGAGTCGGACGACTCCGAGTCGACCGTTTCCCGACTGTATTCGGAGATAGCATATCTTTCCGGGATACAGCGGCGCATCGTAATCGCCTATTATTTTGAGAATCGCAAGCAGGCGGATATAGCAAAGGAGCTCGGCATCGCAGTCGGTACTGTCAAGTGGCATTTGTTTGAAGCGAAAAAGGAACTGAAAAGGGGTGTATCCATGACAAGAGAATACGGAAAGCTGAAATTTGATCCTATCAAATTCAAAGGGTGTCATAATGACGGCACGATAGGCACAAAGGGGCACAACAGGAATTTCTTCCGCAGCGCACTTACTCAGAATATCGCCTATCTGATCCGAGACCGCTACAAGTCGGTGAACGAGATAGCCGATGAGCTCGGAGTATCTCCGGTCTACGTCGAGAGCGAGGTGACCTATCTCGAAAAATACGGATTCTTGCAGAAAAAGGGCGAGAAGTATATCTCGAGCTTTATAATCAATATACCGGACGAGCATACAATAAAGCTGCAAGATGAGATATACAGCCGCGCAGCCGAGCTTATCGCAGACGAGCTGTTCGACGGGCTGACCGAGAGCGGTATGACGGTCCCGCGCCGCACATGAATTTCTTTTGTTCCGCTTCGCTCCACTCTGTAAATTCATGAGCATTTATAAATGTATATTATATTTAGTGGATTTTTCGACTGCACATTTCTTGACAATTCCAGTATCTTTATTCCCTGTCTTATAGTTGATATTTATTCACACATATGATATAATTAATATATATAGTCGGACAGTCACATAAGGAGCGTAATTCGTCATGGGAAACTCACCTGATATACTGAACACAATGAAGGACACTTTTTTCAATGTGCTTCCCTTTTCCATCATCCTTTCTGTCATACTGTTTGCTGCGGGAACGATACTGCTTTTATTCCTTATATCCAAATACAATAATTCAGCCTACTATAAGCGAACAAGACTGCCGTTTTTTTCGCTTTTTCGCTTCAGCATATTTGGCGACGAAGACGATTCCGAATCGCTTGGCTACTACGGCGAATACCAGATATATAAAAAGCTGCGATATTTAGAAAATTGCGGCGCAGAATTCCTCTTCAACCTGTATCTGACGAAACCCGACGGCGGAACATCGGAAGTTGATGTCGTTATGATCTGCGAGAAAGGCATCTTTGTTTTTGAAAGCAAGAATTACAGCGGATGGATATTCGGCGATGAAAGCAAACCGATGTGGTATCAGACACTTTCGGTCGGCAACGGAAAGAGCCAAAAAAACTCCTTCTATAATCCGATCGCGCAAAACCGCAACCACATCAAATATCTCAAACAATATATTCGAGACGATATACCCGTATATTCCGTGATAGTTTTTTCGCAGCGATGCACGCTGAAAAAAATCACGCTAAACACCGCTGACACATATGTCAGGAAGCGAAACGATCTACCCATCCTTATATCAGATATATGCCGCAGTTCAAAAGGCAGTTCTCTCGGCAAAGATGAAATTGCAAACTTGTACAATAAACTGTCGAAATACATGAACGCAAGCAGTGAGGTCAAAGAAAAGCATGTAAACAGCATAAAGCATAGGCAAGCCGCGCATAAAGCAGGATACAGCAAAGAGGCACATAACCCGGCTGCCGCGCAGGTCGATAAATTCCATACGCAAGAGGAATTACAGTACACAGCAGACGGCGATGATGTGCATAATGATGTACAGATACAGAGAAGCGAACAGATTCAGAACAGCGCCCCGCACGCCAGCACCAAACATATCTGTCCGCGCTGCGGCGGCATGCTCGTAATGCGAACCGCAGCAAGGGGCGCACACGCAGGCGAAACATTCTACGGCTGCAGCAACTACCCCAAATGCAGATTCATGGAAAATGTAAGTCATGAACAGCTGCAGAAAACGCCGTCTCAATAAACAGCAACGGCAAACGAACACATCGGTCCGTCTGCCGTTTTTCATCCGATTTACACTTGAGGATAAAATAGCAACGCGAAAATATCATCCGTGCAGCATTCTGCAATATCGTCCATCGGCATAACACATACCATCATGCCACGCCGCAATAACACGTACCGTTCCCCCCGACACGATAACGTCTGCCTCGCATCGCACGTCGACGCAGCCAAAACACTGCGGAATGTGCCGATCAAGCGGGGCACCGCAGCCAGGTCAATTCATCTCGGTGCTGCTGCGGACTTCACCCCAGCGCGACATCGAGCGCCATCATAAGCACAAAGCCGAGCGTAAATGAGAGCGTTCCGACCGCGCTGCGCAGATCGGGTATGAGCTCTTCTACGACCACGCACATCATAGCGCCGGCGGCGAAGCTAAGCAGATACGGCATTAGCGGAGCAACAAAGGCGAGCGCAAGCAGCGGAAGTGCTGCGGCAATAGGCTCAACTATACCCGAGAGAGCGCCGGCAAGGAATGCCCGACCACGCCCGCGTTCGCGCAGCGGCATCGAGACGATAGCCCCCTCCGGAAAGTTCTGTATCGCTATGCCGAGCGCGAGCGAGAATGCGCCCATAAGCGAAAGCTCGGTACCGTGCATGAGAAATCCGGCATACGCCACGCCGACCGCCATGCCCTCCGGTATGTTATGCAGCGTTACGGCAAAAGCGGTCATCCCCGCGCTGCCGCGCCGCGACAGCATCGGTGCGACCTTGCCAATGACGCAGATAAACAGCGCACCGAGCACAAAGCCGACCGCGGCGGGCAGAAACGCAAGCGCGCCGAGCCGCTCCGAATCGGCGATAGACGGGAGCAGCAGACTCCAGACCGATGCCGCCGTCATCACCCCCGCCGACAGTCCCGAGAGCACCTCGCGCACCCGCTCTCCCGGCTCATGCGCGAGCAAAAAAACACATGCCGCGCCGAGCGACGTTCCGATAAAAGGGATTATTATCCCGAAGAGCACTTCTCTCATATTTTATGTCATTCCTTTCCGCTTTGCGGCAGCACCGCAGGCACACAGCGCGGTACGACTCGCATCGGCAAGCACCGGCAGGTCGGTAGATTGCCGCATCACCGTCATCCGCAATCGTTCAACTATACTATATGCCGCCCGCCTGTCAGCGGTTCCATGGAACGAAAAAACATAGGGGCATTACAGACAAATAGGAGCGGAAGCCTGCGTTTTTTCGCCGAGAGGTGAAGTATGAGCCTTAATGCCGCAAAAAAATGAGATGTTAGAAATACCCGGAACGAGCACTTTAACATCTCATAATCAAATATCAATATGCGAATCGACCGAATGATTTTACACGGAGCGCCGCCGTACGGCTCGAGCGCACACGCTCAGACCATTCGACACGCCTCGCAGCTGTCGCAGTCGGGAAACAGCTTCCTGTCGTATTCAATGCCGTTTTTGTCGTAATAGTCCTTGATAGCGGACTTTATTGCCTCCTCGGCAAGCACCGAACAGTGCAGCTTATGTGCGGGCAGACCGCCGAGCGCATCGACCACCTGCTTGTTTGTTATAGAGAGCGCCTCCTCGACCGTCTTTCCCTTTATCATCTCGGTCGCGATGGAGGACGATGCTATCGCGCTGCCGCAGCCGAATGTCTCAAAACGAACATCGGTAATAATGCCGTTCTCGATCTGCAGCTGCATCTTCATAATATCACCGCATTTTGCGTTGCCTACCTCACCCTCTGCATCGGGATGCTCAAGCGTTCCGACATTGCGCGGGTGCATGAAATGATCCATAACAGTTTCGGTATAGAGTGCCATATCATTTATCTCCTTATCTATTTACTCGTTTTATGCATTATCTCACAGAATAAAGTTCTTTTTGCCGCTGACAAGATCAGACCAAACGGGAGACATGTCTCTGAGCCGCTCAACGACCGCAGGTACAGCCTCGATTATCCTGTCGATCTCCTCCTCGGTATTACCCGCGTCGATGGTCAGGCGAAGCGAGCCGTGCGCGACCTCGTGCGGTCTGCCTATCGCGAGCAGAACGTGGCTCGGGTCGAGCAAACCGGAGGTGCAGGCGCTGCCCGAGGAGGCGCATATTCCTGCCGCATCAAGCAGAAGTAGCAGGCTCTCGCCCTCTATTCCCTCGAAGCAGAAGCTGACGTTTCCCGGCAGACGGTTGACGGGATCGCCGTTCAGCGCCGAATGCGGTATACGAGACAGTCCCGCAATGAGCTTGTCCCGCAGAGAGGTAACGTATGCCGAATCCTGCTCTATATGTGCGCATGCATATTCAAGCGCTGCCGCCATTCCGACGATAGCGGGCATATTCTCGGTGCCGGCACGCTTTCCGCGCTCCTGAGCACCGCCCTCAATGATGCCGGTAAGCGCAATGCCGCGGCGCGCGTACAGAATTCCTACACCCTTAGGCCCGTGGAACTTGTGCGACGAGACCGATGCAAGGTCGATATTCTGCTCGACCACATTGATGGGAAGGTGTCCCGCCGCCTGAACGGCATCGGTGTGGAAAAGCACTCTGCGCTCTCTGCACACCTTGCCTATCTCGGCAATAGGCATGACCGAGCCTATCTCATTGTTCGCGTACATGACGCTGACAAGACAGGTATCGTCTCTGATAGTATCTGCGACCTGCTGCGCCGTGACCGTTCCGAGCGTACCGACCGGGAGCAATGTGACCTCGAAGCCCTCTTTTTTCAGCTTTTCGAGCGTATGGAGCACAGCGTGATGCTCAAAGGCGGTGGAAATAATGTGCTTCTTACCCTTGCGCGCCCCTATCCTTGCCGCCGACACAAGCGCTTGATTGTCGGATTCGCTGCCGCCGGAGGTAAAGTATATCTCGCGCGCCGTTGCGCCGAGACACGCAGCTACACGCTCGCGCGCATTGAGCAGCGCCTCAGCCGCCCTCTGTCCTGCCGAATGCAGGCTCGACGGGTTTGCGTAGATCTCGGAAAAATACGGCATCATAGCCTTCAGTGCGACCTCGCTCGTGCTTGTGGTCGCCGCGTTATCTGCATATATCATCATGTATCTTCTCCTCTCCGCCGCACGACATCGCCGTTCTGCGGCGCGCCTGCGGAAGTCAGATTTTTATTCTTTACCGAGCGGCACAAAATATTCGTCAGACGCTTATCGCGCCGAATAAACTGTGATGTTTTTGCCATTGATATCTTAAACATACCGCCTCGGTATGTTTTATTATAATCGCATAAACATACCTTGTCAATAGGCTTTGTAAAAATTTTTACCTGACAGCGCGAAAATCGCCTCTGCAGCTGTTCGTGCGATACTTTCAAAGCCGAGCATATGCCGATTGTGACGTAATATATGCGCTGTTTTCAATCGCGGGAAATACTGCGTTAATAATACCAATACTCAGCCGCTGCTAATCTTTCGAGCTATCTGCAGCGGCCAGAGCACTTCTTCGCTTCAGGACCGCCCTCGATCTCCCCGCTCGCAAGAGAGCGCAGGTCGATGCTGTCAAGATACGAATCTATCATATTTTCGAGCCGCCGCCACATCGGGAGTGTGACGCACTTTCCCGCTCTCGGACAGCTGCACTGCTCCTCCTCGAGACACGATACCGGAGCGAGCGATCCCTCGGTCAAGCGCAGCACCTCACCTACCGAATATTCTTCGAGATTCCGCGTAAGACGGTAGCCGCCGCCCTTTCCGCGCAGCCCCTCGACAAGTCCGCCGCGCACGAGCATAGCAATTATGCTCTCGAGGTACTTTTCGGAAACCTCCTGAGCCTGCGCGATCTGCAGCAGCGGTATGTAGCTGTCGCGCCCGTATTTGCCAAGCTCGAGCATGATTCGCAGAGCATATCTTCCCTTTGTTGATACAAGCATAATCTCCTCCGAAAAAACATAAATTACAGCCGCCGATAAAATCCGACCGCCCGTTTTTGCGCCCGAAGCACCGCTGCTGCCACAAGAAAAGCAACAGCCGCCGCGTCGGTGCAGATAAATCATCCGTATAAACATAGTATATCACTATGTTATTACTTTTGCAAGCCCCTATAAAATCGGCGAGGCTAAAAAAACTCAAATCGAAAATCGCCTCTGCCGTACAATTGTGCGGCAACGTGAAAAAATTCGACGCTTCTGCATCTTTTTTATCTTTAAGCGTTTAGCGTCGCTCCGAACATTTTTTTCTGCGGGATTACAGCAAGCTGTAAATAAAGCCTCGGTACGTGCTTATCACATACCGAGGCTTTAGCGCCTTGTTGTCTATACGGTGGGAAAATCCCCCCGGTTTTAAAGCTTTGGCAGGGGTTTGGGGGAGACTTTCGCGAAAGTCTCCCTCATCGTACCTTTCGTCCTCCGAGCCGTCACGCGCGGCGGAAGGAAACGCTCCAGTCGACCTTACGGTTCTCGCTGTCATCGGGAGTGAGGGTCAGAATGCCGTCGCAAACTTCACCCTCGGTCGGGACAAATCCCTGCGGGACATAGACGAAGATCTTGTATCCGTCGCCGCGAACGACCTCGGAGCTGCCGGAGAGCGTCAGGCTGTTCTCGTCCCAGCGCACATCGGAGAGCTCAGCTGCACCCTGAGTAAGATGGCGGCTTGTCGACGCTATCTGCGGTCTGCCGGTAAGACGGCGAACTGCACAAACTGCGGACTGGTTTGCCTCAAGCTCGAGCGTCAGATCGCCGTCATAGATACCGAGCAGCTTCTGATGCCAGAAATCAAATACAAGGTACTCACCCTGCTCAATGTGCAGCTGACGCGGCAGATTGATAGTAAAGTTATCTGCATGCTCCTGCATATTGAGTATATCGAACACATTCCAACGCTCGTACGGCGTGTCGACCGCGAGTGTAACGAAGAAGCGCTTGCCGTCGTGCGTCAGCTCGCGTACATCCATCGGATGGATATCGAGGGTAGGCAGTGCGCGGCGAAGCATCTCTATACGGTCGGCGGGAAGCTCGGTCAGCTCATCGCCGAAGGTAACGGGCAGTCCGAGCAGCGAGACGGCGGAAACGCGGGAGCGCGCCTGCTCGAAGTCACTGTATTCGGGGCGAATGACCACGTTGTCGGGGTCGCAGTAGAACGAAACATTATGGAAGGAATAGAAGCGGAGGATACGCTCCACAAAATCGCCGATAAAATCGCGCCAGTGGAAGATATCGTTGCCTATGCGTGCGGTATCAAACACATCCGAGAGCATGAGCACCTCGCGGTCGTTTCCGCCCGCGCAGGACATCATATAAAAGTCCTCTCCGACGACCTCGCGCGCCTTTTGGCAGAGACGGCGGAGCGACTCGGTGGAGGTGATCTCGGGATGCTTCATGCATTCATGCCACTCATCGGCATAGCCGACGGTATTAGGCAGGCAGTCCCACTTGACCGCCTCGAAGCCCCATTCCTTGACCTGCTCAAAGGCACGGGGGATAAGCTCATTGACAACACGCTCGTCCGAGATATCGAAGAAGTACTTTCCGCACCATGTCGTGCAGTCGGTGAGCAGCGAGTCGCGGAACTCCTTAACTATCTCGGTCTCCGCAGGCTCGACGGTCGGAGCGACCCAGAGAACCGGAATAAAGCCGAGCTCCTTTATCTGCTGTGCGATGTAGCCGAGTCCGTGCGGGTACTTCTGCTTATTGGGCTGAAAGAATCCGATATCCTTAGGGGCATCCTCGAGACCGAACTCCTCGTGATACCAGTCCCAGTCTATCCAGATGGACTTTGCGCCGTAGTCGTAAAGGAACTGACGCTGGAAGCGTGCATTTTTCAGCACGACCTCCTCGTTCGCCTCAAACTTGACCGAATACCATGTCATCCAGCCGGTATGCGCGGTCTTGAATGCGGTATTCTTATTGATGCAGGAATAGTTGGTACGGAAGCGTGTGCGGTATACATAAAGGATGGACTCAAGCGACAGCGTCCCCTCGGTGAGGAAAGTATAGCAGCCGCGCTCATGCGAGAAGTCAAGCACGCTGCGGTCTCTGCCGCTGAGGCGGAGCGCCATGTCGGTCTTTCTGTCAAAGAGGCAGTCGTCGATGGTCGATACGGCATGTCCGTACGCCGCGCGGAGGTCATCCTCCGAGCCGTCTCGATCGAGGCACATAGCAAAGCTGTCGTCGAGCTCGCCCCAATAGAGATTGCCCGAAAACTCAATGCGCACACCCTCGGGCAGTCCGTCGGCATCCGCCTCGACGCGATCGCGCTTAGCGCGGAATGTGACCTGCGTCAGCTCGCCGAAGGGCGCGGGGCCCTCGCGCAGATCGAGACGCACCATTGCGTAGGTCTCGTGCAGCGGCTGATCCCACACGTATTTTATCGCTCCGAAGGAGCAGAGGTCTCCGAGCATTTTCCCGTCCTTGTCGAGAAAACGCACATATATATCGTCTCCGATAACGCCTCTGCCTTCATAGTAGAATTTCAGCCGTCTCGTAATAGGATCGATGCTGAGTGCATGGTCGAAATAGTTTGCATAGGTGTTGTTGCGTTCGTGTTGCATGATTCTTTCTCCGATCAATGGGGTATATGGTTTAAAGCCCCGTATTTTTATTAGAACAGACATAAGGCGTCGCGCCCATGCTCCTCCTATTTCTGCGCCGAGCGATAAACAGCGTAGGTCGGTACGCGAATACGTCGGCATACAGTTGTCGAAAGCATGATATCAAAGCCGAAAGGTCAAATCAAGTGTTTTTCCAAAAAAGCGTCATTTTAAATGTAAACTTTTTTCGCATTTGCCGTATTTGCTTCATCTCCGGGTCAATATCGGAGTACCATACACCGCTCCAAGGTCGCCGCGCCGTCCGTCACAATGCCGAAAAAGGCACAAAGCGATTGACAAACGGATATAAAGAGGGTATAATTATAATGGTTTTTTGTACATGCATCACTTATTATTTACTCGCAGCATTTCGATTTATTATCTCAAGATTTTGATATCATTTTTTTACCGTCTTATTATTCGTATCGTACGTCGACGGATCTCCGCCTGCGTTAACATATAAGTCTATCAAAGAATATCGCTTCACTGCACGGCATCCTGCGCTTATGCATTGCAACACAGCGTAACAAATAGTGCTTTATGCAGCTCTGCACATGTACAAGGACGCTCCCGCAGCACTCTCTGCCGCCACCGGCAGCTGCGGTAACAAAATGACGAAAGGGAGCTTTTGCCGAGGCGGAGCTGCGGTTTAAATAATGCAGGATAAACATAACAACCCGAGCGATCGCAATATACAAGGCGGCTGTGAACCGTGCGATATCCGTCAAAGCGGAGGCGATAACGCAAGCACGGCGGGTATCGAGACCTCGCGCAGTGCAAAACCGAAAAAACCCGCTGGGAGATCAAAGGTTTTCTGGGCGCTTGCATCGGTCGTGCTTGCGGCACTGACCATCTGGGCGGTGGTCTCTCAGAGCCGACACTTTACGGCGGAGGGCTTTTTTATCTATCTGAAAAATGCAAGCCCCCTATGGCTCGCATGCGCGACGCTGTGTATGCTATGCTTCATCCTCTCGGAGGCCTTTGCGATAATATCGCTGCTGAAATATTTCGGCTGCCGCAGCAGTCTGCGGGGCGGCTACATATATTCTACGGCAGACATCTTCTTCTCCGCGATAACTCCGTCCGCGACCGGCGGACAGCCCGCGAGCGCCTTCTTCATGATGCGCGACGGCATATCCGGCACGGTAACTACGATATCGCTGATACTCAACCTTGCACTGTACGCAATGTCGATACTTATCATAGGAATTATCGGTGCCGCAGTCTCTCCGCATCTGTTTTTCAGACTCGGAGTACTGCCAAAAGTTCTGATAATCTTCGGCATTATCGCGCAGATATTTCTCACCGTCATGTTTCTTATGCTGCTGCGTCACGGCGCTATCATCCGCCGTGTAGGAAGCGCTCTGATAAAGCTGCTGTCGCGGCTGCATCTGATTGCGCATACCGAGGAGAAGCTGAAAAGGCTCGACGATTATATCGAGAATTACGGAGAATGCGCGGCAATGATACGCGGCAATTTCCGTCCGCTGCTGCCGGCGCTGTGCTTCAATGTGCTTCAGCGGCTCTCGCAGATAGCCGTCTCGGTATTTGCATTTCTCGCGACCGGAGGCGCGCCGGAGCGGATAGGCACCGTATTTTCGCTGCAATGCTATGTCGTCCTCGGCTCAAACTGCATCCCCGTTCCGGGTGCAATGGGAGTATCCGATTACATCATGCTCAGCGGTCTCGGCTCGATAGGAATGCCGCCGGAAGCCGCTGTCAGCCTCGATCTGCTCAGCCGTTCTGTCTCATTCTACATCTGCATCATCGTCTGCGGCATATCTATTATGGGCAAATATATATACGATCGAAAAAAAACAAAAAGGCAGCTTGATAACATCGGCGCAAAAAGCAGCTAACCGAAATCACAGAAATCATCAAAATTATCGGCATCACCGAAGCCAACGGCTACGATCTCTGATCCCGACACTAAATCTGAAAGGTAGCTTTTGAATACAAAAGCAACGGTCATATAAGCAATGATAGGCGTTTACGACTACACGATCATACTTACATTTCTCTCGCTGCTGTCGGCGAGCACCGGTATAATAACTACTCTCAGCGGCTCCGGTCATCCCTATATAGGCAGCTTCTTTCTGCTCTTCTGCGGTCTGTGCGACGCATTCGACGGCAAGATAGCACGAAGAAAGGTCGACCGTACCGATATCTCGAGACGGTTCGGAATTCAGATAGACTCGCTCTCCGACCTTGTCGCTTTCGGCGTACTCCCCGCCTGCATCGGCACCGCGCTCATCCGCGTATCGCCCTTTATGCACCGCATTCAGGAGGCATTCGGTGATAAATTCATCGGCTCGACTGTCAGATACGTGCTGTATGCCATTCTTATGTTCTACGTTCTCGCCGCTATGATACGCCTCGCGTATTATAATGTCACAGAGGAAGATAGACAGGAGACCGAGACCGAGGTCCGCCGCAGCTATACGGGACTGCCGGTAACAAGCGCCTCGCTCATTATTCCGTTCGCGCTGCTGCTCAACTACATAATCCCCTTTGACCTGACTGTGGTTTTCATCGGTATAGTTATGCTGACCGCTATCGCGTTTATATCCAATTTTAATATTAAAAAGCCCGGCACACGCGGGATCCTTATCATGGTGGGGATCGGACTGGTGGAAGCAATAATTATGATAATATTTGCTTTTTTGCGCTCACGCATATAATAGATCCGTACACGAAACAACGCTCGGGCAAGACATCCGTCATAACGACATAAAGACTTAAAGGTTAAAATCTCCTCGCAGCGATCGCGCGGGGAGATTTTTCGGAATAAGGAAGCTATAAGCGACAAACAATGAAAGAAAAGAAAAGAGAAGAAACAGAACGGCAGAACAGCATCGCCACAAGTGAAAACGCGAGCGCGGACACCAACAACGACGGCGGCGCGCTCCGCATCCTATATGAAACAGTGCCCGGCAGGGTGCTGCTGCGGCTGCTCAGTGCACGGTGGGTATCGCGTGTGTGCGGAGCATTTCTCGACTCGCGCCTCTCGGTGCCTATGATAAAGGGCTTTGCAGAGCGCAGCGGTATAAATATGCAGGACTATCTCGAATATGATTTTTCGTCCTTCAACGAATTCTTTACGCGGCGCATACGCCCGGAGATGCGTCCGATAGCCGCAGAGCCGAGCATTCTCCCCTCCCCCTGCGACGGCAGGCTCAGTGTATACCGGATACACGACGGGCTTGTAATACCGATAAAGCAGAGCCGATATTCGATAGCAGATTTATTAAAAGACAGCACGCTCGCGGAGCGCTACCGCGGCGGCATCTGCCTTGTTTTCCGTCTCTGCGTCGACAACTATCACCGCTACCATTATATCGACGCAGGCAGACAATCGGTGAATATTTTCATTTCCGGCAGGCTGCACACCGTTCGCCCCATCGCGCTGAGGAATGTTCCGGTATTCACCGAGAACTGCCGCGAATACACCGTCATGGAGACCGAGAATTTCGGCACCGTGACCGAGATAGAGGTTGGCGCGATGCTCGTCGGCAGGATAAAGAATCGCCTCAGCTCGGGCAGCTTTTCACGGGGTGAGGAAAAGGGGATGTTTTTGTACGGAGGAAGCACCGTTATCCTGCTGCTTGAGGGTGGGCGCGCCGAGATAGACAGACGCTTTTTCGACGCAACCGAGGCGGGCACGGAAACACCTGTGCTGCTCGGTCAACCTCTCGGACATAACGTAAAGGGCGACGCAAAAGGAGAAACGGCAACAGGCGCAGAGGCATAAGCAAATCGGATATCCGACCCGCGTGCGGTCCCTCGACGATTTCGGACACAGCGCCGAACTACGGGCAAATCGCAAAATGGCGATCCATAAACAAGTAAATCATAATTTCAAAGTAAAATAGTCGCTTGATGCCGCTTAAACTCGCCGCAATCTATTGACATTTGACCAAAAATGTAGTAAAATTTATATGATTATTGTTAATTACTATCGCTAATAACATTGTATCTAATATCCGAACAACAAGGAGGACTATTCCGATATGGAACAGGCAAGAATCAAGGAACTCAAAAGGATATCCGCAAATATCAAGCTGGGTGCGCTTGAGGCGGTATTCAGCGCAAGCTCCGGACATCCCGGCGGATCGCTCTCCATCTCCGACATTCTCTCGTATCTCTACTTTGAGGAGATGAATATTGATCCTCGCGACCCGAAGAAGGCGGATCGCGACCGCTTTGTACTCTCCAAGGGACACACCGCTCCCGCTCTCTATGCAGCACTTGCGGAGAGAGGATATTTTCCGCGCGAAGATCTCAAAACCTTCCGTCACATAGACAGCTATCTCCAGGGTCACCCGGACATGAAGGGCACACCCGGTGTTGATATGACGACCGGCTCGCTCGGTCTCGGCTTCTCCGCAGCGTGCGGCATGGCGCTTTCCGCAAAGATATCGGGCGAGAGCTACCGTGTATACTCGGTTCTCGGCGACGGCGAGTCCGAGGAGGGTCAGGTATGGGAGGCGGCTATGTTCGCCGCTCACAAGAAGCTCGACAATCTCTGTATCTTCCTTGACTACAACGGTCTCCAGATAGACGGTCCCATCGCAGAGGTCAACGATCCCTCTCCGCTTGACGAGAAGTTTGCGGCATTCGGCTGGAACGTCCTCATGATAGACGGTCACGACATCGAGGCTATCGACAGCGCCGTAAAGGCAGCTAAGGCATGCAAAGGCAAGCCCACCGCCATCATCTGCCGCACCGTAAAGGGTAAGGGCGTTTCCTTTATGGAAAACTCCGTAAAGTGGCACGGCTCCGCTCCGAATGAGGAGCAGTATAAGCAGGCTGTTTCCGAAATCAATTCCTATATCGATTCGCTCTGATAACGCGAGAAAGGTCAGGTCAATATAATGGCAGCAATTGGTGAAAAGATCGCAACCCGCGAAGCGTACGGCAACGCACTTGCCGAGTTCGGCGCTAAATACGAAAACGTGGTCGTTCTCGATGCAGACCTTGCAGAGGCGACTAAGACGGTAAAATTCAAGAAGGCATTCCCGGAGCGCTTCTTTGACTGCGGTATCGCAGAGGGCAACATGGTCGCTATCGCGGCAGGCATTGCAACGACGGGCAAGATCCCGTTCTGCAGCTCTTTTGCAATGTTTACCGCCGGCAGAGCATTTGAGCAGATACGCAATGCCGTCGGCTATCCGCATCTTAATGTTAAGATAGGCGCGACCCACGCCGGCATAACCGTCGGTGAGGACGGCGCAACGCATCAGTGCCTCGAGGATATCGGCACTATGCGCACAATACCCGGTATGACAATAATCAACCCCGCAGATGCCGTCGAGGCACGTGCAGCTGTTGAGGCGGCTATCAATTTCAACGGTCCCGTATATATGCGCTTCGGCAGACTTGCCGTTCCGGTAATCTACGACGAGGCAAGCTACAAGCTGGAGATAGGCCGCGGTATCAAGATGGCAGACGGCAGCGACGTTACCATCATCGCGACCGGTGTTACCGTTGCAATGGCACTCGAGGCACGTGCAACGCTCGCAGCAGAGGGCATCGACGCAGCTGTTGTCAACATCCATACCATTAAGCCTCTCGACCGCGAGCTCGTTATCGCAGAGGCTCGCAAGACCGGCGCTATCGTCACCGCAGAGGAGCATAACATCATCGGCGGTCTCGGTGAAGCTGTATGTGCCGCCACCGCAGAAGCATATCCCGTTCCCGTTCTCAGGGTCGGCGTCGAGGATCGCTTCGGTCGTTCCGGTAAGGTTCCGCCGCTGCTCGAGATGTACGGCATAACTCCCGCAAATATTGCCGCTAAGGCACGCGAGGCTGTTAAGCTGAAAAAATGATCCGGTAAAGAAGAATTCGGCATCCCGACCGCTCCGACTGCTCTTGGGGTGGAGTGCGGGGTGCCGTTTTAAGCAAAGCGTGTCGATATACGTCGAATGCCGCAGGCACCAAACTATCCGTACGCGCCACATGTTATGCAATATACCGCAGCTTACCACCGTATTCATATTTCAACGGAGCTTAGCGGATTTTATCAGAGCTTATCATATTTTATCTCTTATCATATTTTATCGCAGCTCACCATATCTTATCGTACTTCACTAAAAATGCGCGAAGAACAGATACTCAAAAGAAGCGCTCTGTCTCCACGCGAAAGGAAGGGCATTCATATGAAGTTTTACGGAATGCAGAAGCTATCCCTGCTCGATTTTCCCGGCAAAATGTGCGCCACCGTATTCACAGGCGGCTGCAACTACCGCTGCCCGTTCTGCCACAATTCATCGCTTGTTGAGGCGGAGCGGCTATGCGGAGGTCAGACCATAGACGGCGAGGAGGTCATACGCTTCCTCCGCCGGCGCGAGGGCATCCTTGAGGGCATTGCAATAACCGGCGGCGAGCCGACGCTGTGGGGCGAGCAGCTCGTTTCGTTTATCCGCAAGGTCAAGGAGCAGACTGATATGCTCGTCAAGCTCGACACGAACGGTACGCATCCCGACGTGCTGCGCGAGTGCATCGCTGCGGGCATAGATTACGTTGCGATGGACATAAAAAGCTCGGAGGAGCGCTATCACATCGTCGCGGGACATGCCGATACGAGGCTGGACAAGGTAAAGGAAAGCATCTCAATACTTCTCGGAGGAGAGGTAGATTACGAGTTTCGCACAACGGCGGTAAAGCCGCTGCACACCGTAGAGGATTTTAACGGCATAGGGCAGCTTATCAGCGGGGCAAAGCGCTATTTTATACAGTGCTACAAGGATTCCGGAGATATCCTCATCGAGTCGGATGAAGCTGCGGCGGAATACGAGCGCAGCGCCGTCGGCACAGCCGAGCTCGGCGCATATTCCAAGGATGAGCTTGAGAGCTTCCTCGCCATCGCAAAGAAATACATTCCGACAGCAGAGCTGCGCGGGGTCGACTGAACCGCCGACGCGCACGGAGTCGAGCCTCATTCGACGGCGAAGCACGTTCGGTATCAACGGCAACATTCCGATCACAAATACCCCCATAGGAGAAAAAAGCATGAATATGAGAAATCGCGTTGGCGAGCTTATTCGCGAGCGGATGATGAGTGATGATTTTCTCGAGCTCATTGCAAGCAACAAAGCGCCTTTCGACGAGCTGATGGCGTACTATCGCTGCGCCATAATGGAGATAGAGACAAAATTCAATGTTCTAAACGAAGAATTCTCGCTCCAATACGACCGCAATCCCATCGAATCCGTCAAGAGCCGTATAAAGTCGACCGACAGCATCGTCCGCAAGCTGCGCGACAGGGGACTGCCGTTCAGCCTCGAATCCATCGAGAGAAGCATATCGGACATTGCGGGTGTGCGGGTAATATGCTCGTTTCCCGAGGATATATATCTGCTCGCAGACTGTTTGCTGCGGCAGAATGACATCACGCTGATCGAGCGCAAGGATTACATAGCTACACCGAAGGACAACGGCTACCGCAGTCTGCATCTCATCGTAGAGGTCCCGATATTCCTGCGCAGCGAGACACGCATGATGAAGGTCGAGGTGCAGCTGAGAACGATAGCGATGGACTTCTGGGCAAGCCTCGAGCACAAGCTGCGCTACAAGAAGGATCTGCCTGAGGAGCTGAGCCGTCAGCTCGAGCATGAGCTGTTCGAGTGTGCTGAGACGAGCGCCGCGCTCGACCTGAGAATGGAGCGCATCAAGCGCCGCATATCCGATCCGGATGATAACAGCACACAGAAAGGAAATGACAATGAAAAGAAATGAAAAAAAGCCGCAGACCCCGGAGCTCCGCGCAAAGCGGATAAGCATTATACTCTATATCGGAGTAACGCTGAGCTTTATAGTGCCTATAATATTTATAGTTCTGATGATGGTATTCGGCAATGGCAGCATGTCCGACGCAGGCTACCACTCGAAAGCCGACTATGCGCTGATGATAGTACAGTGCGTACTCGGTTTGATCTCCATCAACCTCCCCTCGCTGCTCGCAAAGAGATTCAGGTTTGAGATCCCCGTCGTGCTCTATGCGCTGTTTACGATATTCCTGTACTGCGCGATTTTTCTCGGAGAGGTTCGGTCGTTCTACTATGTTATCCCATACTGGGATTCAATTCTGCACTGCTTCAGCAGTCTTATGCTCGGCTTTTTCGGCTTTATGGTAATAACCATCATCAATCGGAACGAAAACACAATATTTAACCTTTCTCCGTTCTTCGTTGCCTTCTTCGCTTTTTGCTTTGCAGTCACTATCGGCTCGCTGTGGGAGATATACGAGTTTTCCTTTGACGGTCTGCTCGGGCTCAACATGCAGAAGTTCATGCTCGCAGACGGCACGATGCTCGTCGGGCGCGAGGCGCTGCGCGATACGATGAAGGACATCATCGTCGATTCCATCGGCGCCTTTATCTCCTCGACCGTCGGCTATATCTCGATAAAGCACAACAAGCGCGACTGGCTTGTTCCCAAGCTCGATAAATAAATCAAACCGCATAGACGCGCGCTATGCAGAAAAGTCCCGCCGCACATAATATCTGTGTGGCGGGACTTATTTCACATACGGCTACGGCAGGATTTTTCGGCTCGAGCATAACAGGTACACCGATCCGTTCCATGATCATGACCGCGCAAAGCAAAATTAACGCTTATTCGGCAGCATCGGGCTTTGTTGTTATGCCGAGCTCCTGCGCGAGATTCCCTATCATGGGCATGCCGGGATCGGTAAAGCCGGCGGTCGGAGCAGCCCACCGAATAGAGTTTGCAATAATTTTTACTATGTCCTTATTGTAGTAGCTCTCGCAGGTCTCGTGACCGGGCTGAAAATAAAATACTTTTCCGAGTCCGCGCTGAAAGGTCACGCCTGCGCGCAGAAAATGACCGGTCTCAAACCAACCGCCGAAAATCACCTCATCGGGATGACCGATACAGAATGGCTCGGAATATATCTCCTCGCTCGGCAGATGGATATACAGCGGGATATCCTTTGCTATCGGATGTGATGGCAGCAGCGTCCAGAGCACCTCGTTCACCTCTGTGCCCCAGCTCATCGAGCCGGTCGAGCCGACAAGGCGATCAAAAGGCTTTGCGCCGTGCGATGAATGCAGCGCAATAAATCCCATTCCGTCACGGCGAACGCGGTTCATTATTTTCTCACACAAATCGTCCGGTACCATGTCATGACGAAAATGACTCCACCATACGAGCACATCGGTATTTTCGAGCAGATTGTCGGGCAGTCCGAGCTCGGGCTGACTAAGCTCTGAGACGGTTATGTCAAAATCGTCGCTCTCCTGCATCAGCATATCCGCAAGCGCCTTGTGCTGTCCCTCCGGATAGAGGCGAGACACGACCTCGTGCAGCTTTTCCGCTCCGTATTCATGCCATATCGTAACTCTGATCTTTTTCATATTCATTCTGATTTTCTCATGCTCTGTTTTTTAAGCAAGTCTATACAAGCACTGCCCTGCCGTTCGGTAAATCGCTGAATGGCAGGGCAGGCATTTTTTAATTATCTTGATCGGGTAAAGCAAGCACACGGCTCACCGCATCCCGACACATGGTAAGCAGATTACTTAGCCTCGGACTTCGGGAATATGCCGAGATCCTGAGCAAGGTTGCCTATCATAGGCATGCCCGGATCGACAAAGCCTGCGGTAGGAGCAGCCCAACGAATAGCGTTGGCAAGAATCTGAATAACATATTTGTTGTGGAAGGAGTGGCAGTACTCGTGACCGGGCTGGAAGTAGAAGATCTTGCCGAGACCGCGCTGGAAGGTAACACCGGAGCGCATTACGTTACCGGTCTCGTACCAGCCGGCAAATACTACGTCATCGGGATTACCGATACAGAAAGGCTCGGAGTAAAGCTCCTCACTCTCGAGGTGGAAGTTTGCGGGGATGCCCTTGGCAATCGGGTGCGAGGGCAGCAGAGTCCACATGATCTCATTTACGTTCTCGCCCCAAGAAAGAGAACCTGTAGAACCTACAAGCTGATCAAAGGGCTTAGAAGCGTGTGAGGAGTGCAATGCGATAAAGCCCATGCCCTCTCGACGAACGCGGTCAAGGATACGAGCTACGAGCGCATCGTCAACCTCATGGTGAGACATATGACCCCACCACATAAGGACGTCGGTATTGTTGAGAACCTCGTCCGGCAGTCCCTGGTCGGGATCATCGAGAGCCGCAAGAGTGATCTCAAAATCCTCGTTGACCTCAAGGTATTTCTTCAAAACATTGTGAAGGCCGCCGGGATAAATTTTGTTGCATTCCTCGTCCATCTTTTCATGCCTGAATTCATTCCAGATGGTTACTCTGATCTTGTTCATAGTAAAATTGCTCCTTTAAGGAATAATGAAATAAAAGACCGCACCGTGCACGAAAGACTCTGCTCCTATACGCGGCGCGGTCTTCGATTACAATAATTTAGCTGCAAAATAATTAAGCTACTTGTGTATGCCGCCTATCAGTGGCAGATGCACCTTTCTGTATTCTTATCGAAGATGTGTGCTCTCGATATATCAACGGCAACCTTAACGGTGTCGCCTGCTCTCGCAGTGGAACGGGGGGATACGCGAGCGATGAGGTTCTGCTCATCAACTACGATATAGAGGTATATCTCCGCGCCCATAAGCTCGGTCACCTCGACATAGGCGTCAAACGAGGTATCGGCATGATCTGCGACCTGCTCCGGATCCTCATAGATGCACTCGGGACGGATACCCATAATAACTTCCTGATCTGCATAGTCCGGAAGAGAGGTGCCTTCGATCTTCTCCTTAGGCAGCTTGAGCGATACGTTTCCGAACTCTACATAGAAATCGTCGCCCTTCTTGCGCAGAGTGGAGTTGATAAAGTTCATCTGAGGTGTTCCGATAAAGCCCGCGACGAAGATGTTCACCGGCAGATCGTACAGATTCTGAGGAGTGTCGACCTGCTGAATGATACCGTCCTTCATAACGACGATACGGGTAGCCATGGTCATAGCCTCGACCTGGTCATGCGTTACGTATACGAAGGTGGTACCTATCTTCTTATGAATCTTGGTGATCTCGGTTCTCATTGCCGCACGGAGCTTAGCATCGAGGTTCGAGAGAGGCTCGTCGAGAAGGAATACCTTAGGCTCGCGGACGATAGCACGTCCGAGCGCGACACGCTGCTTCTGACCGCCGGAAAGAGCCTTAGGACGGCGATCGAGCAGGTGAGTGATATCGAGGATGCGTGCAGCCTCCTCAACGCGGCGCTTGATCTCCTCCTTAGGAGTCTTGCGGAGCTTAAGACCGAATGCCATGTTGTCAAATACGGTCATGTGCGGGTACAGAGCGTAGTTCTGGAACACCATCGCTATATCTCTGTCCTTAGGTGCGATATCGTTTACAAGGCGGTCGCCGATAAACAGCTCGCCCTCGGTGATCTCCTCAAGTCCGGCGATCATACGCAGTGTCGTCGACTTACCGCATCCGGAAGGACCGACGAGAATAAGGAACTCCTTATCCTTGATCTCGAGCGAGAAGTCGGAGACAGCGGTAACGCCGCCCGGGTACTTTTTGTAGATGTGCTTGAGCGAAAGACTTGCCATTTTTGCGTTTCCTCCTATGAAAACCGTGTTTTTGATTATCCGCGTATGCGGTATGCCGTACAGATCGGCGAGCGATCAAGACAAAATTATATGACATACTCGGGAAGATGCCCGACAATAGTTGACGATAGATATTGTACCAAAAAAAAACGCTTTTGAAAAGGGGCAAATCAACGAAATTGAGCCGCGCAGCTTGTGAGTGTTGCACAAAAATATATAATAAATTATTAAGGCGAGGTCTTTCGACAGCGTTTTCAATTTTAATATATTAAAGTTTCGCACTATGTGCGCCGCTTATTCCGCCGAAATTACCTGCTTCGGCTGATGCTTATTTGCCCGATCGGCGCTGCGCCGCCGGGATATATCAAAATTTCATCGTCAGACCTATCCTGCCCTTTGCACGGTCGAGCGATATTATCTTTACCTTTACGATATCGCCTATCGCAAGCACCTCACTCGGATGCGCAATGCGCTTCTTCGATATCTGACTGATATGGACAAGCCCGTCCTGATGAACACCGATATCGACGAATGCGCCGAAATCGACTACATTTCTGACCGTTCCGGTCAGCTCCATGCCCTCGCTCAGATCGTCGAGAGTCAGTACGTCTGTGCGGAGTATCGGCGCGGGCAGATCGTCCCGCGCGTCGCGTCCCGGCTTCGACAGCTCGGCGACGATATCGCGCAGCGTAGGTATTCCGACTCCCAGCTCGGCTGCGAGCTTCGCTTCGCCTGCCTCGCGCACCGCCTTGTCGAGACCTATGACCTTTCCGCGGCGCACATCCTCCTCGCGCAGCGAGAAACGGTTGAGCAAAGCACGCGCGGCGGCATACGACTCCGGGTGAACTCCGGTCTCATCGAGTATCTCGCTTCCCCCTGACACGCGGAGGAAGCCCGCACACTGCTCAAAAGCGCGTGCGCCGATGCGCGGCACCTTCTTTATCTGAGCGCGGGAGGTAAATGCACCGTTCTCCTCACGATATTTTACTATATTCTTCGCCGATGCCGCATTGATACCGGCGACATGCGAGAGCAGCGAATACGATGCGGTATTAACATCAACGCCGACATGGTTCACACAGTACTCGACAACGCCCGACAATGCCTCTCCGAGCCTGGACTGCTTCATATCATGCTGATACTGTCCCACTCCTATCGAGCGCGGGTCTATCTTGACAAGCTCTGCGAGCGGATCCTGAAATCTGCGTGCGATGGAGACCGCGCTGCGCTGAGTAACATCGAAATCGGGAAATTCCTCCGCGCCGAGCTCGGAAGCCGAGTAGACAGAGGCTCCTGCCTCGCTGACGATGACATAGCCGCATCCGCCGCCTATCTCGCGCAGCGTGTCCGCGATGAATGCCTCGCTCTCGCGCGATGCGGTCCCGTTGCCGATGGCGATAGCACCTACACCGTAGCGGCGAATAAGCGATACGACCCTTCTGCGCGACTCCTCTATTCTCTCCTGCGGCTTTGTAGGATAGATAACGGCGGTGTCGAGCACCTTTCCGGTCGGGTCGACGACCGCAAGCTTACATCCGGTACGGTATCCGGGATCATAGCCCATTACCGTAAAGCCGCGCACCGGCGGCTGAAGCAGCAGATTGCGGAGATTATCCGAAAATGTTACGATAGCACCCTCTCCCGCACGGTCGGTAAGATCGGAGCGCAGCTCACGCTCGATGGACGGGGCAATCAGTCGGTCGTAGCTGTCGGAGAGTGCGGAGAGCACCTCGGAATATGCGGGGCTCTCGCGGCTGCCGAGACACTCGGAGGCAAGATAATTCAGCGGCAGCGCCTCGTCGACCTTGATGCTTACTCTGATATAGCCCTCCTTTTCGGCGCGGTTTATTGCAAGAACGCGGTGATTCGGCACGGCAGACAGCTTTTCCGAATGCTCGTAATACATCTCGTAGGGCGAGTCGCCCTCCTTTGCCTGCTTTGTCTCGAGTATGCCGCTGCGATATGTTATATCGCGCACCCTTTTGCGGTATGCGGCATTATCCGAAATATCCTCGGCAATTATATCGCGTGCGCCCGCAAGCGCCTCCTCGACTGTCGAGACGCCCTTTTCTTCATCAATAAAATCGGATGCAATATCCGCAAGCGGTCGGTCATAGCTGCGCTTCTGAGCAAAAAGCAGCTCGGCGAGCGGTTCAAGTCCGCGCTCCCTTGCGACCGATGCGCGTGTACGGCGGTGTCCCTTATACGGGCGATATATATCCTCAAGCTCTGTGAGTGTAGAAGCCGCCTCAAGCGCCGCCGTGATCTCCGGCGTGAGCTTTCCCTGCCCGTCTATCAGCGCGCTGATCTCACCCTTTCTCTGCTCAAAGCCGCGCAGATAGATAAGGCGATCATACAGCCGTCGCAGGACGGTATCATCGAGCGAACCGGTGACCTCTTTACGGTAACGGGCGATAAACGGGATGGTATTGCCGTCGTCGATGAGCGCGACGGTTTTCTCTGTCTGAGCCTGACTGATGCCGAGCTCGTCGGATAGCGTTGAAATTATATTCATGTTATGATGTTTAATGCACGGCGGCGCCGTGACTTCCTTTGCTTTTGTTGTTTCGGTGGATAGATTATAGCATATTATCGGAACAAAGTCAAAACTCGGGGGCGGTGAGGTTTTCGCAAAACCTCTGAAAAGCCTTTTCGAGGTGTTGGAAAGAGCTTTAGTATATACCGCGCTGACGCGGGCAGTTTTCCACATACAGATGTTGTTTTTTCATCGAGAAGGTAAAATCGCACCTTCGACGATCAAAGATTAGCTCAAAATCAAATTGATAATGCAAGGCGCAGATTCCGCACTTGAAAGCCTCCCCTGTGCAAGGGGAGGTGCTGAGCGCAGCGAAGCGGAGGGGCTGTTGGAAACTAAAGAGTCTGTTATCAAACTCAGCTTGTGACGAGTTTTCTGTCACACTGAAAATTGTAGTAACTATCAAATTTGATGTGACGAAAAGTTGTCACGAAATCGATACTTGATATCAGACTTGATTTTTTAGGCAAATAAAAACAGTTGTTTGTATTTAGAAAGTCAAATCTCGCTGCTGCGGTTAAGGGGATGTGGAGAAATGATTTAGTTGTTCGTTTTTTACCACTTTCTTTTTACGCGAAAAAGAAAGTGGAAGAAAGAAAAGCGCGCATAAGAGGGAGCGGCGCTAAGGATGCTCGCATACGCGAGCATATGGCCGCGCCGGTTCCCCCCTCTTATGTATCTCCCCCTATAACTGCTCAGCCGATAGCGACAGTATTTGTTTATACCCGAAACGGTCGTCGGGTACGACGACTCCCGTTTCTAAAAGAAAAGTATCACGTCTACTGCCTTAGTTTTTCCGAATCGAAAAATTTGTACACCCATATTTTTAGTCGGTAAAGCGACCGCAATAATTTCAGATCCCGAGGACTTCTTTTTGACGGCGGTATACACTCTCGGCAAAAAGCTCCGCTATTCTATGCGACAGCGGATCGGTCGGGTCTATCTCAGGATGCCACTGAACCCCGAGGCAGAACGGGTGTCCCGGAAGCTCTATCATCTCCGCAACACCGTCCTCCGCCATTGCGGTTATCGCCCCATCGCCCGGGTCGGAGATCGACTGATGATGATAGCTGTTTACGGATATACCTTCGCCCGAGGGAGGAAAAAACGGAATGCAGTCATCACAAGTAAAGAATCCTGCAGAGGCAGCGTGAGCTGCGGCTGAGATATCTTCGAGCGCGGTGCCATGCTCGGCGGCATAAGAGCTGTTTAGCTTTTCCGAAATGAGTGATGAGTCGGCTGCCGACAAATTATTTGCCTCATCGAATGCGGATCCGTCGGTCACAGAAGAGCTGTATATTCCATCGGATCCGCAGCAGCGGCATTCGGCGGAAAAGCTACCGGTGCGCAGAATACTGTAAGGTGAGAGATAAATTTTATGCTCTCCGGATTCGTGTGCGGGAACGCTCTGCTTCAGCCCGCCGCCGAGCGCGACGGCTATCACCTGCGCTCCTCTGCATATCCCGAGCAGCGGAACTCCGTCTTTTATCGCGCCGTGTGCGAGCAGCAGCTCACTCCAATCACGCGCGTCGGAAATACCGCGTCCGATGCCTGCATCCTCCGCGCCGTAGCGAAACGGGCGTATATCTCCGCCGCCGACAAGCATCACACCCGAGACAATCGAGAGCAGCTCGGCGGCATCGTCTGCGGTATCGGGCGGCAGTATCATGACCGGTTCAAGTCCCGCGCCGGACAGAAATTTCATGCAGCGCTCTCGCAGCCAGAGCTTATCCGAGCACTGCTCACAGCGTGGAGCAACCGCTACAACAGGACGTTTTCTCATATTATCTACCTCTCTTTACTTGCGTATGCTTTATCACCGTATATTCTGTCGGTATGAGTGCCGCACCGACAGGTGCGGCTATGAAAGCCCGGCGACGGAACAATTATATGACGCTGACGCAAAAAAGTTTCCGTCAAGTAATACCGGGCAGACAAGGCGAATATATATTAAGCGAACGGTGCAGCTACCCACCGCAATCGGGGCGCACAGCCCGCATCAAACAAAAACGCACAAGAAAGAAAGGAATAACGGTATGACTGTTATAAAGGCAACCGCAAAAAAATCAGCGTCGAGCGAGGAAAAGGCGCTGCCGATAGGTCGCGACAGCGAAAAAACGAATGGTACGATCTCGGAGCTTGAGCGAATAATGCCGCTGTCTCCGATAATGCGCAAGAACACGGCAGGTTATTCCGAGGTCAAGGTCGGACTGCCCGAGGAAAAGACGGAAGCACCCGCCGAGCAGGCGGAAACAAAGCCGGCAATATCCGCAGCGGAAACAGCGTCCGACGAAGCAGTGGCGGGTAAACATAAGATACTCACAAAGCTCGGCTCCGTCGGCATAAATAAGCGCAGCGTTGCTGTGATTGCATCGCTCGCGCTCATATGCGGCGCTCTCGTGGTCAACTACGCGCTCGGAGGCGGCTCAAACATAGCTGCCGAGGCAGGCGGAGACCCGTCCGCCGAGGCGGATGCCGACGCAGACAAGGACAACATAGAAAAGACCGGCAGCGGAGCAGCATCCGGTGACACCGATGCAGAGTATTTTCAAAGCGCATCGGTCAGTCGCCGCCGTGCGCGTGACGAGTCGCTTGAAGTACTGCAGCTTGTAGCCGACAGCGAGGACGCGCTCCAAGAGTCAAAGGACAGCGCACTTGCAAGCATTTCCAAAATAGCCTCACAGATAGAGCAGGAATCCAACATCGAATCGCTTATTGTTGCAAAGGGCTTTGAAAACTGCATAGCCCTCGTCTCCGACGACAGCGCCACAATCATAGTCCAGAGCGACGGTCTGATGCCGAACGAGGTCGCACAGATAACCGAGATAATCTGTTCCGAGACCTCCCTGCCCGCCGCATCGGTCAAGATAGTGGAGAAGGCGGGCGCATAATCGCAGACAAAATATTCTCCCGCCGGGGTTGCCCGTACAGCGCCTCCGCACTATCGCGGCACCGTGCGAATGCGGTATCCGGCGGATTGACAAGCGCAGCACGGACGTGGTATAATTAAGGAGAAAAGCGTTCTGTGCGGCGGTAGGCGGTAGCTCCCATAATAAGACCTCCCGCGGAGCAATGCTTCGGCAGGAGGTCTTATGCTTTTTACAGAATGCGGGAAGATTCTCGGTTTTTTACCATGCGCGGAAAGGACAGGCTGTATACGGATATATCATCCGCGCGCAAGCATATCGCTTTTATAAAGGCAGGGGCAGCGACGCGCAATGTCCTATATTCCTTCGGAGACAAAAAGCGCAATATACGGATATGCCGTCCGCTGACGGGAACGGTCAAAAGACGGCGGAGTCATTACGGCACTCTCCGTCGGCAACGGTGCTGAATGCAATCAAATCACGAGGAGGTAACGGTCATGGTCGGAATGAATGACAGAACGGCGGAGCTGCCGGGTGTGGGAAGAACACGCGCAGCTGCGCTTGCCAAGCTCGGCATACTTACGGCGCGTGACCTGCTCTATCACTTTCCGCGCGGATATCAGGATCGCGGAAACATACTGTCGCTGCTCGGCTGTCCGGACGGCACTGTCGGCGCATTTATTCTGACGGTTGCGAGCGCCCCGTCAAGCGCACGTATAAGCGGCGGACGGTATCTCACCAAATTCTCCGCCTACGATGACTCGGCATCGGTCGGCATCGTCTACTTCAATCAGCCGTATGTCAGAGACATATTCAGAGTCGGTGCGACCTTTCGCTTCTGGGGTCGGCTGAGCTACTCCGGAGGCAGGGCGCAGCTTATATCTCCGCTGTTCGAGCCGGTACTGCCGGGGAAACCGTTGCCGGCGCTTGTTCCCGTTTATCCGCTTACAGCCGGCATATCGAGCAAGCTGATATCCGGACTGGTAAAGTCACTGCTCGACTCCGGCTGCTTGTGTGAGCGTGACGATATAATCCCGATAGCGACAAGGCGGGAGCTCGGTCTGCCCGACCTTGCCGATGCTATGCGCATGCTGCATCTGCCGCAGAACGGCGATGAGGTCAAAAAGGCTATGCGGCGCTTTACATTCGAGCGGATGCTGACCTTTGCGCTGTGTGCGGGACTGTCAAAGCAATCGCTCGACAGCCGCAGGCATTTTCAGATAGCTCAGGCAGACCTCGAACCGTTTTACTCGCTGCTGCCGTTCGAGCCGACCGGAGCACAGCGACGGGCGATATCCGATATCGGACGCGATATGTGCGCCGATGCGTCCGCTCCGCCGATGAGCAGAATATTGACCGGAGATGTCGGCAGCGGAAAGACCGTTGTGGCTGCCGCCGCAATATTCACAGCTGCGCAGTCCTGCATACAGAGTGCGATGATGGCGCCTACCGAGATACTCGCTCAGCAGCACTACCGCGAGCTTGAGCCGCTGCTCGGTCAGGCGGGGATAAAGGTCGGATTGATAACCGGCTCGACCCCGAAAAAGCAGCGCGCCGCGACCGAGGAGCAGCTGCGCACCGGAGAACTTGACGCGGTGATAGGAACACATGCCCTGCTATCCGAGGATGTTGTTTTTCATCGGCTCGGGCTTGTCATAACCGACGAACAGCACCGCTTCGGCGTAATGCAGCGCACCGCGCTGTCCGAGAAAAGCGGTGCGGCGGCGCCGTCTCCGCATGTGCTCGTTATGAGCGCAACACCGATTCCGAGAACCCTCTCATTTATTCTGTACGGCGACCTTGCGATATCCACCCTCGACGAGCTGCCGCCCGGCAGACAGAAGATAGACACCTTTGCCGTTGGTGAGAGCTACCGCGAACGACTCGATGCCTTCATCAGAAAGACCGTGCTCGCGGGGCACAGAGTATACGTCGTCTGTCCTGCGGTCAGTCCCGCCGAGGCAAAGGCGGATACAGAGGACGAGCAGCTCGGCGACGGCGAGGATCAGCGTCAGCTGCATACAGCTACCGAAACGGCGCAGCGGCTCGCCTCGCTCTTTCCCGACATTCCGGTGGGACTCGTCTACGGAAAGATGAAGTCGGCGGACAAGGAACGGGCTATGGCGGATTTTGCCGAGGGCAGGACAAGCATTCTCGTCTCGACAACGGTCATTGAGGTCGGAGTCAACGTGCCTGAGGCAACGCTGATGATAATAGAGGATGCGGACCGCTTCGGTCTTTCGCAGCTCCATCAGCTGCGCGGCAGAGTAGGACGCGGCAGCGAAAAATCCTACTGCGTGCTCGTCTCCGACAATCGCAGCAGCGAGGCACGCTCACGCCTCGAAATAATGGTAAGGTCAAACGACGGCTTTGCCATAGCTCAGCGCGACCTACAGCTGCGCGGTCCGGGGGACTTCTTCCCGCACGCAGGCGGCGGGGCAAGACAGCACGGAGCTGTGGATTCGGAGCTGTTTTCGGTCGGTGCCGACGAGCAGGCTGTCGAGCAGGCATCGCGCACGGCAAAAGCGCTGCTCGATGCAGATCCGATGCTCGCGGGGCATCCCGCGCTGAGAGAGCGTGTAGAGCAGCTTATGACCGTCGGTATAAACACCATTCACTGATTTTTTACGCAAGCAGCAAAAATCCGTACATAATACAAACGCACGTCTGCCGCACTTGCAGCTGCGGAGAAAAAACGGAATAATTCAATATAATAAAACATCGGCGGGGCTGTTAAAAACGAATTTTTACAGCCCCGCCGATGCTATTAAATTCTGCCTTGCAATGCCGAAAAATTACACTCACGAGACTGACATAAGCCTGACCGCGTTTTTGGTCATATCGGAATCAATACGAGACGAACCACACCTTGAGTCATATCAAAATCAAGCCGATAATGTAAGGCTTGGATTCAGCGCGTGAAAGCCTCCCCCGTGTAGGGGGAGGTGGCACGGCTTGCCGTGACGGAGGGGCTGTTGGAGACTGAAAAGTCAGCATCCAAACTATAAGTTCGTGACAACTTTTCTGCCGTTTGTCATATCAAATTACTTGTTTTTTGCTGTTCTAAGTGCGGCATAAAACTTGTCACGAACCGAGCATGATTAGAGATTTCTTAGTTCCCAACAGCCCCTCCACCGCCTACGGCGGTCCCCCTCCCCTTACACAGGGGAGGCTTTCACGTGCAAAAATTCAGCATGTGTTATCAACCGAATAAAACCCGAATAAAACCGTCCGATTCAATCCGACTTCTCGGAAAATCATCTCATATCGGTCATATCAGCTCGCCGTCGCCGCGCGGGTCGGTACCTGCATAGCGCGAGGAGCAGACCGGCATCTCGGGTACGGAAGCTCTGCGCGGGCTGCCCGAAAAGTCAAACACTGCCTTATCCCCGTCGAGGCGCAGAGCGGCAGAGAAGCTCCTGCCGGTCTTTTTAGAGACAAAGCCGTCTATCACGGCGGTCCTTCCCTGCTCGAGCAGCAGCCGGATATTCGAGACGGATATCGGACGAGAGCAGATGCGCAGTCCGACCTTAAACATACAGCCCTCCTTATAGCCGGAGCAGCCGTAGCTGAACTTTCCGCGTATGACATTCTTTCCGCATACGGGGCAAACGCCGACGACATCACCGTAAAAGCCTGTATCGCGGTCGGTTTCGGGCGGCAGCGGCTCCCGCCGCTCCATTATCTCGGCAATCTCACGCTCGGCAAGCTCCACACTGTCACGAACGGTATACTCTCCGTGAAAGACCTTTTTCAGCGCCACACCGAGCGTGCTCGTCTTATATTTATCCATCGAGATATCCATACCGGAGAGCGATTCGATTAGAAATTCACCGCCCGGCAGGATGGTATAGACATCCTTTTTCAGCTCGATATAGCCGGATGTACGGGCATTTCCGATTATGCCGGTACGTGTCGCCTCCGTTCCGAGCTCGAGTCCCTCGAATATTGCGCGGTAATCCTCGCTGTCGTCCTCGTCCGCAGCGTCACCGTTCTTCATAGCCGCCTTTTCCTCGCGGAACGGATTTTTCAGATAGTTATTCAGCGTTTCTATCGTATAGTGCTTCGGCGGAGAGGTCTCCTTTTCTCTCGGCTCGAACAGAATATTTACGCGGTCTCCCTTTTTCAGCGGAGGCAGCAGCTTATCCTTTGACGAATAGTCGTCATATTTCGTCCAGCCCGGCTCGATAATTACCGTGCCCTTGAGCGTAAAGTCTTCATAGCCGCCGACCGATATCGTTATCTCGGTACGCTCAGCCTGACACGGCAGGGAGCAGAAAACGGCAACAAAGCGGCGGAACACCGTCTGATATACCTTCTTCTCCTCCTCGGTCAGCGCGCCCGGCTTCGGTATCTTGACGGTCGGGGTCAGCGCCGAGTGGGACTCTATCTTCGAGTCGTCGAATATCGTCTTTTTATCCTTGAATTCGACCGGATATCCGAGCGCCGAAACACCCGAGAGAATGCTCTTCACTCTATCCTTTTCCGCCGTCGCGAGGTACTCGGAGTTGGTACGCGGGTAGGTGAGGTACCCCTCCTCGTACAGCTTCTGCACGATGCGCAGGCTGTCGTCCATCGACATTTTATATTTCTTGCCGAGCACGTTTTGCAGCTTGGACAGCGAATAGAGCTTTCCGGGCTTTACAGTATCCTTTTTAGTCTTTCGAGATGTGACGATGGCCTCACTCGCGTTATACTTATCGCAGAGAGCCTGAGCGCCCGCAAGATCGCCGGACTCGAACTTCACCTTACTGACAAGCTCTACGGGCGTTCCGTCGCTCTCGGCGCGGCTTGCCGCGACATAGTAGGTCGACGGAACAAAATTCCGTATCTCCATATCGCGGTCGTAGATAGCTTTTACTATCGGAACAATAACTCGTCCTACACGCAGCAGCGTACCCGTCCTCAGCGTCGCATAGCGAGTAAGATTCACGCCGTACAGCCAGTCGATATATGTGCGCGCAAAGCCCTCGTCGGCGAGGTGCTGATATTCGTCCTCGCTCTTCATGCTTTGCAGTGCCGCCGCGACCGTCTCCGGGGTCTGATCGGGCAGCCACAAACGATCGAAGGGCTTCTCGCCGTGCAGTGCATGACTGACGCACAGGCGGACGATGATCTCGCCCTCTCTGTCCGAGTCTCCCGCATTTACGATGCGGTCGACGTCCTCGCGGTTGCAAAGCGTCTCTATGACCGAAAACTGCCGCTGAATTCCCGCATCCGGCTTACCGTTCTCCCCCATGCGCAGACGGAAGCGGAATTCCTCCGGAAAGCAGGGCAGATTCGCCATAGTCCAACGCGGACGCTTGCCCTCCTGCACCTGCTTCGGCGGCGGATTATAATCCTCTATATCACAGAGCGAGAAGATGTGTCCGAATGCCCATGTTACTATATAACCGCAGCCCTCATAATAGCCGCTGTATTTGCTCATCTTTCCGATGCCCGCGACAATATTGCGTGCAAGACTCGGCTTCTCCGCAATTATGAGTATCATTTCGGCAGTTCTCTCCCCTCTTTTTCGTCCGAATACTGTATGACAACATTAACATAACGGAGATATTGTAACACAATTTTGCTGCGAATTCCACCCATATTGCAAAAATCCGCGCCTCCTCCCGCAAAAATGTTGACATCCGCCGCCTCAGGCGGTATAATTTCTTTATCGACACAATGCGCGCTGCGAAAGGATTTTGTAAAAGACCATGAATAATGTACCCGAAACCTTCGGCTCACTTGTTTTTAACGCCGCCACAATGAAAGCACGTCTGCCGAGCGAGACCTACGCCTCCCTGAAACGCACGATGGAGGACGGACGGCACCTCGACCTCAGCGTCGCCCACGTCGTTGCCAACGCAATGAAGGACTGGGCGGTAGAGCACGGCGCTACACACTATACACATTGGTTTCAGCCGATGACAGGCATCACCGCCGAGAAGCACGACTGCTTAATCTCTCCGGCGGGCGACGGTCGGGTCATAATGGAGTTCTCAGGCAAGGAGCTGGTCCAGGGTGAGCCTGACGCATCGAGCCTGCCCTCCGGAGGACTGCGTGCAACCTTTGAGGCGCGCGGTTATACCGCATGGGACCCCACGGCATACGCCTTTATAAAGGGCTCGACACTGTACATTCCCACCGTTTTCTGTTCGTACAGCGGAGAGGCGCTCGACCAAAAGACTCCTCTCATGCGCTCGATGGAGACGCTCGGCAGAGAGGCTCTGCGCGTTATCCGTCTGTTCGGATCTGATGCCGCACGCGTATTCACCTCGGCAGGACCCGAGCAGGAATACTTCCTCGTCGACAAGGAAATGTACGACCGACGTCCCGATCTTATCTTTACCGGCAGAACGCTCTACGGCACCCGCGCACTCAAGGGTCAGGAGCTTGACGACCACTATTTCGGCGCGATACAGCCGAGAGTCAAGGCGTTCATGACCGAGCTCGACGAGGAGCTGTGGAAGCTCGGCGTGCTCGCAAAGACCGAGCACAACGAGACCGCGCCCGCGCAGCACGAGCTTGCACCCATCTACCGTATGACAAACAAGGCGACCGACGACAATCAGCTCACCATGGAGATGATGCAGGAGGTCGCAAAGCGTCACGGACTCGTCTGCCTGCTGCACGAAAAGCCTTTCGAGGGAGTCAACGGCTCGGGCAAGCACAACAACTGGTCGCTCTCGACAAATACCGGCGTAAATCTGCTCTCTCCCGGCGAGACCCCGCACGAGAATGCGCAGTTCCTGCTCTTCCTCTGTGCAGTCATAAAGGCGGTCGACGACTATCAGGTACTGCTGCGTATATCGGTCGCAGACGCAGGCAACGACCACCGTCTCGGCGCAAGCGAGGCACCTCCCGCAATCGTTTCGGTATTCCTCGGAGACGAGCTTACCGCCATTCTTGACGCAATAAAGAACGATACGCCATACCTTGCGGAGGAAAAATCTGTACTGCGCCTCGGCGTTCACGTGCTTCCGAAGCTGCCGAAGGACACCACCGACCGCAACCGCACCTCCCCGTTTGCATTCACCGGCAACAAGTTCGAGTTCCGCATGCTCGGCGCATCAAGCTCCATCTCGCTCACAAATACGATAATTAATACCTCGGTAGCCGAGTCGCTGCGGCTGTATGCCGATGAGATAGAAGCTCGGCTCGGCAAGGAGGCGCTCGCCGATATCGTACACGACCTGATAAAGCGCACCATCGAGGAGCACGGGCGCATCATCTTCAACGGAAACGGCTACGACGACGCATGGAAAGCCGAGGCGATGCGCCGCGGGCTGCGCAACTTCCCGACCACCGCAGACTGCGTACCTCACCTACTTGACCGTGAAAACATCGAGCTGCTCACCCGCCACAAGGTATACAGCGAATCCGAGCTGCGCTCGCGCCATGACGTTATGCTCGGCAACTACTGCTCCAAGATAACGATAGAGGCGCGCACCATGCTTGAGATGGCAAAGCGAGATATCATCCCCGCCGTCTCGCGGCAGATAAAGACGCTCGCCGAGACCGTGAACGCAGCACGCGCTGTCTGCCCGAACACGCTCGACTGCGAGGCTGAGACCGTTTCCACCCTCTCTGCACTCGTATCCGATATGCGCGCGGCATGCACAAAGCTCGAGACTCAGCTCTCCGAGACTGCCGAAATGTCGAATATCGCGGAGCGCGCAATGTTCTTCAAGCGCGATATCCTCTCCGATATGGATACCCTCCGCAACGCCGCAGACTCGGCAGAGGCGCTCACCGACCGTACTCTATGGCCCTACCCTACCTACGGCGATCTGCTGTACGGAGTACGATAATGCCGGCAACAGTCCGGCAACGATATAGTGACATCAAGCCGCATTTTATCCGGTATTACAGCTATAAATAACTGCGATCTCAGATCCTGCGCAGAGACATTGCTGTCTCTGCGCAGGATTGTTTTTTTCGGCAATCAAAGCAATTTCACTCGATCGTGTATGACAATTCAGGCTCACATAAAATCTCAACGCAACTAAATATCAGCTGATAATATTTGATTTTTCCGAAAAAAACGGGTATAATAACATTGAATATATGAGATCGCAACCGACAGTTGCGAAAAGTTCCGCGTTTGATTGGTAGAAAAAGCGGACAAAATACTATATTATAGCAAGCGTAGGTCGGCATGCCTTAGGTGCTCATACAAAAGCACGACCGCCGCAGTATTCTTATCCGACAGCTCTGATACGGCAATATGGACGGATTCGACAGATACGGCTGCGGAATTTCGGTACCGACCTGCGGAAACAGAAAGGAAATCGAAAAAATGACGCTTGGCAAGAAAATTTATACCCTGCGCTCGGCGGCGCAGATATCGCAGGAGGCGCTTGCCGAAAGACTGGATGTATCACGGCAATCGGTCTCCAAATGGGAAATAGATCAGGCGGTGCCTCAGATAGACAAGGTGCTGCTGCTCAGCGAGCTGTTCTCCGTCTCGTGCGACAGCCTGCTGCGGGATGATATAGACATCTACGGAGACAAGCCGGGCGAGCGCTCATCGATAAACGAGCCGAGCGGCGGCAATAAATATTTCGGCACCGACGGCTTTCGCGGCGAAGCAAATATCACCATGACCTCCGAGCAGGCATACAAGGTCGGTCGATTTCTCGGCTGGTACTACTCGTCGCCTATCAGCGGTTTTCACGAGCCGGCATACCGACCGCGCATAGTCATCGGGAAGGACACTCGACGCTCGAGCTATATGTTTGAGTATTCACTCGTCGCAGGACTGACCGCCTCGGGCGCGGACGCATACATGCTGCACGTCACAACAACCCCGAGCGTCTCGTATGTCACCCGGCAGGATCGCTTTGACTGCGGGATAATGATAACCGCCTCACACAATCCGTACTACGACAACGGGATAAAGATCGTCAGCAGCTACGGAGAAAAGCTCGACGACGGCACCGCATCGCTTATCGAGGCATATCTTGACGGCGACCTTGAGCGGCTCGGACTGCGCACCGCCGATCTTCCGCTTGCCTCGCGCGACCGCATAGGCTGCATCGTCGACTATGTCGCCGGACGAAACCGCTATGTGGGATACCTTATATCGCTCGCCTCACACTCCTACAAGGACATGCGGATAGGACTCGACTGCGCGAACGGCGCAGCATGGATGATAGCCAAATCGGTTTTTGACGCACTCGGTGCGAGAACGACGGTAATAGGAGCCTCCCCGAATGGCCTGAACGTAAACGAGGGCTGCGGCTCAACACATATCGAAACACTGCAGGAGCTGGTGCGCATCGGGCATCTCGATGTAGGTTTTGCCTTTGACGGCGACGCCGACCGATGCATAGCGGTAGACGAAAACGGCGCGGTAGTCGACGGTGACAAGATGCTTTACATCTTTGCTAAGCGCCTGAGTGAGCGCGGAATGCTCGACGGAGGCAAGGTAGTCACTACGGTAATGTCAAACAGCGGACTGCTGCGTTCGCTCGATGCTATCGGTATAGGATACGAACAGACGGATGTCGGCGACCGATTCGTCTTTGAATGCATGGAGAAGAACGGCTACCGTTTAGGCGGCGAGCAATCCGGGCATATTATCCTCAGGAAATACGCAACCACCGGCGACGGTATTCTCACCGCGCTGATGATTGCCGAGGAGATGCGCGACAAAAAGCTGCCGTTGTCAGGACTGTGTGAGGGTGTAACACTTTTTCCGCAGCGAACAAAAAATCTCCGTGTTACCGACAAGCACGCCGTTCTTGCCGACGAGGTCATACTCGAGAGATACCGTCAGATCAATTCTCGCATTGCCGGGAGCGGGCGCGCGCTGCTGCGCGCGAGCGGGACAGAGCCGATGGTGCGCGTAATGATAGAATGCGACGATGAGGCAAAGCGAGAGCACTATCTTAGCGAGCTGTGCGAGCTGATAAGAAAGCGGGGCTACTGCTGTGAATAGAATGCATGATCAGATAAAAACATCCGAGCTGATGAAATGCGAGCTGCCGTATCTGAGCAAAATCTTTTATTCCTATGAATACCCGTGGCAGCTGCTGCCGGACATCAGCTCGGTCGCAGCCGCACTGACAAAGACACCGCCACCGGGCTTCACACGCCTCGCGGACGGAATAGTCATAGGAAAAAATGTCTCGATACATGAGAGCGCGGTACTGCTGCCGCCGATAGTCCTCGGCGACGGCTGCACGGTAAGACCCGGCGCTTTTCTGCGCGGAAACATCATCGCAGGGCGCAGCTGCGTTATCGGAAACTCGACCGAGCTGAAAAACTGCATACTGCTCGACGGTGTGCAGCTGCCGCACTACAATTATGTGGGCGATTCGATCATAGGAAACCGCGCGCATATGGGTGCCGGTGCTGTCTGCTCAAACCTGAAATCCGACGGCAAACCGGTCGTAATTCACGGCGATACCGACTATGCGACCGGACTGCGGAAGCTCGGCGCGATACTCGGCGACAATGCCGACATCGGCTGCGGCTGCGTACTCAATCCAGGCACGGTCGTCGGTCGTAATACGAGCATATACCCACTGACCCCGATACGCGGAGTTATCCCGCCGGATTGCATTGTCAAATCCCCCGACTGCATCGTTATCAGAGAATAAGGATAATAGATAAGATAATCTTGATACACCGAGAGGAGAAAAAGATATGTGTGGAATAATCGGATATACCGGAGCGAAAAGTGCAAAAAATGTGCTGCTGCATGGGCTGTCGGCACTCGAATACCGTGGCTACGACTCGGCGGGAATAGCACTGACCGAGCCCGGCGGAGAGGTACGGTGCGTTAAAAGCACGGGCAGAGTCGCCGCTCTCGCAGAAAAGGCAGGGACTATCCCGGACAGCAGCTGCGGCATAGGTCACACCCGCTGGGCGACGCACGGCGCGCCGACCGAGAGCAATGCCCATCCGCACGCATCACACACCCTTACACTCGTCCACAACGGCATTCTCGACAACTTCGCACAGATCAAAAGGCAGCTGCTCGACGAGGGCTATACATTTGCCAGCGAGACAGATACCGAGTGTATCGCACATCTCATCGACCGCGAGTATCGCAGGCTCGGCAAGCCGGAGGCGGCGATATATGAGGCATGCGAGCAGATGCGCGGCTCCTATGCGCTTGCGATACTGTTTCACGACATACCGGATGTGATCTACGCCGTAAGACATGACAGTCCGCTCGTACTCGCCGTCGGCGACGGTGAGTGCTTCATAGCCTCGGATGCTCCTGCCGTACTCGACTATACACGCAGCATGCTTCGACCGCCGCAGGGACAGGTCTGCCGCATTGAACACGGCGGCATCTATTACATCGACCGAGGTGGCAATGCCGAGCGTCGACAGCCGGAGACCTTTTCTGCAAGTATAGGCACTGTCGGTACCGACGGATACGACAGCTATATGGAAAAAGAGATAAACGAACAGCCTAATGCCATACGCCGCTGCGCCGGCGCACGGCTCGGCGCGGACGGATTGCCCGATTTCTCCGCCGACGGGATTCCCGACACCGTATGGTGCGAACCGGACGGCATCGAGATAGTCGCCTGCGGTTCGGCAACGCATGCCGCACTGCTCGGGCGATTCTGGATAGAGGAGCTTGCCGGAATTCCGGTAACGGTCAATACCGCCTCCGAGTATCGCTACCGTCCTCCGGCGATGAACGGACATACTCTCGTTATACCTATCTCTCAGTCAGGCGAGACCGCCGACACACTCGCCGCACTGAGACTGGCAAAGAAAAACGGCAAGCGAACGCTCGCCATAGTCAACGCGGTAGGCTCTACCGCAGCAGTCGAGGCGGACTATGTACTCTATCAGTGCGCGGGACCGGAGATAGCTGTCGCCACAACCAAGGGCTATACCACTCAGGCAGTGCTGCTCGCAATGACGGCGATAAAGCTCGGTGTGCTGCGAGGACGGCTCGGCACAGAGCGCGGCAGAGCGCTGGCCTCCGCACTCGTCTCCGATCTGCCTCATGCAATAGAGAGCATCCTCTCGCGCGACAGCGAGCTGTCCGAGATAGCACGGCTGCTCCGTGATCAAAGCGATGCATACTTTATCGGCAGAGGGCCGGATTTTCCCGCCTGCACCGAATGCTCGCTGAAGCTGAAAGAAATATCCTATATTCACAGCGAGGCATATGCCGCAGGAGAGCTGAAGCACGGAACACTGTCGCTCATCGAGCGCGGAACTATCCTTGCGGCGCTCGCCACCGACCCGCTTTACCACGCAAAGACCGCGGGAAACATTGCCGAGGTTCGTGCGCGGGGCGGTTACACGGTTCTCTTTTGTACTCCCGACTTTGAAAATGCCTCGGATACGGCAGATACCGTATTCACGCTTCCGCCGCTCCCGCCGGAGCTCGCCTGCATTTCGGCGGTAACAGCCGTACAGCTTATCGCGCTGCGCACGGCACAGCTGCGCGGCTGCGATGTCGATCATCCCCGCAACCTTGCAAAATCGGTCACGGTCGAATAACGCGCGTATCGGTTTATGTCACGGTCGAATATTACGGTACGGTTTTCGGTCATGCTAAAACAAAGCACCGTGCGGCGGCAAAGCGTACATCGGGACAAATCGCCGTAAAGTGAGACGGATGCGCCGTCCTGTCCGAAAAGCATTGCGCGTTAGCCACGGGCTAATAAGGCAGTATTTAAGAAATTATGGTGTAATCCCGATAAAGGGGGTTACACCTTTTCCTTTGTTTAAGCGGATTTCTCCGCTTTTTTCTGTTTTGCTCTTTCCATTGTATCAATAAGCTGTTGCTCTGTCGGAATGTCAAATAATCCGACTGCCGTAAAGTAAATATCCACTTTAACATTGTTGTGAGAATGTTTCTTCTCGTTGTTGTGAATTTCAATACGCTCAATAAGTTTGTTTACAACGGTTGGAGTAAGATGTTTCATCTCTGTAAATTCCATAAGTCCCTGATAGAGCATCTTCATATCGACAGTTTGCTTTTGAAGTTCAATGAGAACTTTTTCATTTTCCTTAACCTCTGATATAAGTCGCTTTTGCTCAGCTTCGTATTCATTTGCCATACGGGAATAACGCTCATCGGATAACTTACCGAGAATATTATCCTCATAAATTCTTGAGAATAATTTGTCCAAGTCGGATATTCTTTGCTTTGCACTTTCGGTTTTGACTCGCAAAGATCTCTCTCGGTTTACAGATTCTGCACCTTTATTTTCGGAGATACGGTATACCGTCTATCTCGACGCGCGATGCGAGAACATAGTAAACCTCCCCTCCGTCGGTCTCGACCTTGCTCTGCGTTTTGCTCGTGCGGATGGCCTCCTGAGAGATGCAGTTCTCGCACCGATGGGACTTGTTCCACACCGAATAGCAGTGTTCACTGTGCTCGATATGGTGAACGCCCGCACCGGCTGACACCTGCATGCATATTCCCGGGTCGACAAGGCGAACGATGGCAAACATCTTTCGATAGCACTGCATGACAGCACCTACCTGATCGTGTGCTATGCGCAGCACATCCCCCGCACCCACAGTGACCGGAAGCAGCACCTGCTCGGTTACCTCGTTCTCCGATTCTCTGTCATATTCCTCAAGCCTTGCATAACTGTCGTTGATATCGTCGACCTTTCCGACAAGGCGGCTGCATCCGACTCCGGCAGAAGAGAGAGCGCGAATAACGAGCATCGTTATCCGACAGCGGCGCAGCCGTCCGCCGAGCATTATATCCGCCATCAATTCGATGTGCGTCTCATCCGACGACAGCGAGTCGAGCCGGTCGCGTAACGCACGCACCGTTTCTCCGCCCACCGCATCAATAAAATCCGAATTGCTCTGCGGGTCGACGATGACCGCAGGCAACCCGGTCTGATCACATGCCCCGTGCGACAGGCTGATGGCGGAGGGCTGAACGGTGTACTCAAACCACAGCTCATCAGTCAGCGAGGAAAAATACTCCTGCTTTGCGCTCGCCACCTCAATCTGATGCGTCATGCGAGCCGCCATAACGTCCTGACCGCCGTACAGCTCCTCGACCGTCCGGTGAACCTCGCTGTTCTGCGCGTTATTTCGCTCTGCGACTCCCTGCCTTACAAGCTCGGAGATATCATCAAGGCAATCGAGCAGCAGCGGATTAAAGCTGCCGCACTCGCCTGCATGTATCATCTGCATCGCTTTTTCATGCGGATAGGCGGGCTTATAGCTGCGTTCGCTCGTCAATGCGTCATACGAGTCGGCAAGCGATACGACCTGTGCAACTATCGGTATAGCATCTCCGACAAGCCCGTCCGGATATCCTTCTCCCCTCCACCGCTCATGGTGCGAGCGGCAGATGGCGACGGCGTATTTTATCAGCGTCTCATTCTGATACAGCGGCAGCCCCGTAACTATCTGTACGCCGAGCCGCGTATGCTGACGAACCTGCGCCATCTCCTCATCGGTCAGCGGCGTCGGCTTTTTCAGCACCTCCGACGGCACGAGCAGCTTTCCGATATCATGCAATCTCGCCGCCATTGCAATCATCTCGATATCATCGGCAGAAAGGCGGTATCGGTCGGTGCGCCTGAGCAGCTGACGAAGCAGCAGCGCCGTCAGTTTGCCTACGCCCTTCATATGCAGTCCGGTCTCTCCCACGCGGCGTTCCATCCCGTAGCAAAGCACCGACACCAGCACCTCGCTGTTCTTTTCCTGTCGGCGAAACCAGCCCTCGGCGACATCCATCAGCTGCTGCTTTTTCGTGTGCAGAAGTATGGTATTTATTATTCGATGGCGCACCACCACCGGTGCAAACGGCCGACTGATATAGTCGGAGGCACCGAGACTAAATGCACGGTCTATGTATGCATTGCCCGTCTCCGCAGAGATCATAATGGTGGGAACATCATCGAGCCAATGACGACTGCGCATCTCCTCAAGCACCTCAAAGCCGCCCATGCCCGGCATCACGATATCAAGCAGCAGTGCGGATATCTCTCCGCGATAGGTCTGCAAAGCGGCAAGGGTCTCCTCTCCGCCCGTTACCTCGATGATATCATAGTCCTGCTCAAGCATATTTGCGAGTATAGCACGATTCAGCTCGGAATCGTCTGCAATAAGCAGCTTTCTTTTATCCATAGTACCCTCTCAGAAACAATATATAAAAGTTGATGCCTGCGCAGAGGCGCTTAGACATACGAACCGGACATATTGTCCGACGGCTTTCACCATAACAATCGGCACACATACGAACACCCCGGTTATATGAGCCGGCGCGCATCAAGGCAGCCGGATCATACGAGCCGGATATAGCTCCGTCCTGCTCGCGCATCTGCTGCCTGCCGCAAAAAAAGCAGTCAGCTGATCGCCGACTGCCGTTCTGCCCTCATTGTGCGTTGCAGCATCACATATCACAGCATTTTTCTGTCCCTGATTATATACGATATACGTGCGGTTTTCAAGGGCTTTTTACACATTTAGGATAAATAATGTATAAAGCACCGGGCTTTTCGACATTCTGCGGTAATTTCATAATAATCTGCACACAAGCATACGGCGATATCGCCCTTATTGCGTCCTGTACTGCAGCAATATGAGCGGATCGCCGCCTATATCGAATCACCTTCCGAGCATTGAAAAAGCGAATATCGCCGCTCCGAGCACGACAAGAACGATACCGGTAGCGCGGTTGAGCGTGCGCGGCTCGGCGCGGTTTGCAAACACCGCCGCTATCCTCGCCCATATCAGCGTAAACACAACGCAGAGCACAAGAGCGGTAATATCGGGTGCACCGCCGATAACGAAATGAGATACAGCGCCGGTAAGCGCGGTAAAGGTCATGATAAGTACGCTCGTACCCACGGCGGTCTTAAGCTCATAGCCGAGCACAGAGGTCAGGATAAGCAGCATCATCATACCGCCGCCCGCGCCTACAAAGCCGCAGATAAGCCCGATGACCGCGCCGCAGACGACCGACTGTATCGCGCGCTTTTTTGCCGATACGCCCGCCATTGCCTCCTTGGTGGTCATGACGGGGCGAACGATAAATTTTACTCCGAGCAGGAAGGTCATAATGACCGAGAAGCTGCCCATAGTTGCCGACGGCAGCAGGCTTGCCGCATAGCTGCCGACGACGGTAAAGGCAAGCACCGTCGCCATCATTATTATGCCGTTGCGGATATCGAGGTTCTTGCTCTTGCCGTATGTATATGCCGAAACGGCACTGGCAAGCACATCGGAGGCAAGTGCTATGCCCACCGCCGCATACGGATCCATACCGAGAAAGGTGATAAGCATCGGACTTATCACCGCTGCGGCGCTCATACCGGCAAAGCCGGTGCCGAGTCCCGCACCCATTCCGGCAAAAAAAGTAACTATAACAGTTATAAGCAGCTTCATATCAGCTATTCTCCTCCAATACCGAATCGAGATTCCGACCTATCGCGGCAAGCGTGTAAAGAAAGCTCTCCCTCTCCGCCTCAGTAAGCCCGCGAAACATCAGCTCCGAAAAGCGCTCCTGAACCTCGCGTCCTCGCCGTACTATCGGCTCCGCTCGCTCGGTCAGCAAAAGCGAGGTCTTTCTGCGGTCGCCGGAAACACTCCTGCGCTCAAGATATCCGCTGCGCACGAGACGATCGACGTTGACCGAGACAAGATTCGGCTTTATCCTTCTGATGTTCACGATATCCCCCGCCGTCGTGTATTCGGAATTGTTGGCAAGAAACATCAGTATATCAAATGCCGTCTGCGGCAGCCCGAGCTCCCGGCACAGCGGCTTACATACCGCATCGTAGGCAAGTGCCGTTTTTTTCGTAAATTCAATGCCCGCGTTCATCCCGCACCTCCGCTCGGTTCATTTTTGAATATTTCAAATTTGAACTATTATAACACACATCACCGCAGTTGTCAAGCAGCTCTGCACTAAAAGTGTCTCTATTCACATTGCATCACATTACACTCCGCAAATACACACCGAATAAATTTTCGTAGCACGCTTGAAAAGCAACGCCGTTTGCGTTATAATACCGTAAGGACTAACAGCATCAGCAACATTCCGAAATGAAAAATCAACTATCAAAAGGAGAGAAAAATGAAAGCAAACATCAAAACCGCGCTGCACTCCGTGCTGTCGGTAGTGATCATACTAACCTGCGTTCTCGGGCTCGCAGCCTGCGGAAACGAGGTGCAAAAGACCGGTCTGTGGGAGAATGCTCTCTATACCAAGGACACCACGCTCGGGTCCGGCAAAAAGACCGTAACCGTAGAGGTTGAGGCAGAGGAGAACAAGATAACCTTCACCGTCAAGACCGATGCGGAAACGCTCGGCGACGCTCTGCTTGAGAACAAACTCGTCGAGGGTGACGAGGGACAGTACGGACTTTTTCTCACCTCCGTTAACGGTATCAAGGCGGACTACTCCGCCGACGGCAGCTACTGGGCATTCTACATCGGCGACGAGTATGCCGCCACCGGTGTTGACGGCGAAAAGCTCGGCGACGGCAGTGATACCGTTTACCGTCTGGTCTATACGAAATAAATAACAAATAAATCATCAAAATGCCGAATAACGGCATTACGGCAGGGGGATGTTAAGAAACTGTTTAACATCCCTTTTTTGCGTTTTTTCGATAAGCTTATCAAGGTCACCATACATATACCGAAAAAGCATTTTTCTTCCTGCTTTATTTGTATAACGGAGATTGACTGAGCGCTGTATTTATGATATACTTATGCGACAGAGGTCTGCAATATATTCCCTTTTTATATACAGCATGGCAGAAGCAGAGCATGTATGCAAAAACGCACGCGTAAATCGCCGCGCACCGGGGATATGCCGCGATCAAGGCGGCATCCGAGCGGAGCGTATTATTACCCTGTGCGGAAAACACACGGAGAGTTCAAGTATGAGAAGAACGATCGACATGGGCGGATGCTGGGAGTTTTACCCGCTGTACGGCACGGTTTGCGACACCTCTCTGCCGGACGAGCTGCCCGAAGCGGAGAGCATTACGGTACCGTCGGGATGGAAGGCTCCCGGTATTGCCCTGCGCGATTTTAATCCGGGAGATATCTACGGCTATCCCGGACGGTGGAACGACGCTGACACCGGAGTTCTGCGCCGCCGGGTGCACATTTCGGCAGAGCCGGGCGAGAGAGTATTTCTGAATGCCGAGGGCGTGGCTCAGCGCTGCGCGCTCTACGTCGGCGCAAGACACATATGCGATCACGACGAGATGTTTCTTCCGCTGCATGCAGATATTACCGACGGCATAGCGGACGGTGAAGCGGAGATAACCTTTGTCTGCACATCGTTCGAGAGCACGACTCTGACGTCCGGGTCGGTCAAGACTACGGGACTGACCGGATCATGGTTCGGCAGCAACCTGCGCGGAATATGGGGCGACATCTCACTCGAGATATTGCCGCAGAGCCATATCTCCGACCTCGCGATACGCTGCTCCGTGCGGCGCGGAGAGATATCCGTACTGCCCGAGCTGTCGGATGCTCCGGACGGAGCGCGGATGCATTACGAGGTGCTCGACGGCGAGCGCGCCGTGCTGTCGTTCGACGGCGGCTGCGGGGAGGCAGTCTGCCGATGGACGGATGCCGAGTACTGGGACACGGACCATCCGAAGCTGTATCGGCTGCGCGCCGAGCTTGTCTGCGGCGGCACGGTCCTCGACAGCCGCACCGAGCGATTCGGCTTTCGCGAGATATGGACGGAGGGGACAAAATTCATCCTCAACGGCAAGCCGATAAATCTGCGCGGCGACTCGTGGCACTTTCAGGGACCTATACAGATGACCAAGCAGTATGCACTGAACTGGTACGAGTTGTGTCGGCAAAACGGTGTAAACTACGTTCGTCTGCATGCCGAGCCGCACCCGCGATACTATCTCGATGCAGCAGACGAGGTCGGAATGCTCATAGTCGACGAGACTGCGATATACGGCTCCGGCAAGGGTATGGATGCCGCACATCCGCAGTATCTCGAGCGCTGCGGCAGACACACCGTTCGCCTTGTCCGCCGCGACCGAAATCATCCCTGCGTTATTTTCTGGAGCATCGAAAACGAGATGCGATGGGTCGACGGGCGCGATGAATTCAAGCTGCATATCCCCGAATGGATGGAGGCAATGCACCGCGAGGACCCGACGCGCCTGATATCGCTCGACGGAGACAATCGGCTGCTGCCGTACGAGATGACCGAGATAGAGAGCTACCACTATAACATCGACGGCACGATAGCCCAGTGGCGGCGCGAAAAGCCGCTGACGGTAGGCGAACACGGCGGAATGTGGTTCGTATGCCCTCAGAACGCGAGCGCCTATGTCGGGCTCGGCGCATATGACGATTTCGAGCCGTGCGCTATCGGCTTTGCAGCAAAAGAGAGACTGTTTCAGGAGGATGCGCGCCGAAAGGGCGTATCGGGCATCTCGACCTTCAACTTTGCCTACTACTTTACCCGCAGTATGCCGGACGAGGATATATACACCGGCGATCCGCGGCTGCCGAAGATACCGAAGTATTCGCTGACGATAAACAACGGTATGCTGCCGCCGGAATACCCGCTCTGCCGCGAGAATCCGGTAATGGCATTCATGCGCGAGGCGTACCGTCCGGTAACGATAATATGCCGCGAGTACAACAGCAGCTTTTACGACGGAGAGCCGCTGCGCCGCAGCTTTGACGTATACAATGACACACGCGAGGCGCACGAGGTAACGGTCGAATGCCGGTTTTCGATATCGGGCGCCGAATACCGCACCGAGCTGCGCTTCACACAGCAGCCCGCCGAACACAAAACCGCCGAATTCACCCTACCGCTTCCCGAGCTTTCGGAGCGCGGATATGCCGAGCTTGTACTGACGCTGCGGCACGAGGGCGCAGAGCAGTTCACGCTCCGGCAGGACTACAACATATACCCGCGCGGCATGCGCACCGAGCCGCTCCGCCTGACACACCGTGTATTCGTATACGGCAGCGACGGCAACAGAGATCTGATCTCGCCGCTCTGCCCCGATTGCACATACATCGGCACTCCCGCCGAGCTTGAGCACTGTCTCGAGCGTCTCGGCGACGGTGACATCCTCGTGCTCGGCGAGCACCTGACCGACGATCCCGAGCCTATGCGTGCCGCTCTGCGCGAGTTTGTACGCTCGGGCGGCAGACTGATAGTTCTTGCACAGTCGACCTATATAATAGGCGAGCTGAGCATGACCGACGGCGACTTTTTCAGCGCACATGCGGGCAATCCCGAGCATCCTCTGCTGCGCGGCATTACCGATGCGGATATGATATTATGGGGTCCGACGGTAACAGAGGAGCGCCCCGTGCCGTTTATTCACCGCTGCTACGAAAAGCCGGCAGGCGGCGGGTACACCTTTGTACTCGAGTGCGCTGCTGGTGATTATGCCGACGGCGGCGACCTATGGTCTCCGCTGATGGCGGCACAGCTCGGGCGCGGCACCACCCTGCTCTGTCAGATAGAGCTCGGCGAGAATTACTCCGCAGTTCCGCAGGCGGCTCAGCTGCTGCGCAATATGCTGGAATATGCCGATACGACAGCTTCTCGCAGATACCGCAAGGTCTATTCGGCAGGGACGGAGGCGGCAGCTCTGCTCGACCGTCTCGGTACACCGCACACATCACTCCGTCCTGCAGCCTTGGCGCATCGTGACGAGAACGGCATCTGCCTCGCCGACGGCAGCGCGGATACCGATGCACTTGCCGCATTTGCACATGCTGGAGGGGATGTGCTCATCATCTCACCGAGTGCCGACCGTCTCTCACATTCGGTCAGCAGACACATTGCCCTGCGCCCGGCTGAGCTGTCGCATGCGAAGGTCACAGGCGACCCGCTGACGCGCGGCATATCCCCCGTTGACCTATTCCGATACGACAAGATACCGATGTCTCCGAGGCAGGTCGAAAACAAGCGTCTTGCCTTTTCGTCGGTAGAAATCGAGGGCGGAGAGGCGCTCGTCTGTGATGTTCCGAACACTATATGGGAGGATTCGTTCTGGCATCGTATACGCCGCGAGGCACTGATAATCCCTATGGTCAGCATGAACCGCGAGCACCCGCGCGAGCCGCTGACGCTCGTCTCACGTTTTCCGCTCGGCGACGGCAGCATGACCGTATCTACGCTCACCGCGCGCACGGACGACGAAAAGGATATACGGGTATACGCACAGCTGCTGTCCGGACTCGGCGCACAGACAGATGCCGCGCTGTTCGACTGCGAGCACACGGAAGAGCGCGATGCGGTACAGTACTTTATGACACTGCCGATAGAGCCTTGGCAGGATATTGACCGCGCACGCGAATACTACACCGACCCGCAATTCTCGCTGAACAATCTCGGCGAAGGGCTGTACGGATGGATGCTAAAGGTCGAGCGCGACCGCGAAAGCGGCATAATAACCGTACCAAACAGCGCCGGCAGGCACTATTTTTTGACCGCCTTTGCCGACAAGGAACGCACCGAGCGCATAAAGGCAAGGCTGTGGGGAAGTGTTCCGCTGAGGCTGTACGTCGACGGAGGCGAGGTGTATGAGGAGGAGTTGACAATGACCTCCGGCAGGCATAGGATAGTTATCGAAGCAAACAATACCTCGAGTGAGCCGCTGCGCTTCCGAATGCTGCTCGGTGAGGACGGCAGACCGCTGCCCGATCTGCGCATTCGCCTGACGATAGACGAGGTCGACCCTAAGTAAAACGCCCGCCGTGAGCAGCGCGGCAGACATCACAAGCATATAAATATAACATATAACCGAAGGAGAAGAAAATGTTTGACGCTGTACGGATCAAGAACGAATGCGTAGAATGGATAAGAGAATTCTTTGAAGAGAACGGACGCGGCTGCAACGCCGTGGTAGGTATCTCGGGTGGTAAGGACAGCTCTGTTGCGGCGGCGCTCTGCGTCGAGGCGCTCGGCAAAGACCGCGTGATAGGCGTGCTCATGCCCTGCGGTGTTCAGCCCGATATCGACTCTGCCGAGCTGCTCGTTTCCCATCTCGAAATTAAGCACTATGTTGTCAACGTAAAGGCTGCCGTCGACGGACTGACCTCGGCACTGCCCTTCGAGCTGTCGACACAGACGAGAACCAACATACCGCCCCGCGTGCGCATGACCGCACTGTATGCCGTTGCGCAGAGCCATAACGGACGAGTCGTAAACACCTGCAATCTCTCCGAGGACTGGGTAGGCTACTCGACAAGATACGGTGATGCCGCAGGAGATTTCAGTCCGCTGTCGGGTCTTACCGTTACCGAGGTCAAGGCGATAGGCCGCGCGCTCGGTCTGCCGGACTGTCTCGTTGACAAGGTACCGTCCGACGGACTGTGCGGAAAGACGGACGAGGACAACCTCGGCTTTACCTACGCCGAGCTTGACCGCTATATCCGCACCGGCGAGATAGACGACGCGGACAAAAAAGCAAACATCGACCGCCGTCACCGTCTGAATCTCTTCAAGCTTCAGCTTATGCCGGCATTCAAGCCGAAGCTGTAAAAGCACAGCTCCGAAAAAAAGGGCGGCTCCGACATCGGCAGCGCCCCAATCACAACAAGAGGTAGTGCCATGAAAAAGAAAAACATAAGAAATACAAAGGGACGGATAGTCTCGACGGCATGGAAGCTGTTCTACGAGCAGGGCTACGAGGACACGACGGTCGACGATATCATCTATGAATCCGAGACCTCCAAGGGTTCATTTTACCACTATTTCAGCGGAAAGGATGCTCTGCTCTCCTCGCTCTCCTATCTCTTTGACGATAAATATGAGGAGCTGAGCGACCGACTCGACGGTATGGGATATATCGAGCAGCTGCTCTTCCTCAACCGCGAGCTGTTCCGCATGATAGAGGACACTGTTTCCATCGAGCTGCTCGCCCGTCTGCTCTCCTCTCAGCTGATAACCAAGAGCGAAAAACACCTGCTCGACCACGATCGCACATACTATAAGCTGCTGCGCTCGATAATCCTTGCGGGGCAGCAGAGCGGCGAGCTGCGCGACGACGTATCGGTAAACGATATAGTCAAGGCTTATGCGATGTACGAACGAGCCATAATGTACGACTGGTGCCTCTGCGGCGGCGACTATTCGCTCTGCTCGTACAGCGCGCGAATGCTGCCTATGCTGATGCGCTCATATACCTCCGAAGCGGCTGCCGCCGAAAAGACATGTACAGAGGAAAGCCGCACTAATCAATAGTGCTGTAAAATACCGCAGCATATGACTGAGACCGCCCTGCAATGTGCAGGTTTAGTTTTCATATCGGACCTTCATCACAAGAATAAGAAAAATAAGGACGGAGCATCGGCACTCCGCCTTTATTTTTTCTTATCGGGATTGCAATTCCCGTTTTCACACACAGCTGCTTTGTTACGTAAATTTTATCAAAAAAACAAGAAAAAATTTAGTCTGTTTTTTTGTTTTTAAAATGTACGTACATTAGTCTATTGAAATATCGCTTAATTACAACGAATATCATTGAAATATCCGATTTTGATATCAAAAAAAGTATGTACTTTATTCTGTATTTCAGTCTAACTAAAATTGTGATAGAATAACGAAAATTATGAATTCCTTGAAAGGCATATATCATGACAACATCAGAATGGGTGATACTTGCCGCCATCGTTCTCTACATGATAATGATGATAGCGATCGGCGTCGGAGTATCAAGAAAAACAAAAACATCCGATGATTTTTACCTCGGCGGAAGAAAGCTCGGACCGCTCGTCACCGCGATGAGTGCGGAGGCTTCTGACATGAGCGCATATCTGCTCATGGGCATCCCGGGACTTGCGCTCATGTGCGGACTTGCAGAGGCGACATGGACCGCGATCGGTCTTGCCGTAGGCACCTACCTCAACTGGCTCTTTGTCGCAAAGCGCCTGCGCATCTACTCCGAGAAGATCGGCGCGGTGACCGTACCGTCCTTCTTCTCACGCCGCTTCGGCGATAAGCACCACATGCTCTCCGCCGTTGCCGCAATCGTTATAATCATCTTCTTCATCCCCTACACCGCTTCCGGCTTCTCGGCATGCGGCAAGCTCTTCTCGAATATGTTCGGCATCGACTATATGACCGCAATGATAATCAGCGCGGTAGTTATAGTTCTGTACTGTGCGCTCGGCGGATTCCTTGCGGCATCGACCACCGACCTTATTCAGAGCATCATCATGACGGTTGCGCTCTTTGTCGTGCTCGGTCTCGGTGAGGGCTTCATCGGCGGCTTTGACAAGGTGTTTGCAAACATTCGTTCGCTCGACGGCTTTACCGACCTCTTCCGCGGCTTTGACGTTGCAAAGGGGACGGCATCGAGCTACGGCGCGATATCGGTCGTCTCCACACTCGCATGGGGTCTCGGCTACTTCGGAATGCCGCACATCCTGCTCCGCTTTATGGCGATAAGCGACCCCGATGAGCTCAAAAAATCCCGCCGCATCGCCTCTGTATGGGTAGTCATCTCGATGGCTATCGCGATACTCATCGGCGTTGTCGGCTACAGCCTGATGAACGCGGGCATCGTCGGTCCCTACGCTTCAAACTCCGAGGCAGAGACCATTATCGTTGATATCTCGAGATATATAAGCGGTTTCGGCTTTATCCCTTCGTTCGTTGCGGGAATATTCATCTCCGGTATCCTCGCATCCACAATGTCGACCGCAGACTCGCAGCTCATAGCTGCATCCTCGAGCATTACTCAGGATATCCTCGTCGATACAATGCATGTCCGCCTCTCCGAGCGCGCTAAGATGATCCTCGCTCGTGTCACGGTCGTTGTCATATCGATAATCGGCATATTCCTCGCGCGCGACCCGAGCTCCTCGGTATTCCGTATCGTCTCGTTTGCATGGGCAGGCTTCGGCGCTGCATTCGGTCCTGTTATCCTCTGCGCACTCTTCTGGAGACGCACCACCAAGTGGGGCGCACTCGCGGGCATGATAGGCGGCGGCGCTACCGTATTCATTTGGAAGTTCATCATTCGCGAAGCATTCAAGGGCACTGTACTCGATATCTATGAGCTGCTGCCCGCATTCATAGTTGCGATACTCCTGACCGTTATCGTCAGCCTTGCGACCAAGGCTCCCGATAAGGAGGTAACGGAGACCTTCGACGCAGTTCGCACAACAAAGTAATCGCCTCACATCGGCGCGGCTCTTCATATCAAATCCTTGAATGTATACCGCCGCAGCAGCCGAAAGCAAAAGCATATTTTCAAACGGGATCGCCGCAAGCGGTCCCGTTTTTGCTTCGAAGGCGATTCTCGGTCAGCGCTTTTTTGCAAAAAGCATTGATTTTATATATGTATTTGTGATATAATCGAGACACAAGGGTAACGGTATATTTTTGCCGCACCCGCAACCGAAAAGTATCGGAGGATATTCCAATGGAAAAACTGGAAAAGATAGGCGCACAGGTATTTACCGTTCGCGACTTTATGAATACAGAGGACGATATTAAGCGTACCTTTGAGCGCCTGAAGAAGCTCGGCTACGATGAGATACAGACCGCAGGACACCCGACCGATGGCGATATCTCCTACGAGGCATACGGAAAGCTCGCACGCGATGCCGGTCTTGATATCATCGGTACGCACGATATATACGAGAAATACCGCGACGAATTTCCGAGAGCACTCGAGGAGCATAAGGCGCTCGGTCTCGCAGACAACATCATGGGCATCGGAGGCTGGTGGGCAGACACCGTTGAGGAATATGAGCAGCTCGTCGTCGACCTGAACAAGATGGCGGCGGATGCCGAAAAGGCAGGCTACCGCTTCAGCTACCATCAGCATAACCACGAGTTCATCCGTCTCCCCGACGGAAGAATTCCGTATGACATGATAATCGACAACACCTCTCCAAACCTCGTATTCACCCTTGATACCTACTGGGCGCATCACGGCGGCTGCGATGTCCGCCATCTCATAGAGGACCGTCTCGGCAGCCGTCTCGCAATCGTCCATCTCAAGGATATGGCTATCAAGCGCGTAAACGACATGCCTACCCCCTATTATACCGAGGTCGGTCAGGGCAACATGTGGTGGGAGGGACTCATCGAGTCCTGCCAGAAGGTCGGCTGCAAGCATTATATCGTTGAGCTTGACAACTGCCCCGGCGATCCGTTCGAGTCACTGCGGATAAGCAGTGAGTTCCTGCATTCGAGATTCTTCTGATAACCGCAGAGACCTGCACGATTCGGCTCGCGGCTTTCCCCGGCAAGAGAGCGGGCACAGTTGCTCTGCATACCGTACATCGGCGCGCGGAGCGGGAAGCGATTAATATTCATAGGTACAAGAGCGGAACAAGAGCTGCTCTTGTACCTTTAATTTCTGAGAAAAACAAGACTGCCGCGGCACACGGCAGCCGAAAAGAAAGATATATGGCTAACATTAAAAAATACATAGGAAGCAAGGCATTCTACCGCTCGGTTCTTGCGGTGGCGGTGCCGATAATGATACAGAACGGAATAACCAACTTTGTCAGCCTGCTCGACAACATCATGGTCGGGCGGCTCGGCACAGAGGTCATGTCGGGCGTGTCAATAGTCAATCAGCTGCTGTTCGTTCTGCAGCTGCTGCTCTTCGGTGCGGTATCTGCGGCGGGAATATTCACCGCGCAGTATCACGGCACGGGAAACACGGACGGCGTTCGCTATACCTTTCGCTTCAAGATAATAGTCAATCTCCTGACGGCAGCGGTCGGCATCGCAATATTTTTATGCTTCGGCGACGGGCTGATATCGCTTTTTCTGCACGCAGACGGCTCGGGCGCAGACACGGCGCTGACGCTTGCGGAGGGCAAAAAATACCTGCTTGCGGCGCTGTTCGGACTTATACCGTATGCGCTTTCTCAGGCGTATTCGTCAACGCTTCGCGAGACCGGCAGCGCCATGATCCCGATGGTCGCAAGCATCGCGGCGGTCGTGACTAACTTCTGTCTGAATCTCATACTCATCTTCGGTCTGCTCGGCGCGCCCAAGCTCGGTGCGGTAGGCGCTGCGATAGCGACTGTTACCTCGCGCTTTGTCGAGCTCGCCGTGCTCGCTGTATGGACGCACAAAAACAAACTTCGCTGCCCGTTCGCGGTCGGCGCGTTCCGCTCGCTCTACATTCCGGGGCATCTCGTCCGCGAGATAACGGTCAAGGGTATGCCGCTCATGCTCAATGAGGGTCTGTGGGTATTCGGCATGACATTTCGAAATCAGATATACTCGGGCGCGGGACTTACCGTCGTTGCGGCGCAGAACATCTGTCTCACGGTCGCTGAGGTATTCGATATCGTCTACAAGTCGCTCGGCAGCGCTATCGCCATCATACTCGGCAACCATCTCGGCGCCGACAGGATAGAAGAGGCAAAGGACGCAAACCGCAAGATGATAGCCTTTTCAATGTGCTGCACGGTAGTGATAAGCGGACTGCTCATCGCACTCTCGCCCCTCTTTCCGCGCATTTACAATACGACAGACGAGGTGCGCTCGCTCGCGACCTTTATGATAATAATCACCGCTGCGGCAACGCCGTTCGCCGCCTTCGGCTACTGCTCGTACTTCACGCTGCGCTCGGGTGGAAAAATACTCGTCACCATGCTGTTCGACAGTATTTTCATGTGCTTTTTCGTCGCTCCGCTCGCGTATCTGCTGATGAACATCGTCGGGCTTGAGATACATACCGCCTTTATTATAGTCACATTTACCGACATCATCAAGGCGCTGATTGGATATCTGCTGCTCCGCCGCGGCGACTGGGCAAACAAGCTCGTTGAATAATATGCCCCTGCCGTCCGGCATCTCAGCCGGGCGGTATTTTGTTTGATTATTATTACAAGCGAAATGTGCGGCGGTGTTTGTCGACAATTATTGCTGTTTGCAAAAGATTATCGAGTCGAGAAAACAATTTTTCGGTAAATATTGACTTTGAACAGATATTTTGCTATAATCATGTCGGGGAGATCATCCCATAAAACGAAGATCTGGAAAGGAGAAAATTCGTATGAAAAAGTGGAGATGTACCGTTTGCGGTGAAATAATTGAGTCTGATGTCCGTCCCGACATCTGCCCCCGCTGCAAAGCAACAGGAGACAAGTTCGTTGAGGTAAAGGACGACGAGGGGATGACATGGGCTGCCGAGCATGTTGTCGGCATTGCAAAGGACTGCCCGCAGGAGATCATTGACGGTCTCCGCGCCAATTTTGAGGGCGAGTGCTCCGAGGTCGGCATGTATCTCGCTATGTCGAGAGTCGCACACAGAGAGGGCTATCCCGAGATAGGTCTGTACTGGGAGAAGGCAGCACTTGAGGAGGCTGAGCACGCAGCTAAGTTCGCAGAAATGCTCGGCGAGTGCGTTACCGATTCCACCGAGCGCAACCTTGCCATGCGCGTAGAGGCTGAATGCGGCGCGACCAAGGGTAAGACCGAGCTCGCAGCTCTCGCAAAGAAGCTGAATCTCGACGCAATTCATGACACCGTTCACGAGATGGCAAGAGACGAAGCCCGCCACGGCAAGGCGTTTGCTGGTCTGCTCAAGAGATATTTCGGTAAGTGATCGGGCATCGGCGCAGCCGCACGGCATGCCGAGCACGATGCTATACAAGCGCCGACGGTTACGGCAAAAACAGCGATATCGGGGACATGTTCGCCCCCGATATCGCTGTTTTACTTTCTGAATTATTCCGTAGTATCTGCATCCAACCGCAGCTGTGACACTGTTCGGGCTTTTGCGCAAGGTCCATACCTCGATCTAAATATATTAAACCTCTGAACGGTGTCGCAAGCATTAATCGCGCTGCATCCGCACATGTCAGATTCCGACCTCATTTTCGCTCTCTCTACCGCCAAAGAATGCATCTGCATTTTCGAGCGTAGTTGCGGCGATATTATGCAGCGCCTCATACGTCAGGTAGCCCTGATGTGAGGTGACGACGACATTCGGCAGCGAGATGAGCAGGCGCAGTGTGTCGGCGATATCGACCTTTGCCGAGTTATCGCTGAAGAACAGCCCTGCCTCCTCCTCATAAACGTCAAGCCCCGCAGCGCGTATCTTTCCGCCCTTGAGACCCGCGAGCAGCGCCGCAGAGTCAATAAGTCCGCCGCGCGACGTGTTGATTATCACAACGCGGTTCTTCATGCGCGCGATGGTATCGGCGTTTATCATGTGATAGTTTTCATCGGTCAGCGGGCAGTGCAGCGAGATGACATTGCTCTCCTCTATCAAACGGTCGAGCGGAACGTACTCTGCTTCAAGCGACGGATTCGGATACGGGTCGGACGCGAGCACGCGCATGCCGAAGCCGCGGCAGATGTTTGCAAAGGCGTAGCCTATCTTGCCCGTACCTACGACGCCGACCGTCTTTCCGTACAGGGTATGTCCTGTCAGGTCGGTCAGGTCGAAATTGAAATCACGCGAGCGGATATATGCCTTGTGTATCTTTCGCTCGAGCGTCAGCAGCAGTGCCATCGCATGCTCCGCGATAGCGTGCGGCGAGTAGGCGGGCACGCGCATAACGCGCAGTCTGCCCTTTGCAGCGGACAGATCGACATTGTTGTAGCCCGCGCAGCGGACGAGCAGCAGCCCGATACCCATATCGCACAGCCGGTCTATAACCGCGCGGTCGACGGTATCGTTTACAAAGCAGCACACGGCGTCCTTCCCGCGCGCGAGCTCGACCGAGTCGATGCTCAGCTTTGTGTCGTACCAGCGCAGCTCGTATCTGCCGCCATTCACCGCCTCAAAGGCTTCTATATCATATTTTTTCGAGTCAAAAAACGCAATTGTTTTCATTTTTCCCTCCCTGCCGCATGGCACACATATTTAGTATTACACATTTTTTCGTTTCTATTAATCTAAGACAATGCCGTCACGACTTGATCGACATATTAAACGCGCATCTGCGAATTAATAATTGCACGATATATGCATAAATACTCCGAAATAACAGCAAAAATATCATCTCACAGCTCGGTATCGGGAAAGCCGAAGCCAGCGACTGCGGTCGTCGGCAGCGAAAAGACCACCGCTCCCGGCTCGGTATCGGGTCCCGCCATCATTAGCACGGCGCGCATGATGGCAGCCTTATTTTCGGTATCGGAGACGATGAGAATGACCTCCTTCTCCTCGGCAATGGAGATATTATGAAATTTCTCCGCACCGCTGCCTGTGCCCTTTCCGTGCAGCACGGTACCGCCGCGTGCTCCCGCCTCGCGGGCTGCGTTCATAACGCGATCGGTCTGCCCCTTGCCCGCAATTATCACTATCAGCTCGTGCGAGCAGCTCTGCGGCGGCGCGCTCTTTTCCATCGGCTCGTTTCCTCTCAGCATTGCCATTGTCTTGCCTCCTCCTACGCTTTTTATCGGCACGGCAATGACTATCCCGTGCCCCGGTACACCAAGATGCAGTCTGCGTCGCTGCTCCTCTATAAGCACCCTTGTTTTCTCACGCGATGCGACCGAAAGCATTACCTGCCGCTCGCTCGACTCTATTCCGAGCAGCTCGCGCATACTTCCCGTCGCCGTTCCTCTGCCGTGCATACTCACGCATATCGGAACGGACAGCTCGCCGCAGAGCTGCTCAAGATGCGGCATCGCCTCGGGCTTGGTTATCGAAATAACATAGTTCATGCGGACTCCTCCCACAGCTCGATAATATCGTAATCGCCGTAGCTCTCGGGCTCGGGCTGACGCTTCGGCGCGATCCTGCCGTAGTAAAAACCGACGAGCTGTATAGACAGCAGCGGCATCATTGCGACAAGCGCGACTATTCCGAAAGCATCCGACAGCACATCCCCGCCGAGCGCGAGACTCGCGCCCATCATAAAGCGAAGCATAAAGGTTGCGGTCATCGGACCCGATGCGACACCGCCCGAATCGAATGCAATGGCGGTATATATGTCGGGCACGAAGAACGACAGCAGGAGCGAGGCGGCATAGCCGGGCACAGTAAACCAGAGCAGCGATATTCCGGTCATCACGCGCAGCATTGAGAGCGCCATTGCGAGAGCTATCGCGAACGACAGGCTGCGCTTTATGACCTTGCCTGATATCGCGCCCGCACTGACCTCTTCTATCTGATGCTCGAGCACTGCGACCGCAGGCTCAGCCGAGATAATGAACCATCCGAGCAGCGCCGACAGCGGGATAAGCAGATACCTCAGCCACCCCTCGGTCATAGCAGCGCCGAGTGCCGCACCGAGCGCGGAAAAGCCGACGTTTACGCCCGTGAGAAACAGAACGAGCCCGACGTATGTATACGCTATACCGAACAGCACCGAAAGGAATCTCCGACGGCTCATGCGAAAAACGAGCAGCTGAAATATCAGAAAGATAGCGATTATCGGCAGCATAGCGACCGCCGTCTCCCTGATGTAAACGGGCAGCGCCGAGATAAAGCCCCGACCTATTTCAACGGTGCTGCCGTAGCTTGCAGATACAAGTTCGAATGCGCCCTCGCTGTCACCAACGAGAAGTCCGAGCAGCATAACGGCGATTATCGGACCTATCGAGCAAAGCGCGACAAGTCCGAAGCTGTCCGCTTCCGCGCGGTCGTCACTTCGCACATTTGAAACTCCCACGCCAAGTGCAAGTATGAACGGTACGGTCATCGGTCCCGTTGTGACTCCGCCCGAATCAAAGGCGATGGAAAGAAAGCGCGGGTCGGTGAGCGATGCGAGCAGAAAAACGACGGCATAGCTTCCGAGCAGCACCCATCTGAGCCTGACACCGTACATTATGCGGAGCATACACACCGACATAAACAAACCCACTCCCGCACCGACGACGGCAAGCAGCAGCGTGCTGTCGATATGCGGAACGGTTTCCGCAAGCACCTGAAGATCGGGCTCGGCTATCGTTATCGCAAAGCCGAGAATAAACGACACACCGAGTATGAGCGGGAGATTTTTTGTCCGCGTCAATACCGTTCCTATCTTGTTTCCTATCTCGGTCATCGAGTGCTCCGCGCCGAGCGAAAACAGTCCCATTCCGGCCACGAGCATGACCGTGCCCAAAAGAAATGAGAGCAGCAGCTCCGGCTGCATCGGTGCTATGCATAGACAGAGCAGCGTTACTATCAGCATTATCGGCAGCACCGACATCGCAGACTCGCGCAGCTTTTCGGTCAGCGCGGTACGGGTTCGCTCAAGGGCGGGTATATTACGGTTTCCGAGCTTCAGCAGCTTCATCTATCGTCTCCTTTCGGTTCTCGCCTTTCGTCGGCATATCGGCTTACTTACTTTCATCATACAACAGCGCAGCATATATAGGCAACAACATTCACACATAGCTCCATGACATCCGTCTGCGGTATATCTCTCTGATGTATTATACTTCTTTATTATACCAAACAGCACTCCCGCCGTCAACCTTTTCACGCCGAACCGAAAAAACGTAACAATTTACCGCAGGGTTAACGTGTCTGGGCAAATGGAACCTGCGCGGAATTTGAACAGGGGCTGTGTTTCACAATTAAGCGTGATGAAACTAAAGATCCGCCGCAGACCGTAAAAAGCCTGCGGCGGATGAGATATTATGCAGTATGGTGCCGAATCACTCGGCATCTATAGTAGATACCGAAATTGTCATTTCTTCAAGCACCTCGGTGACGATGCGCACGGTATCGAGCGATGTAAAGATAGTAACACCGTTTTCGGTCGCGCAGCGGCGTATCTCGCCGCCGTCCTTATAGTGAACGCCGGAGGATATCGCACGTGTGTTGATAACATAGCTGACAAAGCCGGATCGGATGAAATCAAGTATCTCGTTGCTGCCCTCGGATATCTTACCGAGCTTATGTGTGCGGATGCCGTTCTTCTTGAGAAATTCCGCCGTACCCACGGTAGCGGCGATGTTAAAGCCCATATTGTAGAAGCTGCGCACCATCGGGAGCGCCTCCTCCTTGTCCTCGTCGGCAAGGGTAACGACAACGGTGCCGTAGTTCTGCAGCTTCATGCCCGATGCCTGAAGCGCCTTGTACATTGCGCGGGAGAGCGAGCGGTCGTAGCCGATAGCTTCGCCCGTAGACTTCATCTCGGGGGAGAGATAGAAATCCAGACCCTTGAGCTTGCCGGACGAGAACACGGGCGCCTTAACGTAGTGGCGGCTCTTTTCATCGGGATAGATGCCGAAGATGCCCTGCTCCTTGAGGCTCTTGCCGAGTATGACATCGGTCGCAATATCGGCGAGCGAGTAGCCGGTTGCCTTGGAGAGGAACGGTACGGTACGCGAGGAGCGCGGGTTGACCTCGATAATATAAACATCGTCGTGCTCGTCAACGATAAACTGGATGTTGTACAAGCCTACGATACCGATGCCGAGTCCGAGCTTCTTTGCGTAGCCGAGAATAGTGCCCTTGACCTTATCCGAGATGGAGTATGACGGATAAACGCTGATGGAGTCGCCCGAATGTACGCCCGTACGCTCGACAAGCTCCATTATACCGGGAACAAATACGTCGTGACCGTCGCAGACCGCGTCGACCTCGACCTCCTTACCCTGGATATAGTGATCGACAAGCACGGGCTTGTCGGTATCGACCTCGACCGCGGTCTTGAGGTAATGACGAAGCATCTCCTCGTTTGCGACTATCTCCATCGCTCTGCCGCCGAGAACAAAGCTCGGGCGGACAAGCACGGGATAGCCGATCTCTGCGGCGGCGCGGATTCCGTCCTCGACATTAGTGACCGCCCTGCCCTGCGGCTGTGGGATACAGAGCTCGCGAAGAATGCGCTCGAAGCTCTTGCGGTTCTCTGCACGCTCGATAGCCTCACAGTCGGTGCCGATTATCTTAACACCGCGCTCTGCGAGCGGCTGCGCAAGGTTAATAGCCGTCTGACCGCCGAGCGAGGCGATAACGCCGTCAGGCTGCTCATAGTCGATGATAGCCATAACATCCTCGGGAGTGAGCGGCTCGAAATAGAGCTTGTCCGATGTGGTATAGTCGGTGGAGACCGTCTCGGGGTTGTTATTGATGATGATAGCCTCGTAGCCCGCGCGGCGAATGGTCTGCACCGCGTGAACGGTGGAGTAGTCAAACTCGACGCCCTGACCGATACGGATAGGACCCGCACCGAGCACGACTATCTTCTTTTTATCGGTAAGGCGGGACTGATTCTCGCCGGTGTAGGAGGAATAGAGATATGCTATGTAGCTACCGGTGTGGAGGGTATCGACCATGCGGAACGCTGGGATGATACCGCTTTCGCGGCGCAGCTTGTATACATCAATCTCGGGGAGGTTCCAGAGCAGTGCGATGTACTTATCCGAGAAGCCCATGATCTTTGCTTCGCGCAGCAGCGCGAGATCGTTCGGCGCGGCAGCGAGCTTCTTCTCCATATCAACGATGCGCGCGATACACTCGAGAAACAGCTCGGTTATCATGGTAGCCTTATGCAGACGCTCGATGCTCTCGCCGCGGCGCAAGAGCTCCGCTATCGCATATATATTGTCGTCATGGAATACCGAAACGTACGACAGCAGCTCAGCGCTGCCTACCGAATCGAAGCGCTCGAGACGGAGATGGCACACACCTATCTCGAGCGAACGGACCGATTTAAGGAAGCACTCCTCAAGGGTCGAGCCGATACCCATGACCTCACCCGTTGCCTTCATCTGCGTACCGAGAGTATTCGGAACGGTAGTAAACTTATCGAACGGGAAGCGCGGGAACTTTGCAACGATATAGTCGAGGCTCGGAGCGATAGCTGCCGTGCCGCCCGCAACGGGTATCTCGGCAAGGGTCATGCCGACCGCTATCTTTGCGGTAACGCGCGCGATGGGATAACCGCTCGCTTTGGAGGCAAGCGCGGAGGAGCGCGAAACTCTCGGATTGACCTCGATGAGATAATATCGGCTCGAGCAGGGATCGAGCGCAAACTGGACATTGCAGCCGCCGGATATCTTGAGTTCACGGATGATGCGCAGCGCACTGTCGCAGAGCATGTCGCGGTCGCTGTCGGAGAGCGAGAGAATGGGTGCAACGACGATGGAGTCGCCGGTGTGAACGCCGACCGGGTCGACATTTTCCATGCCGCAAATCGGGATGGCGTTATCGTCGCCGTCGCGCATTACCTCGAACTCTATCTCCTTATAGCCCTTGACGCTCTTCTCGATGAGCACCTGATGAACGGGAGAGAGTGCAAACGCATTCGGAGCAAGCTCCTCAAGCTCCGCAGCATTCTCGGCAAAGCCGCCGCCCGTACCTCCGAGAGTGAACGCGGGGCGCAGAACTATTGGGTAGCCGATGCGCTCTGCCGCGGCTCTCGCCTCCTCGATATTATAGGTTATCTCGGACGGGATGACCGGCTCGCCTATCGACTCGCACATCTCCTTGAACAGCTCTCTGTCCTCTGCGCGCTCGATGCTCTCGCTGCTCGTACCGAGCAGCTCAACACCGCATTCGCGGAGGATGCCCTTCTTCTCGAGCTGCATTGCAAGGTTAAGACCGGTCTGTCCGCCGATGCCGGGAACTATCGCGTCGGGGCGCTCGTAACGGATTATCTTTGCTACATATTCAAGCGTAAGCGGCTCCATGTACACTTTGTCGGCAATGGTGGTATCGGTCATTATCGTCGCGGGGTTTGAGTTGACGAGAATGACCTCGTAGCCCTCCTCCTTGAGCGCAAGGCATGCCTGTGTGCCCGCATAGTCAAACTCGGCTGCCTGACCTATGACTATAGGACCGGAGCCTATGATAAGTATCTTCTTTATATCGGTTCTCTTCATTTTCTTCTCCTTATACTTATGTATGCGGCTGCCTTTTATTCTACGTCGCGTGGCGCCTCACTGTCACAGTAAACACAGCGGTATACCTTGTTCTCGCGGTCGGTCAGTCTGAACTCCTGCTCAAGCTCCTGCTCGCAGGAGGTGATGCAGCGGGGATTTTTGCACTTGATTATGCCCGTAACGCGCTCGGGCAGCGAAAGATGCTCGCGCTTGAGCAGCTTTCCATCGCGGATGATGTTGACGGTGATGCCGGGATCTATATAACCGAGCACGGCAAAGTCGAGGTCGATGACCTGCCCGACCTTGATGATGTCCTTCTTGCCCATCTTTGAGCTGTCGGCGTTCTTTATCATAGCAACGGTGCAGTCGAGCTTTCCGAGCCCGAGAATGTCATATATCCTGATACCGTTTCCCGCCGTGATATGGTCGAGAACTATCCCGTCTCTTATCTGTCCGATTATCATATCTGTACCTCCAGCAGCTTGAGAATAAGCGCCATGCGCATATATTTGCCGCACAGTACCTGCTTGAAATAGCAGGCGCGCGGGTCGTCGTCGACCGCAACCGATATCTCGTTTACTCTCGGCAGCGGATGCAGCACCGACATATCGCTGCGTGCTCCGCGCAGCTTTTCCGGGGTCAGGATGTAGCTGTCCTTCAGACGCAAGTAGTCCGCCTCATTAAAGAAGCGCTCCTTCTGTACGCGGGTCATATAGAGAATATCAAACTCCGGCATTGCCTCCTCAAGGCTCGTGGTCTCGGCATACGGTATACCGCCGCGCTCGAGCACCTCCGAGATGATGTAGCGGGGAACGCGCAGCTCCTCGGGCGAGATGAGCACGAACTTCACGCCCGCATATCTCGACATTGCATGGATGAGCGAATGAACGGTGCGTCCGAACTTCAGGTCTCCGCACAGTCCGATGGTCAGCCCCTCAAAGCCTCCCTTTTCGCGGCGGATGGTGAGCAGATCGGCGAGCGTCTGTGTCGGATGGTTGTGTCCGCCGTCGCCTGCGTTGATTATCGGAACGGTCGCATTGCGTGCCGCAACTAGAGGCGCACCCTCCTTAGGATGACGCATTGCGATGATGTCCGCATAGCAGCTGACTACGCGGACGGTATCCGCGACGCTCTCGCCCTTGGAAGCCGAGCTCGATGCTGCCTCGGAGAAGCCGATAACATTGCCGCCGAGCTCGTACATTGCCGCCTCAAAGCTCAGACGGGTACGGGTCGAGGGCTCGAAGAACAGCGTTGCGAGCTTGCGGTGACGACAGCACTCGTTGTATTTTTCGGGCTTGTCGATAATGTCAAGCGCCGTATTTATCAGCTCCTCTATTTCATCGGTCGACAGCTCCATTATGTCGATAAGACTTCTCATCTGTCCGCACCTCCTATCCAGCTCTCGTCGGACGGGTTGTTGCGGAAGGCGATAAGGCGCGCAATATCCTCATTTTTAATGTAACCGAGCTCCGCAGCGACCTCCGCGATAACGTCGAAATTAGTCAGCGAGATGTTTTTGACCTTTGCCTCCGCAAGACGGTCGAGTCCGCGCTGCATTCCGTACGTAAATATACTGACGACTCCGAGCACCTCTGCACCCGCCTCGCGCAGTGCATCGACCACCTCGATAACGCTGCCGCCGGTGGAGATAAGATCCTCGACAACTACAACGCGCTGTCCGCGCTCGAGCTTGCCCTCGATGCGGTTCTGTCTGCCGTGATCCTTTGCGCCGCTGCGGACATAGCCCATCGGCAGATCGAGCAGATGCGCGGTGATAGCCGCATGTGCTATGCCTGCGGTGGATGTGCCCATCAGCACCTCTGCATCGGGATAATTTTCGCGGATGAGAGCGGCAAGTCCGTTCTCGATATCGCCGCGAACGCCTGGAGCGGTCAGGGTCAGGCGGTTATCGCAGTATACCGGACTCTTGATACCGCTCGCCCATGTGAACGGCTCGTCCGGGCGGAAGAACACCGCGCCTATCGACAAAAGGTCGGTCGCTATCAGTTTCTGCTTCAGATTTGTTTTCTGCATCTCTCTTCTCCTCCTTGCGGCATCACCGCTCTACGTGTATATTTGCTTAAATATTCGTGTATGTCATACCTGAGACGGCTACCGCCGTGCCGCCGTATCAGCCGAGAAACTCGCGAACGCAGCGGCGGTAAGCCTCCACCGGGTCGGCTGCTGCGGTTATCGGTCTGCCGACGACTATGTAATCCGAGCCGATCTCGCGGGCGCGTGCGGGAGTAGTGACGCGCTTCTGATCGCCCTCCGCGCCGCCCGAGAAGCGGATGCCGGGCGTTACGGTAAGAAAGCTCTCGCCGCAGGTCTCGTGCACCGCCTGAGCCTCAAGCGGCGAGCAGACAACTCCGTCGAGTCCCGAGTCACGCGCACAAAGCGCATACTTCATGACCGTATCGGGCAGCGAGCCCTGAATACCGAGCTCGCCGTTCATTCTCTCCTCATCTATCGAGGTCAGCATAGTTACCGCAATAAGCAGCGGACGGCTGCCGTCCTCACGGGTCAGTCCCTTGACCGCTGTACGCATCATCTCGCTGCCGCCTGCGGCGTGAAGATTGCAGATATCAACATCGAGTCCGGAAAGCACTGCCATTGAGCGTCCGACGGTATTGGGGATATCGTGAAGCTTGAGGTCGAGGAATATCTTGTGTCCGCGGCGCTTTATTTCACGAACGATCTCGGGTCCGGCCGAGTAGAACAGCTCCATGCCTATCTTGACAAACGGCTTTTCCTCGGTAAAGAGGTCGAGAAAAGCATACGTCTGAGCGGCTCCGGGGAAATCGCAGGCAATAATTACGTCCTTATTCATTGTGGCATCCTCCTATAATATCGGCAAGGTTTTCTATTCTGTATTTGTCCATGGTCGCAGGCAGAGCCTCGATAATATTTTTGCAGGCATAGGGGTCGATAAGATTCGCGGCGCCGACCTCGACTGCGGTCGCACCTGCGAGCATCATCTCGATAACGTCCTCCGCGCTTGACACACCGCCGAGTCCGACGACCGGCACCGAGACCGCGCGGGAGACCTGATATACCATCCTTATCGCTATCGGCAGCAGTGCGCTGCCTGACAGTCCGCCCGTGACATTCGCAAGCAGCGGACGGCGGCGGGCAAGGTCAATGCGCATTCCGAGCACGGTATTTATAAGACTTATTCCGTCCGCTCCCCCGCTCTCGCAGGCGCGGGCTATCTCGGTAATGTCGGTCACATTCGGCGAGAGCTTCATTATTATCGGCTTGTCCGTCACCTCACGCACCGCGCGTGTAACAGCCTCCGCAGCATGCGGGTCGGTGCCGAAGCTCATACCTCCGCCGTGAACATTCGGACAGCTGATGTTCACCTCGAGCCAGCCGACCTGCTCCTCTCTGCCGAGCAGCTCGCACACATGTCGGTACTCGTCTATCGAGAAGCCGCTGACATTCGCCATGACGGGCTTATGAAAGCAGCGGGCAAGGCGCGGAAGCTCCTCGCTTATCACCCTCTCCACTCCCGGATTCTGAAGTCCGACCGCGTTCAGCATTCCGCTCGGTGTTTCTGCTATGCGCGGTGTGGGATTTCCGAAGCGCGGCTCGGCGGTCGTTCCCTTGAAGGAGAAGCTGCCGAGGCAGTTTATATCGTAGTATTCGGCAAACTCGTAGCCGTAGCCGAAGGTCCCCGAGGCGGGAATTATCGGATTATCGAGCTCGATGCCGCACAGCTTTACATTCAGCCTTCCCATATGATATCACTCCGTTTCATGACGGGTCCCTCGCGGCAGATGCGCTTGTTTCCCGTTATCGTCTTACACGAGCAGCCCATGCATGCGCCGAAGCCGCAGCCCATCCGTCGCTCAAAGCTGAGCTCGCCCTCCGTCCTTGCCGCGCCGTATACTGCGCGCAGCATCGGCTCTGGTCCGCAGGTATAAAAGTAGGTGTAGTCGAGCGACCCCATCGCATCGGTGACAAAGCCGCGCACGCCGTACGAGCCGTCGACCGTCGTTACAATGACATCCGCACCGAGCTCGCGCAGCTCGCGCTCGTAGAATATCTCGTCCGCACGGTTAAAGCCGAGCACCGCAGTGACGTGCCGTCCCTCCTCGCAGAGGCGGCGTGCAAGCCAGTACAGCGGGGGCACTCCGACACCGCCGCCGAGCAGCAGCGGTCGCTCGCCCGAGAGCGAAAGGTCATAGCCGTTGCCGAGTCCGCTGAGTATGTCGAGCCGCTCACCCGGTGCCATACGGCTCATCTGAGCCGTGCCGTGTCCGACCACCTTGTATATTATCGTAAGCTCATCGCCGCGGCAGTCACACACCGATATCGGTCGGCGCAGATACAGCCCGTCCAACGCGATATTTACAAACTGCCCCGGGCGCGTTATCGCCGAGCAGTCTCCGCCGAGGCGCATTCGCATAACATCCGGCGCTACGGCTGTATTTTCGGTTATCTCGAATATTCCCTTTTTCATATTTCCATCCACTCTCGTCTGTTCTTGTTCATTTTCCAGGCTGCGCCGATCTCACTGCGCTCTTACGTTTCCGAGCAGCTCGGAAAAGCCCTCGTCAAGGTAAGCCGTCCTGCCGCCCGATACCGTGCAAAGGCAGCGTCCCTTTACGCTCCTGCCCGCAAACGGCGTGCTGTGTCCCTTTGATATAAAGCTCTCGGGGTCGACCGTATACTCCGCGCCGAGATCGAACACGGTAAAGTCGTCGCCGGTATCGATGCCGAAGCGGCGGCAGGGCGCGGTATGCAGCAGCTCGAGCAGCCGCTCCATTGTAATTATGCCCTCGCCGAGCAGATAAGTATACATCAGCGGAAATGCAGTTTCTATGCCTACTATTCCCATTGCGCTGCGCTCAAGTCCGCGGCTCTTCTCCTCCGCAGAGTGCGGCGCGTGGTCGGTCGCTATCATATCTATCGTGCCGTCCGCAATGCCCTCGAGCAGCGCTTCGCGGTCTGCGGGTGAGCGGAGCGGCGGATTCATCTTGAAGCGTCCGTCCTCCTGCATATCCCGCTCGTCGAGCAGCAGATAATGCGGTGCGGTCTCCGCCGTGACATTCAGTCCCTCGCGCTTTGCCTCACGTATCAGTCGGACGCTCTCGGCGGTCGAAATGTGGCAGACATGGTAGCCGCAGCCCGTCTCGCGAACAAGTCCGAGATCGCGTTCTATCTGCCTCCATTCGGATTCCGAGCAGATGCCGCGATGTCCGTGCGCGCGGGCATACTCGCCGTCGTGAATGTATCCGCCGCGCAGCAGCGAATTGTCCTCGCAGTGCGCAACTATCAGCTTTCCGAGCGACGCCGCACGAAGCATTGCCTCACGCATGATACCGTCGGTCTGCACGCCGCGTCCGTCGTCCGAGAACGCGACAACATACGGCGCAAGCTCATCCATATCCGAAAGCTCGCCGCCCGCCTCGCCGCGCGTTATCGCGCCGTACGGAAGCACACGGATCGCTGCGTCGCGCTCGATTATATCCAGCTCCTCACGCAGATGCGGCAGGCTGTCCGGCACGGGCGAGAGATTCGGCATGGCACAGACGGCAGTGTAGCCTCCGTGCGCGCATGCGCGGCTGCCGGAATATATCGTCTCCTTGTAAGAAAAGCCCGGCTCACGAAGATGTACATGTACATCAACAAAGCCGGGTAAAATAACAATATTATCTCTGTCGGAAATAAGCTCCGAAATCTTCTCGCGCGAAAAGAAACAATTATCCGCAGAACGGTCGGAGACTACGTGCTGCTCCGGCGCGGTGTTTATTCCTGCTGTGTTAGCTGTGTAGGGCATGGTTTACCTCCGATGATTCAAAGGGCGGATCGGTGTTGCGTTCAAGCGCGGATACAAAAAATGCTGCCCCATCAAGAGCAGCACAAAAAACGATAGCATAATGACAATTCCCGCACAGCCGCAGCCGCGCAGATGCCGATATTCGCATTTGCTGTCCTTGATGGCCTCGCCGGACCAATTTAAAGTACGCGCTTATTATACCATGCCGCGCCGATTCTGTCAATAGCCGAAGCAAAATCCGTGCCGAAAATAAAAAACGGCGGATCCTGCCTAATATTCTGCATTGAAATTCATTGCACACAAAGGCGGTCAACCTGCGGTTGTCAAAAAGTCAATCGACGGGTGGTTGAAGTGTTCATTATTTGAGACTATAATTCATATGGGAGGATTATAAGCAGAATGAAAGTATTGAACTTCGGCTCATGTAATATAGATTATGTCTACGAGCTTGACCGCATCGTTCAGCCCGGCGAGACGATTTCGGCTGCCGCGCTGTCGACACACGCAGGCGGCAAGGGACTTAACCAGTCGATAGCGACCGCGCGTGCGGGCGGCGAGATATACCATGCCGGAAACATCGGCGAGGACGGAGAATGGCTGCGCGAGCTGCTCGCGCAGAGCGGTGCGAATACCGAGTATCTGAGACAGCGCGACGCACGCACCGGACACGCAATGATACAGGTTGACAGCTCCGGCGAAAACTGCATCATAGTCTATGCGGGTGCAAACGCCCTGCTTGACGAGGCTCAGATAGACGATGTGCTCGGTCATTTTTCGGCGGGCGATCTCTGCATACTGCAGAACGAGACCCCCTGCACCGCTTACATAATCAAGGCAGCATCCGCGCGCGGACTGCGCGTGCTGTGGAACCCGTCTCCGATGAACGGCGCTGTTGACCGCGAAAATGTCGGACTGTGCAGCTATGTCATCGTAAACCGCAGCGAGGGTCAGGCGCTGACCGATGAGCAGCAGCCCGAAAAGATAGCGCAGGCATTTGCGGCGCGCTACCCGAACACCGCACTCGTGCTCACGCTCGGCAGTCACGGCAGCATATATCGCGACGGCACAGTGTCGGTAGATCAGGCTCCGTATGAGGCAAGGCCGGTCGACACAACCGGTGCGGGCGATACCTTTACCGGTTATTTTGCTGCTGCGATAAGCCGCGGCAAGACACCCATTGAGGCAATGCGTTGCGCCTCCGCCGCATCCGCTATGGCGACCGAAACGATGGGCGCGGCGAATTCCATTCCGACACTCGCCGAGGTCGAGGCACGAATAGCCGCAGAGGGCTGAGCTGTCAGGCACGGCTGCCGTCCGGGCAAATCAGATACATCACCATATAAGCCACATATAAAAGACACAAGGAGACAGAAATGAACAACATCAATAATCGGATAACAAAGCTCCGCACGAGCCTGAAGATGTCTCAGGAGCAGTTTGCGTCACTCTTCGAGGTAACCAAGCAGTCGGTCCAGAAGTGGGAGAGCGGCGAGACGATGCCGGAGCTCGGAAAGCTGATACAGATGTCGAAAAAATTCAACATCTCGCTCGACTCGCTCGTAGTCGGCAGCAATAACAGAACCTCAGAGGGCTCGACAGTCAAGTCGATAGAGCCTCCGCTCGAGAATCTCAATTCCTACGAGTCGTATTCGAGCTATATCATGACCGAGTATATGCAGTCATACGAGGAGGGCAAGGATATCGAGCCCTACAAGGATGTATTCCAGTCGATCGCAAACCTGCCGCACGGCAAGATGAAAGAGAAACTCTGCGATGTGCTCTATACCGTCGTTATGAACTGCCCGCAGCGCAGCGACTATAAGTACATCGAGCCGTCCGACCTTGAGGAGATAAAGCTGCTCCGCCGTCCGCACGAGGTAAAAGGCACGGTAGACAAGTCCCGCCTCGAGAGCAAGATACACGGCGCATGGATGGGCAGAATATGCGGCTGCATGCTCGGAAGGACCATCGAGGGCATCAAGACGAACGAGCTTATCCCGTTCCTCACCGAGACCGGCAACTATCCCATGAAGCGCTATATCTACAAGTCAGATATCAACGACGAGATATGCAAAAAGTACGAGTATCCCTTTTCACAGCGCTTCTACGCCGATGCCCTCGACTATATGATCTGCGACGACGATCTGAACTATGTTGTTCTCGGTCAGCGCCTGATAGACAAATACTCGAGAGATTTCTGCTCCCGCGATGTTTCATGGCTTTGGCTCGACAGCCAGGGCAAGTGCATGTACTGCACCGCGGAGCGCGTAGCGTATCATAACTTCGTTGCAGGCTTCCTGCCGCCCGAGTCCGCTATCTATAAGAATCCGTTCCGCGAGTGGATCGGCGCGCAGATAAGAGGCGACTATTTCGGCTACATCAACCCCGGCGACCCCGAAAAGGCTGCGGAGATGGCATACCGCGATGCATGCATCTCGCACGTCAAAAACGGTATCTACGGCGAGCTGTTCGTTGCCGCAGCACTTGCGGTCGCAGCAGTTACCGACAATATCGAGGATATCATTCTCGGCAGTCTGGCTCAGATCCCGTACAGCTCACGCTTCTATGAGGCTGTTATGCGTGTGCTCGAGAACTACAAGAACGGCATGCCCGAGGAGGAGGCTTACAAGCTCATCCACGACGAGTACGATGAGTACACCGAGCACGGCTGGTGCCACACACTCTCGAATGCAATGGTCGTTACCGCAAGTCTGCTCTACGGCGGCGGTGATTACAGCCGCTCCATCTGCCTTGCTGTTCAGACCGGCTTCGATACCGACTGCAACGGCGCTACCGTAGGCTCTATCCTCGGTATGGCAAACGGTCTCGAGAGCATTCCCGAGTACTGGGGCAAGCGCTATAACGATAAGCTCGAGACCTCTATCTTTGAGGTCGGCACGGTCAAGATCTCCGACTGCGTTAAGCGTACCATAGAGCATATAGAACAGAAGTAAATCTCGGAAGGCTAAGAAAGCGCAGACCGAAAAAACGGATAAGAGTAATTATTAAGCTGATATTCAGCACAAATACAGAGAAAGCTGATGAAATCCTGTCGGATTTCTCCGAAGGAATGATTATCCGTTTTTTCGACGCTTCTGCATCTTTTTTATCTCTTCTTTATCTCTTCCAAGCCGGGTCGGCTGATTTTATCCGCACATTATTATCGCGGCAGCCGGTGCGGCGCGGACTTTTCTCGATGGGCAACGCAAAAACGGCAAAGTCGGCAGTGCGGCATATACACGTACAATATCGCAATATCGCAAAAGACCCTGCGGATTTTTCACTGCGGCGGTGCAGCGCGTATGAGTACAGCGGTACATCGTTTCCGCAGCAAAAATTCGCACGGATAATTTAATTATTGACAATCGAAAAATGCGTGATATAATATTTTTTGTTTGCACGGTCTGACGTGCCGAGATCATTTACACATAAGGAGACCGTCCGTTGTCTAAAAAATTGTCTACCGCATTTCTCGTCCTCGCGGGAGCTCTGTGGGGATGCCTGAGCATATTTGTCTCCGCGCTGTCCGACTACGGCTTTGACTCAAAGGAGATCGGATTTATCCGCATAAGTCTATGCACGCTGATGCTGCTCGTTATTATACTGATACGCGACCGCTCGCTGCTGCGCGTGCAGCTGCGCGACATGTGGATGTTCGTCGGCACCGGAATAATCAGCGTCACACTGTTCAGCTACTGCTATTTTACTACCGTTATCAATGTTGAGGCAGGCATCGCCGCCTCGCTGCTCTACACCTCGCCGGTCTTTGTAATGCTGTTCTCGGCAGTTCTTTTTCGTGAGAGGATAACGGCGCAGAAAATCGCCGCAATAGTGCTGACGGTTTCCGGCGTCGCCCTCGTCTCGGGAATGCTCGGCAGCAGCGCCCTCGGAGCGCTCGACCTGATCATCGGAATCGGCGCGGGACTGTTCTACTCGCTGTATTCCATCTTCGGCGTTTACGCGCTGCGCAAATACAGCTCGCTCACCGTAACATTTTACACCTTTCTGCTCGGAACGATCGGTTTTCTGTTCATGACAAATCCGATCGCCATTATCGAAAAAACAGCATCGAACCCGGTCGTTATTCCCATGGAGATAGGTCTTGCGCTGTTTAACGGTCTGCTGCCGTATCTCTTCTACACCATCGGTCTCGGTCATACCGACGCATCGGTCGCCGGTGTACTCGTAGCAGTCGAGCCGCTCGTAGGCTGTCTTGTCGGCATATTCGTCTTTCACGAGAGCGTTAACCCCGCAAAGCTCATCGGCATAGCACTGATACTCTCCGCTATCGTGCTGCTCAACATCCGCCTCTCGCATAAGAGCACTGCGAAAGAGATACCGGCTTGACTTCGGGGAGAAGCCTGCCATCGACAAAAGCAGCATATCAGCACAACAAAAAAACTACGGCATCCGCACGTCTCATGACGCAGCGGATGCCGCCTTTTGTTCTTGATTTTTGTCCGCCGCAGCCATGCAGCGGTAAGATCAGCCGATGAGTCCGATAATAAAGATAACGATTATCAGTATCGGAATAACTATCATGAAGTACCACTTCATCCACGAGGCGACCTTGATACCCTTACCGATATTCGCCTCCTCCTGATAATTCTTGAAGCCCCAGCCCCACTTAGTCACACAGAACAACAGGTAGATGAGCGAGCCGAGCGGAAGAAGAATATTGCTGACGAGAAAGTCCTCACTGTCGAGTATGTCTCTGCCTCCGATAGGATGGAAGCCGCTGAGCACATTGTATCCGAGCACGCACGGAATGCTCGCTATCAGAATGATAATACCGTTGATGACCGCAGCCTTTTTGCGGCTCCAACCGAAATTGTCCATGCAGGAGGACATGATGTTCTCGAATACGGCAATGACCGTAGAGAAAGACGCAAAGGTCATAAAGAGGAAGAAAAGACTGCCCCATATACGCCCGCCGGACATATTGACAAACACATTCGGCAGGGTGACGAAAATAAGGCTCGGTCCCTGCGTGACCTCTACCCCGTAGCTGAAGCATGCGGGAAAAATAATGAGTCCGGAAGCGACCGCAACGAAGGTATCGAGCGCACAGATGCACGCACCCTCTCCGAGCAGCGTGCTCTCGCGGCTCATATAGCTGCCGAATATCTCCATAGCCGCAATGCCGAGGCTGAGCGTGAAGAATGCCTGATTCATAGCCGCCACTATAACATTTCCGAGGCCTACCGAACGGACATTATCAAGATTCGGCACAAGATAGAAGCGAATTCCCTCGCCCGCGCCGGAAAGCGTAAAGCTGTGCACCGCAAGCACGATAATAAGCACGAGCAGGGCACTCATCATTACCTTGCTGATACGCTCAAGTCCCTTCTGCACGCCTATGCTGCAAATGAATATGCCCGCTACGACCGTAATTGCCATCCATAGTCCCATTTCGCCGGGAGAGGCAAGCATATCAGAGAAAACGCTGCCGCATGCCTCGGTATCCATGCCGCGGGTAAAGGTGCCGGTCGCAAACTTAAAGAAATAATTGAGCATCCAACCGGAGACCGTCGTATAGTACATCATGAGCAGGTAGCAGCCGACTATGGCAAACCATCCGTGAATATGCCATTTGGTACCCGGCTTTTCGAGCGCCTTATACGCAAGCACCGCGCTCTTCTTGCTTGCCCTGCCCACCGCAAGCTCCATCGAGAGCACCGGCAGTCCCATTATTACGAGCATGATAAGATAGATGAGTACGAATATTCCGCCGCCGTTCTGTCCTACGACAAACGGAAATCTCCATACGTTTCCTATGCCGATGGCACAGCCTGCACTGACTAAAAGAAAGCCGAGTCGTGAGCCGAACGATTCTCTTGCCCTTTTCATTAAATATCCTCCGAGAATAATATACCAGATAAAACGGACTGCAATGCCGCCTACGATACATCCGCAGCTATGCGCAGTCCATGCGCGCCGTTTCTTTCGGCGCAGTATAATACATTATAATATTTTTGTTCATAAAAGTCAAGCAAAATCGGTCGTAAACCACACAAGACGACCATATATTCTAATAACATCCACCATGGCAGATTCTTAGCCTCAACGCTAAAGCAACGCGCTTACTGCCGTCGGATACTCTGCGCACTCACAGCGCCTCTCGAGCAAAAAAAGCTCCCCGCGCAGATCTGCGCGGGGAGATGGGAACCGGAATGCCTCTGCCCCTTGCATTTGAGACAGTGCGGCATCCGATATTATAAATCTGCCTTATTTCTTTTACGGTTCGCGCGGCAATATTCGCCCGCAGCATATGCTGCAGTTTTTTCCGTAAATATTTTCACTAAACAGTATCGCCGGTCAAGCGTACGTATCAGCCCTCGTAAACGATATTGGAGGCGATCATGTCATCGACATTTGTCGAATCCCACCATGTACCCTCAATACCAACATCGGCTGTAACGGTCTTGCCCTCGATAGCAAATACAGCCTGCTCGACGGCATTGTAGCCTATCTGATAGGAGTCCTGAGCCACTGCACCGATGAGCTTCGGACCGGAGGATGCCTTCATCCATTCGATCTGCTTAGAGCCTGCGTCGAAGCCGCAGAACTTGATGGAATCGTACTTTGTTCCTGCTGCGCTTACAGCATCACTGACCTGCTTAACTACGCCCTCATTCGACATGAAGATAGCCTTGGCATTCTTCTCGAAGAGAGCCTCAAGAGCCGTCTTGTAAGCGTTATCTGCATCACCGGGCTTAACTTCCTTTTCGATGGTGTACTTGCCCTTAGTGGTCGCATCTGCGTCTGCGAGCTCGGTGAACTTATCGATAAAGCCGCCCGCACGGTCGATACCCGTCTGAGTTTCGTCGTGCTGGATAACACCGATAACGTATCCGTCGGTCGATGCAGCTATCTCATCCTTCAGCTCTGCGAAGAAATGCTCCGCAGCAACTCCTGCCGCAAGACGATTGCTCGTAGCAACGCTCGAGACTATCGGGTTCTTGCCCGACTTGTTGAGCGCGTCGATATCAGCCTGCCATACACCGCTGTCGAACTGAACAACGGGGATATTGCTGTCCTTTGCCTGTGCGAGCATGTCGTTGAAGCCCTCTCCTATCGTTCCGAGAACGAGTGCGGAGCAGCCGTTTGACAGTGCCGTTCTTACCATCTCCATCTGCGAGGGAAGATCCTTTGCCGACTCTGAAGCAGGACCGCGGAAGGTGATCTTATATCCGTACTTGGATGCCGCGTCCTCTGCGCCCTTCTTTACCGACTGCCAAAATGCATGTGACTCGCCCTTAGCAACTACGGCAATTGTTTTATCCTTCGTTGCTGAAGAGCCCTGATCCCCGTCGGTCTGTTTGCCGCAGCTTGCAAGCGGGAGTGCAACGAGCATCGTTGCGAGCAATAGGCTGAGAATACGTGTCTTTCTCATGTCAATTTTCCTCTCTTTTTTCCGCATATGGCGGTTATTTTTATTTTATCCTTGCTTTTCGATCGGTACTGCACGACCGATCACTTTGACTGCGTCTGTCCTCCTTCCGTTTTTTTAATTTTTTTCTTATCCAAACGTACTCTGCCCTCATCCTTGTTCTTGAGAACGTCCATCAGGACGGAAACAACAACGATGATTCCGGTGAGAACGTAGGTAACGTAGGTTGCATTGAGATTGATATTGAATCTCGCGAGAACGAAGTTAAGTCCGGAGCGGATAACAACGAGCATGAGCGAGCCGATAGCCGAACCTGTGACCGATGCAACGCCGCCTGCCGCGCTCGTTCCGCCGATGTAAACGCCGGCAATAGCGTCAAGCTCCATGCCGTTACCGGTAGCTGCGGCGACGGTCGGGAATGCAGCGGACCAAAAGATAGCCGCGATTCCGGCTGCGCAGCCGCTGAATACATACGCGATGATCTTGTATTTGTCGGTATTGATACCCGAGAGGCGCGTAGCCTCCTCATTGCTTCCTATTGAGAGTATATATCTGCCGATACGGTTTTTATACATCAGATACATGCAGAGCAGCATAAATCCGAGCACCCAAAACAATCCGGTAGGTACCTTGCCCGCTGCAGAGAACACGTTGTTGAACCATGTGCCGGTCGGGAAGAAGATGTTAGGATCCTTTACGATAAGAGCGCTGAGTCCGCGCGTGAGCATCATCGTACCGAGCGTTGCGATAAACGCGGGCATCTTGAGCTTTGCGATAAGAATACCGTTCAGCAGACCGACTGCGGTGCCGATGGCGATCATGATCGGAATAACAGCCCACAGCGGATATGCGCCGGTGGTATAGAATTTACCGGCAATGACCGCTGCCGCAATACACGTCGTACCTATCGAGAGGTCAATGCCGCCGGTCGCGATGACGAATGTAACACCGAGAGCCATAATGGCATACGGTGCAAGCGACTGCATCATACTCAGCACATTATATGAATTAAGGAAATTCGGATTAAGCAGATAGAACAGTGCTATCAGCACGATAAGTGCTATCAGAATTATAAGATTACCGAGCGATACCTTTTTACGCCCTTTATTTTTTTGTTCCATTTATATCTCCTCCCTCATGGTCGCGTATTTCATTATTTCTTCCTGCGTCGCGTCGCCGATGTCAAGCTCTGCGGTCTTTCTTCCCTCGCACATAACTATGACACGGTCACACACGCGCTGTATCTCGGCAAGCTCCGAGGATATGACGATTATCGCCTTTCCGTCCGCCGCAAGCTGTTCGATAAGGGTATATATCTCGCTCTTTGCTCCGATATCGATTCCTCTCGTAGGCTCGTCGAATATAAAGATATCCGAGTCGCGCAGCAGCCAACGAGCGATAAAGACCTTCTGCTGGTTTCCGCCCGAGAGGTTGCGCAGCTTCTGCTGCATCGAGGGAGTCTTGGTCCTGAGCTTTGCGTTATACTCTTCCGCAGCCTGAACTATCTTTCCGTCGCGGATAAAGCCGCCGGAAATAAAACTGTCGAGTGAGGCAAGCGCGGTATTCTCCGCGACCGATTTGTCAAGCATAAGACCGTAGCGCTTTCTGTCCTCCGATAGGTAGCAGATACCCGCCTTGACCGCCTTTTGCGGTGTTCCGAGCGTCACCTTCTGCCCGCGGATGTATATCTCGCCGCTGTCTATCGGGTCTGCGCCGTAGATAGCTCTCGCCGTCTCCGTTCTGCCCGCGCCCATGAGTCCGGCAAAGCCGAGTATCTCGCCGCGCCGCAGCGTAAAGCTGACATCGCGAACCGCTCTGCCCGAACACAGCCCACGAACCTCAAGTACCGTCTCCGCATCCGGCGGGCAGGTGCTCTGCTGCTTGTGGTCGCCGAGGATAACTCGTCCGACCATCATCTTTACTATCTCGTCCTTTGTGGTGTCGGCAGTATTGACCGTACCGACATAGGTTCCGTCACGCATTACGGTAACGCGGTCGGATATCCTCGTGATCTCGTTCATACGGTGCGAGATGTAGATCATGCCGATACCGCGCGAACGCAGATCGTTCATGATGGCAAACAGCTCCTCGACCTCCGCCTCGGTCAGCGCCGCCGTCGGCTCGTCAAGAACAAGTATCCTGCTCTCGTGCGAGACCGCCTTGGCTATCTCGACCATCTGCTGTTTACCGACCGTCAGACTGCCGAGCTTTACCGACGGGTCGATATTGACCCCGATATGCTCGAAGAGCTTCTGTGCGTCCTCGATCATCTTTTTGTCGTCGATAAAGATACCCTTTTTCGGTTCTCTGCCGATGTAGATGTTCTGCGCAACAGTCAGGTGGTTCATCATATTCAGCTCCTGATGTATGATGCTGATACCCGCCGCCTGAGACTCCGAAATGTTTTTGAACTCGACCGGCTTTCCGAAAAGCTCCACCTCTCCGCCGTCCCGCGGATATATTCCGCATAGGATCTTCATCAGAGTGGATTTTCCGGCTCCGTTCTCACCCATGAGCGCGTGCACTTCACCCTCGCGCAGATCAAAGCTGACATCACGCAGCGCATACACGCCCGAGAACTGCTTTGATATACCGCTCATTTTAAGAACCGTTTTTTCCATTTGGTATGTTCTCCTCCTTGAGTTTTTTACGAATAATCGCGTTCCCTCATCCGACTGCGCCGACCGATGATCGACTGCGATCGCTGCACGGAGGGTAAACGCAGTCCGTCGACACCCTCCTAAGTGCCCGTCCGGCTGCGAGAAGAAAAAATTCACCCTTTGTTTTTTCTCTGACCGATCCGCATCCGGCGGGGTAAGTACAGAAGAGGCAACCACAATAATTCAAAGTCAAAGAAAACTATATAATTACGGATTCCGAAAACAAAGAGTGAAGAAATTCTTCACGGATTTCTTATTTGCGAGTTCATAATAACACACTTTTTGAAAATAATCAAGTCTTTTTGAGAGTTTTTTCGATACAAGATGTGAAAAAGATAGCTATTATGTTATAAAATCACATTTTTATTTTTGAAATTATATTTTATGGATGCGATTTACCAAATTATGTTATCGAAAATGCCGTCATTATCACCAAATACCGCCGCCTGATATATTGAAGTATGCCTTAATTTTAGATATTCAATTCCTTATAATAGATTTACTTACATTATGTTCCCATATTCGGTGAAACGATAGCGTATTTTCTGTTATTCATATGGTGAATAGCAAATATATTAATTCGATATAATTTTGTATATCCGTTTTTTTAAAAAAAATTTTGATTATCCCGAAAAACCCTTGAAATACAAGCACATTCGCAGGATTTCAGATTGATTTTACTACCAAT
>JABLTQ010085297.1_pt1 | contig 80046 bp, 83 predicted proteins | sample 7160101 | NCBI WGS metagenome assembly JABLTQ01 (sample SAMN14651228, study PRJNA627086) | human gut metagenome | isolation source: feces | host: Homo sapiens | reverse complement strand
GCAGCGTTCAGAAAACTTGCCAGTGGCAAGTTTTTAGCGTAGGCCCCGCCTGTTCTACAGGTGGGGAACCTACCGACGAAGTGAGTGCATGCACCAGTCTGCAAATTCTCAAAAATGCTTGCATTTTTGAGAGAGGGTGTCGGCAAAGCCGACACCCTCAACCCGTCCTCGGTGAGGACGGGTTTTTTGTTTTGATTCGGTCGCTTGTTGGTTCCAAAGGCGTTTACGCTTCCTTGTATTTCTCCAGCATCGCTTCCGTTTCTTTGCGTTTGGCTTCCAGTTCTTCCTGCAACATCATGTCCTTGACCTTCATCAGGCGGATGGTGTTGTTGCGTTCGTTCTCATCCAGCTTCATGGAGATGTATTTGATGTTCTCCTCCATTTCGGGGATCATCACATACTCCAGCGCGTTGACCCGACGGCGGGTCTTTTCGATCTCCTCCGCCAGCAGCTGGGTGGTCTTTTCGATCTGAGCCAATTTCAGCATATCCTGGAACACCGAAGACAGGGCGTCCACTGCGCCATCCAGCTCACAGGAGGTGGTGGCGAAGCTATAGGGATAGATGTCACCGCTGCCTGGATTCTGGGTGGAAAAGTGGTAGATCGGCGTGTCAACAGACATGATATTTTTAAAACTCATGTTCAATTCCACGCTCTGCTTCGGGTAGATCAGGGACTGCTCCAGCATTTCGGAGGACATGAGGGCGGAGGCCACCGTAAAGGAACCGTGCGCCCGCATGAGCGCTTCTTCCACGCGGGTTCTCAGCGCCCGGTTTTCACGGATCATGTCCAGGAACTGCTTCATCAATTCGTCACGCTTGTCCTTCAGGAGCTTATGACCTCGGACAGCTGTTTTCAGCTTCTTCTTCAGTCGGGTCAGCTCCATGCGGGTTGCGTTTACAGTGGTGGAAGGCATCTGCGTATCCCTCCTTACTGCGCGTCTTTCTTCGGCATATACTTCTCGATCAGTTCCGGCTTGATGCGCTTCAGCTCTGCCTCAGGCAGGATGCTCAGCAGCTCCCAGCCCAGATCCAGGGTCTCAAAGACGGAACGGTTCTCATCGGCGCCCTGTGCCACATAGCGCTTTTCAAATTCGTCTGCGAACTTGGCATACAGCAGGTCGTTCTCCGACAGAGCGGCTTCGCCCAGGATGGACATCAGTTCCTTGTTCTCCTTACCAGTGGCGTAGGCGGCAAAGATCTGGTTCATGGTGCCAGAGTGGTCTTCTCGGGTCTTGCCTTCGCCGGTACCCTTGTCCTTCAGTCGGGACAGGGAGGGCAGCACGTCCACGGGGGGCAGGATGCCCTTGCGGTACAGCTCACGGGAGAGGATGATCTGGCCTTCGGTGATATAGCCGGTCAGGTCGGGGATGGGATGGGTCTTGTCGTCTTCCGGCATGGTCAGGATGGGGATCATGGTGATGGAACCAGGCTCGCCCAGGTGACGGCCAGCCCGTTCGTACATGGTGGCCAAGTCGGTGTACAAGTAGCCGGGGTAGCCACGGCGACCGGGGACTTCCTTCTTTGCGGCGGAGATCTCACGGAGGGCTTCGGCGTAGTTGGTGATGTCGGTCAGGATGACCAGGACGTGCATCCCCTTGTCGAATGCCAGGTATTCCGCAGCGGTCAGCGCCATACGGGGGGTGGAGATTCGTTCCACGGCCGGATCGTTTGCCAGGTTGATGAACAGAACGGTACGGTCGATGGCGCCGGTGCGGCGGAATTCTTCCACGAAGTATTCCGATTCTTCAAAGGTGATGCCGATGGCGGCAAAGACGACGGCGAAGTTGGACGCACCCCCGTCCAGAACCTTTGCCTGACGGGCGATCTGGGCGGCCAGCTGGTTATGGGGCAGGCCGGAGCCGGAGAAGATGGGCAGCTTCTGACCACGAACCAGGGTGTTCAGGCCGTCAATGGTGGAGATGCCCGTCTGGATGAATTCGTTGGGGTAGTCACGGGCGGCGGGGTTCATAGCCAGACCGTTGATGTCCCGATGGGCTTCCGCCAGGATGGCGGGGCCATCGTCGATGGGGTCGCCCATGCCGGAAAAGACACGACCGAGCATATCGCCGGAGACTGCCAGCTCCAAGGGACGCCCCAGGAAGCGGATTTTGGAGCTGCTCAGGTTGATGCCGGCAGACGGCTCAAAGAGCTGCACGACAGCCTTATCGCCGTTGACTTCCAAAACCTTCCCCCGGCGGAGCTCGCCGTTGGGCAGTTCGATCTCACACAGTTCGTCATAGGTGACACCGGAGACCCGGCGAACCACCATCAGAGGGCCGGAGATTTCTTCGATGGTACGATATTCTTTGATCATCAGTCCTCTTCTCCTTTCTCTGCGATTGCGGTGATCTGTGCTTCCATGTCGGCGGCCAGCTTGGAGTAAGCGGCTTCATACTGGTCAGCGGGAACGTTCTTGGCACGACCCATATCCACACGGGCTTCGATGTTGAACAGGTCGTTCAGGGAAGCGCCCTTGGCGATGGCGGCTCGGCAGAGCTTGTCGTAATCCAGGATGATGGTGAGCATCTGAAGCTGACGGCCGTGGTCGGAGTAGGAGTCGATGTCAGCAAAGGCGTTCTGCTGCAAGAAGTCCTCTCGGATGATACGGGCAGTCTCCAAGGTCAGCTGGTCACTGGGGGACAAGGAGTCCTTACCGACCAGCTGGACGATCTCGTTCAGGCTGGATTCTTCCTGGAGGATGGCCATAGCCTTGTCACGGTTCTGGAAGAACTGCTTGCCCAGGTGTTCATCATACCAGGGGCGGAGAGAATCCAGGTAGAGGGAGTAAGAGTTGAGCCAGTTGATGGCCGGGAAGTGACGGCGGGAGGCCAGGGAGGCGTCCAGGGACCAGAACACCTTGACGATACGCATGGTGCCCTGGGAGACCGGTTCAGACAAGTCGCCGCCAGGAGGGGAGACTGCGCCGACAGCGGTCAGGGAGCCGTTGCGGGTGTCGCCGTTGCCGGAGATGCACTGAACCATACCGGCACGTTCATAGAACTGTGCCAGACGGGAGGCCAGGTAAGCGGGATAGCCTTCTTCGCCGGGCATTTCTTCCAGACGACCGGACATTTCACGCAGTGCCTCCGCCCAACGGGAGGTGGAGTCTGCGATAACGGCCACATCATAGCCCATGTCACGGAAGTATTCCGCAATGGTGATGCCGGTGTAAACAGAGGCTTCCCGGGCGGCAACGGGCATATCCGACGTGTTGGCGATGAGGATGGTACGCTTCATCAGAGATTCGCCGGTGCGGGGGTCTACCAGTTCGGGGAATTCCCGCAGAACGTCGGTCATTTCGTTGCCACGTTCGCCGCAGCCGATGTAGACCACAATGTCCACGTCAGACCACTTTGCCAGCTGGTGCTGCACAACGGTCTTACCGGAGCCGAAGGGGCCGGGGACGGCTGCTGCACCGCCCTTGGCGATGGGGAACATGGTGTCAATAATTCTCTGGCCGGAGCAGAGGGGCACCTTGGGGGGGAATTTCTTGACGTAGGGGCGACCCACACGGACGGGCCACTTCTGCATCATGGTCAGTTCCTTCTTCTCGCCCTTGTCGGTGTCGATGACGGCGATGGTCTCCAGGACGGTGTGCGCGCCGGACTGAATGTCAGCGATGGTGCCGGTGACGCCATGGGGAACCATGATCTTGTGGACGGTGGAGGACGTCTCCTGGACGGTGCCGATGATGTCACCGCCGGTGACGGTGTCGCCCACCTTGGCGGTGGGGACGAAGTCCCACTTCTTCTCTCGGTTCAGCGCCGGAACCTGGATGCCTCTGGCGATGGTAGCGCCGGAGACCTTCATGATCTCCTCCAGGGGACGCTGGATGCCGTCGTAAATATTTTCAAGCAGGCCGGGGCCAAGCTCAACGGACAGCGGGGCGCCGGTGGTGACCACTTCCGCGCCGGGGCCGATGCCGGAGGTCTCCTCATAGACCTGGATAGACGCGGAGTCACCGTTCATGTTCAGAATCTCGCCGATCAGGTGCTGTTCGCCTACTCGAACCACGTCTGCCATGTTGGCGTCCTGCATACCGGTGGCGACCACCAGCGGGCCGGATACCTTAACGATTTTGCCCATTAGGTTTCATACCTTCTTTCCTATTTCAGGTTACAGAACAGCAGCAAATTTGCTGCATGATTACAGAATGTCTGCGCCGACAGCCCGTTCCACGGAATCGGTGATGTTCTTCATCCCGATGCCCAGGGAGCCGGATTTGCCGGGGATCAGGATGATGGCCGGAGTGACCATATCCTTATATTTCTTCACCTCATCCTGCATCTGCTCAGCAAACTGCTCGGTGAGGTAGATGATGGCAGTCTCGCCATCCCGGGCCAGCCGGTGGAGTGTCTTGCGTGCCTCCTCCGGCGTCTCCGCCGGATAGACGTCCAGCCCCAGGGTCTTGAACCCCAGCACACTCTCTCGGTCGCCCAACACTGCGATCTTATACATAAGCGTTACGCAACCTTTCCCGGATCACGTCAGCAGGCAGATCTGCCAGACGACCCGTCAGAATGATCCGAATGGCGGTGAACTCGTTGTCCTTGGCGGACACATAGCCCAGCATGGGCTGTTCACCGAAGGGGATATACTTGGCCTTCTGCATATAGGCGTTGAGTGCGTTGTCACACGCCTTTTCAAAAGCAGTCAGGCTGCCGCCCTGGATGGCCTGAACGCCGGCTGCGGCCGCTTCCTCGAACAGGGAGGAGAAATAGATGCTCTCCAACGGCTCTCCGTCCGCCGCCTTGACCACAGTGGCAGCCGGAATGGTGCCGCCGGGGAAAAGGACGGTGGCCAGGAAGTCGGCATCCCGTCCCATCCGCAGCACGCGAACGACGCTGCGCAGGTTGGCGGCGTCCACCAGCATCTGGACGTAGCCCAGCAGGAACTGGGAGCCGGAGTCCTTGGCCAGCTGCTCCATCTCCTGGAAGTAAGCCTGATCCAGGATCATATCCGACCGCTGAGGATCTCGGGTCTTGCCCAGGACAGCACGGGCTTCCACGATGGCATCCGCCATGACCTTGGGCAGGTCGGTGAACTCGCTGCGCTTGACCGCTTCCGCCAGGGTTTCTGGCGCCACTCGGCCGGTGTCCACCAGCAGGCGTTCCGGATCCAGCCCCAGGGCTTCGCACTTGAGCATGGCCTTGGCGTTGTGGTAGTCATACTTGACCTTGAACACGTCCAGGATCTCCCCATCAGGAGCCAGATCGTTCAGCGTCCCAAACAGCTCCTCTCTGGCCTGAGCCAGCATAGCGTCCACCGTGTCCACGTTCACTGCCTGCAATTCGGGATAGCCGCATTCTGTGAGCACCTTGGCCGCTTCTTCCACGGTGCCGGCCTCCAGCATCCGATCCATCCGTTCCCGTTCCAGCAGGGCGTTCTCCATGGCGCGGATCCTTGTGGAAAGATGCAGATAATCTGTATCTTTGATTCTTTTAGACAATTTTTCGTCCCTCCTTATAACAGGAGCGCATCACGCGAAGAGCGCCTTGGTCACGTCGCCCACAACCTCGTTGCGAACCATCCGTACCAGGGTCTCGAAGGTGCAGTTCACTTCCACATCGCCGTCACAGATGAGCAGACCGCCCTGGAAGTCGCCCGTGGTCGGGGACAGGGTCAGCTCCGCCGTCTTGCCTGCCTTGGCCAGCAGGCCGTTGGCTTTGGCGGTGACTTTGCCGCCGAAGGCGGCGCGGTCTGCCTGGGAAAAGATCAGCTGTTCCTTGCCGGAGACAGAGGCGCGGACGGCTAGATTGGCCAGCAAGTCCTCATACTCCCCTTCCGGCAGCTGGGTCAGCTTTTCATAGGCCAGCTGGAACGCCTCGTCCAGCAGTGCCTGCTTGGCAGCCAGCTCCTGCTTTTTGGCGTCCATCTGGGCGCTGCTGTTCCGGCGCTGACGCAGCTCCGCTGCGCTCTGCCGGCTCTTTTCCAGGATCTCCGCCTCCGCCTGCTTGGCCTGTGCGGCATAGCGGGCGTTGATCTCCGCCGCCTGGCGGTTCGCTTCCGCCAGCACTGCGTCGATCTCCTGCTGGGCATCCGCCTGGATCCGTGCAGTGATTTTTTCAATACCAGTCATTTGTTCCGATACTCCTTTCCGTATCTGTAGGGAAAGGTGTCAATTAGCCCCAAGCCTGGGTCAGGAACAGGATCATCAGGAAGGAAGCCAGCAGGCAGAGGATGGCGTAGAATTCGACCATGATGGTCAGAACGATGCCCTTGGACATTTCTTCCGCACGCTTTGCCACCAGTGCGACACCGGAAGCGGCGCAGCGAGCCTGTGCGATGGCGGTGAAGTAGCCGCCCAGAGCCATGGGCAGGCAGGCCAGCAGATAAGCAAAGCCCTGTGCCGTGGTCAGTTCCATGGGGCTGCCGCCCAGAACGCCCAGCTGGAGCATGGCGAAGAACCAAATGACCAGGCCGTACAGACCCTGGGTACCGGGCATGATCTGAAGGATCAGGCAGGCAGAGAACTTGCTAGGGTCTTCTGCCAGAACGCCGCTGGAAGCCTCGCCGACCATGCCGACGCCTTTACCAGAACCTACACAAGACAGAGCAACGGCCAGAGATGCGCCGATGATTGCGATAGTAATGCCCATTTTATTTTTCCTCCTCAATAATGTCTACGTATTTCGTGTTGTATTTCAAGGGTTTAAAGGGGATGCCGCCTTCTTTGTAGAACTTCCCGAAGAATTCCAGATATTGCAGACGGGCATCGTGGACATAGGTGCCGATCAGGTTGACACCGATGTTAAAGGTGTGTCCGATGAGAAAGACCACAAAGAACACAATGATGTTGCCGGGGAGCGCGGCGATGGTATTAAAGACCATGCCGATGACGCTGCCGGCCAGCATGAGCGCCATCAGTCGGGCATAAGAGAGGACATCAGACAGCCAGCTGGTGATATCATAAAGAGAAGTGATACCGCCCATAATTTTTTTGATGATACCGCCCTCTTTATGCCGTCCTTGGGTCAGGATCAGGGACAGCGCACCCAGGATGAGCACCAGGGGGGTGTCACAGAAGACCAGGACGGCGATGCCGGCAAAGACGATCCACCAGGGCACCACGTCAAGGATGCCCTCCAGGGGTTCGTGATCCCGGAAGCCCATATAGATTCGGATGCACTGGCCAAAGACCAGGTGGACACAGCCGATACAGATGGCGATGATGAGCACCTTCAAAGGATCCTCCACCGGGTTGACCACGATGCCATCACAGAAGGTGGACAGCCAAGCCGGGAACTGATCCTGGGTGATGCCCAAGAAGGTCTCGGCGAAGGTGGTGACGGAGTTGCCAAAGAAGCCGCCGGCGAAGATGCCGCAGAAGGTGATGCTGCCGCCCAGCCATCTGCCCAGGCTCATCATATAGCCCAAGGTGTTCTTCGGTTTGTACTTCTTCTGGATGATCGTGCAGGCCAGGTAGATGATGATACCATAGGCCACATCGGCGAACATGAAGCCGAAGAAGAAGATATACCAGAAGAACATCAACGGGTTGGGGTCAATGCCATCATAGGCGGGCAGGGAGTACATCTCCGTGACCATATTGATGCCCCGCATCCATTTGGGGTTGGCCAGCAGGGTAGGCACCGTGTCCCCCTCCTGGGGATCGGCCAGCTCATAGGCACAGTCCAGACCGGTCAGTTCCCGTTCCAGCTTGTCCAGCTTGGGTTCTTCCACCCAGCCCTCCAGAAAGACGATGGTGCCATCGGTCAGGAACCGATCCTTCACCGCCTCCTTGGCTTCCTGCTGGGTCAGTTGGTCGATGGCCAGCTTCAGCTCACTGCGCTGGTCGCCCAGTGCCTTGATCTGCTGGATGGCTTCCTCGCGCTTTGCGTTCACCTCTGCCAGCTTCTCATCCAGCTGGGCAATGTTCTGGGCTGCGCTGCCCTCCATCCCCTTGAACTTGACTACAGAGAAGCCATAAGGTTTCAGAACGCTGGATGCTGCCGAGGCCGTCTCTTTCCACGCCAGCAGAACCACATAATGCAGCTCCTTGCTGGAGTGGATGGCCACCAGTTCGCTCTCCGGCGCACTTTCTGCCAGTTCGCCCCGGATGGTCTCCAAAGAGGCCGCGCCCGGCAGGGTGCCCAGGGTGATCTCCACGTGCTCCGTGGAGTCCAGATCCAACGGCTCGCTCATGGTCTCCCATGGCACCAAGCCGTCTCGGGCAGATCTGTACCGATTTTCTTCGGTGTACAGCTGCGAGATCTCCGCCACACAATCGTTGATGGCCGCTGCCGCTGCCTGCGCCTTTTCCTGGCGGGCAGCATCGAAGAAATCCGCTTCGGAAATGTCCGACCGTTTGGTGAACAGGCTGCCCTTCACGGGGGCGTACTTGTCCAGCGCCTTGAGGGCGCTCTGCACCGCCGTGATCTGTGCCTTCACCGCGCCCTGGGCGCCGGTGTCCTTGGCCAGCAGGGCAGTCCATTCCGGATCAGTCAGACAATCCTCCGGTTCTGTCACTTCCACACAACCAACATGAAGCAGCCGAGTCAGTAATTCGTCCCGTTGTTCCTCCAGGGCGATTGCCCGCAGCCGCTTCATCTTGACGATCGCCATCAGGCATCCACCACCTTTCTGACAATCAGTGACGCCGCTTCTTCAAGCCGCTTTTTCGCGTTGGTCCGTAATGCAGCACAGTCCGCATCGGCCTGCTGTTTGATCTTTGCCGCATCCTCCGCCGCATCTTTCTCGGCCTGCGCCAGCAGTTCCTTTCCCTTTGCGTCTGCTTGCTTTTTGGTGGTCGCCAGAGCTTCCTGGCCAGCCTTCTCCGCATCGGCCAGCCGTTTCTTGGCTTCCAGGACAGCTTCCGCCTTCCGATCCTTGGACTGCTGTTCTGCCTGTGCCACCAGTTTGACTGCTTCCAGAGCCATCGTCTCACCGCCTTCCCTTTGTAAATTTTCAACTAAAGCTGTATGCTCAGTCAGGGCTTTATTATACCTCTTAATATATAAAAAATCAATCGGCGGAAAAAGAGCGAGACTCCACAGGAATCCCGCCAAATTTTCCAACATTTCCCTTTCCGTTTTCATCGCTCCATCCCGTGCAGGCTGTGCAGTCACTTTCCTGCACAAAGTGATATTTCCTCAATTTTCCGTCCTGATTTCACGTTGTTTTCCCCATTTTTTATTCGTTTTCCAACTCGAACTGCAATTTTCTTTTCCTGTCTTTCGCTTTTGCGGTATCCATTTTTAGGAATATCCAAAGGCTTCATTTTTTATTCACATTTTGCACGGAAGCGGTATTTAAATTTTGTATACTTCTACCCTATCCTTTTTTCAAAGATTTTTCCGAAACCACCCGTTCCACCAGGATCCCAGACACTTCATAGGCCACTTTCTCCACCACATCTGACCCGACGACCTTCCGATAGCGCCGGCTTTGCAGTCTCCCGCGGACGCACACGCGATCGCCCACGTTCCACCAGCCCGCCCGCCGTGCCTGGCCGCCCCAGGCGATGCAGGGTAAGTAATCCGCCTTCCCGCAGCCCCGATTCACCGCCAAGAGCAGGTCTGCGATCTCCCGTCCCAGGGGCGTGCGCCGGTAGACCGGCTTGCGGCAGAGGTTGCCCACCAGGCGCACCTGGTTGCTGTCCTCCTGGGCAGGCGCAGGAAAGAGCGCCTGTACCCGAACGGTGATGACCAGCTTGCTGCCCTGGCCGGAGTGATTGTTGTAGGAGCGCACCTGGCCAATGACCCCCACCCGATCGCCAGGTCTGCCGTCCAGCTGTTCCAGCTGTGTGCGGGAGAGAACGAGGTTGAGCAGATCCTCAGCGCCGGAGAGACGGAGACAGCGGAGCGGAAAGGTAAAGTAGTCCTCTCCGCCTGCGCTGTGGGAGTAGATGGGTTCTTGGATGACCTCGCCAGACAGGGCGGCGTAGTTGTTCTTTTGTTCTCTGACCATGGGAGTCCCTCCACATTTTATAAGTTGTCTTATGGGTATGTGGGGAACTTCAAAATTAGAACTACTTAGCGAAGGTCAAGCCCCGCAGCGTTAAGAAAACTTGCCAGTGGCAAGTTTTTAGCGTAGGCCATGCCTGTTTTACAGGCATGGTGCGTTGGTTCTTGCTGATTTGCAAGGGTGAATTTTCGTCGTCAGACGAAAAGAGGGAGAACCCACGCCAGGGGTTCTCCCTTCATTATGCTGTAACTTCTCTTACACCACCTGAAACAGATAAAACTTCAAGTAACTGGTCTCCGGCACGTTCCAAAGAATGGGGTGATCTGGCGCCTGCTGCCGTGCCTCGATCTGCCGCAGGGACACAGCGGCATCCCGTGCCGCCGAACGGAGCATCTGCCGGAACAGGTCATCGGTCATGAAGTGAGAGCAGGAGCAGGTGGCCAAGTAGCCTCCTCGGGGCAGCACCTTCATGGCTTTCAGGTTGATTTCCTTATAGCCTCGGATGGCGTCCCGGACGGTCTTGCGGCTTTTGGTGAAGGCAGGCGGATCCAGGATGATGAAGTCATAGGGGGTGTGCTTCTGCTGTGCCAGGTCGGTGAGCAGTTGAAAAACATCAGCGGTGATGAAGTCCATCCGGTCGGACAGGCCGTTGACCTGTGCATTATGGGCAGCCATTTCAATGGCCGAGGCGGACACGTCCACGCAGGTCACATGCTTTGCCCCGCCCAGTGCGGCATTCAGGCCGAAGGAACCGGTATGGGTAAAGCAATCTAGGACATACTTATCTTGTGCCAATCGTTTCACCGCCTGGCGGTTGTATTTCTGATCCAGGAAGAAGCCGGTCTTTTGACCGTTTTCCACATCCACCCCGTAGCGGACACCGTTTTCGGTCATCTCCGTGACCGTCTCTGTAGGCGTTGGCAGGTTGGGCAGTGGGTGCCAGCCCTTCATCTGCTCCATCCCCTCCAGCTCTCGGATGGCCACATCGTCCCGCTGGTAGATGCCGGTGATGTGCTCACCTAAGCGGGTCAGCTCATCATAGAGGGCTTGAAAGACCACGTCCTTCACCTGCTCCATGCCCAGGGACAGCACCTGCGCCACTAAGATGGAGCCGTAACGGTCTACGGTCAGGCCAGGCATCTGGTCTGCCTCCCCGTGGATCAGGCGGCAGCACTGGAAGTCGGCGCCGGGCATGACGGTCTTGCGGTAGGCGATGGCGTAGGCCACTCTGCGGCGCCAGAAGGCGGCGTCGAAGCAGTCGTTGGCGTTGCGGGAGAGCAGGCGGACGGTGATCTTGGAGCGTTCGTTATAGAAGCCAGTGCCCATATAGGCGGAGCCGGCAAAGACATCCACCAGACCGCCGTTCTCCGGCGTCCCCGTCTGCCCTGTCAGTTCGGCTCCGTACACCCACGGGTGGCCGTTCTTGATGGCTCGTTCCCCTTTCGCGGTGACCTGTACCGCCGGATAGCTGCGCTGCTGTTTCATCCTGTCATCCTCTTCTTTCCTGTGTCGTTTTCTGAACTGACATCATACCATACCTTACACAAAGGAACAAGTCTGAGGACGACAAATGTCTTTCTTTCTACTTTTCACACATTGTTTCTTGCTATTTTGCCCGTCCCGTACTATAATACTTAAATCGTGTCTTGGTTTTACACCATTCCTACTACAGGAGGTCCTTTCATGACCGTTACTGATTTGAAAAAAATGCTCACCGCCGGTCGTCACGCTCATTTAATCGGAATCGGCGGCGTTTCTATGTTCCCCTTAGCAGAGCTGTTAAAGGTGCGTGGCCTGGTCATCACCGGCTCGGACGCCCACAAAAGCCCCAACGTAGAACACCTGCTGGAACAGGGGTTCCATGTGACCATCGGCCATTTTGCCGAGAATGTCCAGGGGGCAGATCTGGTCATCCGCACTGCTGCCGTCCATGACGACAATCCGGAGATTCAAGCCGCCCGCGCTGCCGGTATTCCGGTCTTTGAGCGGGCACAGGCGTGGGGCGCCATCATGATGGACTACCGCAACGCCATCTGCATCTCCGGCACCCACGGCAAGACCACCACCACCTCCATGTGTACCTATATCGCCATGGCCGCTCACTCCGACCCCACCATCATGATCGGCGGCAATCTGCCCCTGCTGGGAGCCGGTTATCGGGTCGGCCACGGGGATACCATCATTTTGGAGTCCTGCGAGTACTGCAACTCCTTCCTCTCTTTCCGCCCCACCATTGCGGTCATTCTGGACATTGAGGAGGATCACCTGGACTTTTTCAAAGACCTGGCAGACATCGAGCACTCCTTCCGCACCTTCGCCAACCTGGTGCCGGAGAACGGGGTCATCATCGCCAACGCCGACGATCGGAACACCATGGACACCTTGGACGGGGTGGATCGCCCCTTCACCACCTTCGGTCTGGGCAGCTACGCCGATGTGTACTGCGAAAATCTGGAGTGGAACACCGGTCTGCCCACCTTCGACCTGTACCAGGGCGAGGAGAAAAAGTGTACCATCACCCTGCAAACCCCCGGTCTCCACAACGTGAAGAACGCCCTGGCCGCCGCTGCTGCCGCCCTCTATATGGGAGTGGCGCCGGAGTTCATCGCCCAGGGCTTGTCCGCCTACCGCGGTGCAGAACGCCGGTTTGAGTACAAGGGAGAGATCAACGGCGCCAAGGTCTATGACGACTATGCCCATCACCCTGGTGAGATCCATGTGCTGCTCCAGATGGCCAAGAGTCTGGGCTACAAACGGGTCATCTGCGCCTTCCAGCCCCACACCTACAGCCGTACCATCGCCCTGTTTGACGAATTCGTTCAGGAGCTGAAGGCGGCGGATCTGGTGCTGCTGGCGGAGATCTATCCGGCACGAGAGGTCAATACCACTGGCATTTCCTCCAAAGACTTGGCCGCCAAGATTCCCGGCGCAGAATTCTATCCCACCTTGGGCGAGCTGGAAGCACGGCTGCGCCAGCTGGCGCAGCCTGGTGACCTGATCCTGACCGTGGGAGCCGGCGAACTGAACCTGGTGGCAGACGCTTTGACCCAGGATTGTCATTAAACTCCGCTTTTTTATTCGATTGCGATGTGCGCAAAAACCCATCGCCCTCCCTACTTCACCTGGATGCTTTTCGTAAAGTTTTTGTAAAAAGCGTGCTTTGGTGGGAAACACAACGCTGTTTCCCACCATTTTTTCTTATTTAGAAGGGGCAAAATAGGCAAAATTCAACAATAGAAAGGGTGCTTTCTTTTCCGTTAAGGCAGGAAATGGCGCATTTTTCAGTGGAAACCGGCACTTTCACCATAATTCCGCTGGTTCGAACCTTTTTTTCCACTTCATTTCCAACCTTCTGCTGCCGCATCTTGGCACATCGGCTTGAATTGTCCAGTTTTTTCAGCGTGCGTCCAAAGCCCTCCTGGATTTCCTATGGCTTTTTTGTACAAATAAGCTGAATCCCCCAAAGATTTTTGTGCAAAAATTTGATTTCCCCGATTTTGTGCAATTTGACCATAACTGAGCAAAAAACTTTGTCAAACCTTTATCAATCTTTTTTCGTTTCCCTATTGCAACATGACGAAAAAGCAGGTATACTAGATACAGTAGCAATGGTTAAAAAGATAACAATGTTGAATGACTCGTCTCGATTCTCGTGACCCTGCGTCTTATTCACTTGTATTTCTTTCAACCACATTGCAGTACCGGCTGAACTTTCGCTTCAGCTCTTTACCATTCATTCAAATTCTGTAGGAGGGATTTCGTAATGGCATTTGCAATTCTGGAAACCAAGGGCGCTATCGCTGTCTTGACCGTCAACAATCCTAAGGCTCTGAACGCTCTGAGCCCCGCTGTGCTGCAGGACATCGACGCTGCCATCGACAGCATCGACCTGGACACCGTTCGCTGCCTCATCATCACCGGCGCTGGCGACAAGAGCTTCGTGGCAGGCGCTGACATCTCCGCCATGGTACATATGAGCAAGGCTGACGCCTGCGCATACAGCAAGATGGGCAACGACCTGTTCCTGAAGATCGAGCATCTCCCCATCCCCGTCATCGCTGCCATCAATGGCTTCGCTCTGGGCGGCGGCTGCGAACTGTCCATGAGCTGCGACATCCGTATCTGCTCTGACAACGCTATGTTCGGTCAGCCCGAAGTCCAGCTGGGCATCACCCCCGGTTACGGCGGCACCCAGCGTATGGCTCGTCTGGTGGGCGCTGGCATCGCAAAGGAACTGATCTACACCGCTAAGAACCTGAGCGCTCAGGATGCATATCGCATCGGCCTGGTCAACGCTGTGTATCCTCAGGAAGAACTGATGGCTGCTGCTGAAAAGCTGGCTGGCAAGATCGCCAAAAACGCTCCCATCGCTGTCCGCCTGTCCAAGAAGATGATCAACGACGGTCTGGCAATGCCCATCGCTGACGCTGTGGCAATGGAATCCAACCTGTTCGGCAACAGCTTCGAGACCCACGACCAGGTGGAAGGTATGTCCTGCTTCCTGAGCAAGGAAAAGCCCAAGCCCAAGGCAGTCTTCACCAACAACTGATTTGGTGCAATGCGGAGGGCACAGCCGTGCCCTCCCCTACTGAAACTCGTAGAGATAAGATTCTGAATAGCGTGCTGATTTGAGAGTCTTTTTCTTAATATTATCTGTATTTACTCTTGAGATCATATCTTTTGAGTAGAAATTTATAACAGGAGGAACACAAAATGAAAGTTGGCGTTATCGGCGCTGGTACCATGGGTGCTGGCATCTGCGAAGTTTTCGCAAAGGCAGGTTGGGATGTCGCTATGACCGCTTCCAGCGCAGCTTCCGCTCAGAAGCATAAGGACAAGCTGGCCGCTGGCTATGCTAAGAGAGTCGCTAAGGGCAAGATGGCTCAGGAAAAGGCTGACGCTATCCTGGCTAAGATCGTCCCCGGTGCTAAGGAAGACATTTGCGGCGATTGCGATCTGATCGTGGAATGCTCCAAGGAAGAAATGGGCATGAAGAAGTCCATCTTCACCGACCTGATGGGTATCGTTGGCCCCGACTGCATGTTCGCTACCAACACTTCTTCCCTGTCCATCACTGAAATCGCAAATGGCCTGGATCGTCCGGTCATCGGCATGCACTTCTTCAACCCCGCTCCTGTCATGAAGCTGGTCGAAGTCATCGCTGCTGAACAGACTCCTCAGGAAATGGTCGACAAGATCGTTGAGATTTCCAAGGAACTGGGCAAGACTCCCGTCGTCGTCAAGGAAGCCGCTGGTTTCGTCGTAAACCGTATCCTGGTTCCCCTGATCAACGAAGGCGCTTTCGTTCTGTCCGAAGGTCTGGCATCCGCTGAAGATATCGACATCGCTATGCAGCTGGGCGCAAACCATCCCATGGGCCCCCTGCACCTGGCCGACCTGGTTGGTATCGACATCGCTCTGGCAGTTATGGACGTTCTGTATGCAGAATTCGCAGACAGCAAGTATCGTCCCTGCCCCCTGCTGCGCAAGAAGGTTCGCGCTGGCAAGCTGGGCATCAAGACTGGCGAAGGCTTCTTCAAGTACTAAGTTAAACTGTCTCTGTTCTAAGCTGGGGGAGGTTCTCTCCCCCGGTTAGTTCAAATATAAAAGTAGGAGGATTCATATATGGACTTTAAATTGAGCAAAGAACATGAAATGGCTCGTAAGATGTTCCGCGAATTCGCAGAGAATGAACTTGAACCCCTGGCTGTAGAGATCGACGAAGAAGAACGTTTCCCTTGGGAAAACGTTGAAAAGTTTGCTCGCTATGGCATGATGGGCATTAACATCCCCAAGAAGTACGAAGGCGCTGGCGGCGACAACCTGATGTATTGTATCGCCATCGAAGAAATCGCTAAGAAGTGCGCTACTTCTTCCGTTGTCGTTGCTGCTCACACCTCTCTGTGCATGGGCCCCATCATGGCTTTCGGCACCGAAGAGCAGAAGATGAAGTGGATCCCCGATCTGGCTTCCGGCCGTAAGATCGGCGCATTCGGCCTGACTGAACCCGGCGCAGGTACTGACGCTTCCGGCCAGCAGACCACCGCTGTCAAGGATGGCGATGACTGGATCCTGAACGGCAGCAAGTGCTTCATCACCAACGGTGATACCGCTAGCACCTACACTGTTCTGGCTGTTACCGATCGCTCTAAGGGCTATCGTGGCATGACCATGTTCGTGGTCGAAAAGGGCATGCCCGGCTTCTCCACCGGCGTCCATGAAAAGAAGATGGGTATCCGTGGTTCTTCCACCACCGACCTGATCTTCGAAGACGTTCGTGTTCCCGACGCTAACCGTCTGGGCAAAGTCGGCCAGGGCTGGCAGGTTGTCATGCACACCCTGAACGGCGCTCGTGCTGGTGTTGCTGCACAGGCACTGGGCATCGGTGAAGGCGCACTGGATCTGGCTATGAAGTATGTTCAGGAACGTATGCAGTTCAAGAAGAAGCTGTCCAAGTTCCAGAGAACTCAGTTCGAGATCGCTGACATGCACACCAAGCTGGAAGCTGGCAAGCTGCTGGTTTACTCTGCTGCATGCAAGGAAGACGCTTACAACAAGGGCGACAAGACTCAGAACTATGCTATGGATTCCGCTATGGCTAAGCTGTTCTGCGGCGAAGCTGCTTCTGACGTCACCCGTCGTTGCGTCCAGCTGTTTGGTGGCTACGGCTACATCCGTGAGTACCAGGTCGAACGTATGATGCGTGATGCTAAGATCACCGAAATCTACGAAGGTACTTCCGAAGCTCAGAGAATGGTTATCTCCGGTCAGCTGGGCATTAAGTAATATAAGGAGGTTTGTGAATAATGAAAGCAATTGTTTGTGTAAAACAGGTTCCGGATACCTCCGGCAAAGTTTCTGTTAATGATAACGGCACCCTGGATCGTGCATCCATGGAAACCATCACCAACCCCGATGACCTGAACGCTCTGGAAGCTGCTCTGCAGCTGAAGGACGAAACCGGCTGTGAAGTCGTCGTCGTCACCATGGGTCCTCCCCCCGCAGAAGGCATGCTGCGTGAGTGCATCGCTCGCGGCGCTGACCGTTGCGTCCTGATCTCCGGCCGTGAATTCGGCGGTTCCGATACCTTCGCAACCTCTCAGATCATCGCTGCTGGCGTCAACAAGGTTGGCGTAGGCCCCGAAGATATCGTTCTGTGCGGCCGTCAGGCTATCGACGGCGATACCGCTCAGGTCGGTCCCCAGATCGCTGAAAAGCTGAATCTGCCCCAGATTTCCTATGCTGCTGACATCAAGGTTGAAGGCAACAAGGTCGTTGTTAAGCGTATGCTGGAAGACGGCTTCATGATGATCGAAGCTCCCACTCCCTGCCTGATCACCTGCATCAAGGAACTGAATGAGCCGCGTTATATGTCCGTTGGCGGTATTGTTGATTGCTACAGCAAGCCCATGGACATCTATGACTACGAAGCTCTGAAGGACGATCCCCTGATCGAAAAGGATACCATCGGTCTGGAAGGCTCCCCCACCAACATCCTGACTTCCTTCACTCCTCCCCAGAAGGGTGCTGGCATGATGCTGGAAGGCGATGATGCTAAGACCTGTGCCGAAATGGCTGGCATCCTGCTGAAGAAGCAGCTGATCTGATAGAAAGGAGAACACATTAATGGCTGAATATGATTTCAAAGACGTCGCCGCTTTCAAGGGCGTATGGGTATTCTGTGAACAGCGCGGTGGCGAAATTATGCCTACCGACGAAGAACTGATCTCTCGTGCTCGCATCCTGGCTGACGAACTGGGTGAAGAAGTTGTCGGTCTGACTCTGGGCGGCAAGGGCATTGCTGAAAAGGCAAAGGTCCTGGGCGGCTATGGCGCAGACAAGATCATCGCTTATGAAAGCGATCTGCTGGATGTCTACACCACCGACGCTTACACCAAGGTTATCGTTGACTCCGTTAAGGAATTCAAGCCCTCCATCCTGCTGATTGGTGCTACCAACATCGGCCGCGACCTGGGCCCCCGTATCGCTGCTCGCCTGCACACCGGTCTGTGCGCTGACTGCACTCACCTGGACATCGACAGCGCTAACTATCAGGACTTCCTGAGAGAAGTTTCCACTCTGCCTGAACCCCGCATTGCTGGCACCGACTTCGCAATGGTTCTGGGTAAAAAGCATGACGTTTCTCGCGACCTGAAGATGACCCGTCCCGCATTCGGCGGCCATCTGATGGCTACCATCATCTGCCCCCGTTTCCGTCCTCAGATGGCTACCTGCCGTCCTGGCGTTATGAAGAGACAGGCATTTGATCAGGCTAAGGCTGACGCTGTTATCGTTGAAACTCCCGCATTCGAACTGACCGAAGCTGATCTGCAGACCAAGGTTCTGTCCGTTGAAAAGGCAGCCAAGAAGCTGGTTGACCTGATCGGCGCTGACATCATCGTTTCCGTCGGCCGTGGTATCTCCAAGGACGTCGAAGGCGGCATCAAGCTGGCTGAAGCTCTGGCAGAAGAGCTGGGCGGCGTTGTTGGTTCCTCCCGTGCAGTCGTTGACTCCGGCTGGATCTCCCCCGACCATCAGGTTGGTCAGACTGGTAAGACTGTCCATCCCAAGCTGTACATCGCTCTGGGCATCTCCGGTGCTATCCAGCATCTGGCTGGTATGCAGGAATCCGAATGCATCGTTGCTGTCAACAAGAACGACGCCGCTCCCATCTTTGAAGTTGCTGACTACGGCATCTGCGGCGACCTGTTCAAGGTTGCTCCCCTGCTGCTGGACGCTATCAAGGCTGCAAAGGCTGACAAGTAATTTCGTTCTGAAAACTGCTTAAATTTCATTTATATTGTTCCAAACTATTAAGGGCGTACCTTCGGGTACGTCCTTTTTTGTGTTTCTAATCCGCCCCCTTCCCTCATACAACATAGAGAACGGAGGTGGATCCTATGAGCAAGCGCAGCCAGAGCACATCCCTCCCCCAGGCAGCATTGCAGCTGACTGGGGTATCTTTGTTGTCCCAGTTCCTCTATTTCCTCTACCAAGCAGCGCTGTCTCACATCGTAGGCACCGAGGGGTTAGGGCTGGTGCATATGGTTTTGCCCATCTACTACACCCTCCTGGCCTTCCTCACCTCCGGATTTGCCCTGGCCATCTCCAAGCTGTGCTCGGAGTACCAGTCTCGAACTCAATCCCGTGGCCTGACCGTCATCGTCAGCAACACGCTTTTCCTCTTTCTGGTCACCCTGCTGCTGGTGGCGCTGCTGTTCTGGCTGGCCTATCGCACGTTCGCCAACCGTTGGTTGGCGGAGCTGCCGCTGGGCGGGTATGTGCTGGTGCTGCCGTTGCTGCTGTTTTTTACCGGGTTGGAGATTTTCAATAAACACTACTTTTACGGCATCAATGTGGTACACATTCCTGCGGTCATCCAAATCACAGAACAAATCGTTCGGATCACCGCCGTTTTGGCGCTGCTGCTGCTCATTCCGCAAAGCTCTCCCAGCCAGTCGGTCACCCTCATCCTGTTGGGAATGTTGGTCAGCGAGGTCTATTCCTCCCTCCACTTGACCTACCTGCGCCGAAACCAGCCGCTGACCTTGCCGCTGTGCCGATCTGCCCAGGAACTGCCGGAAAATATGAGCCGCGCCACGATAAAGATCGCCCTGCCGGTGTCCCTGACCACCCTATTCTGCCAATCCATCTCCTCCATCAACTCGGTGCTCCTCCCCAACCTGCTGATGGGCTGCGGCATGAGCCAACGGCAGGCACTGCAAGCCTATGGCGTGTTCTTCGGCATGACCCTGCCGCTGATCAGTGTGCCCATGGCGCTGCTCACCGGATTGTCCACGGTGCTCCTCCCCTACCTGACCCGCTGTGCCACTTTGGGGCAGAAAAAACAAGCGGGACGCACACTTCGGAATGCCTTTTGGGTGGTGCTGTTGGTGATGGCGCCCACCACGGCAGCCATTGCCTGCTTCGGGCCAGGGCTGGGCAAGCTGTTCTACGGACATCCAGAGGCGGGGCGTGGGCTTTGGCCCCTGGCGGTGGGAATGACCCTCTCCGCTTTGGAGGGCATCCTGGAGACGGCGCTGAACGCCTTCGACCGGCAGGTGGGGAATGCGGTCATCACGTTGGTGACGTCCCTGATGCAGTTGACCTGCACAGTGGTTTACACGAACCCCCTAGGCTTGCAGGCGTTCGTGGTAGGATTTTTGGCGGCCACCGTGTTTGGGTGTCTGCTCCGTGGCCTGCTGCTGGTGCAGGGGCTGGCAGTCAGCCGTGGCCGAGCCACTGTTTTAGCTGGCCGAACCACTCCAAGCACTGGAAACGAAAGACATACCCTTGATCCTCACCGGTGAGCAGAGCCAAATCATCCTCCGTAAGGCCGCTGCGAAGGGCAGTCTCAGACTGCTCGGACACAGAGCTGAAACAGAGGGGCGGGAAGACCACGCACCACCAGTTGTGCCCTTCCGCCCGACCGATCTCCACCCGCAAGCCCTGATACTCTCCGGCAGGGAGGGAGAAATCGGCGTAGACTTTGGTGGGGAAATAGGTGCGCTCCAGACTGACTTTTACCGCGTAATCATACCCTTTCTGGGCAATGGTCTGGGCGGCGGTATCGGCTAGGGGTTGAAGGTGCTGACTCAAGACTTCTTTGGCCTGCTGGGTAGAGTGGCAATGGGTTAAGTACATGCTGGCCTGGGCGAGTACTGCGTCTCGGACGTCCAATTTCAAGGCTTGGTCTTGGGCGGAATCGGAATTGGCCAACACATGGAGGCGCACCACCCTCGTCTCCAACTCCTGCTGTCGGCAACTGGCCCAGCTGGTGGCGAAAAGGGCGATGGCTACCCCTAGTAAGAGCGCCATCTCCCAGGTTTTTAAGCGGATCTCTCGTTTTGCTAACATAAAAAACACCGTCCTCTGAAACATTGGTTCCAGTATGGACGGTGTTTTGGGGTTTTATACGGGGGATTGTTTACTTACTCAGCATGGGTTCGGTTTCCACGATCTCCGGATTGCCCTTCAGACGCTGGCGCAGGGTCTCAGAGGCCACACGGGCGTACAACTCGTTGTCGAAAATACCAAAGACAGCAGGGCCGCTGCCAGTCATGGCGGTGCCCAGGGTGCCAAACTGGTTCATGACTTCCTTCATCATGTCCACCGTGTTGCGCTCATTCTTCATCAGCACCTGTTCAAAGGCGTTGCCCACGCTCTCGGCCACAGCCTTCAGGTTCTCCCAACGGAGTCCCAGCATGATCTCCGGCGTGTGGTCGGCACGCTGCGGCAGCTCTGCCTGGTCGAACCGCTGGTACATCTTCTCAGTGGAAATCGCCAGGTCGGGCTTGCCGATCACGATGATGCACTGGGGCATCGGCGTGGTGGGAACCACCATATCCCCCTTGCCTTCCACATAGGCGCAGCCGCCATGAACACAGAAGGGAACATCCGAGCCCACTTCGATGCCGATCTCTGCCAACTCATCCACGGACAGATTGGTTTCATACAGCACATTCAAGGCACGGAGGGTGGCAGCCGCATCGCTGCTGCCGCCGCCCAGACCGGCAGCCACAGGGATGCGCTTTTCAATGTGGATGCTCAGGCCATCTGCCGGAACGCCGGTCTTGGCGGCAAATGCCTTGACCGCCTTGACTGCCAGGTTGCTCTCGTCGGTGGGAATGGTGTCCACGCTGGCGGTGACGGTGATGCCAGTGCCGCCGGTCTGCTCCACCGTCACATCATCGTGGAGCTCCAGAGACTGCATGATGGTCTGGATGTCGTGATAGCCATCGGGACGGAGGTCACCGATGTTGAGCACCAGATTGATCTTGGCATACGCCTTCTCTTCTACCTTTTTCACTTGATCTTCCTCGCTTCCAAATAGAATCGTTTATCGTGGGCTTCCCCCATAGAGAAGGTCTTGCGGGGCAAAGCGCCATCGAAAATAACCGTCTTGAACAGCTCGTCCTTCCCCATGGCCGGCAGCAGGAAGCCGATGTTCCCGGGCTTGCGTCCCAGCTCCCAAGTCACGTCGTCGCCGTGGACGTAGTCGATGCGGCCGGAATGGGTCTGCATCCACTGATCCAAAAAGTCTTGGAGGGTGCCCACAGGCAGCTGTGCGGTGGGCTTGGGGATGGTGATCTTCCCCACCTCGGTGTCGAACACATAGGTGATGGTATGACCCTCGCCCTCGCCGTAATGGGCGCCGGGGTAGGCGGCCAGGAAATCCTTCATCAGCTCGTCCGCATCCACATCGAAGCAGACCCGGTGGATGGGCTCGAACTCTAAGGATTCATCGTGGAGGTTCACCAGCTCCACCAAGGCATAGCGGGCGGGCAGGTCTGCCCACTGTTCCTGGGGGGTGTGCTGCTTTTTCTCCTCATAGGCGGCTTTGGCGGCAGCCAAGGAGTGGTTGCCATCGCCGATGGCAAAGAGCAGAACGGGCTTGCCCTTGGCATCGTACTTTCGGGCAAAGTCATGGGGGCGAGCCAGGGTGTTCAAAATCTCACACACGTCCGCCTGTAAATCCTCCGGTACCAGATAGCCGGTGATATGACCGCCGCGCTCCATCAGGTCGAAGTCGTAGACCTCCTCCATCCGGTCAGTCTCGTAGGTCAGGTGCTCGATGAGCTGCTTGTCTGGGTCATCCACCAGCACCATGATGTGGGGCAGCTCCAGGGAGGCGTTGCGCCGGACGGCCACGCGGGGCGGCAGGCGGGTGATGACAGTGCCTTCGGTGGCACGGATGAGGCTGCTGGAACCGGCGTTGTAGTCGTAGCACTCCAAGTCCACCACGCCCACCAGGCCCCGGCGGAGCTTCTTGTTGTCCAGCCAGCGTTCCACATAGATGAGGGCATTGGGCAGGGTGCGGAACAACCCCTGATCCAAATATGCGTCCATGGTGCGGTTGATGTCGGCAACGTGTTCTTCAAAGTGCCCGTCCTCCAGCTGGCTCTCCGGCAAGATGAGCTTGAGGGTAGAGGGGGCGTCCCCTACGGTCTGTGCCACCCGTTCCCAATAGTCGTTCTGGGAGGTGTACTGGTCGCAGGCCACCACGCTCCACTTGGTCAGGTCGCAGTTCTGGGGCAGCAAAATATCGGCAGGGCCAAAGCCAGGCCACTGGTTATTCATATGCGTTTCTCCTTTTCGTCGTCAGTCCTGTTCAAAGAGAGCGGCCATCAGGTTGACCCCGTTGTCCATAAAGGGGCCTTTCAGACCGGCTTCCTCGGTGTAGGGCAGGCCGTTGTGGGTGTCGGTGCGGCTGTCGTAGATGAGATAGGGCACCGGATCGCCATCGTGGCCGCGGGTGGAAGTGAGGGTCTTGTGGTCGGAGAGGATGAGGATGCGGTAGTCGTAACCGGCTTTGTCCAACCCCTCCACCAGAGGGCCAACCACGCGGCTGGAAAGCCACTCGATGGCTTGGAGCTTGCCCGGAGTGTCCCCGTTGTGGGTACATTCGTCGGGAGCCTCCACATGGATGGCCACGAAATCATCACCGTCGGCCAGGCAGTCCAGGGCGGCCTGGGTCTTGCCCTCATAGTTGGTGTCCAGCTCGCCGGTGGCGCCCTCCACCTCCACTGCCTTCAGGCTGCCCAAACGGGCAATGCCCTGGCAGAGGGGAACGGCGGAGATGACGGTGCCGTTCTTGCCGTACTTGTCCACAAAGGAGCCCAGCGCTACGCCAGTGCCTTCCGCCCAGAACCATACGCCGTTGGCGGGCAGCTTTCCCTCCGCGCGGCGGGTCTGGTTGATGGGGTGGTCGTCCAAAATCTGATGAGACAGCTCCATCAGGTGGGTCAATGTCTTGGCGTTGTCGCAGCCGGAGGGCAGCAGGGGGGCGATGACCTCGCCCAGGTGGTCATGGGGCGGGATGAGGTTGATGCCAGTGATGTCCACTTGGGACTGAACAGCGATGTGCCGGAAGGAGGGGGCGGGATAGACGATCATGCCGGCCGCCTTGGCCGCATCCTTAAAATCAGGATGGTCGAATAGGTAATTGATCAGCTCAATGGACTGCTCCCCTTCAATGGAGCCGCCGGAATGGGACAAAATCTTCTTCTCGGCATAGGGCTTGTCCCCTTCCTCCAGGGCGATCATATTGCAGCGGTAGCTGACATCGCCGGGATTCAGGAGGATACCGGTGGCGGCAGCCTCCAAGGGGGAACGGCCGGTGTAGCACTTCCAGGGGTCGTTGCCGAAGATGGACAGGATGGCGGTGTCACTGCCAGCAGGCAAGCCCTTGGGGCAGTTGACCACGCTGCCCACGATGCCTTTCCGTGCCAGCTGGTCGATGGCGTCCTTGCGGACTACTTGAAGGGGGGTCTTGTCGCCCAGTGCGGGCACGGGGTTGTCAGCCATGCCATCCCCAATGACCAATACATATTTCATCATAATCATATCCCTCTGCTTCCTCGCCGGTTGCTCTGTGTTTCTACGGCGGACTCGGGTCTTGCGTCTGTTTTTGGCCGGTGAATGGGGCGAAACCTGCCCAAATGAGGTCATTTTTCACCGGTTTGACGCTGCGAACTTATGTGTTTCATTATATCGTCTTTTGCAGATAAATACAATAGTCCGCCCGGAAAAGGGTTCGTTTCTTTCTTTTCTTTTGGCTGGCAGCGTGTTATAATAAATCCAAATAGCGGCGTCTCGGACGCCTATTTTTTCTGGAACAGACTAGGTAAAGCGAGGCAAACTTCATGACGGTACAAGAGAGAAATCAGCAGATCGAAACACGCTTCCGAACGGTACGGGAGCATCTGACCCATGCCAACCCCAACGATTTTGACCGCCAGATCCCCCCCCAATTTCGTCTCCTGCGATTGGGAACATCAGACCATCACCTACGCCTTTGATATGGAGCCCCGCTTTGGCAATCCCCACGGGATGGGGCACGGCGGCATTGTGGCGGCCATGCTGGACTGCGCCCAGGGCAGCGCCATCGACTGCTACAGCACCGACCATCCCATCATCGTCACGGTGTCCTTGCAGACCTCCTATCTACAGCCGGTGCAGCTGGGGAAAACGCTGTATGTGAAAGTGACCCTGCAAAAGGTAGGCAGGACGCTGGCCTACTGTGCAGCGGAAGCATGGCAGCAGTCCGGTCAGCTGTGCGTGACCACGGCAGGGGTGTATCATCTGTCGCCAAGACCTCCTATGCCGAAGGCTTGATGCCACTTCCCTTTTGTGGTACGAGTCCGGCAATCCCTCAGTCAGCTGCGCTGACAGCTCCTTTACACAAGGGGGTCTGGGACAAGTGCAAATTTTCGCGTGCTGGCTCCCTTCCGTGGGCAGCACAGAACAGAAAAGAGAGCTTCCGATCGGAAGCTCTCTTTTTTTCTCACACAATGCGCCGCACGGCGGTCAGTCGGCTGGTATTGACCTGGTTGACCACAATGCCATACTTGGCGCCCAAGGCGTTGACCATCATGCCGCCGCCGATGTAGATGCCGCAATGCCCCCGATAGCAGATGATGTCCCCTGGCTGGGCGTTGGCGTAGCTGACGCCACGGCCGCAGCCGGCCAAGGACTCGGAGTAGTGGGGCAAGGAATAGCCGAAGTGCTGGTAGACGCACATGACGAAGCCGGAGCAATCCACGCCGGTGGCCAGGTTGGCGCCGCCCCAGACGTATTTGCCGCCGATGAATTTCATGGCATAATTGGCCACGGCGGCACCGCTGACGCTGGGTTTGGAGGGTTTGGGCTCCTCCGGTTTCTGTTCCGGCTGCTTTTCCGGCTCCTTGGTGGGTTCCTTTTTCGATTCCTCCTTGGAGGGTTTCTGCTGGTCGTTCTTGTTGCTGTTATTGTTGTCCTTGTTCTGATTCTTGTCCGTCTTGGAGGGCTTCTGCTGGGCTTCCGGTTCCCTTCTGGCCTCCTCCTGCCGTTTCTGCTCCGCTTCCGCCGCTTTCTGCTGGCGCTTGGCTTCCTCGGCAGCCGCCTTCTGCTCCGCTGCGTAGGCGGATTTGGCGGTGACGATGTCCTGCGCCAGTTCCTCGGTCTGGGCGTTCATCTGGCTGAGCTGGGTGCTGTAGGTGCTCCGGTTGTCCCGAATCTCCTGCAAGGCTGCTTCCGCCTGCTGGGCGGTGGTATTGATCTCCTGCTGCTGGGCTTCCAGCTTGCGGAGCGCTTCCTCCTTGCCGGCCTTTTTCTCCTGCAGCGCCTGGGTGGTGGCGTCCACCTTCTTCCGCGCCTGTTCCAGGCCGTCCAACACGTCGTTGTCGTACTCCATGACGCTGCTGACAAAGGATGCCCGATCCAGCAGGTCGGAGAAGTCAGAGGCGCCAAATAAAATCTGCCAATAGGAGGTGGAGCCGTTCTCCTCCATGTTCCGCACCCGCTGGCAGAACAGGTCATAGTACTTTTCCTCCTCTGCCTTGGCTGCCTTCAGCTCCTTCTGGCTGGCCTTGACCTGCTTGGTGTAATCGTCCACCATGGCACGGGTATTGTCCACCTGCTGATTGAGCAGGTCGATCTGGTCGTTGAGGACGCTGCACCGGTCGGCGGCACTGTTCTCCTGCTTGCTGAGCTTGTCCAGCTGGGTTTGGAGCTTGCCTTTCTGCTCCTCCAACTGTGCCTGCTGGCTGGCCAGACTGTCAATCTCCTGCTGGGTGACGGCGTAGGAGGCCACCTGGACGATCTGCATGACCAGCGGCACCAGCAACAGCAGCGCCAACAGGATGGCTAGAACACGGACGGCTTTGCTCCGTCCCTGGTGGGGTTGTTTTTTCGGTTTGGTACCTCGTGTGATGCTGCCCATAGGCTGATCTCTCCTTGCTCTATCAAACTCGTAGGAATTTTCGGATGGTGATGAGGCTGCCGCACACACCCACCAGCAGGCCGATGCCCAAGTAGACACAGGACACGGGCAGAGCCAAGGTCTGGTAGGGCAGGATGCTCACCAGACGGATGTGGCTGTAGTGGTTGACGGCCTGGGTGATAAGGGAGTAGATGCCCCACTGAAGGGCGCTGGCCACGATGGCACTGGCGATGCCCAACACCACCCCTTCCACTACAAAGGGCCAGCGGACGAAGGCGTTGGTGGCGCCCACCATCTTCATGATGGCAATTTCCTCCTCCCGCCGCGCCATGGCCATTTTGATGGCGTTGGAGATGATGAAGAAGGAGACCACCAGGAGGACGCTGAGCAGGATGACGGTGACGCCCACGGCCACATTGCGGACGGTGACGAAGCCGTTGGCCACATCCAAGGCTGCCGAGACCTTGACCACCCCCTTCACCTGCTCCACCTCTGCGATGGTGGTGGTCAGCTGGGTGATATCGGTGACCTGTAGGGCGTAGCGATCCCGCAGGACGGAGGCGGGCAGGTCGGCGTAGAGGGCGTCGTCCTCCAGACCGTCCAGGTAGCTGTCCATAGCTTCCTCCTTGCTGATGAACTGGCAGGAGGCAATATTGTCCAGGCTGGACAGCTCACTTTGGAGGGCTTTGGTCTGTTTGGCGGAATAGCGCTCGTCCACATAGGCCAAAATTTCATTTTCCTCCATGAGCTGGTTCAGGTTGTAGTTTAAATTGACCGCCACCAGGGCGATGCTGCCGGTGATGATGAGGCAGGCGGCGATGATGCCGATGGCGGCGAAGGTAAAGAAGCCATGGCTGCGCAGGCCACGGAAGCCCTCTTGGATGTAATATCCGGCGTTGGTTCTTGTCATATGTCGTAACACCCGTTTTCTTGATCGCTGACGATCCGCCCCGCCTCCAGGTAGATCACCCGCTTATTGAACTGATTGACCAGCTGCCGCTCGTGGGTGACCACCAAAATGGTAGTCCCCAGCTGGTTGATGCGCTCTAAGAGCATCATGATCTCCAGGCTTCGTTCCGGATCCAGGTTGCCGGTGGGCTCATCGGCCACGATGGTGCTGGGATTGTTGATGAGCGCTCGGGCGATGGCCACCCGCTGTTGTTCCCCACCGGACAGCTCCGTAGGGAAGCACTCCTTTTTCTCCACCAGACCCACCAAGTCCAGCACATAGTGAACCCGTTCCGGAATGGTCTTGCGGGGTGCGTTGATGACCCGCATGGCAAACGACAAGTTTTCCTCCACGGTCTTATTTTTGATGAGCCGGAAGTCCTGATAGACCACTCCCACCCGCCGACGGAGCAGGGGAATGCGGCTGGACTGGATGTGGCGCAGGTCGAAGCCATCCACCACGGCACTGCCCCGACTGATCGGTTCCTCAGCGGTGAGCAGTTTCAGGATGGTGGATTTGCCGGAGCCGGAGGGGCCGACGAGAAAGACGAACTCCCCGTTGTCCACCAGAAAGGAGACGCCTTTGATGGCGTGGGTGCCGTTGTCGTATATTTTATTGACGTTGGTAAAGCGTATCATAGTGTTTCCTGCGATTCCAATGGTAAAGTTACATCTTTTTAAGTATACCTTGATTTCGGCTGTGTGTCAAATTGTGGGGGTGTAACTGTTTGTGATTCGGTTGTATTTGATCGGCACCTTGTGCAAAGGGAGCTGTCAGCCGCAACGGCTGACTGAGGGATTGCCGGGCTGGTACAGCGAGATGGGAAGGCGCAGTTTCCTATGCGCTGCGCTCGCCGGACAACCCCTCCGGCACTGCGTGCCACCTCCCCTTGCACAGGGGAGGCTGGAAGATTTTGCTCCGTGCCACCTCCCCTTGCACAGGGGAGGCTGGAAGATTTTGCTTCGTGTCACCTTCCCTTACACAGGGGAGACTATGGAACGGTCGGTGAAATCCGGTCACTCCCCGCAGATCAGCCCCAGGAACTTGTCCTCCTCCATCTTAGAACTTTTCACCGCGTCCTCGATGGCGAACGCCAGCGCCTCCGCCGCCAGCGCACCCACGGCGCTGATGTCCGCCGGAACCTCCCCAAGGGAGAAGGCGTAGATGGTGTCCCCGTCGATCATGGTGCCCACCGGATTGATACAGCGGCCGAAGGCGGCGCGCGCCATGGAAGCGATCTTGTTCATCTCCGCCTGACTGAAGGCTGCGTTGGTAAAGACAGCGCCCAAGGTGGTGTTGGCGCCGGCGGGCTGGGGTTCCTGCTGCTGATAGAGGGCCTGGGCGGCGCTGGTGTAGGCGGTGCGGTCGGGGGTGCGCATACCGGCGAGCTTTTGTCCGGTTTGGTGGTCGAAGATGTCGCCGAAGGCGTTGACCACCGCCACGGCGCCCACCTGCAAGCCGTTGACCTCCAAGGCGGCATAGCCGATGCCGGATTTCTCCCCCTGCCCGATGCCGCAGACCTTGCCCACCGCTGCGCCGGTGCCAGCACCTACGATACCGGAACGAGGGTGGTTCCCCTCGGCGTCCACACAGGCGGCGTAGCCCATGGCGGCGTCGGGGCGGGTGGTGCCGTCGCCTAGCCCCAGGTCGAAGATACAGGACTGGCAGACCAGGGGGATGGTGGTGTTGAGGACGTGGTAGCCCATGTGATGCTCCTCCAGGTAGCCCATGACGCCGGTGGAGGCGTCCAGGCCGAAGGCGGAGCCGCCGGAGAGGACAAGGGCGTTGAGAGAATTGGTGTTGGATAAGGGCGAGAGCAGACCGGTCTCCCGAGAGGCGGGGCCGCCGCCGCTGATGTCAATGCCGCCGGTGTTGGAGCGGTCGAACAGGACGACGGTGACACCGGTCATGGCCTGTTGGTTCTGGGCGTTGCCGAAGCGGATGCCCTGGATGTCCGTGATGGAGATATGGTTCATAGGGACAACTCCTTTGATCTCGATGTTTTTTTGATGATACCACACTTTTCCCGTCACCGCAAACCATTGCTTTCCGGTGGGAAATCGGGTATGATAGGGATAAGAATACGAGGAGGTGTTTGCCGATGAAGGTCACCCTCAACCCTGACCCCGAAGTAGTCGCCCGCGTCCAGGAAGGACTGCGGCGCACAGGCGGGTACTGTCCCTGCCGGATCGCCCGGACAGAGGAAAACAAATGTATCTGCCAGGAATTTCGGGCACAGATAGCCGACCCTAACTTTGAGGGGTACTGCCACTGTCTGCTCTACTACAAATCCCTGGAATGACGGAAAGGAGTCTTTGATATGTCCATTGCCGTAACGAAAGCCAATTTTGAACAGGAAGTGCTGCAATCTGATCTGCCGGTGCTGGTGGATTTCTGGGCGTACTGGTGCGGCCCCTGCATGGCGCAGACCCCCATTCTCAACGAGATCATCATGGAACGTCCCAACCAGATGAAGATCTGCAAGGTCAACATCGACGAGGAGTTCCAGCTGGTGGGCGACTATCAGATCTTCAGCATTCCCACCCTGCTGTTCTTCCGGAACGGCAAGCTGCTGAAAAAGCTGGTGGGTGTCCAGTCCAAGGAGACCATTTTGGACTTGCTGAAGCTGACTGACGCCGAATAAACACAAAAAACACGGAAGAAAGTTGATTTCTTCCGTGTTTTTTAATGGAACTTTATTCCGCCCAGAGGGCGGAACTCTGTGAGCCTTATAGATTGAGTTTTTTCTCCAAACACACCAGCGCCACGCCGGGGATGCCGTTGAAGTTACAATCCACGATGCCGGACTCCCAATAACCCAGGTGGGCGTAGAGCTTTCGGGCGGCCTGGTTTTTGGCATTGGTGTCCATGCGCAGGTAGGAACAGCCGTATTCTCTGGCGTAATCCTCGTAGAACTGGACAAAGGCGCTGCCATACCCCCTCCCTGCCTGTGCCGGCTCCACCACCAGGGTGTGCAGCACCATGATCTCCCCTTCCGGCGCATCCGGATAACGCCACTGGGCGTTGGCGTATTCGGGCACTTGGATCTGGTTGATCTTAGCCGCTGCTGCTGCCACGCCGTCTGACTCCAATACGAACAGGTCACCGGCGTCCAAGGCGTCCTGGGCGGTTTGCCGGGTGGGATAGACGCCGCGGATCCAGCCAACGGTGGCACGCCCGGCTTCTTCCTCGGTCAGGATGTGGTCATAGATGGCGGTCACGGCGGGGATGTCCGCCTGGATGGCTTTGCGGATGTGGGTCATGTTCTTTCTCTCCTTCCGGGTTCCTTTGTGGTCATGATACCACAGAAAACTCGATTCGGTAAAGCTAATTGAGGAGATTCCACACGCCGCTGACCCCGATCATGATATAGATGAGCTTGCGCACCATCTGTTCATCCAGTCGGCTCACCAGCTTTTGGGCAATGACGCCCCCCAGCAAAACAGCTACACTGCACACCAAGGTGACCGCCAGATGGGACGGAAGCAGGATGCCGTTGATGACACGGACAACACTGCTATAGGCGTAGTTGATAAAAAAGAATGCCTGGATGGTGCCCATGTACGCCTTGGTAGAGTCGGTGCGAGCCATGAAGTAGATTACCAACAGCGGGCCGCCGATGGAGAAGAAGCTGTCAAAAACGGCGGAGAAGGCGATACAGAGGATGGACAGGACGAGGTTCTTCTTGTGCGGGCGATTCTCCTTTTGTAAAAAAAGGGAATCAATGCACAGACAGATCAGAAAGATGCCAAACCCCTTTTGGATGAGCGATTGATCTACCTCGGTGGAGAAGCGGATCAGGAGGGCACAGAGGATCATGTAGGCGATGGTGGGGGCAACGAGGGTTTGGAAGTGGATATGCTTCCAATAGCGGATCGCCATCTGGGCGTTGAGGACAGTGCAGACAACGCCGGAGATGGCGGCACTCTCCGTCAGGCTGTAGAAAACGGGCAGCACCATCATGATCACCATGCCTGCGCCAAACCCGGTCACACCCATGACCAGGCCGCCGCCCAGAGCCGCCAAGGCAGAGAATAAGATTGCGGTCATGTTGTATGTTTCCTCCCAAAATTGGTTCCTTTTTCGGTCTTTTTCCCAGTTTTCCAGAACCATATTTAACTTATTTTATAATGCATCGGCAGGAAAGGCAACGCTCCGCAAGGCTTTTCTCAACGGGCAAAACAGGGTTTCTCATCCTGCAACTTGAGCAGAACGCAAACAAGCGGCATCTGAATGATCAGATGCCGCTTTGCTCATGCGTTTCTCAGTGCTTTGCGTGTGGGCCTGCGTCCACAATGTGCTGGGCGATGTTGGGGTACTTGGTGGCGAAGTTTTCCTCAAACATGGCGGCCAGCTTGTTGGCTGCCTTGTCGTAGGCTTCCTTGTCCGCCCAAGTGTCTCTGGGATTCATGATCTCATCGGGCACATGGGGGCAGGACTGAGGAACGTCCACGTTGAAGATCTCGTGGTGCTTGTATTCCACATGGTCGAAGTCGCCGTTCAGGGCTGCGGTGACCATGGCACGGGTGTATTTCAGCTTCATGCGGGAGCCGACGCCATAGGGGCCGCCTGCCCAGCCGGTATTGATCAGGTAGACCTTGGTGCCATAGCGATCGATCTTATCCCCCAGCATATGGGCGTACACATCTGCCTCTCTGGGCATGAAGGGTTCCCCGAACAGGGTGGAGAAGGTGGGCTGAGGCTCCTTGACGCCCCGTTCCGTACCGGCCAGCTTTGCAGTAAATCCGGTGACAAAGTGGTACATTGCGCCGTCTCGCGTCAGACGGGAGATGGGAGGCAGGACGCCAAAGGCATCGGCAGTCAGGAAGATGACCACCTTGGGGACGCCGCCTACGCCGGGGATCTGGGCATTGGAGATGTAGTCCACCGGATAGCCCACACGGGTGTTCTCGGTGAGGGAGCGATCAGTGAAGTCCAGTTCACGGGTTTCCGGATCCATGATGACGTTTTCCACCACGGAGCCGAAGCGGATGGCGTGATAGATCTCCGGCTCGTTCTCCTCCTCCAGGTCGATGCACTTGGCATAGCATCCGCCCTCGAAGTTGAAGATGCCCCGCTCAGACCAGCCGTGTTCATCGTCACCGATGAGCATCCGGTCAGGGTCAGCGGACAGCGTGGTTTTGCCGGTGCCGGACAGGCCGAAGAAAACGGCGGATTCGCCGGTGACCGGATCCATGTTGGCGGAGCAGTGCATGGGCAGAACGTCCATGTCGGTCATGATGAAGTTCATGGTGGAGAATACGGATTTCTTGATCTCGCCTGCGTACTGAGAGCCGGCGATGACGATCAGATGTGCCTCATAGTCGATCATGATGGCTGCCTCAGAGTTGACGCCATCAATCTCAGGATCACACTTGAAGCCAGGGGCGCAGAGGATGGTGTAATCCGGTTCGCCATAGTTGGCCAGCTCCTCCTCGGTGGGACGGATGAGCAGCTGATGAATGAAAAGGTTCTGAGATGCCAGCTCATTGATGACTCGGAACTTCTGGGTGTCAATGGGGTCAGCACCTGCCATGCCATCGAAAATAAACACTTCGCGGTTTTGCAGATAGGCAGCCAGCTTGCCGCGGATGGCGTCAAACTTTTCCCGAGAAATGGGACGGTTCACTTTGCCCCATGCGATCTTGTCATGGATGGTCGGCGTATCCACGATGAACTTGTCGTCAGGAGAACGGCCGGTGTACTTGCCCGTGGTGACCACCAGCGCACCGGTATTGCTCAAGGTGCCTTCGCCGCGGCGCAGAGCCGCTTCGGTCAGCTGTGCCGGAGTGAGATTGCGATAAACCGCTTTGGGGTTAATGATGCCCAGCTTTTCGATGCCATAGGTTTCCATGTTACTTCCATTGCCTCCTTATTTACAACGCAGGATTCCAAACTATATTGTGATTTGCTTGCTGCCAACCTATGCTTCTCGGTCAGCCATGCGTACTTGTCATTAGTAATACAACTTTAATAAAACCCATTTATAAATGGAGTATAACACCTTCTATGTAAAATGACAATAGAATTCTCGTAAAAAATGGCGCAAAAGATTCATTTTTTACGTTGGAAATCCAACCCTTCCTCCAATAAGCAAACGACCTTTCATTTTACCCATTTTCGATTGCGATCTGACACTGTCCCATGGTCGCAAGCGCCGCCCGATGGGTCTCCGGCGTGACGCCGGCGCAGCAAGCGGCGTCCACGGTGATCTCCACTTCCGGCATGGCCGCCTTCAACAGCAGGGCGTTGGAGACCACGCAGATGTCCGTACACAGCCCCACCAGCTCCAGCGCCAGGGGTTCCCGCTGGTGCTCCGCCACCAGCTGGTGCATCAAGTCTATGCTGCCGAAGGTGGGTTTATCCATGATCTGCCCCTCCCCCAGCGCTGCCGCCACTGCCGGATGGAGCTGCCAACCGAGGGTGCCCTGGATGCAGTGCTTCACGGGCAGATTGCGCCCCTCCTGGGTGTGCAGGTAATCCGGTGTATGGGTGTCTCGGGTGGCGATGATGTTCGCAGTGGGATAGGTCTTCATCTTCTCCACCACCTTGTCCACGATGGCCTCTGCCTCCGGTGTGCCCAGGGCGCCGTCAATAAAGTCGATCTGCATATCAATGACCAGCAACAGTTTTTTCATGGTGAATCTCCTTTCGAAGTGAAAAAAGGACGACCGATGGCCGTCCTTTTTGATGATATGTACGTCTTACATAAGTTTGAGGTCGTTCTCCTTGATCCAGCCGGCCTTCCGCAGGATGTTGCCGAAGAACCAGGACAGGATAGCAGGCAGGACGAAGCAAATCAGAACCAGGCCGATCCAGTCAAAGGCAGTGATGGCAGCCTTGGTGCCTGCCGCAACGTCAGCCACCCAGCCGGTGTAGACGCCGATCTGACCCACCAGACCACAGGTGCCCATGCCGGAGGAGACCGCTGCGCCGTTCATGGTCAGCTTGAAGATGCAGGTGGCGATGGGGCCGGTGATGGCGGAAGCCAGCGTGGGGGGGATCCAGATGCGGGGGTTCTTGACGATGTTGCCCATCTGGAGCATGGAGGTGCCCAGACCCTGGCTGATGATGCCGCCCCAACGGTTTTCTCGGAAGGACATGACGGCGAAGCCCACCATCTGTGCGCAGCAGCCTGCCACAGCAGCGCCGCCGGCCAGACCGGTCAGCCCCAGGGCTGCGCAGATGGCTGCGGAGGAGATGGGCAGAGTCAGGGCGATGCCCACGATGACGGAGACCAGGATGCCCATCAAGAAGGGCTGCAGCTCGGTGGCCCACATGATGACCTGCCCCACGGAGATGGCAGCTGCACCGATGGGCGGCGCAATGGCGTAGCTGAGGCCCACGCCCACCAGGATGGTCACGGCTGGCGTAACCAGGATGTCAATTTTCGTCTCCTTGGAGACTGCTTTGCCCAGCTCTGCTGCGATGACGGCGATGACCAGGACGGCCAAGGGGCCGCCTGCCCCGCCCAATTCGTTGGCGGAGAAGCCTACCGTGATCAGCGAGAACAGAACCAGCGGATCTGCCTGGAGGGCGAAGCCGATGGCGCAAGCCATGGCGGGGCCTGCCATCTGGGAGGCATAGGTGCCGATGTTGACTAGGAACTCAATGCCGGCCTGCTGGCCGATGGTCTTGATGATGGTGCCGATGAGCAGGGAACAGAACAGACCTTGCGCCATAGCGCCCAGGGCGTCCACCCCGTACCGCTTGGCGGAGACCTCAATGTTCTTCCGCTGGCAGAATTCTTTTACCTTAGACAAACTTTCTCACTCCCTCTGTCTGACGTTTCTGGTGTCGTGTTATCACGTTACAGGTGTCATGACATTTTGTATTATTATAATACGCATTTTTAATTTGTCAAGGTTTTTTTCGGAATTCCTCTGCTGGGACTCAATTTTTTACCAAAAGTCCCTCCCGATCCAGCTCCTCCTGTACCCGCTGGAAGGCGGCTTCGTCCGGGCAGCGGAGGGTGTGCAGGTGGATGCCATCGGTGAGCTCGGAGAGGACGTGGGCTTTGTCCTGGGCGACGGACTCCAGGAACTGGCTTACGTCATAGCGGGTGCTCAGTTGGAGCTGTCCCGCCAGCTGGCCATAGACCGGATGCTCTACGATGACGTCCAGGACGCAGCAGCCGTGATCGACGCAGATGTTCAGCTCCTGCGCCATCTCCTCCATCCCGCTGTGCTTACAGACGATGCTCCGCACGAGACCCTCCCGCTCCCGTGCCAGGACATAGCCCTTGGGGGTGGCGGAGATGTCCGCACCACCGGCACGGAGGAGGGCAATATCTCCAACGATGATCTGTCTGCTGACGTTAAATTGTTTGGCCAGGGTGGATGCGCTGACGGGCTTTTCTTCCGCCTTTAAAACCTCCATGATGGCATTTCTTCTGGATTGAGCATTCATATATTTGTTCTCCTTTGGTACGATATCTTCTCATTGTTTCATTATAGCCATATGACTCGAAACCTGTCAAGACACATTCTTTTCCACCGAAAAAAACAGCAGAATGGCCTGTTGCTTCCGGTTCGAACGGTTTGCGTTTGGTCAGATTTTGTGTTATCCTGTCCTCGGCGCTGCCAGTAACGGTAGGCGGTTGACCCTCTCTCGAAGGGGGCAGCTTCTTGCCCCCTTCTCTCTCGTGGAAAGGGGGCTGCCCGATGATTCCTTATTCCGATCTCATTCAGATTGGCATTCTGGTCGTTGGCATTATCAGCCTGTTCATCCAGGCCAATAAAAAGAAGTAACCGCCGTCCCCTAGCAAAGTTCGGCGATTACTTCAAAGACACTTTCACTTAGGGTCAACCGTCTACCGGCAGTGCCCATATGTCTCTAGTATACTGAATCCTCTCGGAATTGTCAACCGCACGTCTTTATTCCGTCCGGTTGCTTTTTGTCAAATCTTGTGTTATCCTATCCTCGGCGCTGCCAGTAACGGTAGGCGGTTGGCCCTCTCTCGAAGGGGGCAGCTTCTTGCCCCCTTCTCTCTCGTGGAAAGGGGGTCTGCCCGATGATTACTTATTCCGATCTCATTCAGATTGGCATTCTGGTCGTTGGCATTATCAGCCTGTTCATCCAGGCCAATAAAAAGAAGTAACCGCCCAGCCTCCAAGCAAGCGGTTACTTCAAACTCTTATTAGGGGGTGAACCGTCTACCGGCAGCGCCCTTGTGTTTCTAGTATACTAAATCCTGTCTCCTATGTCAACGGATTGCCTGTGCAGCGTTGGCATTTTTTCATTTCATAAACTGGTCGATGGCTCGCTCCAAGTCGGCGATGGCCTGTAAATTCCCCTCCTCCACGGCGTCCACGATGCAGTGGTCGATGTGATCCTTGAGGATGACCTTGCCGGTGTTGGTCAAGGCAGAGCGGACAGCGGCCAGTTGGATGAGGACTTCGGAGCAGTCCTGGCCATCCTCCACCATTTTGCGCACCCGCTCCAGGTGACCGATGGCACGGGAGAGGCGGTTCAAAACCGCTTTGGTGTGGGTATGGCTATGGGTGTGCCCGTGGCTGTGGGAATGGGTATCCTGGTCATGCGCATGGCTGTGGGCGATGCCTGCTTCGTGGAGCCTTGCGTGTTCCTTTTCGTCCATGGACAGCACCTCCTTCTCTGGTAACTTCATTACTTTACCGTGTTTTTTCCCCCTTGTCAATCCCCTTTCACAGGCTGCACAGCAGATCCTGCATGAGGGTGTCCGCCAGCGCCTGGTCAAACAGCAGCGCTTCCTCCAGACCCGCCCAATTTTCCTCAGAATACTCCATCTGCTTGGAATACAGACCGGCGATCTGGATGCGGTCTTTGGGGGTGAACTGTCCGGTTTTCCAAAAGCGTGTCACATCCAACCAAGCGATCATCATGGTGCTCACCGCCGCCAAGCGCACTGGAGTGCGGCAGTCGCCGGTGTAGACGCATTTTAAAAAGTAGCGAAAGAGGAAGTAGCTCATGAGCTGCTCGTACTCCTGGGTGCGGTCGGCCAGCAGCTCCACAAAGTCCTGCCACAGGGCAACGATCTCCTGCTCTGGCTGACGCAGCATGGCCTTGCACTGCCCCAACAGCTCCGTCCAAGCATCGTTGATGGGCTCAAAGGTCTCAAACCGCGCCACCCACTCCTGCACCAGGCTCACCGCCTGCTTGGCGTCCATCCGGACGGCATCCGGACGTCCTGGCTCGCTGTGGAGCAGCTGTTCCAGCGCCTGCCAGCGCTCCTCCTCCCAGATCCACTGGGCTTCCTGGGCTTCGATAAGCACCTGGCACAGGCGCAGGTTGATGGGCACGGTGCGGTCGTGCAGCAGGGCAAAGAGCCGGTCACGAACGGCCGTCATCCGCTCCACCAGAATCGTCTCCACCTCCTCCGGACATTCTGGCTCCGAAGTGTCCGCAGCGTACAGCGTCAGCGGCTTCCGGTCGGTGAACAGCAGCCGTGCCGCCTCCTCACAGCACAGCCCCAGGCCAGTCTCCCGACGGGTGCCGAAGGTGTCGGTGAACAGGGGATGATCCCGACAGATCTGGCACAAGCCTTCCTTGCCCCAACGCCGATAGATCTGGCACAGGTTTTCCCCGTCCAGCATGGCGCAGCGTTCCCCGATCATCTTGAAGCAGGGCGTCTCCCCTGACTGGATATTCGCCCGCAGGGTGTCTCCAAAGGCGCCCGAAACGGCTTGGTAACGGGCATAGCTGTTCGGGTCGATGTCGATCTCCCAGCCGATGCAGCAGTTGTCCCCGCACTGGGACGCCGTACACTGGAACGGCTTCCAGCAGGTGGGCTGATACAGTTTCATGGTCATTCTTCCTTTCTGTCTCTTTTGTTATTATAACACGATTTTTCTTTTCAGGGAACTCCCCTTGCATCCCCCAGAAAAATTGAGTATACTGGATTTGAGATCACAATCCCGCTGTGGAAAGGAAGGGATCGCAATGCAGGCGCAGCAAGAGACGTTACAGCTGCTCCAACAGGTGCAGTCCGGTCAGCTCCGGCCGGAGGAGGCGCTGTTGCAGCTGAAATTAGCCCCCTTTGAGGACTTAGGCTATGCCAAGATCGACAGCCACCGCCCCATCCGGCAGGGCGCTGCCGAGGTCATCTACGGGGCGGGCAAGACGCCGGAGGAGATTTTGGGCATCTTGCAGCGGATGACCGGAGACGGCGGGCAGAACATCCTGGTGACCCGAATGGCACCGGAGGCGGCGGAGCTGGTACAAACCCAGCTGCCGTTGGACTACCATCCCCTGTCCAAGGTGGGCATTGCCGCACCCACGGAGCGTCCCCAGGTGGGAAATATCGTCATCGTCACCGGCGGCACCAGCGACATCCCCGTGGCAGAGGAGGCGGCGCTGACCGCCCAGGTGCTGGGCAGCCGTGTGACCTGTCTGTACGACGTGGGGGTGTCCGGTCTGCATCGGACGCTGGCTCATTTGGACGTCATCATGTCCGCTCGCGTACTCATCGTGGCAGCCGGCATGGAAGGGGCGCTGGCCAGCGTCATCGGCGGGCTGGCAGACTGTCCAGTCATCGCCGTGCCTACCAGCGTGGGGTATGGCGCCAGCTTTGGCGGGCTTGCCGCCCTGCTGGCCATGCTCAACTCCTGCGCCTCTGGGGTCAGCGTGGTGAACATCGACAACGGATTCGGAGCTGGGTATCAGGCTTCGATGATCAATCAGATGAAGGGGATTTGAGAAGATGAAGGATTCGCTCTTACAGCATGACACGGTGGCGCTGAACGCCGCCAAGGATGCGCTGCACATCATCGACCAGACCAAGCTGCCGGGGGAGCTGGTGTTTTTAGACCTGCGCACCCAGGCAGAAATCTGGCACGCCATCCAAACCTTGCAGGTGCGGGGCGCCCCCGCCATCGGGGTGGCCGCCGCCTACGGGCTGTATCTGGCCGCACGGGAGATTCAGGCCACTGACGCCGACGATTTCCGTGTAAAACTCCATGACGCCGCCGAATATCTGGCCTCCTCCCGCCCCACGGCGGTGAACCTGCGCTGGGCGCTGGAGCGGATGGAAGGGGCGGTCAAAGAGCTGGACACGGTGGACGGCATCCGCGCCAAGCTGCTCCAGGAGAGCGAGGACATCCACGATGAGGATATTCGGGTGTGCCGGAAGATTGGGGAATACGGTCTGGAGCTGGTGCAGCCTGGTTGGGGACTGCTGACCCACTGCAACGCCGGTCAGCTGGCTACAGTGAAGTACGGCACCGCCACAGCGCCTATCTACCTGGGGCAGGAGCGGGGCTATCACTTCCAGGTGTTTGCTGACGAGACCCGTCCCCTGCTCCAAGGCGCACGGCTGACCGCTTCCGAGCTCCATGCGGCGGGGGTGGATGTGACCCTCATCTGTGACAACATGGCAGCAACGGTCATGAAAAAGGGCTGGGTGCAGGCGGTGTTTGTGGGCTGTGACCGAGTGGCAGCCAACGGGGACGCAGCCAACAAGATCGGCACGTTGGGGGTCGCCATCCTGGCCAAGCGCTTCGGCATCCCCTTCTATATCTGTGCGCCCTCCTCCACCATCGACCTGAACACGCCCACTGGGGCGGAAATCCCCATTGAGGAACGGGACGGGGACGAGATCTCCACCATGTGGTACGCAAAGCCCATGGCGGCGGAGGGCGTCAAGACCTTCAACCCAGCTTTTGACGTGACCGATGCCGACCTGATCACTGGCATCGTCACCGAGTACGGGGTGGCACGGGCGCCCTATGACCTGTCCCTGAAAGAAATCTTTGCGAGAAAGGCGGCGAATCCTCTATGAAGTACTGTACCGATCGAGAAGCTAAGGACGCCCTGATAGCAATCGGCCATCAGCTGTATCAGCAGGGGCTGATCGTGGGCACCGATGGCAATTTGAGCTGTCGTGTGACGAGAGACACCCTGTGGACCACTGCCACTGGGGCACGGAAGGGGTTTTTGACCGATGAATGGCTAGTCAAGACAGATTTGGAAGGCAATCTTTTGGAAGGCACCCGAAAGCCCTCCTCGGAGCTGAAGATGCACCTGTGTCTCTACAAAGCCAACCCCTGCGCTCTGGCCGCTGTCCACACCCATCCCCCCTTCTCCACCGCCTTCGCCGCGGCCAACCTGGGCTTTGACAAAATGCTGCTGGCGGAGGAAGGGCTGTATCTGGGGCATGTGCAGGTGGCGCCCTACGCCAGCCCCGGCTCCATGGAGCTGGCAGAGAGTATCCTGCCCTACTGCCGGAACAACAACGCCGTACTTCTGGCCAACCACGGGGCGGTGACCTGGGGCAAAGATCTGTCCGAGGCCTGCGCCCGGATGGAGACCTTGGAGCGCTCCGCCCGCATCCGCTACTACTGCCTGACCATGGGGCAGGCGCAGTATCTCAGCGATGAGGAAGCCGCTGTGCTCCACCAGAAGGGCGTTGCCCTGGGCAACTTCCCGGAATGATAACGACAAAACCCGTTCCCTGGTGGGAACGGGTTTTGATCTGCTGACAACAAGACTATCGGTTACGCCTTGGGTTATCGGTCTGCGCCAGAAGATAATCAATGCTGACGTGGTAAAAATTGCTCAGTTTAATCAGGACATCTGCTGTCAACGGTTGGCTGCCGGTTTCGATATAGCTATACTTTCGTTGGGTCATGCCGATCGCTTCCGCCACCTGCTGCTGTGTCAAGTCGTAATCCTCCCGCAGATCCTTCACTCGGTTTTTCACATCTTATTCACTGCCTCTTTCTCTTGTATAGCCTGAAGTATAGGATAGAATGGATTCGCCTATTGACTTTTAGATAGAATTTGTCTAAACTAAATATAGTGTGACCCGGAATGGACATAATAGGGGGGTTTTCTCATGAATCGCGATGCGCTTTTGGTTTACCTGAGAGACTTGCGGGATTTAGAGTTGGCAAAACTGAGACTTCTGACTGCCCCCGATGGCAAAGCAGCCAGTTCCCTTTTGCAGAATGCCTATGACTTAAACCTCGTCCCTGCGTCTTACCGCAATCTGGCGTCTATTTATTACATCTACGACTCCCTGTCCGCCTCCCCGATCAGTATGGAAGATGTTCTGCATCCGGAACAGATGGCGCAGCACATTCCCTATATTCTGAAGAAGCTGCATCACACCATTACAGAAGAACATTCGGCGCTGCTGCACACACGGTGTCAGGAGGCGCATCAGCCGGAGTACATAGCACATACGACCCAGCTGCTCACTGATTTGGAACAGGCGTCTTGTTCGGAGCGGGAGCGTCTGCAATATGCCCAAATCCATGCGCTCCACCAAAAAACAACCGCCTTTTTTGCTGGACTCATGTGACATAATTGGATAGAAAAAGACCACCTTTTCCCAAAGGTGGTCTTTCTTTATGCCTCGAAAAATTTCAAAAACGCCTCCACCGCCCGGGCGGTCATGCCCCAGATGGTGTGTCCTTCGTAGAACCACACTGGCGTGACAAAGGTCTGCTTGTAGTGGCGGACGTACTCGGCCAGGGGTTCCGGCAGTTCCTGGAGATTGTCCGGAGTCATGTGATAGGTGTAGTGCTTCCGAGGCTGGGTCAGGAAGTATTCCAACGGTACGGTAAATACCTCCTCCACCTCGTCCGGATTGGGGTAGAGGGCATTCATGGCCTCCGTCGCCACCCGTCCCACTTGAGGGTACACAGTGCCGGAGAAGTGAACCATTTTATCCATGGGCCCCAGCAGAGTCACCTGCCAGGATGGGATGCGCAGTTCCTCCCACAGCTCCCGCAGAGCCGCCCGCTCCGGCGTCTCGCCGGATTCGATGCGGCCGCCAGGGAAGCAGATCTCTCCCGGCTGCATCTCCAATCGTTTGGAACGCACCTCAAAGAGGAGGGCATCCCGCCCATCTACCGTTACCAAAGGCAGCAGAATGGCTGCGTTGCGCTGAAGGCGCTCGGAGCCGATGGTGCGGTGGGTGAGGATATTTCGTAGCTGTTGATCGTTCATCTTCCTTCTCCTTACGCCTGAATTTCTAGCGTGCTGCCCTGTGCCGTGGCGGTTACAATGATTTTGCGCCCGATGGCCTCTTTCAATTCCGCCACATGGGAGATGATGCCCACCATCTTCTGCCCGTCCGCCAGCCGCTGCAAGGTGCCGATGGCCTGGCGCAGGGCTTCCTCATCCAATGTGCCAAAACCCTCGTCCAGGAACAGGGCATCCAGCTGCATCCCGCCGCTGCGCCGCTGCACTACATCGGACAGTCCCAAAGCCAAGGACAGGGACGCCTGGAAGGCTTCCCCGCCGGACAGGGTTTTCACGCTGCGGCGCTTGCCAGTGTAGTGGTCGATCACGTCCAAGTCCAGTCCGGTTTTGCCTCGGTTGTTCTGGGCGCTCTCCTGCATGGCCAGCTCAAAGCGGCCGTTGGTCATCTGGTACAGCCGTTGGTTGGCGCGCGCCACGATCTGCCGAAAGAACCGCCCCTGGGCATATCGCTCGAAGGTGATCTTCGCCCGTCCGGTCAGCTCGCCGTTGGCGGTGTCCGACAGCTCCTTCAGGCGCAGGTAGTCCTCCTGTGCCCCCTGCAAGGACGCATAGCCCTTCCGGCAGGCGTCCAGGATGGCTGCATTGCTCTGGATGTCCACCGCCACCTGCCGTTCCTGTTCTTCCAGGGTGTGGACAGCGGCTTCCCCCTCTGTGATGGCCTGGGTCAGCGGCTCCAATTCCACCTGCTCTACCCCGTTCAGCTCCTGTTCCAGCTGGGTCAGCAGGGCGGTCTTGGTCTGCACCTGGGTGCGGTAGTCCTGGAGGGTCTGCCGCTGGGCTTGGAGCCAGTCCTCTTGGAAGGTGTCCCCTTCCGTGGTCAGCGCCTGTTCGGTAAGCCCTGCTAGGGTGAGCGCTTCCTCCAACCGCTGGCGGCTGAGAGCGCACAGCTCCGCCGCCTGGGGCAGCTCCGCCTCCTTGGCCTCCAGGAGCAGTCGGTTGTGCTCCATCTGCTTCCGGTGGTCGTCCAGCCGCTGGCGTGCCTGTTCCAATCCCTTTCGGCTCTCGTCCAGCTGCTGCTGGAACGCCTGGATGGCTTGCTCCACCTCCGGTCGGGTGGGGAAGATCAGGCGTTTTTTCGTCTCGCCCCGTCTGGCGTCAGCGGCAGAATACTGGCGCTGTATGTCCTCCAACTCCGCCCGCTGCTGAGTCAGCAGAGGTTCCAATTCTGTCCGCTGGGCTTGCAGCCGTTCCAATGTTTCCTGTGCCTGGGTGCGCTGCCAGCACTGGGCTGCTTTCTCGGTGACGGCCTGCTGCAACTGGGCGAGCTGGGCGGCGGTCGCCTGTTGGCAGCGTTCCAACGCCTGGGACAGCGGTGCTTCGTGGGTATCATCCAGCAGCTCTGCGCTCTCCTGTTCCAGGTGGGTCTGTTCCGCCTGGAGCTGTCCTCGAAGCGTGGACAGCTCCGTGGCCAAATGGGTGCAGTGCTGGTACTGTTCCTCCGCCTGCTGCTGTAACTGCTGGGTTTCCTCTTGGCTCAACCCCTGGTCGCTGGGCTGGGCTGGATGGGGGTGATGGGTGGAACCGCAGACGGGACAGGGTGCGCCGTCCTGGAGCTGTCCCGCCAGCACGCCCGCCTGGTCGGCCAAAAAGGCCGCCTGGGCTTGATCGGCGTGGGCACGAGCCTGTTTCCACTGCTCCAACGCCTGCTGGTAGGTTCTTTCTCGGGCTTGCAGCTCGCTTTTCTGCTGTTGCAGCTGCCCTTCCCGCTCGAAAAGCGCCTTGCTCTTGGCCAACCGGCGCTCCGCCTGCTGGGTCTCGCTGCGCAGGCGTTCCAACTGGCCTTCCACTCCGTCCAACTGGATGAGCAGAGCGCTGCACGCTCCTGTCTCCCCTTCCAGCTGTTCCAGCTCAGTTTGCAGCTGGGTCAAGGCTTGGGTCAAGGTCGTCTTTTTCTGCTCTAGCTGGGCACATTCTGCGTCCTGCTGGGCTAAAACCTCGTAGTCCGGCAAGGTGGCCTCGTACCTCCGCTTGTGCTCCTCCAACTCCTCGATGAGGGGTTCTTTGGCCTGCCAGGCGCTCCACTGCTCCTCCAGCACCAGCGCCTCCTGCTCCCAAGTGCGTTGGACGGTGCGTCTGCGGGTCAGCTCCTCTTGGATGCTGGTCTGGTGCGCTGTTTGCCGCTGCCATTCCTGCTCCGCCGGACGCACCAGGCGGAGGATTTTCTCCCCCTGTTCGATCTGCGCTTCCAGCTGGGTGAATTGGGGCGCTTTGGCTCGGAGCTGCGCCAGCTCCGCCCTCAGGGACTCCCGCTGACGCAGGCGGCTGTTGAGCAGCTCCAATCGGGTGCGTTCCTCTCGCTTTTTCAGCAGGGTTTCCGTCTGGGCGTGGATGGCCTGTTGCAGCTGGGACTGTCGCTCCCGCTCTGTGGTGAGCAGTTGTTCCAAGGCGTCCAAGGCGCCGGTCAGGTTCCCGTCCCCCTGGGCGATGGCTCCTTCCAGCTGCTCCCGTTGGGGGTAGTCCTCCGGGTACTGGACGTTTTGCAGCCGCTGGCTCAGCTGCTGCATGGCCTCCTTTCGGGCGCCCCGCTGGGTCAGTTCTCGCTGCTTCAACGCTTCTTGGAGCTGCTGGCAGGGTTCCGTCTGGAACAGGTTCCGCAAGATGTCCCCCCGCACCTCACTGCTGGCCTCCAACAGCGCCCGAAACTCCCCCTGCGCCAGCATGGCCACCTGTTTGAACTGGACGGCGGTGAGTTGGAGCAATGCCTGGATCTCCTGGGTCACCTGACGGTCGCCGGTGGCGATAAGCCCTTGGGGGCCGGTCAGGGTGGCTTCCCGTTTCTGTTTGGTCTGGCCGTTGCCCTTTTTGCGCTTGCGCAGGTATTCCGGACTGCGATAGACAGTGTACTCCTGCTGGTGGTAGGCGAAGGTGAGCCGGACAAAGGTGGGGGTGTCCGGCTGGGCAAAGTCACTGCGCAGGGCGGTGGTGCCCCGACTCTTGCCGCTGCTCTCGCCGTAGAGGGCGAAGGTGATGGCATCAAAGAGGGTGGTCTTGCCGGCGCCGGTATCGCCGGCGATGAGGTAGAGTCCATCGGAAAAGGCGGAAAAGTCCACCGTCTCCTCCCCAGCGTAGGGGCCGAAGGCGGAAAAAGTCAATCGAATGGGTTTCATGTGTGCTCGTCCGCCTCCTTTCGCATCTGCTCCAAAAGCACCAGGCTTTCCGGCTCCAACGCTCGGCCGTTCTGCTTCTCAAAAAACTCCGCAAATAGCGCCTCCAGTGGCAGTTCCTCCTCCCAGTCCTCGTCCAGCTGCAATTCCCCCTGTCGGGTGCGCCGGTTGTCAAACTCCAAGCGCATCAGGTTGGGATACACCGCCCGCAGGCGGCTGGCTGCGTTCTCCGGCTCCCGCTCATCGGTGAGGGTCACCCGCAGATAGTCCTCCGGACTCCCCGCCGCCACGATGTCCGGCTTTACCAGCTCCTCCAGCGGCCCCCGCAGTTCCCGCATGGGGTGAAGGGGGGTGAGGGGGAGGGTGGAGATAGAACAGGTGTGGGCGGCGTCCACTTGGATGACGGTGATGCTCTTGTCCTGGTTGGCTTCCGAAAAGCTGTAGGGCAAGGGGGAACCGGCGTAGCGGCAGCGGCCGCCCACCGGCTGAGGGCCGTGGAGATGTCCCAGTGCCACATAGTCAAAGGCGGCAAAAGCGGCGCAGTCCACGTTGTCTACGCCGCCTACCGTGACCACCTCCGACTCCGACCGCTCCGGAGTCACCCCAGCGCCGGTGACAAACTGGTGGGCGACCAGGATATTGCACACGTCGGCGTCCAATGTTTGCTCCGCCAACAGCGCCCGCACGGCGTCATCATAGCTCTGGATGTGCGCCTCCGGCAACAACATATTCCCCTCCGCAGGGCGCAGAAAGGGCAGCAGCCACACATCTGCCGACACATTGTCCTGGGTGAACCGTACATGGGGCAGCTCCGCCGTGGCGGTGCCAGCCAGGTACAGCCCCTGCTTTTCCAAGATCTTGGACGCAAAGCCGATGCGCACGCCGGAGTCGTGGTTGCCGGCGATGGCCAGACAGGGGATGTGAGCCTCCGCCAGCTGGGTCAAGAACCAGTTCAGCAGCGCCACCGCCCCGCCGGAGGGCACCCGCCGGTCATACAAGTCGCCAGCCAGCAGCACTGCCGCAGGCCGCTGCTGGTGCGCCGCCTGCAACACCTGCTCCAACACATACCGCTGGTCGGCCAGCATGGAGAAGCCGTGGACAACTTTCCCCAGATGCAGGTCGGCCAAATGAAAGAATTTCATCCGCTCCCCTCCCCGGTCAGTCCTGTGAAATCAGCTGGGAAAGACCACAGCCAGCACCTTGGCCACCTGGCTGGTGCAGTTTTCCGCACTGTGGGTGCCGCCGTCGGCGGTGAACATGGCGTCGCCGGTGTGCATGGTGGTCTTGGTGTCGTTGTCGGTCACTTCCAGCTCCCCTTCCAGCAGGAAGTACACTTCGGAGTCGTCGGTGTGGCTGTGGAGCCCGATGGACTGACCGGGCGCTACGGTGACGATGTTGAACAGCTTGGCTCTGCCGCCCAGCTCCTCCGGAGTCAGGATCTTGCACAGATCCAGTTCGCCCTTGCCGCCCCAGACCTTCTTGCTCTCGTGGGTCATTTCTGCCTTTCTTTTCAACATGGTGGTTGTCCTCCTTTGGATTTTGTCTGGTTTTATGATAAAGAATCCGGCCTTTCCTGTCAACCTCTCCCGCAGCACTTGCCTGGGCAGATTGCTGCAAAAAGAGTCGGTCAACGCCGCAATCGCCCCCATCTTTCCGGCATAGTCCGTACATTGGGATAGGGGATCTGCTATGCTGTAAGAGGAGAAAGGAGGGAGATTGCTATGACAGAGTGCATCAAAGCTCGCCAGTGGCTCTATCGTGCCCTGCGCACCGCCGTCCAGGCGGCGGCCGGCGTGGTGGCAGCCAATCTGGCGGCATGGGTCAGCGGCGTCCACGATGGCGCCAGCGTAAAGGCGGTGGCCATCAACGCCGGAGCGGTGGTCATCAGCGCTGTGTTGGCCGCGCTGATGAATATGGAGCCGCAGTGTGAGGAGACGGACGCCGAGGAATAAGGTAGTCGGTCACGGCGGTCAAGCCACAGAGCGCTTGAGACAAAGGGCGAACCCCGCAGCGTTAAGAAAACCTGCCGAGGGCAGGTTTTTAGCGTAGGCCCCGCCTGTCAACAGGCGGGGTGACGGTTCGGGTAGGAGTACAAGGATAAACAATTATGCTGACCTACCCTGGGGGTTCTCCCTTATCGTAGCGCCTATCAAAAGAAGAACCACCCAACGCTTATTACCAACGTTGCGTGGTTCTTTTTATAAGTTGTACCAGTCCGCCAATCCCTCAGTCAGCTCACGCTGACAGCTCCCTTTGCACAAGAGAGCCTTGGGTAGGTGCATCTGGCAGGTACTGCCGCCGTCCCAGCTCCTGCGCCTTTCTAGGACAGGTTTTACAAAACCACCAATTCGACCCCGAAAAAGCTGTTTGAATTGCCTATTGAATTAGTAGGAATAATAGGTATAATAAAAGCACCCTACAAGATTGGTGGGAAACGATTATGACACGACAATTTCCTCGGCTGTTGCGCCGGAACTTCCGCTTTGGACGAATGTAATGCCCTTTTCCTCCTCATTTCTACCCCAATCCCCATATCATTCGTTCAGAAAGGAAGCCTATTATGAGCAACAACTATCACTTTGAGACTTTACAGCTCCACGTTGGTCAAGAACACCCCGACCCCACCACCGACGCAAGAGCAGTGCCCATCTACGCTACCACCTCCTATGTGTTCCAGGACGCCGCCCAGGCAGCCGGTCGCTTCGGTCTGACTGAGGGCGGCAACATCTACACCCGTCTGATGAACCCCACCTCCGACGTGCTGGAACAGCGGCTGGCCGCGCTGGAGCGCGGCGCGGCGGCGCTGATGACGGCCTCTGGGGCGGCGGCGATCACCTATGCGGTGCAGAACATTGCGGTGGCCGGCGATCATATCGTTTCCTCTGCCAATCTGTACGGCGGCACTTACAACCTGTTCGCCCACACCCTGAAGGATCAGGGGCTGGACGTGACCTTTGCCGATCCGGCTGATCCGGCGGCTTTCGAGGCGGCCATCCAGCCAAACACCAAGCTGGTCTACGCTGAGACTCTGGGCAACCCCAACGGAGACATCGCCGACCTGGAAGCTCTGGCGGAAGTGGCGCACCGCCACCACATCCCCCTGGTGGTGGACAACACCTTCGCCACCCCCTATCTGCTGCGCCCCATCGAACACGGTGCGGACATTGTGGTTCACTCCGCCACCAAGTTCATCGGCGGACATGGCACGGTCATGGGCGGCGTGGTCGTGGACTCCGGCAAATTTGACTGGGCGGGCAGCGGCAAGTTCCCTGGGCTGAGCCAGCCCAATCCCTCCTATCACGGGGTGGTGTTCACGGAAGCCTGCGGCGATCTGGCTTACATCATGAAGCTGCGCACCACGCTGATGAGAGATCAGGGCGCGGTCATCTCCCCCTTCAACTCCTTCCTGCTCTTGCAGGGGTTGGAGACCCTCTCTTTGCGGGTAGAACGCCATGTGGAGAACGCCTTAAAGGTGGTGGATTATCTGAACCATCACCCCCAGGTGGCGCAGGTGAACCATCCCTCCCTGTCCGGCGGGCATCAGAAGGAGCTCTACGATGCTTACTTCCCCAACGGAGCCGGCTCCATCTTCACCTTTGAGCTGAAGGGCACCGAGGAACAGGCCAAGCGGTTCACGGAGTCGCTGAAGCTGTTCTCCCTGCTGGCCAATGTGGCGGATGTGAAGTCGCTGGTCATCCATCCCGCTTCCACCACCCACTCTCAGCTGGACGAAGCAGAGCTGCTGGCCTGCGGCATCCGTCCCACCACCATTCGGTTGTCCATCGGCACCGAACACATTGATGATATTCTCGCCGACCTAGACCAGGCGTTTGACGCTGTACGGGAAGGCTGAGTTCTCACTTTTCCTCCTACATAAATTTGAAATCAAACCCAAGCAAAACCCCCTGATGCAGGCGCTTTCACCTGTGTCAGGGGGTTTTGTCTGGCGATGGCTCACCGGTTCCGGTCGTGGAGCAGTCCCAGCTGATAGAAGGCCACGGCGCTGGCAGCGGCCACGTTCAGGGAATCCACACCGTGGGACATGGGGATACGGACGGTATAATCACAGTGGGCGATGGTCTCCGCCGCCAGGCCGTCCCCTTCGGTACCCAGCACCACCGCCAACTTGTCCTCCTGTTGGAGGCGTGGGTCGTAGATGTCCAAAGAGTCCTCTTTCAGCGCCATGGCTACAGTCTTGAAGCCCAGCTGGTGCAGTTGGTTCGTCCAATCAGCGCCCTTGGGGAAGTACGTCCAGGGGATCTGAAAGACGTTGCCCATGCTGACCCGAATGGCTCTCCGGTAGAGAGGGTCACTGCAAGCGCTGGTGAGCACCAGGGCATCCATGTGGAGGGCAGCGGCGGAACGGATGATGGCGCCGATGTTGGTGGGGTTCATGACATCCTCCAAGACGGCGATGCGTTTTGCGTTGGCGCAGAGCTGCTCCACCGCAGGCAGGGGCTTCCGGTACATGGCGCAGAGCATCCCACGGGTCAGGTGGAAGCCGGTGAGCTGGGTGAGCACGTCCAGCTCTGCCACATAGACGGGGATGCTGCCGCAGCGCTCTAGGAGGGCTTTGCCCCGCGTCTCCACGTCTTTGGGTTCCATCAGGAAGGACACGGGGGTGTAGCCGGCGTCCAGGGCACGGCCGATGACCAGGGGGCTTTCGGCGATGAACATCCCCTTCTCTGGCTCCGCCCGATTCACCAGTTGATTCTCGGTCAGGCGGGCATAGACGTCCAGTTCCGGTGCGGAAAAGTCGGTGATCTCTCTGACCTTTACCACAAATATCCCTTCTTTCTTCCCCTTTGGTTCCTCAGATCAAAATGCCGCTGCAATGGTCGATCTCGTGCTGGATGATCTCCGCCGTCCAGCCGGTAAAGGTCTTGAACCGATCCTGAAACTCCTCGTTCTGGTAGCGCACCTTGATGGATTTCCAGCGCTTGGTCTTGCGGGTGCCCTCCAGGGAGAGACAGCCCTCCTCTGCCTGGTAGGGCTGAGACATCTTGACGATCTCTGGGTTGTACATAATCATGTAGTCATTTTCGCCGCACTCGAAGGCGATGATGCGTTTGCAGACGCCGATCATATTGGCGGCCATGCCCACGCAGGCGCCTTTGCAGGCTACGAGGGTATCCAGCAGATCCTGAGCGGTCTGCTTGTCCGCCGGAGTGGCATCCGCTGCGGGCTGCGCCAGGAAGATCGGGTCTTTCATAATGGGTTGAATCATGCTGTGTCCTTCTTTCTTTCGCCGCTCCCCTTTTCCTCTGCTCGGTCATAGACTGGTAGGAAGGGGGTGTTCCACTTGGCCGAATCCAGTTCTTCTGGTGGTATGTGGGTGACCACAGCCGCTATCCTTGCCCTACAGCTGGCAGAGGGTCGTTCGACACAAGAGCTGAGTTTGCTGTCCGCATTCTTCACGGTCTTGGGGGATAACTTGGCGCTTCTGGCGGGGCAGCTGCCCCAGGTGAATCTGCCGGAGACGGAGTGACGCTGTGCTTGTGCGGAGCCGCCTCCCTCAGTCGCCTTGCGGCGACAGCTCCCTCCATGCATGGAAGGAGCCTTGGGTGGGTGGTTTTCCACAGGCACTGCCTCCGTCTTGGCTGCTCCCCCATCATCCTACAACAAGAGCCGTATGCATCTGCATACGGCTCTTGTTCGCTTGCTTTGGAATCCAGGATCGAATTACTTCAGAGCGACCTTGCCGCCTACGCCTTCGATCTTTGCCTTGATTTCTTCGCCATCTTCCTTGGAGACTGCTTCCTTCAGAGTGGTGGGAGCGCCTTCGACAGCTGCCTTTGCGTCAGCCAGACCCAAGCCGGTGACTTCGCGGACGATCTTGATGACCTTGATCTTTGCTGCTGCGTCGAAGCCTTCCAGGACGACGTCGAATTCAGTCTTTTCTTCTGCTGCTTCTGCTGCTGCGCCAGCGCCTGCTGCGGGTGCTGCCATTGCTGCTGCGGAAACGCCGAATTCTTCTTCCAGAGCCTTGACCAGTTCGGACAGCTCCAGGACGGACAGGTTCTTTACTTCTTCAATCAGAGCAGTAATCTTTTCGCTTGCCATGATAGTAACCTCCTAAAATGTAGATCAGTTCAAAATCAGGCCGAGGTTTTTGAAATTTTCTCCTCGGCGTGGTGTTTGCCGAATGATTATTCAGCAGCGGGAGCTTCCTCTGCGGGAGCGCCGCCCTTGGACTCGACGATGGCTGCCAGGACAGCGGCCAGGCTGACGATGGGTGCCAGCAGGGTGCCCATGGCCTGTGCCTGCAAATCCTTCTTAGAGGACAGTGCGGACAGCTTTGCGATCTCGTCATCGCTCAGGATCTTGCCTTCCATGAAGGCAGCCTTGATGTGGAACTTCTCCTTCCCCAGCTGCTTTGCGTAGTCAGCGATAATCCGGATGGGAGCGATGGGGTCTTCTTCGCCGGTGGCCAGAGAAGTGGTACCTTCCAGAACGGAATCCAGTTCCTGCAGGCCGGATGCATCCAGCGCACGACGAACCATGTTGTTCTTTACGACACCGTACTTGACCTCGCCTTCGCGCAGCTTTGCGCGCAGCTCGGTATCTTCCGCAACGGTGATACCACTGTAATCCACCAGTACACCAGACTGCGCATTCTTGAGCTGCTCGACCAGAGCGGCGACAACGGCCTTTTTAGACTCCAATACTTTTGCGTTAGGCATATTGATTTCACCTCACTATAAGAAAAATCCTCCGCGTCAGAAGGACAGGAGGATGGCACATTCAAGCTATAACCGTCACAGGGGACGTCACTTTTTTCGAATATGCACTCTCGGCAGGTGGCTTGCGCCGTTAGACTTATGTGCCTGCTGTCTCTGAACGCAGTGAATATCATATCACAGGACAGCGGATTTGTCAACCCGCTGTCCTGTTTTTTACGGTTCTTGCAAAAACTCTCTTAGTTGGACAGCTTTGCAGGGTTCACACGGACGCCAGGGCCCATGGTGGAAGCCAGGGTGCAGCTCTTGATATACTGACCCTTTGCAGCGGCGGGCTTTGCCTTGATGATGGCGCCGACCAGCGCGTTGAAGTTTTCTTCCAGCTTTTCTGCGCCGAAGGAGACCTTGCCGATGGGGCAGTGGATGATGTTGGTCTTGTCCAGGCGATATTCGACCTTACCGGCCTTGGCTTCGGCGACTGCCTTGCCAGCGTCGGGGGTGACGGTGCCGGACTTGGGAGAGGGCATCAGGCCCTTGGGGCCCAGGGTCTTACCCAGACGGCCGACGAATCTCATCATGTCGGGCGTGGCGATGACCACATCGAATTCAAACCAGTTTTCCTTCTGGATCTTTTCCACCAGATCCATTTCGCCCACATAGTCAGCGCCTGCTGCCTTTGCAGCTTCTGCCTGTTCGCCCTTGGCGAAGACCAGGACGCGGACGCTCTTGCCGGTGCCGTTGGGCAGGACGATGGCGCCACGAACCTGCTGGTCAGCGTGACGGCCGTCAACGCCCAGCTTCATGTGCATTTCAACGGTCTCGTCGAACTTTGCCTTTGCGGTCTTTTCCACCAGCTCCAGAGCCTCGTTGGCGTCATACAGGGTATTGGCTTCGATCAGCTTGACGCTGTCCTGATATTTCTTACCTTTCTTCATTTGTCAACTACCTCCTTATTCACCGACGATGACGCCCATGGAGCGAGCGGTGCCAGCGATCATGGACATAGCAGCTTCCAGGGTAGCGGCATTCAGGTCAGGCTTCTTCAGTTCTGCGATCTTCTGGACATCTGCCTTGCTGATGGTGGCGACCTTGGTCTTGTTGGGTTCACCAGAGCCGGATTCGATGTTGCAGGCCTTCTTGATCAGAACGGCTGCGGGGGGAGTCTTGCACACGAAGGTGAAAGAACGGTCGGCATAGACGGTGATCTCGACGGGGATGATCAGACCGATGTCCTTCTTGGTGCGTTCATTGAATTCCTTGGTAAAACCGGCGATATTGATGCCGTGCTGACCCAGAGCGGGGCCGACAGGGGGGGCGGGAGTTGCCTTACCTGCGGGGATCTGCAGCTTGACAAAGCCGGTAACTTTCTTTTTGGGTTTCTGTGCCACGAAGAGCACCTCCTTATTATGATTCAAACGTAAAATTCATGTTTTGGAGCGGGAGGACGTTCAATCCTCCTCTGCGTATTCTACCTGATCCAGTCCCAGTTCCACCGGAGTCTCTCGGTTGAACATGGATGCCACGACCCGGATGCGTTCCTTTGCCGGATCCACTTCCTCCACGATGCCATAGTAATCGCTGAAGGGACCGTCAATGATCTTGATGCGGTCGCCCGGCTGGTATCCGGTGACCACTTCATTCCGCTCCACGCCCAATGCCGCAATCTCCTCATCGCTGAGGGGGATGGCATCGTTGCCGGAGCCGACAAAGCCGGTCACGCCGCGGATGTTGCGCAGGATATGCCATGTCTCATCGGTCAGGATCATCTTGACCAGGACATAGCCGGGGAAGGTCTTTCGCTCATATTCTTTCGGGCCTTTGTCCGTCATCTCCGTCACCTTTTCCATGGGGATCTTCACCTCATTGATCAGGTGGTGGAGGTTCCGGTTGTCCACATGCTTGGTAATGGCGCTTGCCACCGTGTTCTCATAGCCGGAATAGGTATGGAGCACATACCATCTTGCGATCTCAGACATAGCGTCACCTTAACCCTTGAACAGGTTGATCAATGCCCGAATCACTGCGGCGGCTACGCCGTCCACGATCCAGATAAAGACCCCGATGACCAGGATACACGCCGCAACCACCAGGCAGGCACGAACCAGTTCCTTGCGTTTGGGCCAGACGACCTTCTTCAGTTCCACTTTCATTTCGTGGCACCAGTTGGAGAACCGTCTCCAGGTACGAACCAGAGCGTTGGGCTTCTTTTCCAGATCCTTTTCCTCGGATCCTTTTGCTTTTTTCGTCATTCAAACACACCCTTCTCAAACTTGTCGTACACTGGGATCACTTGGTTTCGGTGTGTTCCGTATGCTTTCTGCAGAACGGGCAATACTTGCTCATCTTCAGACGATCAGGAGAATTCTTCTTGTTCTTCATGGTGTTGTAGTTTCTCTGCTTGCACTCATTGCATCTCAGGGTGATCTTAATGCGAGCACCTGCTTTTGCCTTAGCCATTCTTCGGCACCTCCTTAGCTTATCATGTTCCGCTTCACGCCAAAAAAGCCGGACTTCCGGCAGGTGACCTGAAGCAGGTTTTCTGTCGAACGTCCAGCGCAAAGCCGACCCACCCTGACAGCGCAGGACGAGTCCCTTTATTTCGTTGAGCCGCTCGGCAGAATGGGTTCTGCCTCCCTGATCCAGCGCCGCGACCGGTGGTCAGGGCACAACAAAGGCGGGCCCGGTACACTGAACCAGTGTCCCTGTCGGTGATCCGCCTTCTCACAGGTAGAATTAGTGTATCACGTTTTCCCCGTCCCGTCAAGGCTTTTTGCCTTTTTTCGATAGTACATCCAGTTGCAAAACACCAGCACCAGGGACAGGGCGCCCAAGTAGCCAAAGACGGGGTAGATGGTGCTGATGAGGTCACCAAAGCCCACCAGGCTGGCGGCAAAGGCGGCGGCCACCATGGCCACCAGGAAGGCGGTCTTGTGCTGGCGGACGGGTGCGTAACGCAGGCTCAGGTAAGTCTCCAGCGCCACGCCGCAGGACAGGGCGGCGCCGTAGATGCCGAACAGGAGGAGCAAGCCGTAGGCGTAGCCTAGCTTGCGGTTCATCTGGCACACCAGCTCCAGCATGGGCATCTCCGCTTCCACCGATGGTAAGTAGAAGGACAGAGACGCCAGGACGCTGACGGCGATGAGCACCAGCAGGAACGTCCCCAGCAGGATCCCCTGATACACCTGCTTCCGGCTGGGCACCAGATCGCCGAAGGGCGTGAGGATGCCGATGGAGCCGAAGATGTTGTAGGCCACATAGGTCACCGCTGCCACCCACCAGCAGGGCAGCATGGGGTTGTCGCTGCCGGTGTGGGAGAGGGTAAACTGATCCACACCGAAGTGTGCCAGTGCCGCGATGGCGAAGACCACGGTAGCCAGGACGATGACGGGCACGCAGACGGAGAAGGCGGCGGCAACGCCATCCAGTCCCCGCAGTGCCAGGAAAATCACCAGGACGCCAAAGGCCAGGCTGGCGCACCAGGCGGGGATGGTGGGAAAGAGCTGGTGGAGGAGCGCTCCTCCGCCGGCCACCATGATGGCCACCACACTAAACAGGAACAGGCACTGCAAAAAAGCCATGGTATGGCGCAGCCACGGGAGGTTCCAGCGGATGACCGTTTCATCCAGCTCCCGGACGCCGGAGATCTGCGCCAGACGGATGAGCAGGATGCCGCAGAGGGCGAACAGGACGGCGGACACCGCCAGGCCGGCAAAGCCCCAGCCGCCGAAGCAGCCAAAGAACTGCCACAGCTCCTGGCCGGAGACAAAGCCCGCCCCCAAAAAGCAGCCGGCAAAGAGAAAGGCCAGCTTGGGTACGCTCAGTTGTTTCACAAAACCACTCCCCTTTTTTAATCTGTCACACTATATCATATTCCTCTCCCCTTGAAAAGACACGGAATCACGCAAAAACACAGAGCGGAGGGCGAAGCTCCGCTCTGTGCTGGGTGGAGTTATTTTCCTTTGTAGCTGGGCGGGTTGCCGGGGAATTTCTTGATGCCGTACTGCTCCGGCTTGCCCACCATCTTGCGGTGGGGCTCCCGCTGCTGGACTTCCGGCTCCCCTTCGGTGCGCACTCGGTTGCCGCCCTTGTAGCTTCGGTCGGGCAGGGGCACCACCGGCGGTTTGCCTGGGGTGACCTTGCCCCGCTTGGCGTAGCTGTCCGGGATGCGGACGATGGGTTGGTTGCCCTCGTAGTTGGCCTGGGAGGTGAACTGGATCTTGCCGCCGTAGCGCTTGAGGTTGGCTCTCCCCCGCTCCACCCGGATGCGGATGACGGGATCCTCGCCGGGGACGGTGCGGCGCTTGCCTTTGTAGCCGGTGTAGTCCTCGATGGCCAGACGACCGCCGTAGAGACGTTTTTCCGCCTTGTTGCCGTGGTGGACTTTGGGGGCTGCCAAGCCGAACTTGGCGGGTTTCGCCACTGATTCGCCGCCTTTGTAGCTGGTCACGGGCTTTGCGAACATCTTGCCGCCGTAGTATTTGGACGCTTTCGCTCTGCCACGGTGGGACAGGGGCATAGTGGACTCAAACCGGGCAGGCTTGGCCACGGAGCCGCCGCCTTTGTAGCTGGTGACCGGCTTGGCGTGGAGCTTGCCGCCATAATATTTGGACGCTTTCGCTCTGCCACGGTGGGACAGGGGCATAGTGGACTCAAACCGGGCGGGTTTCGCCACGGAGCCGCCGCCTTTATAGGCCGCCTGCTTCACTGGCAGGCTGGGGACGCCGAAGCGGCGCTTGCTGCGGCGGCTTCCCTTGTGGCTGAGGGGATCGGTGTGGACAAAGCGGGCGGAGGTGGCGTGGGAAGCGCCGCCGGTGTAGCGCTGGGTGGAGACTGCCACCAGTTTGCTGCCGTAACGGGATTTCCGGCCGGTGATCTTCCGGTGCCGGTGCAGCTCCGCTGGGACGGGGATGCCTACGGACGCAGGATTCTTCTTCCGCCCCCGATAATTGGTGAAGTGGATGGGCAGGCGCAGGTTTTTGCCATAGCGCTTGCGGCCCTTCTTAGCCATCTTGTGAGAGGGCATGGGGGTGCCGTAGCGCATATCCGCCCCGTAGCTCCGGCGGCGGATGCCCGCTTTGATCCAGCTGCGCAGGATGGCGAACAGCGCCAGGGCGATGGCCAGGATCAGGGCAACGATGCCGATGGTGGTGCGGACGGGGTATTGCTCATATGGATTTGTATTGATGGCCTGGGCGGAGCCGGTACACAGCGCCAGGGCGCAGGCCAGGGTCAAGCCCCAGGTCATCCGTGACCACAGTTGTCTCATGGTGTTTCCCTCCAGGGGTAGTGCTTCACTTATTATGCCACACTCCCTGGAAAAAAGAAAGGGACAATCTGCAAGTGCTGGACAGGAGGTGGTGGAGGATGGTACAATAGACTATCACTTCATTTGCAGAGAAACGAGGGACGTTATGCGCATTATGGCCATCGACTACGGAGACGCCCACACCGGCGTTGCCATCTCCGACCCCACCGGAATGCTGGCGGGCTGGACGACCACCATCGACAGCCGGAAGCAGGATGTGGTGGTAGAGCAGCTGCGGGCGATCATCGCCGAATGGCAGGTGACGGAGCTGGTGCTGGGGTATCCGAAGAATATGAACGACACCAAGGGCGAGCGGGTGCTGAAAAGCGAAGGGCTGGCTCAGCGGCTGACCGAGGAGACGGGACTGCCCGTCCACCTGTGGGACGAGCGTCTGACCACCGTGGACGCCCACCGGATTTTGTCCGAGAACGGACGGCGGGGCAAAAAACGCAAGCAGAAGGTGGACGCAGTGGCGGCTACCTTAATCTTGGAAGGCTACCTGGGCTTTCGCCGGAATCAGAAAGAGAGGGAATGAGGATGCTGTTTGACACCGATGACAACTATGTGGTACTGGAGATGACCGGCCCCGACGGCAAGGAGCGGCGCTACGAGCTGCTGGACATAGTAGAGTTTGAGGGCGTGGCCTACGGCGTGTTCTGCCCCCAGGAATTCCCGGAGGACGGGGACATCATCCTCCGTCTGGAGGGGGAGGACGCCCAGAAGCCGGAGGGCTATGTGCCGGTGGAGGACGAGGGCATTGCCCAGGCGGTGTACGACATCTTCCACCTGAAAAATATGTCCTCCTTTGATTTTCAGACTTATCTGGAGGGGGAATAACCCCTTTTCGATGAAAAAACAGCAGGACAGGTGTCCTGCTGTTTTTATTTACGTTATCTCCGGAACCCCGGTTTCCACTCCCAGACGCAGCGGATGACCCGACCGTAGGTGATGGCCAGGGCGATGCCGCCGACAAAGAGGAGGAGGTACTGGAGGGCGCCGCCGGGTGGGTAGTAGGAGACGATGGTCTCACAGACCCAATAGACCACCACGGCGCAGATGATCAGGATGGCGTTCCGCTTCTTCTCCCCCTCCCGCCAGGGCAGGAGGACGAAGATCAGCAGGAGGATGACGCCGGGGAAGAACAGGTCGCTCTCGCCCCAGACGAACCACTCTCTAAAGATCTCCATGGCTTACACGAAGCGATACATGAAGCTGGTGGTGATCTTGTCGTCGTAGGTCTTTTCCACCTTTTCGTACCACTTATCGTAGTCTTCCTTCTGGAGGGCGGCGATGCTCACGTCCTGCCAGTGGTACTTTTCGCCGTAGCCTTCAAAGTACACCAGCTGGTAGCCCTGGGCATCCTCATCCTTGAGCAGGGCGGTGTCCCCTTCCTTGCGCTTCTCGTCGAAGAGCCAAGCCTTCAGGGTGTCGGTCACGTCCTCCTTGGAGGCCTTTTCGTACTTGCCCTGGTTGTAGTTGGAATTGCTGTCGCCGGAATTTTCCTCTGCCAGCGCACCCAGCGCGTCGGCGTCGCCGCCGTCCTTCTTCCAGGTCTTCTGCAGCTCTTCTGCCTTCTTCTTGGCGGCGTCGTAATCGTAGACGGTGTTGCCGTCAGCGTCCTTCTTGGTCTCGCCGTCCTTATCCTTGGCGGCTTCTGCCTTCACCAGGACGTTGCGGAAGTTGGCGCCGTGGTACTCATCCAGGTAGCGCTTATCGAACTGGACCACGTAGTAACCGTTCAGGGTGGTGGTCTTGCCGTCGCTGCTCTTGGTCTCGTTCTTGATGGTCTTGAGGTCGCCGGCCTTGCGGTCCTTGTTGGTCAGCCAATCCTTGAAGCCGTAGCTGTTGAAGGAGGAATAGGTGCGGTTGCTGTAGTCGGTGCAGCCGTAGTCCTCTACCAGCTTTGCCACCTTTTTGGTGTCGCCAGCCTTCATAGCTGCTTCCAGGGCTGCTGCGCCCTCCTTAGCCTTCTTTTCAGCGGCCTTGGTCTCTTCCTCGGTGGGATCGACGGTCTTGCCGTCCTTGTCCGTCTTGGTCTCAGTCTTGACGGGCACCTCGTAAGCCTCGTACTCGAAGGTATCCAGCTCTGCGGCGTGCTCCTTATAATACTTCTCGGCGTCCTTGTCCGTCTTCTTGTAGGACTCGGTGACCTTCTTCTGGTACTCCTGTGCCAGCTGGTATTCCAGGGCGACCTTGCGATAGGTCTTCTCGTTCATATACCGGCCATAGGTGTTCTGGAGGTAGTATTTCAGGGAGTAGCCATTCTCCTTGCAGTGCTCTTTCAGATCTGTGATGGCGTCCTCCACCTCCTGCTCTCCCTCCTTGCTGAGGCTGTACCCTTCCTTTTCCGCCTCCTGCACCAGGATGGATACATTGGTCAGCTCCTTCTTGGCGCTGTCTCGGAAGTAGTCGTACCAGGTGGTGCCCTCGTAGATCTCCTGATCCTTCAGGCTCTTGCTGGTATCCAGGCCGTAGTACTTAGCATAGGTGCTGGCGCTGTTGTAGCTGCTGTAGAAGTAGTAATCCACCTCAGCGGCGCTGTAGGTCTTGTCCCCTACCGTCATAGCGGTCATGGAGCGCTGGAGGGTGCCTCCATCGAAGAAAAGCAGGGCGGCCACCAGGATGGCCACCACCACGCCGATGGCGATGTAGAGCTTGGTGCGGCGCTTTTCCTTCTTCTCCTCCAGCGCCTTCTTGCGCTCCTTCATAGATAGACCCTTGAGGGCATCCTCCCCTTTTTTCTGGTCTGTATGGTTGAGGTTCTTGGTTTCTTCACTCATAGAACGGATTCCTCCAAAATTCGGTTTACGTTCCGGGTTTTTGACCCGTTTGCTTGATCACATCGGTACATTATACTCGATTTGTCCTACCGTTGCAAGACATAACGAAAAAAACCTGGGGAAAATCCCAGGTTTTTGAAGTGCGATCTAGCCGGTTCACCGGCGTTTCCCCACCGCAAGGGATAAAAAAACCCCGCGAAGGCCGTGTGATCTCTCTTAAACCTGCACCAAAAGGGCAGGTGGGTTGCCTCCGCCAAGCTTTACTGCTTCCAACTTCCAGCCCGAAGGCCGGGAGGCCTGCAAACCACCAAGCGAGGTGGGCATCCCGAAAGAAAATTGTGGGTTTAATGTGAGATCATCACGTACCCCGCAGGGCGCGTTTCTGTTTCAAGTTCTGTCGTTATCTTATGCGGCAGGCTGGGCGATCATTCCTCGTCCTCGTCCTCGCTGAAGGCTTCCTCCATGAACACGTTATAGACCGCTTCCGCCTCGTCCTCATCCTCCAGGGTGACCAGTTCGTCCTCGCCGTTGACGGTCTCCACCCGCATGATGATCAGGCCGTAGTCCTCGCTCTCCTCCGCTTCATCGGGATCCACATCCTCGTCCAAGGTGGGGAAGAAGGCCATATAGATATTGCCGTTGTACTCCACGGTGTCCAGGTACTCCAGAACCACTTCTTCGCCGTTTTCATCGGTCAGCGTGATAAAGGTTCCGCCGTAATCGTTGCTCATGGTGTCTTCCTCCGGTGTGATCGGGCGTTGCGCCCTTGCTTTCCTACATTGTAGCCAAAACCGGTAGAAAAAGCAAGGGGCTAATGCAAAATTCTTGCGGGGCTATGCGCCGAAGTCCTCCAGCAGGGCGGCCAGCTGCCGCTGCCCCTTGGCGTGGATGCCCTGAGCCAGGGCGATCCGATCCAGTTCGGGCAGGGCACGGACGGGGATGCCAGTGTTGCTGATGAGGCTGTCGCCGGAGTAGACGCAGACCCGTCCGCCCTGATCCACCAGGAGGTATTCCCCGCTGTCCTCTGCCGCAGCGCTGCCCCCCGCCTGCACGGGTGCGGTCAGCTGCCAAGCCAAAACGCCGCAGGTCATGAGCAGCGCCAGGGTCATGGCCACGCCGATGAACCAGGCACGCAAGGTTCTGATGTTCATGTTCACTCCCCCCTTTCCCTGCCAGTATGCCCTGGAAAACCCTGGTTTTATAACAGAACCGGAGGATTCTCCCGCCCACGGAGGTTTTTTTCAAAATGTTCGCGGAAAACAGACGTTTATTTGACAACTGTGGTATAATACCTTAAAAGTTCCCACGGAACTTTGAGAAGGCAACACCCTTTTCCCACGCTTTTCAGGAGGTGTTTCCATTTTGGCAAACGCAAAAGCGAAACAAAACCCATCGACCACCAAGCCGCGCAGCTTCTTCAAGCGCCTGGGCGTCATTCTCGGCACCCTGCTGCTGATCTTTGTGACCACCTGCGCCATCGTGGCTTGCTACGCCGCTGTCTATGTACACAACGTGATCATGCCGGAGGTGGAACAGTCCAGCGCCGCCCTGCTGACCTCCAACACCGACTTGACCTCCAACCTGTACTACTACGACAGCGAGAAGGATGACTATGTGGCCTATCAGCCCCTCTACGCCTCGGAGAATCGGGTGTGGGCGGACTTGAAGGATATGCCTGATGACCTCATCCACGCCACCATCGCCATCGAGGACAAACGCTTTCGGGATCACCACGGGGTGGACTGGCTGCGGACGGCGGCGGCGGTGAAGTATATGTTCACCGGTCAGCAGATCCAGGGCGGCAGTACCATCACCCAGCAGCTCATCAAGAATCTCACCGGCAACGATGAGACCACCGTGCGGCGGAAGGTGCTGGAGATTTTTGAGGCATTGGAGTTCGACAAGACCCACACCAAGGATGAGACCATTGAGTGGTATCTCAACGTGATCTATCTGGGGCATGGCTGCTACGGCGTGTCCACGGCGGCGCAGAAGTACTTTGGCAAGACGGTGAATGAACTGTCCCTGGCCGAGTGCGCCTCTCTCATCGCCATCACCAACAATCCCTCCCAATATGACCCCTACACCCAGCCGGAGAACAACAAGGAACGGCGGAATCTGGCTCTGGACTTGATGTGCGAACAGGGGTATATTTCCAAGGAAAAACGGGACGAGGCCAAGGCGGAGGAGGTCAAGTGCGTCTTTGGCTCCAAGGACAGCGAGACGACCACCGGCGGGTCGGACAACGGCTATTATAGCTGGTACACCGATGCGGTCATCGAGTCGGTCATCTCCGACCTGGGCAAGCAGTACGGCTACGATGAGACTACCGCCACCAACCTGATCTACTCCGGCGGCTTGCAGATCTACTCCTGCCTGGATCCCAAGGTGCAGGCCAAGGTGGACGCCGTTTACGGCGATGCCAACAACACAGCCCAGTACAAATCCGCAGGCGGTCAGGCTCTGCGCAGCGGCATCACGGTGGTGGACAACAACACCGGCGCTGTGGTCGCTCTGGCCGGCGGCATTGGGGAGAAAACCGGCAACCGCATCTGGAACTGCGCCACCGACTCCCTCCGTCCCCCAGGCTCCTCCATCAAGCCCCTGGGCGTGTACGCACCGGCCATGGAGGCGGGTTTGATCCTCCCCTCCTCCGCCGAGGACGACACCCCCTTCCAGCAGAACAGTGACGGCACGCTGTGGCCGGTGAACGACGAGGGGTATTACTCCGGTCTGACCGACGTGGACACCGCCATGACCCACTCGCTGAACACCATCGCGGTGAAGGTGCTGGATCAGCTGGGGCTGGAGAACTCCTATGACTTTCTGACGGAAAAGTTCGGCATCTCCACTCTGGTGAAGGACTATGAGACCAGCACCGGCGTCATCCGTTCCGACTTGAACTATGCGCCTCTGGCACTGGGCGGTCTCACCAAGGGTGTGACCACGTTGGAAATGGCGGCAGCTTATGCCACCTTCCCCCGGGATGGGCTGTACTCCTCCCCCTACCTCTACACGGTGGTCACCGACAGCACCGGCAAGATCCTGCTGTCCAACGGAGACTACAGCGTGAAGGTGGACGAGAACGGCAACGCCGTCATCACCGGTCAGCCCACCAGCACGGCCATCCTGAGCCAGGCCACCACGTTCTACATGAACCAGATGCTCCAGCATGTAGTCACCGATGGCACCGGCAAGCTGGCCAAGCTGAGCAACATGACCGCCGCCGGCAAGACCGGTACCACCACCAACGACTACGATCGCTGGTTCGTGGGCTACACCCCCTACTACACCGCCGCCGTCTGGAGCGGCTACGACCGGCAGGAGCGCATCAACTCGGCGGGCAACCCCTCCTGTATCCTGTGGCAGAAGGTCATGAGCGCAGTGAGCGAAGGGGAGACGGACATCGGTTTCAACGGCGACCTGGAGACCACCACAGCCTATTGCTGCACCGCCAGCGGCCTGCTGGCCACCAAGGCGTGTACCGCCGCCGGATGCGGGAAAAACCAGGTGTTTTTAGCTGGGGACGCCCCCTCTGAGTACTGTGACCGACACTACTACTCCAACGGCAGCATGATCCTCAACTACCAGCGCACTGGCGCCGCCGCCAAGGCCAAGATTCGGGGCGAGGTGTCCTATATCCCCAAAAAGGTCGTCAAGCCCAAGAAGGAGACTCCTGTGGATCCGGAAGCGGAAGACGAGGACGACGAGGAGGAAGACGAGGACACCCAGGCGAACAAAAAGACCGAAAACAAGACCAACAAGACGAAACCCCATCACCAGGAGGACGAGGACGACGATTGATCTGTCTCCCATCGGCATACACCCATCCCCAGAGCTGAGACCAGCTCTGGGGATTTTTGCGTGGTTTTTGGGGCGGTTCCACAGGTTCCCATGGGAACAGTCCAAAGGCTTCCTGTGCTTCCGAAGAATTTTCGGGTAAATTGGCGGTTGCATTTTCCCCTCAGCTGTGCTACAATTCTGTCAATTCAACTACAAATGCCCGTCAACAACGGACAATCTGAGAGAGAGAAGGACAGGTATCGCATATGTCTCCTACACCTAAATATTTCATCGTGGAAGCCACTGCGCTTCCCGACATCTTCTTGAAAGTGGCAGAAGCCAAACGCATCTTGGAACTGCGGGAAGCGGACACGGTCAACGAAGCCACCCTGAAGGTGGGCATCAGCCGCAGCGCATTCTATAAGTACAAGGACGCCATTCGCCCCTTCAACGATATGCTCAACGGCCATATCGTCACCTTCCAAGTGCTGCTGAAGGATGAACCGGGCGTGCTCTCGTCCATTCTCGCATCCTTCGCCGCCTCCGGCGGCAATATCCTCACCATCAACCAGTCCATCCCCACCGGCGGCGTGGCAGCGGTCACCCTGTCGGCGGAGACCTCCAATCTGACCACCACCTTGGAAGAACTGGTTCACAGTGTGGAACATCTTTACGGGGTCATCACCTTTGAAGTGTTGGCCGGTTAACAGTTTCGTGGCAGATTGAGGTGTTACTATGGTAAAAGTTGCAATTTTAGGGTACGGCACCGTGGGCGGCGGCGTGGCAGAGATCCTGCACAAGAACGGCGCCCACATTTCCCAGCGGGTGGACAATCCAGTGGAGGTCAAGTATATCCTCACCCGTCGGGACTATCCCGGCGACCCCTTTGAAGATAAGATCGTTCAGGATTTCTCCATCATCGAGCATGACCCCGAAGTACGGGTGGTGGCCGAGTGCATTGGCGGCACCACCGTGGCTCTGGACTACGCCCGTCGGGCGCTGAACGCCGGCAAGCATGTGGTCACCTCCAACAAAGAACTGGTGGCCGCTTACGGCTATGAGCTGCTCCAGATCGCCAAGGAGAAGGGCTGCTCCTTCCTCTTTGAAGCCAGTGTGGGCGGCGGCATCCCCATCCTGCGGCCCATGAGCAGCTGTCTGGCTGCCAACGAGCTGTCCGAGATCGTGGGTATTTTGAACGGCACCACCAACTACATCCTAACCCGAATGATCCGAGGCGGCCTGTCCTTTGACGACGCCCTGAAGGAAGCCCAGGAAAAGGGCTACGCAGAAGCAGACCCCACCGCCGACATCGAAGGCCATGACGCCTGCCGGAAGATCTGCATCCTGTCCTCTCTGGGCTTTGGTCGGCACATCTACCCCGAACAGGTGCCCACCGAGGGCATCACCCACATCACCCTCTCCGATGTGGCCTACGCCCGCAGCGGCGGCTACAAAATCAAGCTGCTGGGGCGGAGCATCCGCCGAGAGTCGGACGGAAAGGTGTGCGCTTTCGTAGCGCCCCATCTGGTGCATGAGGAATCCCCCCTGGCCAACGTGGAGGACGTGTTCAACGCCATCCAGGTCACCGGTGACTCCATCGGTGACGTGATGTTCTACGGCCGTGGGGCGGGCAAGCTGCCCACGGCTTCCGCTGTGGTGGCAGACATCATGGACATCGTCAAGAGCAAGGGCAACAAGAAGCCTCTGAGCTGGGGGCCTGGCGGCGAGGATACCGTCTACTCCCCTGCTGACCTGACCAGCCGGTGGTATTTTCGGGTGGCTGGCGACTTCTTCGCAGACGGGGCCACCCGCCTGCGCAATGGGGACGCCAACGATGGCGAGTCTGCGTTCATCTCCAATGAGGCGCTGACCATCGGCCAGATCCAGGATCGGCTGAAGGAGCTGGATGTGAAGGCACTGTATCGGGTGCTGGATTGAGGCAATCGCCGGGTTCTGACATAAACTGAAGGGGAGCGTATACTCCAAACGCTCTTTGAAGATATTTTGGGGGGTTACATCTCATATGGCATTGATCGTACAAAAATTTGGCGGTTCTTCCGTCGCCGACGTCGATCGTGTCCGCCATGTGGCCGGTATCATCACCGACACCTACAAGGCGGGCAACGATGTGGTCGTTGTCCTCTCCGCCCAGGGGAAAACCACCGACAAGCTGCTGGCTATGGCGGAGCAATACAATCCCAAGGCATCCAAGCGGGAGCTGGATCAGCTGCTGTCCACCGGTGAACAGCAGAGTGTGGCACTGTGTGCCATGATGATCCAGAGCATGGGTTTTCCCGTGGTCTCTCTCAACGCCTGGCAGGTGGGGTTCAAGACCAACTCCACCTACGGCAACGCCCGCATCAAGAAGATCGAGACTGACCGCATCCAGAATGAGCTGGATCAGCATCGCATCGTCATCTTCACCGGCTTCCAGGGCATCAACAAGTGGGAGGACGTGACCACGCTGGGGCGCGGCGGCAGCGACACCTCCGCCGTGGCGCTGGCTGCGGCGCTGCGGGCAGATAAGTGCCAGATCTACACCGATGTGGACGGCGTTTACACCGCTGACCCCAACAAGGTGCCCACGGCGAAGAAGATCGATCAAATCACTTATGACGAAATGCTGGAGCTGGCTACGCTGGGTGCCAAGGTGCTCCACAACCGCAGCGTGGAAATGGCGAAGCGGTATCATGTGAATCTGGAAGTGCTGTCCAGCTTCACCGGTCATCCCGGCACCATCGTGAAGGAGGTTGTGAAAAATATGGAAAAATCTCATGTGAGCGGCGTCGCCAAGGACAAGGACGTAGCAAGACTGGCTCTGGTCGGCCTCCAGGATCGCCCTGGTGTGGCGTTCAAGATCTTCTCCCTGCTGGCCAACGAAAAGATCAACGTGGACATCATTTTGCAGTCCATCGGCCGTGACGAGAGCAAGGACATCAGCTTCACCGTCGTCCGCAAGGACGTGGAAGCGGCACAACAGCTGCTGAAGGAGCATCAGGAGGCTCTGGGCTTCGATTCCATCGAGGTCAACGACCGCATCGCCAAGGTCTCCATCGTAGGCGCCGGCATGATCAACAACCCCGGTGTGGCAGCTTCCATGTTCGAGGCGCTGTATGACGCAGGCATCAACATCAGCATGATCTCTACCAGTGAGATCAAGGTCTCTGTTCTGGTGGACGAGACGGATGCGGATCGTGCGGTTCAGGTTATCCACGACAAGTTCTTTGCACTGAGCTAAATTTTCGACAAAATGCTTGCATTTTGTCGATGAGAAAAGGCACGCAGCTGTGTTGCTGCGTGCCTTTGTTGTTTTTATGCGTGTCTTTTCTGTGCGATGCGCTCCGTCAGGCGGTCATAGGGCTTGCTGGTAAAATGCCACATGAGGGCGCTGCCCAATAACCCCATGCAGGCGCCAACCAGGACATCAGAGGGGTAATGGACGCCTACATAAGGACGGGAGAAGGCCATGGCCACGGCCAGGAACCAAAACAGTCCTTTCAGCCATCGAGGTTCCTCTCCCCTGCTGTAGGTACTGGCGGCAGCAAAGGAGGAACAAGCGTGGCCAGAGGGAAAAGACCAGCTGGTGGTTTTGGATTCGATGACCTGGAGCTGAGGCAGGTCTAAGAAGGGACGCGGGCGCTGAACCAGGTCTTTGAGAAGGATGTCGTTGCACAGGTAGCACACCAGCATGGTCAGCAGCGAAATGCAGCCCACCTTTCGGGTCTTGCCAAAGAAAAGCATGACAACGGAGAGGATGATCCACAGGACGCCAGCGTAGCCGATGGCAGTCAAGGGCACCAGAAACTTGCTCAGGAGCGGGTTCCGGACGGTGTCCTGGAGCCAGAGCATGATGCTTTGGTCGATATGATAGATAGACTCCAGCAAAGAAAAACCTCCCATCTCCCCCCGCTGGCCTGACAGAGTTTTCCGGTTTTTCCACCGTCTGTTCCGGCCTGGGGGACTGCTGTCTAGTGTTGCATATTGTGGGAGCGAGCGCAAGGGGGATTTTATTATTTTTTTGTGAATTTTGTCGCCCATTTCTTGAAAAGTGTTTCAAATAGGAATAAAATATGACAAGATTGTTACGTTAAGATGGGAGGGTTTGCAAATGGCACAAATGATCTGTATCTCGTATCTGCCTTGGCAGAGCACGCCCTTCCGCACCCAACGGCTGGTGACCCATCTGCCGGACATGGAGATCTTGTTCTTCCAGCCTGCCATCGGTCAGCCTGCTTCTTCCGAGGGCATCCATATGCTGCCCAACCTCACGGTTTACTCCCTCCCTGCCTCCCTGTTCAGCCAGGATCTGCGCCCCCGCACCATCCGGCGGGGCATTGAGCTGATCAACCAGCAGATGGAACGCAACGGGTTTGAGGAACCGCTGCTGTGGGCGTGTACGCCGGTGGTGGCGCTGATGCTGGATGACATCCCCCATCATGGGCTCATCTACGACTGCGACCGGTTCTGGCATCACCTGCCGGTGACGTTGGAGAGCAATCTGGCCTATCAGGCCGATCTCATCTTGACCGCCTCCCAGGGCTTGGAGGAACGGCTGTCCCTGTGCAACGACAACATCGCTCAGATCCCCTGGGGCACTGATGCGGGGCTGTACGCCTCCATGGAGCAGGAGCGCCTGCCCATCCCGCCGGATTTTGAGCCCATCTGCACCTGCGGGCCCGTGTTCGGGTATCTGGGCGCAGTAGACCACCGGCTGAACCTGAATCCGGTGCTCTCTGCTGCTGCCGCCCATCCGGACTGGCAGTTCGTCTTTTTGGGCAAGTACAGCCCCAAAAACCCTTATCTGGAGGACGCAGAGCTGTTGGAGAACATCCACTTCTTGGGCGGTCGTCCCCAGGCACTGCTGCCGGACTATGTGTACCAGTTCGATGTCTGCTTCGATCTGGTTCACTCCACCGATCCGGAGGACGACATCATCCCCTCCCGCATCTACACCTACCTGCTCACCGGCAAGCCCATCGTGGCGCTCCATCTGCGTCTGGCCAACCCCATCTTCCCCGATGTGATCCACAATGCGGACTCCACAGCGGAATTTATGGCCAAGTGCGAAAAAGCCCTGCTGGAGCACAATCACTGGGCGCAGCAGCGGCGCAAGCGCTACGGTGCGGCGGCGGATTGGGTGGGACGGTACGAGAAAACCAATCAGCTCATGGACTTAAACGGCTTCTTGGCAGAACGTATAGAGGATTGAGACAAGGTTTTTCGCAGGGGGTCTCTGGAAATTGTACAGGCGTACAAACTTCCCTGCAAAAGGGCAATTTCCCTTGAAAATGCCGTCGTTTTCCGCTACTATTAAAAGTATAACCGGAGGGGAGGGATACCATTGAATTGTTTCAAGCAGCCAATTTTCGCTGGCTCCAACTGGATGGTCTGCGCTCCCATTCTGAATACCATACCGTTCTGACGTGAACAGGCAGATTGTGCCAATCTGCCTGTTTTTTATTTCCAACCTGAGACTGGAGGTTCTTGCAATGACGAAAAAAGTGGCAATCATCATGGGCTCCGACAGCGACCTGAGCGTGATGATGGAGGCAGCGGACAAGCTCAAGCAGTTCGACATCCCCTATGAGGTACACATCATCTCCGCCCACCGCACCCCTGCCGCCGCAGAGCGCTTTGCCTCCGCAGCCGTAGACAACGGCTTCGGCGTCATCATCGCCGGCGCCGGCAAGGCAGCCCATCTGGGCGGCGTCCTGGCCGCCTACACCACCCTGCCGGTCATCGGCGTACCCATCAAGACATCTATGATGGGCGGGCTGGACAGCCTGCTTTCCATGGTGCAGATGCCCAGCGGCGTGCCCGTGGCCACAGTGGCCGTCAACGGCGCCGCCAATGCCGCCATCCTGGCTGCGCAGATGCTGGCCATCAGCGATGCGGAAGTCCACGCCAAGCTGGTCACCTATAAGTCCGACATGGAGGAGACTGTCCTGGAAAAGGACGCCAAGCTCCAACGGGAGTTGGAGGAATGACCCCCTCCCCTATTTTGATCCCAACGACAACTTGAACTCACAGAAAGAGAGGAATATTGAAGATGAAAAAGCTGGAACAGATCTATGAAGGCAAGGCCAAGAAGGTATTCGCAACCGATGATCCCGATGTGGTCATCGTAGACTACAAGGACGACGCCACCGCATTCAACGGCATCAAGAAGGGCAGCATCGCCGGCAAAGGTGTCATCAACAACCGCATGAGCAACCACATGATGCGCAAGCTGGAAGCCGAGGGCATCCCCACTCATCTTATCGAGGAGCTGTCCGAACGGGAGACTGCCGTGAAAAAGGTTTCCATCGTCCCTCTGGAAGTCATCGTCCGCAACATCTCCGCCGGCTCCTTTGCCAAACGCTTTGGGGTGGAGGAAGGCATCGTCTTTGATGACCCCACCATCGAGTTCTCCTACAAAAATGACGACCTGGGCGACCCCCTCATGAACGCCTACCATGCCGTGGCGCTGAAGGTGGCTACCTGGGAGGAGATCGACCTCATCAAGAACTACGCTTTCCGCATCAACACCCTGCTCAAGGGCTTCCTGAAAAGCGTGGGCATCGACCTGGTGGACTTCAAGCTGGAGTTCGGCAAGACCTCTGACGGCAAGATCGTGCTGGCCGATGAGATCAGCCCGGACACCTGCCGTCTGTGGGACGAAGTGACCCACGAAAAGCTGGACAAAGACCGCTTCCGTCGGGATATGGGCGGTGTGGAAGACGCTTATCAGGAGGTCATGCGCCGTCTGATGGGCGACAAATAAGTTCCACAAAATGCAGTGAGATGTTTTGATCGAGAATTTTGAGGAGGGGATCCCTTTGCATAAGAACAGTAAATCCGATTCCTACGCCGCCGCTGGCGTAGACGTGACTGCCGGCTATCAGGTGGTCGATAAGATCAAGCCCCTGGTTCAGTCCACCTACATTGATGGAGTCCTGGGCGGCATCGGTGACTTCGGCGGCCAGTTCGCCCCCAATCTCACCGGTATGACCCGCCCCATTCTGGTCTCCGGCACCGATGGCGTAGGCACCAAGCTGAAGATCGCCTTTCTGCTGGACAAGCATGACACGGTGGGCATCGACTGCGTAGCCATGTGCGTCAATGACATTATCTGCTGCGGCGCAAAGCCCTTGTTTTTCCTGGACTACATCGCCTGCGGCAAGAACATCCCCAGCCGCATCGAACAGATCGTCACCGGCATCGCTGATGGCTGCCGCCAGTCCAAATGCGCCCTCATCGGCGGCGAGACTGCCGAGATGCCCGGTTTCTATCCGGAGGACGAGTACGACCTGGCTGGGTTCACCGTGGGCATCGTGGACGAGCCGAAAAAGATCGACGGCTCCAAGCTGGCCGCTGGCGATGTGCTGGTAGGTCTGGCTTCCTCCGGCGTCCACTCCAACGGCTACTCCCTGGTGCGCAAGACCCTGGACATCAACAACACCTACGCACAGCACAGCGACGAGCTGGGCTGCACTCTGGGCGAAGCCCTGCTGGTGCCCACCCGCATCTATGTCCGTGCCATCGAGGCACTGTCTGCCGCCGGTGTGGATGTCCACGCCATCAGCCACATCACTGGCGGCGGGTTCTATGAGAACGTGCCCCGCATGATGCAGCCCGGTCTGACCGCTCACATTGATGTGTCCACCTTCCCCATGCCCCGCATCTTTGACATCATCCAAAAGACCGGCAGCATTCCCGTTCGGGATATGTACAACACCTTCAACATGGGCATCGGCATGATCGCCGCTGTCCCTGCCGCCGAAGCTGACCAGGCCATCGCCGCCCTGAAGGCCGCTGGCGAGACCGCTTACCTGATCGGCTCCGTGGTCAACGGCGAGGACGGCGTGGAGGTACAGCTGTAATGGTGCGCATCGCAGTGCTGGTCTCCGGCGGCGGCACCAATTTGCAGGCGCTCATCGACGCTCAGGGACGGGGCGAGATCCCTGACGGCCAGATCGCCGCCGTCATCTCCTCCTCCCCAGACGCCTTCGCCCTGGAACGGGCAAAAAAGGCGGGCATCCCCGGCTATGTCATCAACCGGAAGGATTTTGCGTCCAACCAGGCCATGACCGTGGCGCTGACCCAGCAGCTCAAGGAGCTGGACATTGGCTTGGTGGTGCTGGCAGGGTTTATGTACATCCTGACGCCGGAGCTGATCGACGCCTACCCCAATGCCATTTTGAACGTCCACCCCGCCCTCATCCCCTCCTTCTGCGGCGAGGGCTTTTACGGACTCCACGTCCACGAGGCCGCCCTGGCCTATGGCGTGAAAGTCACCGGTGCCACCGTCCACTTCGTCAGCGAGGACTGCGATGGCGGGCCCATCGTCTTGCAGCAGGCAGTTCCCATTGAGGAAGGGGACACAGCAGAGGTTTTGCAGCGGCGGGTGATGGAGCAGGCAGAGTGGAAGATCTTGCCCCGTGCGGTGGCACTGTTCTGCGCCAAAAAACTCCGCGTGGAAGGCCGCATTGTCCACATCGACCAGTAACGGACACCCCATATTTGAGAGGTTTGACATATGAAGATTTTGAACATCGCAGAGGAGCTGCGCAATAACTCCTATCCCGGCCGCGGCATCATCCTGGGTCGCTCTGCCGACAACAGCAAGGCGGTCATCGCCTACTTTATCATGGGTCGCAGCGTCAACAGCCGCAACCGCATCTTCTCCGTCACTGAGGACGGCATCCGCACCGAGGCGTTTGACCCGTCCAAGATGGAGGATCCCAGCCTCATCATCTATCACCCCGTTCGGGTCTTTGACGGCAAGACCATCGTCACCAACGGCGACCAGACCGACACCATCCGAGACACCCTCCAGGAGGGTCACTGCTATCGCCACGGTCTGCTCCAGCGCACTTTTGAGCCGGACGACCCCAACTACACCCCCAGAATCTCCGGTGTGGTGAAGCCCGACGGCAGCTACAACCTGTCCATCCTGAAGAGCTTCAACGGCGACCCCAGCTGCTGCTGCCGCTACTTCTTCGAGTACGACGCGCCCGTCGCCGGCTACGGTCACTTTATCCACACCTATCAGGGCGACGGCAACCCCCTGCCCTCTTTTGAAGGGGAACCGGAGGTCATCACCATGGACTGTCCCACCGCTCAGGCGTTTGCTGACCTGCTGTGGGAGAACCTGAACGAGGACAACAAGGTCTCTCTGTTCGTCCGCTACATCGACATCGCCTCCGGCGAGACCGATGATGTGATCGTCAACGCCAACGTCTGAGTTTAACACGGGGAGGAAGATGAAATGATGAAGGAACTGGAACTGAAATACGGCTGTAACCCCAATCAGAAGCCCTCTCGCATCTACATGACCGAGGGCGAGCTGCCGGTGACCGTGCTCAACGGTAAGCCCGGTTACATCAACTTTATGGACGCCTTCAACTCCTGGCAACTGGTCAAGGAGCTGAAAGCCGCCACCGGTCTGCCTGCCGCCGCATCCTTTAAGCATGTGTCTCCGGCCGGCGCCGCTGTGGGACTGCCTCTGACCGACATGGACAGAGCCATTTACTTTGTCAATCCCGATGCCGAGATCACTCCCATCGCCGCCGCCTACATCCGTGCCCGTGGTGCGGATCGTCTGTGCTCTTACGGCGACTGGGCTGCTCTGTCCGACGTCTGCGACGCCGCCACTGCCGCCTACCTGAAGGACGAGGTCTCTGACGGCATCATCGCCCCCGGCTACACTGACGAGGCTCTGGCCATCCTCAAGACCAAGAAGAAGGGCAACTACAACGTGGTGCAGATCGATCCGGACTATGTGCCCGCTCCCCAGGAACGCCGTGAGATCTTCGGCGTGGTCTTTGAGCAGGGACACAATTTCCTCAAAATTGACAAGGAAATGCTCCAGAACATTGTCACCGAGAACAAGGAGCTGCCGGAGAGCGCAAAAATTGACCTGATCGTCAGCCTCATCACCCTGAAATACACCCAGTCCAACTCCGTCTGCTACGTCAAGGACGGTCAGACCATCGGCGTGGGCGCCGGCCAGCAGAGCCGCATCCACTGCACCCGTCTGGCAGGCAACAAGGCGGACAACTGGTGGATGCGGCAGCATCCCAAGGTGCTGGGTCTCCAGTTCGTGGACGGCATCCGCCGCCCCAATCGGGACAACGCCATTGACGTGTATACCTCTGACGAATATGAGGACATCCTGGCGGAGGGCGTCTGGCAGGAGACGTTCAAGGTCAAGCCGGAAGTGCTGACCCGTGAAGAAAAGAAAGAATGGGTCGCCAAGCTGGACAACGTAGCTGTCGGCTCCGACGCCTTCTTCCCCTTCGGCGACAACGTGGAGCGCGCTTTCAAGTCCGGCGTCAAGTACATCGCCGAGCCGGGCGGCTCCATCCGAGATGACAACGTCATCGAAGCCTGCAACCACCACGGCATCACCATGTGCTTCACCGGCATCCGTCTGTTCCACCATTGATGTCCCATGGAGGACAGTCAACGACAAACCGCCAGCCTCCTTCACTGGGGGCTGGTGAGCCAATATCGGAGCCAGTTATTTGGCTTCGCCATCCTGTGGATCATGTGTATGCACTCCCGAGAGTTCACCCCCATTCCGGACAACCCGCTGCTCTCCCAGTCCCTGCTCTATGACGGCATCATCCTGGTGGGCGGCGTGGGCGTGGATATGTTTTTGTTCCTCTCCGGCATCGGGCTGTACTACGCCCTGGAGAAGCGGCCAACCTTGAAGCAATTCTATTTCCGCCGCTTCAAACGGCTGCTCATCCCCTATTGCGTCATTGGCACCGCCTTTTGGGTATTCAAAGACCTCTGTCTGGTCTGGAAGCCCATCCGTTTTCTAGCCAATCTCTCCCTGCTGTCCTTCTTTGTCAAGGGCAACGGCCTGTTCTGGTACATCGCGCTGATGATACCATTATACCTAGCCGCCCCGTGGTTCTACCGCCTGAGCAAGGAGCGGTGCCGAAAAGCACTGTTGGCGGTGGCCTTTTTCGGGTGCCTGGCGCTGAACTATTTCTTCGCCTATTGCACCCCCACCTTCTTTGAAAACAGTGAAAAGGCGCTGACGCGGGTGTTCATCTTTATTCTGGGCTGCTATTTCGCACCCGTGGTGGCGCAGGATCGACCCATGAGCCGCAAGTGGGGGTTCTTCTGCCTGCTGGCGCTCACCTGCCACGATCTGCTCCCAGCCTTGGCGCGTGCCTCCGGCCTCATGCCGGACACCATCGCCCGTCGGCTGTGGCACAATGCAGCAGGCTTTGCCCTGTGCATCCTGCTGCCGGTGCTGCTGGAGGTATTGCAATCTGACCGGCTGAACCGGTTTTTGGGCTTTTTCGGCGCCATCAGCTTGGAGCTGTACCTGTCCCACATGGCCTTCAAGAGTGCTGTGAAGGCGCTCTTTCCGGAATTCGTGCACTGGAGCACCCTCCATTGCGTCCTGGTCTATGGCGGGGTGCTCATCGCTGCGGTCTGGTTCAGCGTCCTGTTCCACCAGGCACAGCCAAAGCTCGAATCCTACCTTTTCCACCACATTCCAAAAAAGAAAGGAGCCTTCCTCCTATGAAAGTATTAGTCGTCGGCGGCGGCGGCCGTGAGCACGCCATCTGCTGGGCGCTGAAAAAGAGCCCCAAAGTCACCGAACTGTTCTGCGCCCCCGGCAACGCCGGCATCAGCGCCATCGCCACCTGTGTGCCCATCGGAGCCACTGATCTGGACGCCATGGTGCAGTGGGCGAAAGAGAACGCCATGGATCTGGTCATGGTGGCGCCGGATGATCCCCTGGCTCTGGGCATGGTGGACGCCATGGAGGCCGCCGGCATCAAGACCTTCGGCCCCCACAAGAACGCCGCCATCATCGAGGCCAGCAAAGCCTTTTCCAAGGAGCTGATGGCCAAGTACCACATCCCCACTGCAAAGTACAAGACCTTCACCGATGAGGCAGAGGCTCTGGCCTACATTGACCAGGAGGGTGCCCCCATCGTGGTCAAGGCGGACGGCCTGGCCTTGGGCAAGGGCGTCACTGTGGCGGAGACTGTTGAGGAAGCCAAGCAGGCCGTGCGGGACATGATGGAAGGCGGCAAGTTCGGCGCTTCCGGCCTGACGGTGGTCATCGAAGAATGTATGGTCGGCCCTGAGGTCACCGTACTTTGTTTTGCAGATGGAGAACACCTTTCCCCCATGCCCTCCTCTCAGGATCACAAGCGTGCCTATGACGGCAACAAAGGGCCCAACACCGGCGGCATGGGCGCCTTCACCCCCTCCCCCAATTACACGCCGGAGATTGCAGAGCGCTGCATGAAGGAGATCTTCCTGCCCACCATGGAAGCCATGAAGGCAGAAGGCCGTCCCTTCAAGGGAGTCATCTACTTCGGCCTGATGCTGACGGCGGACGGCCCTAAGGTGGTGGAGTACAACGCTCGCTTCGGCGATCCGGAGACGCAAGCGGTGCTGTATCAACTGAACACCGACCTCTTTGACATCTTCAACGCCTGCGTGGACGGCACCTTGGCTGACCTGGACATCCAGTGGAAGGACGGCGCCGCCTGCTGTCTGGTGCTGGCCTCCGGCGGCTATCCTCTGAGCTATGAGAAGGGGTATGAGATCTCCGGTCTGGATCAGGTAGAGGGTGCGACGGTGTTCCACGCCGGCACCAAGTTCGGCGAGAACGGCGCCTATCTCACCAACGGCGGCCGTGTGCTGGGTGTCACCGCTTCCGGCGCCACTTTGGCGGATGCGGTGGAGCACGCTTACACTGCCGCCAAGCCCATCGTGTGGAAGGATATGCATTTCCGCACGGACATCGGCAAGGTTTGGGTGGACTGACGATTTCTGTTGAAAAACGGTGGAGTATCTGGGATACTCCACCGTTTTTATTCATTTTGTATAGAATCAGTCGAAAATTTTGGTTGTTTTTTCTCTTGCATCTGCTTTTTTCTGCTTTTTCGTTAATTTTTTAACTATTTCACAGCGGAAGGGGCGATTTGCCGGTTTTTTCGTGAAAATTTTAACGTATTCTGTTTTTTCTGCCGGTTGCAATCTGCTTTTCAGAATGTTATTATTTTAACAATGAAAGGGATGACGCAAGTCATCCGAATGACAGCCCGCTTCTCGATCGTTCCGATCGAGGCGGAGCGCTACAGAATTGCCTTTCATGTCATCTTATTTCTTCTTTCTTACCCCTCCCCCTTACCCCTCCCCAAAGTCGGCACGGATTCCCCTCCGTGCCGGCTTTATTTTTAGTCGATAAAATGCAAGCATTTTATCGAGGTTGCAGCCTGGTGCATGCACTCACTACGTTCGCACACTTACCAGTCTGAAAAGAGAAAAAACTGACGTACACGCCGCCAGTTTTTTCAGATTGCATCTTTTTCCGCCATCAAAGATGGCGGAACTCTGCGAGGCTTTTTTCTCTCCCCACCCAGCGCAAAAAATCCGGCAGACACTTTCGTGTCTGCCGGATTCTGGTTTACAGCTTTTTCTTCCTAAATGCAGGCCATTACAGGTACTGCTTCAGGGTCTCCACCTTGGTCAGGGCTTCCCAGGGCAGATCCAGGTCGGGACGGCCGAAGTGGCCATAGGCGGCGGTCTGCTCGTAGATGGGACGGCGCAGGTTCAGATAGTCGATGATGGAAGCGGGACGCAGGTCAAAGACTTCATCCACGATACCAGCCAGCTTGTCATCGGAGAGCACGCCGGTGCCGTAGGTGTCGATGAGGACGGAGACGGGACGTGCCACGCCGATGGCGTAGGCCAGCTCGATCTGGCACTTCTTGGCCAGGCCAGCGGCAACGATGTTCTTGGCCACATGACGAGCCATATATGCGGCACTGCGATCCACCTTGGTGGGGTCTTTGCCGGAGAAGGCGCCGCCGCCGTGGGCTGCGGCACCGCCGTAGGTGTCAACGATGATCTTACGACCGGTCAGACCGGAGTCGCCCACGGGGCCGCCCACCACGAACCGTCCAGTGGGGTTGACGAAGAAGCGGGTCTCCGGACGGATCAGTTCCTGGGGCAGGGTGGGACGGATGATCTGTTCCACGATGGCTTCCCGCAGATCCTTGATAGAGATGTCCGGGTCATGCTGGGTAGAGATAACGATGGTGGGGCACCAGGAGACGTTGCCGTTTTCATCGTATTCCACGGTGACCTGGCTCTTGCCGTCAGGACGCATCCAGGGCAGTGCACCGGACTTCCGTTCTCTGGCCATGGCCAAGGTCAAGTGATGCGCCAAAGCGATGGGGGCAGGCATATACTCATCGGTTTCGTTGCAGGCGTAACCGAACATCATGCCCTGGTCGCCAGCGCCGATCAGGTCAGCATCATCCCCGTTGCTCTCCTTATACTCAAAGGAGTTGTCCACGCCCATGGCAATGTCAGGGGACTGCTTGTCCAGGGTGGTCAGCACCGTGCAGCTATTGGCATCGAAGCCATAGGCAGGATCGTTGTAGCCAATGCGATCCACAGTGCTGCGGACGATGGAGGGGATGTCCACCTTGGCGGTGGTGGTGATCTCACCCATGACCAGAACCATACCCGTGGTGGTAGCGGTCTCACAGGCCACACGCGCGTGGGGATCCTGCGCCAAGATGTTGTCCAGTACGGCGTCCGAGATCTGGTCGCACATCTTATCAGGATGCCCCTCAGTGACAGATTCAGATGTAAACAAATGCTTTCTCATGCTGCTTATCCTTTCTCTACTAACCTATTTTGCAAGAGAAACAGCCTTCTAATAGAAAAAACGCGCTCCGAGGCGGAACGCGAAATGAGCTTTTCCTCATCTTTCGATATTTCACCGTCGGAATTGGCACCTTACGCATGGGAATATGCACAGGTTGCCGGGCTTCATCGGGCCGATCCCTCCACCACTCTTGATAAGGCTGTTCTGTTGTTATGTATTATTATAGCAATAACCCCTCCAATGTCAAGTAAAATCTCTAGGAAGGCTCTGTAAACACTTCCCTCTTTCGTCAAATTACCGCTTGACAGATGGGCGGGGATTGGGTATCATGTCGTTTAGTTAGTTTGTGTAACTACCGATTCGGAGGCGTGGAATGAAAGGCTTTGCGGCACAATTCAACCAGCTGTTTGGCGAGCTGTATGAGTGCGTGAAAAAAAGTGAACAGGAGACCTTGCCCGGTCATCAGAAGCTGCCCCTGAGCGCGGGAGAATTCCATCTGCTGGAGCAGATCGGCCAGACGCCGGAGGGCGTGATCTCGGTCAGCGACCTGGCAAAGCGTCTGCAAGTGGCCAAGCCCTCTGCCAGTGTGGCGGTGAACAAGCTGCTGCGGAAGGGTTTTGTGGAAAAGGCGCCCAGCCGCCGGGACGGACGCTCCATCCTGGTCTCCCTGACCCATCAGGGCAAGCTGGCCTGCGCCTATCACAGCTACTGCCGCCGGCAGCATTTCGCCCAGCGCTCCCAGTCCTACACTGAGGAGGAACAAGGGACGCTGCTGCGGTGCATGGAGACGCTGAAGCACTTTTTGCAGGGCAATACGCCGGACACCCAAGACCCGCCCGAATCCTAATCCCATCCACCCCATCAACACCAAATCATGGAGGATTTTACAATGAGCATTTATGATCGCATCATCAAGCTGCTGGCAGAACACACTGGCAAAGACGCTTCCGAATTCACCCCGGAGACCACCTTTGAATCCCTGGGCATCGACTCTCTGGAGACTGTCGAAATGGTCATGGAGCTGGAGGAAGAACTGGGCGTAGAGCTGGAGCTGGAAGAAAAGGTCGCTACCATCGGCGAGCTGGTGAAGTTCGTGGAGAAGTGCGTGGGTTGATCTGCGTCATATCGTAAATCAAAACCACTAGTAAACTAGTGGTTTGCACAGACCCTAGAAGGGTCATTACAGGCAAAACCCCTAAAGGGGCATTGAAAAGTTTGACACCG
>JABLTQ010018700.1_pt1 | contig 82487 bp, 75 predicted proteins | sample 7160101 | NCBI WGS metagenome assembly JABLTQ01 (sample SAMN14651228, study PRJNA627086) | human gut metagenome | isolation source: feces | host: Homo sapiens | reverse complement strand
GGCGATGGACTTCAGCCAGTCAAAACGCTCCTTGGACATATCCTGGGGCAGGATGGCCACGGACTCGCAGGCCAGCAGCTTGGAGTTGAAGGCGCCGCCGCGGCAGTAGTTGCCGGTGGAGGGCCACACGGCGTGGTGATAGGTGGCATCGAACTGACCGGTCACCAGACGGGGAGCCAGGCAGCCGAAGGAAGCGCCCACCTTATGGCAGCCGGTGGGGAACCACTTGCCGGACATGGCCACGATGCGGCAGGGCACGCCGGACAGCTTGCTGGGGATCTCCACATAGTTGGGGACCTTCTGGAACAGGCCGCCGCTCTCCTTGGCCTCGTTGTGCCAGGAAATACGGAACAGGTTGACGGGGTCCACGTCCCACAGGCCGGTGTGGCTCAGCTTGGCCTTGATCTTCTCGGGGATCAGATCGGGATTCTGCATCTGCGCGATGGTGGGGATGATGACGTTGTTCTCCTTGGCCTTCTGGATATTATGCTCCAGGCCGACTTTGTTGATGGACAGATCGATCATTTTTTCTTTTCCTCCTGTTGCTTGTTCGCGTCAATGTAAGAGTATAAAGTATATTTGGAAATACCGAAGTATTTTGCCACTTTGTCGCCGGACTTGGTGACCAGGAACGCCCCCGCCTTGTTCAGGAACTGGATGGCCTTGATCTTGTCGTCCTTATTCATCAGCGCCGCCGGCTTGCCCACCAGCGCCACGGACTGCTCGATCAGCTCGTCCAGCACATCGTTGACGTTGATGATCTTCTCCGGCTCCGTCTGTTCCTTGTCCTGGGTAGACAGCATCTCGTTCAGCTGCCGCTGCATCATCATCAGCCCCGTCACATCGTAGTTGATGGAAAAGATGGCCGTCACAGCGCCGCGGCTGTTGCGGATGTACAGGGATGAGGACTTCAATATCTTGCCGTCCGGCGTCCGCGTCAGGTAGCACAGATGGTCCTGAGGCTGCTCGTGCTGGTGCTCCAGCTGCTCCAGCACCACCATGGACGCGCCGTCCCCCACCTTGCGGCCGGAAACGTGCCCGTTTTCAATATGTACGATGGTATGCTCCGGATGGCTGCTGCTGACGTCGTGGATCACGACCTCGCATTTGTCGCCGAATTGCGCCGCGATGCCTGCGGCAATCTGTTTCAGTGTTTCCAGTCGCTTCGTCTCCAATAGGCCGCCCTCCATTTTTGTGGCTTTTTACGGTTCTTTCGGCTTTTACCACTACTATCATACCACACTTTGCGAAGAAAGCAACGATTTTTTCAGAATCTTTTTTTGGTTTCATAAATTTTTGTTTGACATCCGGCGTCTGTGTGTTATGATAGGGACAGCACCAAAAGAAAAACCTTATTTTGTATGTTTGGAACAAAGAAAATATGCGGAGGTACGTTATGGATTTCGAAGCCATCAGAAAAGCTGCCGAGGGCTATAAGCCCGCCATGGTCAAGTTCCTGCGTGACATGATCGCCATTCCTTCCGAGTCCTGCGAGGAGGAGGGCGTCGCCAAGCGCATCGCTGAGGAGCTGAAGGCTCTGGGCTATGACAAGGTGGAGTTCGACAAGCTGGGCAACGTCATCGGCTGGATGGGCGAGGGCGACAAGATCATCGCCGTCGACAGCCACATCGACACTGTGGGCATCGGCAACATCGAGAACTGGGAAGCTGACCCCTATCAGGGCTATGAGACGGACGACATTATCTACGGCCGCGGCGGCTCCGATCAGGAGGGCGGCATGGCCGCTGCCGCCTACGGCGTGAAGATCATGAAGGATCTGGATCTGCTGCCCAAGGGCTACAAGATGATGGTGGTCGGCTCCGTGCAGGAGGAGGACTGCGACGGTATGTGCTGGCAGTCCATCGTCAACGAGTACTTCAACGGCCCCGAGGACGCCCGTGAGAAGATCGAGTTCGTCATCTCCACCGAGCCCACCGACGGCGGCATCTACCGCGGTCACCGCGGCCGCATGGAGATCCGCGTGGATATGCACGGCGTCTCCTGCCACGGCTCTGCTCCCGAGCGCGGCGACAACGCCATCCACAAGATGGCCGAGGTCATTCTGAATGTCCGCGACCTCAACGAGAATCCCGCCGATGGCTCCACCGAGATCAACGGTCTGGTGAAGATGCTGGACCCCAAGTTCAACCCCGACCACTACGAGGATGCCCGCTTCCTGGGCCGCGGCACCTGCACCACCAGCCAGATCTTCTACACCTCCCCCTCCCGCTGCGCCGTGGCGGATAGCTGCTCTATCTCCATCGACCGCCGCATGACCGCCGGCGAGACCTACCAGTCCTGCCTGAAGGAGATCGAGGATCTGCCCGCCTGCAAGAAGTACGCCAAGGACGTGAAGGTGTCCATGTACATGTATGACCGTCCGGCATGGACCGGCCACGTCTACGAGACGGAGTGCTTCTTCCCCACCTGGATCAATAAGGAGACCGCACCCCACGTGCAGGCTCTGGTGGACGCCCACCACAACCTGTGGGGCGACAAGCGCCTGATGCCCACCGAGCTGGCCGCCTCCAAGCGCGAGGGCCGTCCCCTCACCGACAAGTGGACCTTCTCCACCAACGGCGTATCCATTCAGGGCCGCTACGGCATCCCCTGCGTGGGCTTCGGCCCCGGCGCCGAGTCTCAGGCACACGCCCCCAACGAGGTGACCTTCAAGCAGGATCTGGTGACCTGCGCCGCCCTGTACGCCGCCGTTCCCGGTCTGTACAAGCCCGAGAACAAGGACGGCTCCGCCACCAGCTTCCGTCAGGAGCTGACCGGCAACGACATCAAGTAAGCATTTCTGTGAAACCACTTATTTTACAAGGAGAATAAAGAAAATGAGCAAGACTGTTGAGCTGGCACGCCATCTGTCCACCCTGAACATCAACAATATGTACAAGACCGATTTCTATTGGACTTGGGACAAGACCGATGACGAGATCGACGCCATCTTCACCGTGGCCGATGCCCTCCGCGACCTGCGCGAGCGCAACAAGAGCACCCGCGTGTTCGATTCCGGTCTGGGCATCTCCATCTTCCGCGACAACTCCACCCGTACCCGCTTCTCCTTCGCCTCCGCCTGCAACCTGCTGGGCCTGGAGGTGCAGGATCTGGACGAGAAGAAGTCCCAGATCGCTCACGGTGAGACCGTCCGTGAGACCGCCAACATGGTGTCCTTCATGGCCGACGTCATCGGCATCCGCGACGATATGTTCATCGGCGAGGGCCACAAGTATCAGAAGACCTTCATGGACGCCGTGAAGGAGGGCTACCGTGACGGTATCCTGGAGCAGCAGCCCACTCTGGTGAACCTGCAGTGCGACGTGGATCACCCCACCCAGTGCATGGCCGATATGCTGCACGTCATCCACTACTTCGGCGGCGTGGAGAACCTGAAGGGCAAGAAGGTCGCCATGACCTGGGCCTATTCTCCCTCCTACGGCAAGCCCCTGTCCGTGCCGCAGGGCGTCATCGGCCTGTTCACCCGCTTCGGCATGGACGTGACGCTGGCCCATCCCGAGGGCTACGATGTGATGCCCGAGGTGGAGGAGGTCGCCCGCAAGAACTGCGAGAAGTACGGCTCCAAGTTCCACAAGACCAACGACATGAAGGAAGCCTTCAAGGACGCCGACATCGTGTATCCCAAGAGCTGGGCCTCCTACGCCGCCATGGAAGAGCGCACCAAGCTGTACGCCGCCGGCGACAAGGAGGGCATCGACGCGCTGGAGAAGCGCCTGCTGGCCCAGAACGCCGAGCACAAGGATTGGGCCTGCACCGAGGAGATGATGAAGCTCACCAAGGACGGCAAGGCTCTGTATCTGCACTGCCTGCCTGCCGACATCACCGGTCTGAGCTGCGCCGAGGGCGAAGTGGACAACTCCGTGTTCGACCGCTACATCGTGCCTCTGTACAAGCAGGCATCCTACAAGCCCTACGTCATCGCCGCCATGATCTTCATGGCTCAGGTGAAGGATCCCGTCAAGGCTCTGATGGAGCTGGACGAGGGCAAAGACACCCGCAAGATCTTCTAAAAAAACGCACCACCCGCAGCAGCGGCGGCATCGCCGCCGCTGCTGCTTTTTCCCGCTGAGTCAACATTATTCTGACTGTTTTGAGGTAAACAACTATGTCTAAGAAAATCGTTATCGCACTGGGCGGCAACGCTCTGGGCAGCACTCTGCACGAGCAGGCCGACGCCGTACAGATCACCGCCAAGGCCATCGTAGACCTGATCGCCGAGGGACACGAGGTCATCGTGGCCCACGGCAACGGCCCTCAGGTGGGCATCATCAACAACGCCATGCTGGCCCTGATGCATGAGGATGCCACACAGGACAGCACCCCCCTGTCCGTCTGCGGCGCTATGAGTCAGGCCTACATCGGCTATGACCTGCAGAACGCCCTCCGCGAGGAGATGCTGAACCGCGGCATCGACGAGCCCGTGGTCACCATGGTCACGCAGGTGGAGGTGGATCCCAAGGATCCCGCCTTCAACGATCCCAGCAAACCCATCGGCAAGTTCCTGTCCGAGGAAGAGGCCAAGGTCATGGCCGCCAAGACCGGCTTCCTGTTCAAGGAAGACGCGGGCCGCGGCTGGCGCCGCTATGTGGCCTCCCCCAAGCCCCAGCAGATTGTGGAGCTGGGCGCCATCCGCGCCCTCAGCGACAGCGGCAACATCGTCATCTGCTGCGGCGGCGGCGGCATCCCCGTCTACCGTACCGAGCATAACCACCTGAAGGGCGCGGCCGCCGTCATCGACAAGGACTTCGCCTCCGAGCTGCTGGCCGAGCAGCTGGACGCCGATATGCTCATCATCCTCACCGCCGTGGAGAAGGTGGCTATCAACTTCAACAAGCCCGACCAGAAGGGGCTGGACGATCTGACCCCCGCCGAGGCCCGCAAGTATATGGAGGAAAATCAGTTCGCCAAGGGCTCCATGCTGCCCAAGGTACAGGCGGCCGTGAAGTTCGCCGAGTCCAAGGCCGGCCGCACCGCCCTCATCACTCTGCTGGAGAAGGCCAAGGACGGCATCGAGGGCAAGACCGGCACGAGAGTACACCAGTAACTCCCACGCGGTGAATTTCCCGGCGACGCTGCGTCTCCGGGCCCTTGATGGCCGCATTCGCCAATAACGTTTCCGCGGCAGTCTGCCAAAAGAATTTCTGATAGTACACATTTTCAGTTGAAATCTTGCGTGCTTTCCTGTATAATACTCCCATCCTGTGTTCGTGAATCACGGGCTGTGCCCGTTGTTCAGGCATGCGGTAAATTTACCCTTACCTTCAGCCGCATGTCACATATTAAAAGGAGGAAAACAAGAATGAAAAAGTTCCTTGCACTGATCATCGCCCTGGTCATGGCTCTGAGCCTGGTGGCCTGCGGTGAGCAGAAGCAGCCTGAGACTCCCGACGTCCCCGACGACGGCGGCGAGCAGACTGCTACCATCAAGGTGGGCTTCATCACCCTGCACGATGAGAACTCCACCTACGACCTGAACTTCATCAACGCTGCCAAGGAGGCCATTGCGAACCTGGGTCTCACCGAGAATGACTACATCCTCAAGACCAACGTTCCCGAGGGCCAGGAGTGCTATGACGCCGCTGCCGAGCTGGCCGACGCCGGCTGCAACATCATCTTTGCCGACAGCTTCGGTCATGAGCCTTACATGATTCAGGCTGCCAAGGACTTCCCCAACGTGCAGTTCTGCCACTCCACCGGCACCCGCGCTCACACCGAGGGTCTGTCCAACTACCACAACGCCTTCGCTTCCATCTATGAGGGCCGTTATCTGGCCGGTATCGCTGCCGGTCTGAAGCTGAACGAGATGATCGCTGCCGGCAAGTTCACCGAGGCTGAGGCCAAGATGGGCTACGTTGGTGCGTTCACCTACGCCGAAGTGGTCTCCGGCTACACCTCCTTCTATCTGGGTGCCAAGTCCGTCTGCCCCACCGTCACCATGGACGTGACCTTCACCGGCAGCTGGTACGATGAGACCCTGGAGAAGGAAGGCGCTCAGAAGCTGATCGCCGGCGGCTGCAAGCTGATCAGCCAGCACGCCGACTCCCTGGGTGCTCCTACCGCCTGCGAGAATGCTGGTATCCCCAACGTCTCCTACAACGGCTCCACCATCACTGCCGGCCCCAACACCTACATCATCTCCTCCCGTATTGACTGGGCTCCCTACTATGAGATGGCCATCAAGGCCGTCATGGACGGTACCGAGATCCCCGCTGACTACACCGGCAATCTGTCCACCGGCTCCGTGGTCCTGACCGACCTGAACACCGCTGTGGCCGCCGAGGGCACCCAGGCTGCTATCGACGAGGCCAAGGCCAAGCTGGAGAGCGGCGAACTGCACGTCTTTGACTGCTCCACCTTCACTGTCAGCGGTGCCAACGTCAAGGACACCATGAAGGTCGATGCTGACGGTCACCTGACCTCCTACATGGCCGACGTGAATACCGACGAGGCGTACACCGGCGACACCGAGGTCGTGCACGACGGTTACTTCTCCGAGTCCGAGTTCCGCTCCGCTCCTTACTTCGATCTGTTCATCGATGGCATCAACACCCTGGATACCGCGTTCTGATCGACGTTTTCCAAGTACAAAAAGGACGGGCTGCTTTGCAGTCCGTCCTTTTTTCATCCCATTTTTGCCGTCCTCCGCCGCCGCTGCGGGAGGCGTTATTTTCTCCTCCCGCAGCTGGCTTGACGTTTTTCACAAGTCGCCACACCCCTCTTTGTATAACCTTACATTTTTTGTGCATCCCTTACAATTTTTTTGTGATTTTTGATTTACAAGGCTCGACATGTATGGTAAAATAAACCGCATGGAACAAAGCCCCGGCGTTTGCGAGGTGTTGCAGCCGTCTGCGCCGAAAGAAAGGATGACAGCCTTGGAAAACAAATGCGCGATCAAAATGGAGAACATCACCAAGCGGTTCGGAAAAGTTGTCGCCAACAACGCGATCAACATGGAGCTGCGTGAGGGTGAGATCCTGTCTCTGCTGGGCGAAAACGGCAGCGGCAAGACCACTCTGATGAACATGCTCTCCGGCATCTATTTCCCCGACGAGGGGCAGATCTACATCCACGACAAGCCCGTGACCATTGCATCGCCCAAGGATGCGTTTGCTCTCGGCATCGGCATGATCCACCAGCACTTCAAGCTGGTCGATCTGTTCACGGCCACGGAGAACATCATCCTGGGTCTGGAGGGCAAGCTGGACCTTGCCAACGCCCGCAAAAAGGTGCAGGACATCTGCGACCGCTACGGGTTTGACATCGACCCCGACATGAAGATCTACGACATGTCCGTTTCCCAGAAGCAGACCGTCGAGATCGTCAAGGTGCTGTACCGCGGCGCCGACATCCTCATTCTGGATGAGCCTACCGCCGTGCTGACGCCCCAGGAGACGGACAAGCTGTTCGCCGTCATGCGCAACATGAAGGCTGACGGCAAATCCCTCATCATCATCACCCACAAGCTCCACGAGGTGCTGGACGTGTCCGACCGCGTGGCCGTGCTGCGCAAGGGCGAGTACATAGGCGATGTGCTGACCAAGGACGCCGACCAGCAGTCCCTGACGGACATGATGGTGGGCCGCAGTGTCAGCCTGAACATCAACCGTCCCGAGCCTAAGAACGTGGCCACCCGCCTGAAGCTGGAGGGGCTGACCGTGTTCGACGAACTGGGCGTCAAGCGTCTGGACAATGTGAGCTTCGATATCAAGGCAGGCGAGGTACTGGGCGTGGCCGGTGTGGCCGGCTCCGGTCAGCGTGAGCTGCTGGAGTCCATCGCGGGCCTGTACCCCATTGCCTCCGGCTCCGTTACCTACTACTCTCCCGAGGACAACAAGCCTCAGGAGCTGGTAGGCAAGGATCCCATGGATATCCGCAAGGCCGGTATCGCCATGTCCTTCGTGCCGGAGGATCGCCTGGGCATGGGCCTGGTTGGCTCCATGGGCATGACCGGCAACATGATGCTGCGCTCCTGGCGTAAGGGCCACGGCATTTTTCTGGACCGTAAAAACCCTGAGGCCCTGGCCCAGCGCATCTGGCAGGAGCTGGAGGTCGTCACTCCCAGCACCAGCTTCCCCGTCCGCCGTATGTCCGGCGGCAACGTGCAGAAGGTGCTGGTGGGCCGTGAGATCGCGCAGCAGCCCGCCGTGCTGATGACGGCTTACGCCGTCCGCGGTCTGGATATCAACACATCCTATACCATTTACAACCTGCTGACGGAGCAGAAAATGAAGGGTGTTGCCGTGGTCTACGTCGGCGAGGATCTGGACGTGCTGCTGGAGCTGTGCGATCGTATCGTTGTGCTCTGCGGCGGTCAGGTTTCCGGCGTGGTGGACGGCCGCACCACCAACAAGATGGAAGTGGGCGCACTGATGACCCGTATGGGAGGAGGCAAGGCAGATGAATAAAAGAGGATCGCTCTTTCATATTTCCAAGCGCGACACGCTGCCCCTGCCTAAGGCACTGGCCATCCGCGGCGGCATCATCCTGCTGGCTCTGGTGTTCTGCGGTCTCATCACCACCCTGCTGACCGGCGAGAACCCCATCAATGTGTACGGCACCATCCTCAAGGGTGCCTTCGGCACTGTCCGCAAAAGCTGGGTCACGTGGCAGAACGTGGCCATCCTGCTGGGCATCTCTCTGGCCGTAACGCCCGCGTTCAAGATGCGCTTCTGGAACATCGGCGCGGAGGGTCAGACCCTCATCGGCTGTCTTGCCTCCGCCGCCTGTATGATCACGCTGGGAAAGACCCTGCCCAACGCCCTGCTGATCCTGGTGTCCCTGGTGGCCGCTCTGCTGGCCGGCGCCCTGTGGGGCTTCCTGCCCGCCTTCTTCAAGGCCCACTGGAACACCAACGAGACGCTGTTCACCCTGATGATGAACTACATCGCTACCCAGCTCACCGCTTTCTTCATCATCATATGGGAGGTGCCCAAGGGCGCCGGTAAGATCGGCATCATCAACCAGTCCTCGGAGGCAGGCTGGCTGCCCCGTCTGGCCAACCAGCAGTACCTGCTGCCCATTCTGGTCATCGCCATCATGACCGGCCTGATGTACGTCTACCTGCAGTACAGCAAGCACGGCTACGAGATCGCCGTGGTGGGTGAGAGCCAGCGCACCGCCAGCTACGCCGGTATCAAGGTGGATCGCGTCATCATCCGGACCATGGTGCTCTCCGGCGCTATGTGCGGCCTCATCGGCTTCCTTCTGACCACCGGCGTGGATCACACCCTGACTACTACCATCGTGGACGGCCGCGGCTTCACCGCCGTCATGGTGTCCTGGATGTCCAAGTTCAACCCCTTCATTATGATCGCTGCCTCCCTGCTGCTGGTGGTCATGGACCGCGGCGCCAGCGAGGTGTCCAGCGTGTTCGGCCTGAACCACTCCTTCGCCGACATCCTGACCGGTATCATCCTGTTCTTCATCATCGGCACCGAGTTCTTCATCACCTACAAGGTCAGCCTGCGCAAGAACAGCAAGAAGGAGGCGTAATCGGATGTTTTTTAAGTTTATTGTATCGTTCTTCCCTCGTGCCGTCATGCAGGGTATCCCTCTGCTGTTCGGCAGCACCGGTGAGATCCTGACGGAGAAATCCGGCAACCTGAACCTGGGTATCCCCGGCATCATGTACGTTGGTGGCATAAGCGGCGTCATCGGCGCGTTCTTCTATGAACAGAGCGCCGCCCAGATGAACGGCTTCCTGGCCGTGCTGATCCCCCTGCTCTGCTCCCTGCTGGGCTCCCTGCTGATGGGCCTGCTGTACTGCTTCCTCACCGTGACGCTCCGCGCCAACCAGAACGTCACCGGTCTGGCCATGACCACCTTCGGCGTAGGCGTGGGCAACTTCTTCGGCGGCTCCCTCATCAAGCTCACCGGCAGCGAGGTCCCCTCCATTGCCCTGTCCAAGACCAGCCTGTTCTTCAAGACTACCCTCCCCGGTGCGGACAGCACCGGCTGGTTCGGCGAGCTGTTCCTGTCCTACGGCTTTCTGGCCTACGCCGCCATTCTCATCGCCATCGGCACGTCCTACTTCCTGAACCGCACCCGTCCCGGCCTGCATCTGCGTGCCGTGGGCGAGAGCGCTTCCACTGCCGATGCCGCCGGTATCAACGTCACCAAGTATAAGTACCTGGCCACCTGTATCGGCTCCATGATCGCGGGTCTGGGCGGTCTGTACTACGTCATGGACTATGCCAATGGCGTGTGGTCCAACAACGCCTTCGGCGACCGCGGCTGGCTGGCCATCGCCCTGGTCATCTTCACCATCTGGCGTCCCAACACCAGCATCTGGGCCTCCATCCTGTTCGGCGGCCTGTACATTCTGAACATCTACCTGCCCACCGGCACCCAGATGGCTGTGAAGGAGCTGTACAAGATGCTGCCCTACGTCATCACTCTGGTGGTGCTGATCATCGTCTCCCTGCGTAAGAAGCGGGAGGATCAGCCCCCTGCGTCCCTCGGTCTCTCCTACTTCCGCGAGGAACGCTGACCACACACAAAAAGAGTAGGCCGCTTGCGGCCTGCTCTTTTTTCCTATCTATTTTTAAGGAGGAAACGCCATGTCCACCCTGCTCATCCGGAACATCGCCCAGCTGGTCACCTGCGATGACGGCGACCGCATCCTGCAAGGCGCCGACCTCTACTGTGAGGACGGTTTCATCAAGACCATCGGCCGCGATCTGGACGTGGAGGCCGACCGCGTCATCGACGGCAGCCATATGTTCTGCTACCCCGGTCTCGTCAACACCCACCACCACCTGTACCAGGTGTTCTCCCGCAACCTGCCCCAGGTCCAGAACATGGAGCTGTTCGACTGGCTGCGCACACTGTACGAGATCTGGAAGAATCTGGACGCCGACGTCATCCGCCTGTCCAGTCTCACCGGCATGGGCGAGCTGATGAAGCACGGCTGCACCACCTGTTTCGACCACCACTACGTCTTTCCCGCCGGCAGCGGCGACCTGCTGGGGGCGCAATTCGCCGCCGCCGATGAGTTGGGTATCCGCATGTACGCCAGCCGCGGCAGCATGGATCTGAGTAAGAAGGACGGCGGCCTGCCGCCGGACAGCGTGGTGCAGACGGTGGACGAGATCCTGCGCGACAGCGTCCACGCCATTGAAGCGTACCACGATGCGTCCTACGGCGCCATGCACCGTGTGGCGCTGGCCCCCTGCTCCCCATTCTCCGTGTCCGCCGACCTGCTGCGCGAGAGCGCCAAGCTGGCTCGCCAGTACGGTGTACGGCTCCACACCCACCTGTGTGAGACCAAGGACGAGGAGAACTTCATGCTGGCGCGGGAGGGCGTCCGCCCGTTGGCCTACATGGAGCGGCTGGGCTGGATCGGCGATGACGTCTGGTTCGCCCACGGCATCCACTTCAACGATGAGGAGCTGCGTCTGCTGTCCCAGACCGGTACCGGCGTGGCCCACTGCCCCATCAGCAACATGAAGCTTGCCAGCGGCGTGGCCCGCATTCCCGAGATGCTGGAGCTGGGTGTGCCGGTGGGCCTGGCGGTGGACGGCTCCGCCTCCAACGACGGCTCCAGCCTGCTGGAGGAACTGCGGGTGGCATTCCTTCTGCACCGCCTGACCTCCAGCCGCAGGGCCCCCACCGGCTACGACGTGCTGAAGATGGCCACTCGCGGCAGCGCCCGCCTGCTGGGCCGCGACGACATCGGCCAGCTGGCCGAGGGCAAGTGCGCCGACCTGTTTATGATCGACGCCCGCCGGCTGGAGCTGGTTGGCTGCGGCTGCGGCGTCGGCGACCTGCTGGGCACTGTCGGTGTCCGCGGTCCCGTGGACTATACCGTAGTCCATGGCCGCGTCACCGTGGAGGACGGCCGCCTCACTGCCGTGGATGAGGAACAGCTGGCGCGGGAAGCCGAGGCCAAGTGCCGTGCCTATCTGGCCATGTAGCAAAAACGCAGGGCCGGTGTCTACCGGCCCTGCTGTGTTCCTTATTCCAGCTCGCTGCGATTGTCCGCCATGGTCTTGGCAAACAGTGACGCACTGCTGGGCGGTGTGTAAGTGATGGCGTTGGCCCCCGCGCGGATGGTGGCCAGGATGCTCTCCTCCGTGGGGCCGCCGGTGGCGATGATGGGCAGCTCCGGATAGCGCTGCCGCAGGGCCCCAACGATCTCCGGCGTCCTGGCCGCACCAGACACGTTGATGATGTCCACCCCCGCCGTCAGGTAGGGCTGGATGTCCGTATTCTCCGAGATGACCGTATACACCACGGGGATCTCCACCGCGTCCTTGATGGCATGGATGGTCTCCACCCCGATCTTGCTGTTGCACACCACGCCGTAAGCCCCCTGGTGCTCCACGTAGGCGGCCATGCTGGCGGAGCGGACACCGTTGGTCAGGCCGCCGCCCACACCACAGAACACCGGCACCTCCGACACGCCGATGATAGCCTGTGTAATGGCAGGCTGGGGCGTGAAGGGATAGACGGCGATGATGGCGTCGGCGTTGATATTCTTGATGATGGCCACGTCTGTGCTGAACACCAGCGACTTGATACGGCGTCCGAACACACGGATGCCGCTGCACTCGCTGATGCAGCGGGGCACGGACAGCGCGTGCTTGCGCAGGTTGCCCTCATAGGCCGGTACAAATTTTCTCACTGGTATTCCTTTCCCGCTGCGATATGTCTATTCTAATCGATTAATTATACCACGCGGTCGATGCTCTGTAAATATTTCCCGTTGAAATTTGAACAGTTTCTTAATGCTGTCTGCTTTTCTGCACTTTTCTGTGAGGTGACTTTTATGCTTTTCATCGTGCTGGGCGACATCACCCGATCTCACGCTGACGCCATCGTCAACGCCGCCAATACCTCCCTGCTGGGCGGCAGCGGCGTGGACGGCGCCATCCACCGCGCCGCCGGACCGGAGCTGCTGGCGGAGTGCCGCACGCTCCACGGCTGCGAAACAGGGCAGGCCAAGCTCACCGCAGCCTACCGCCTGCCCTGCCGCTATGTTATCCATACCGCCGGTCCCATCTGGCGGGGCGGCGGACACGGCGAGGCATCGCTGCTGGCCGCCTGCTACCGCAATTCTCTGGCGCTGGCGGCGGAGCACGGCTGCCGCAGTGTGGACTTCCCCTCCATCTCCACCGGTGTCTATGGCTATCCCGTGCTGCAGGCCGCCCACGTGGCCCTGAAAGCCATCATGGACTTCCTCCGCGATCATCCGGACATGGATGTGCGCATAGTCTGCCACGGGGAGGACACCCTCCACGCCTATCAGGTGGTGTGGAACATGCTCTATCAGGACGTGAAGCCCCACGAAGAATAAAGGAAGTCCTCCGGCCCATGAAGTGGGTCGGAGGACTTCCTTTGCGCACCAATGCGTCAGATCTTGATGAGTTCGTAGTCTCTGACGCCGATGCCGATCTTCTCGCCGTGCTCCAGACAGCTGCGCCAGTCCGTGTCGGGGTGGATGCGCCGGAAGTGGTCGTGCTCGTGGACATGACCCTCTCCATCGTCGGCGGCGGACCCCCGCAGGGGCGTCTGGGCGTTGACTGCGTCCACGCAGGCCATGTCCAGTGCCACGGGATCGAACGATGCGAACATGCCCACGTTGGGCACGATGGGCATATCGTTCTCCGGACGGCAGTCGCAGTTGGGGGACACATCGATAACCAGCGAGATGTGGAAGCAGGGCCGCCCGTCCACCACGGCCTTGGTGTACTCCGCGATCTTCCGGTTCAGGTTAGTGGTGGTCTCGTCCCAGTTGATCTGTACCGCGTTCTTGGGACAGACGGCGATGCAGCGGCCGCAGCCCACGCATCTGTCGTGGTCGATGACGGCCTTGCCGTCGGTGATGATCGGTGCGCCGTGGGCGCAGATCTTCCGGCACTGGCCGCAGCCGATGCACAGCTTCTGCTTCACATGGGGCTTGCCGGCGTTGTGCTGCTCCATCTTACCGGCGCGGCTTCCGCAGCCCATGCCGATATTCTTCAGGCAGCCGCCGAAGCCCGCCTCCTCATGGCCCTTGAAGTGGGTCAGGGAGATGAACACATCCGCATCCATGACGGCGCGGCCGATTTTGGCATTCTTCACGTATTCGCCGCCCACCACCGGCACCTCCACCTCATCGTTGCCCTTGAGACCGTCGGCGATAATGATCTGACAGCCGGTGGTCATGGGGCCAAAGCCGTTGAGCATGGCGCTGTCCATGTGGTCCAGGGCGTTCTTCCGCCCGCCCACGTACAGGGTGTTGCAGTCGGTGAGAAACGGCTTGCCGCCCCGCTCCTTCACGAAATCCGCCACCGTTTTCGCCCAGTTGGGCCGCAGAAACGCCAGGTTCCCGGGCTCACCGAAGTGCAGCTTGATGGCCACGTACTTGTCCTGGAAGTCGATGTCGCCCATGCCCGCCGTTTTCATCAGCCGGGTCAGCTTCTGCTGCAGGTTCTCGTGATAGTCCGCCCGCAGGTCGGCAAAATAGACCTTCGATGCCATTTCGTCATCCTCACTTTCGTGGATAGTATTTTCATGATACCACATTTCCCCCGTTTGTGCTATACTCTTTTCATCGAAAGGAGGTGCCGCCGTGCGCATCTTGTCCCATACCGTCATCGCCGCGGAGTCCGGCCGCACCGCCAAGGAACTGCTGCGCGGCCTGTGGCACATCTCCGGCAGCCTGCTGAGCCGTCTGAAATTCCGCGGCGCCATTACCGTCAACGGTGCGCCCGTCACGGTGAATCACCTGCTCCACACCGGCGATATCCTGCAAGCCGATGTGTCTGACCAGCCCGGGGAGAATCCCCACATCCTGCCGGTGGACTACCCGCTGGCCATCCTCTACGAGGACGAGGACCTGCTGCTTCTGGACAAGCCCGCGGGCATTGCCATCCACCCCGCCGCCCTGACGGAGGAGACCGCCACCGTCGCAGGAGCTGTGGCCCACTACCTGCAAAGCGACAGCTTCCACGCCGTGAACCGGCTGGACCGCGGCACCACCGGCATCATGGCCGTAGCCAAGACCGGCTTTGTCCACGCCCGCTGCATGACCCTGCTCCATACCAACGACTTCCAGCGGGATTACCGCGCCGTGTGCGACGGCCTGCCGCCCCAGCCGGAGGGCGATATCGACCTGCCGCTTGGCCGCGCGGAGGGTTCCCTGCTGAAGCGCTGCCCCGATCCCCACGGCCAGAGCGCCCACACCCACTATCAGGTGCTGTCCGCTGCCAACGGTCGTGCCCTGCTGCGCCTGACGCCCACCACCGGCCGCACCCATCAGCTGCGGGTCCACATGGCCGCCATCGGCTGCCCGCTCACCGGCGACTGGCTCTATGGCACGGAGGATCGCACCCTCATCGCCCGCCCTGCCCTCCACAGCTATCACCTGCGGATGGTCCACCCCGTCACCGGCGCCGTCATTGATGTCACCGCACCCCTGCCGGAGGACATGCGCCGCCTGCTTTGATCTCGCCAAAAGAATATACCCATACCAGCCATTGTCAAGCCGTTTCTTTCGTGGTATACTGGACCGCAAGAACGACAAAAGGAGCAATGCCATGGATCTCTGCGACCGCAATGACATACAGGCCCTGCTGGCACGGCACGGCTTCCGTTTCTCCAGGGCACTGGGCCAGAATTTCCTCATCGAGGGCTGGGTGGCGGAGGACATTGCCACCGCCAGCGGCGCGGATGCCGATACCGGCGTGGTGGAGGTAGGCCCGGGCATCGGCTCCCTCACCACCCAGCTGGCCCGCCGCGCCGGTAAGGTGGTGTCAGTGGAGCTGGACCGCCGCCTGTACCCTGTGCTGGCGGAGACCATGGCCCCCTACGAGAACTTCACGCTGGTGGAGGGCGATGTGATGCAGCTGTCCCTGCCCGCGCTGGTGCAGGAGCATCTCGGCAGCCTGCGGCCCGTGCTGTGCGCCAATCTGCCCTATAACATCACCACGCCGTTTCTCACTGCCTGCGTGGAATCCCACTGCTTCGACAGCCTGACGGTGCTGATCCAAAAAGAAGTGGCCCAGCGCATCTGCGCCGCCCCGGGCACCGCAGACTACGGCGCGTTCACCCTGCTGATGCAGTACTACACAGAGCCGGAGCTGCTGTTTACCGTGCCCAGCACCTGCTTCCTCCCCGCCCCCAAGGTGACGTCCGCCGTCATCCGCTGTAAAACCCGCCCCGCCCCGCCGGTACAGGTGCAGAGCGAGGCCGCCTTCTGGCGCACCGTCCGCGCCGGCTTTGCCCTGCGGCGCAAGACGCTGGTCAACAGTCTGCAAACCGGCTGGGAGCTGCCCAAGGACACCCTGACGGACATCGTCACCGCCTGCGGTCTGGAGCCTGCGGTCCGGGGTGAACGGCTGGGTCTTGCGGAGTATGCCCGCCTGTCCGACGCGCTGCTGAACGCCAGTCGATAAGTTCACATAACAACACGCGAGGTATGCTCATCGCATACCTCGCGTGTTCTGCGTTTTTCACGACAGCTTTTCCCAGTGCCGTGTCTGTAACGAACCTGCTGCAACGGGTACACCCGCCGCCTTCACAAAGCTGGCCGCCCAGGGCAGAGCTGTTTCCGGCGCGTCCACCTGGTTGACGTAAATCACATCGCACAGCCCCTCCGCCGCGATGACGCGGGCAACCATTTCCGGCGTGATGACCGAGCCCCAGCCGACTCCTGCCAGCCGCGCGAAAATGGCTGGACGGTGGGCCGCCTGTCGGATGGGCTGACCGAAGGCCGAGGCTCCCACCACGCAGATGGTCCGCGTCCGCTGGGACGGCAGCACTGGCTCCCATGGCTCGTGCGCCTTGGCGGGCAGGCGTTTGGAGCCGTCCGCTTCCACCAGCACGAAGTCCGCCGCCTGCTGCCAGCCGTCAAAGTCCGGTGCGGTCAGCTTGCCCTCCGGTGTGAAGCTCCCTGCGCAGGCCACGCCCTCTGCCGCCAGCGCCGCGGCCAGCTGCTCCGCCGTCTCCGCAAACGGATACTGGGGCGGCTTCATGATGTGGGTGGTGGTGGCCAGCAGCACCGTGCCGCAGGGCCGCAGCTCCTCCGCCAGCTCGTACAGCAGACTGGTCTTGCCGCCGCTGCCGATCACTGCCGTGAGGCCCTGTGTGACGCCCAGCAATTTCCAAAGCGGTTCCATACCTCCACCTCCTGTTTCTTCCCATCATACCACGCCAAACTACCTCTTGCAACGGAAAACAGGTAGCAAATCGCCAAAAATCACGGCAAAACTTGACAAAAAATCCAGATGGTGTTATACTCCACAAGTATTTCTGATTGGTAACAAAAGTTACAAATTGTTTCAGAATCTTTTGCCGCCCTGTTTAAGACTCCCTCAGAGCGGCCATACTGCGAGGTACTATGGAACGAATCGAACCTGTGAGACGGCCCGCCGCACCGGTGCGCCGCCGCCCAAAATTGACTCCCGTTTCCGTGTGCCAAGCCATCCACGACGCTCCTTACGGTCTTGCGCGCCTTGTGCGCCGCGGCGTCGGTGCCGTGGGTTACTGGCTGGCCTGGACGTGGGACGCTGTGGTCACTGACCAAAAGCAGATGTATCACGACTTTCTCCGCTCCCGCTTTGTCACCCGCTGGCGCGCCTTCTTCCGCAGCCCCACCCTGACGGGCTTCACGGCGGCGCTGCGGAGCAACTGGCTGGTGCGCCTGACGGCCATGGCCGCGCTGACCGCCGCCATCTTCGTAGGCGTGTCGCTGGACCCCTCCGTCCCCACGCTGGACGCCATCTGCATTCTGGTGGACAACTCCGGCCCCCACGTGGTGTCCCAGGACACGGAGGAGCTGGACACGGGCTACCTGTCCCTGCGCCGCAGTCTTGGCGGCAGCCACGACATGCAATACCTGCTGCCCGCCGGGCAGAGCATCAACGTCACCCACAATGGCCAAACCATCACCGCCGTCTCCCAGGCCGAGCGCCTGCCTGCTTTTCTGGACCGCTGCAACATCCAGTTGGGCAGTGACGAGATGGTGGAGCTGAACCTCACCGGTGACGAGCTGTCCATCCGCATCAGCGGCACCCTGACTTACCAGCACTTCGTGACGGTGGAGACGGACTACGATATCAAACGCACCCCCGATCCCCTGATGGACCAGGGTACGGAGGAGATCATCCGCAAGGGCGTGGCCGGTCAGATCGTGGAGACGTATGAGGACACGGTGGTGCGGGGTGAGGTGGTCTCCACCCGCTACGTAGGCGCCAGCCACGACACCTCCCACGCCGAGCTGATCCGCTACGGCACCCGTGTCTATGAGGTAGACCGCGATGACACCATCGAAAAGGTGGTGCCCTACGACAGCGGTGAGGGCGGCATCCTGTACTTCAAGTCCGGCGTTACCATGACCTATTCCAAGGTCATGACCTGTAATTCCACCGCCTATTACAGCGGCGGCGACGGCGGCGCAGCCTGGACCACCGCCGTGGGCGCCAAGGTGGGCATCGGCACCATTGCCGTGGACCCCACTGTCATCCCCTACTACACCAAGATGTTCATCCAGACTTCCAACGGCAGCCGCGTCTACGGCATGGGCACCGCGCTGGACTGCGGCGGCGCCATCAAGGGCAACATCGTGGACCTGTGGTTCCCCTCCTTCGCGGACTGCCGCAGCTGGGGCCGCCGCAACGTCACCGTGTATATTCTGGACCGCAAGTCCTCCTGAAGTGCATGAAAAAATCCCCCGCGGCGTGCCGCAGGGGGTTTTTCATGTTTCAATGACCGCGTTTTCCCGCAGGGGACAGTCTCCCAGCAGCCGCTGGGCCGCCGCCTGATACTCCGCCAGCGTGCGTGCCTTGCGGATGGCCTTCAGTTCCCGCTCCGCGCCGTCGAAGCTGCCGCTCAGATAGTTCCACAGCTCCCGCATCCGGTGCAGCACCGGCGTATCGCCGGACAACCGCCGCCGGTAATCCGCCAGCAGCCGGTGATGGAACGCCTCCAGCTCCTGCCGCGACGCGGCAGCGCCGCCCCGCAGCCGGCGACCCAGCGCCGGATCGGCCACCAGTCCCCGTCCCAGCATCACCGCCTGCATCTGGGGGTATTGGCGGCAGAAGTCCTCCACCTCCGCCGCGGTGAACAGGTCGCCGTTATACACCGGCGGCTCCCGCCGCCGCGCCAGTGCCAGCTCGAAGGCGTCACGGTGCACCGCCCCGCGGTAGAACTCCTTCTGCACCCGCGGGTGGACGATGAGCTCCGACACGGGGTATTTCCCGTAGATGGCCAGCAGCCGCTCCCACTCCGCCGGATCGTTCTTCCCGATGCGGGTCTTGATAGACACACGCATGTCCGGCAGCGCCGCGAAGACCTCCTCCAGACACCGATCCAGCTCCTCCGGATAGGCCAGCAGCCCCGCCCCCTTGCGCTTGGCGGTGACGGTGCCGGAGGGACATCCCAGATTGAAGTTGACCTCCCGAACCCCCATGGCGTACAGCTCCCGCGCCGCCCACACGAAGTAGTCCCCGCGGTTGGTCAGCAGCTGGGGCACCGTGTCCGTCTCCCCCTGCGTCACCTCATCCAGTTCCTTTTGCTGGAATGCCAGGTTCCCGTTGGGCGACAGGAACGGCGTAAAATACTTGTCCACACCGCCGAATACCTCCCGCTGGGCCCTGCGCCAGATGTAGGTGGTCAGCCCCTCCATGGGCGCGGCGTATAGCTTTATGTCAACCATTCGATCCCTCCTCCAGCAGGTGCGCCAGCGTCTCGCCCCGTACCGGGGCGTAGTCGTACTGCGCCAGCGCGGGGAACACCTGCCCCACCTGCTCCGGCACATCCAGCAGCGCCAGCTTCGCCGCTCGCGGCAGCGTCTTGACCGCGTACTCCAGCCGCGCCGCCGCAGTCCTCTCCCCGCAGCGCCACAGCCCCGCCAGCTCCTGCGGCGGGTGGGAGCGGGTGTACTTCGCGCCCCTGCCCGCGGCGTGCAGCGTCATCCGCCGGCGCAGATCGTTGGTCATGCCGGTGTAGAGACTGCCGTCCCCGCAGGCCAGCACATAGACATAGTACAAGATCTCCGCCCCCTTTCTTTCCCCATCATACCCGATATTCCTTGCATTGGCAACAGCCTTATGATAAGATGTGGTGTTAGAAAGTGAGGGATACCATGACCCTTTTTGACTATTATCTGCAATACATGACCCAGGTGTGGGAGGGCAAGCGCCCCGCGCCGGAGGGCATCACCCTGCCGGACAGCGGCGACGAGAATGCCCGCATTCAGGCTTTGGGCCGGCAGCTGCAAGCCATGGGCATGGCCGGTTTCGTCCGCGCCTGCGCCGCTCAGGACGGCACGGTGCTGCCGGAGGAGCTGTTCGTCACCGAGAGCAGCGATCTGGGCGGTCTTCAGTTTTTCCTGCAGGGCGCGGAGACGCCGGAAGCCGCGCCGGAAGCTCCTGCCCAGCCGCCGGAGCCGGACCCTGACGCCAACAAGCACGCCTTCGAGGTGTTTCTGGACTGCATCGCCATGGACGATGGGCTGGTGCAGTACCTCATCGACGTGCTGAAGCGCATGGACCGCGCCGAGTTCTTCAAGCTGAGCCAGATCACCACCAAGCTGGACCTGGACCCGGAGGAGTTCCTGTACTGGCTGGCTCACCGGCAGGACTACGCCGGTGAGGAGGAGCGGGCCTGCGCCGCCATGATGGATGCCGTCCTGCTGCGTCTGGCGGAGGAGGGACGGCTGGACGTGGTGGCCGCCCTGCTCAGCGGCGACCGGAAGACCTTCGAGGCCCTGCGCTGCGAGGCGCCGGAGCTGGTTCACGCCCCTGTGGCCACCTACGACTGGTACGTGCAGCACTATCTGGACCGGGACTACCCCATCCGTCTCATCATGCGCCTGAACGGCGTAAAATTTCCTGACTGAGGTATCAAACATGCTTGAACAATATAAAGCTCTGGGCGTCAGCGACGCCGTGCTCACCTTCGGCGAGAGCGTCCTCGCCGACCTGAAGGATCGCTTCGCCGGTATCGACGCCATCGCCGAGGCCAACCAGATGAAGGTCATCGCCGCCATGCAGAAGAACCGGCTGGCCGCCAACCATTTCAACCTCTCCTCCGGCTACGGCTACGACGATGAGGGCCGCGACACGCTGGAGCGTGTCTACGCCGACTGCTTCGGCGCCGAGGCGGCGCTGGTGCGTCCCCAGATCACCTGCGGCACCCACGCGCTGGCGCTGGCGCTGGGCGCCAACCTGCTGCCCGGCGACGAGCTGCTGAGCCCTGTGGGCGGCCCCTATGACACGCTGGAGGAGGTCATCGGTATCCGTCCCTCCGCCGGCTCTCTCAAAGAGTACGGCGTCTCCTACCGGCAGGTGGATCTGCTGCCGGACGGCAGCTTCGACTACGACGGCATCCGCGCCGCCATCGGCCCCCAGACCAAGCTCATTACCATTCAGCGCTCCAAGGGCTACGCCACCCGCCCCAGCTTCTCCGTGGACCAGATCGGCCAGCTCATCGCCTTCTGCAAGCAGTGCAAGCCGGATGTGATCTGCATGGTGGACAACTGCTACGGCGAGTTTACCGAGCTGCGGGAGCCGTCCGACGTGGGTGCGGACATGATCGTGGGCAGTCTCATCAAAAACCCCGGCGGCGGTCTGGCCCCCACCGGCGGCTACGTCTGCGGCAGGGCTGATCTCATCGACCGCTGCGCCCGCCGCCTGTCCGCTCCGGGTCTTGGGCGGGAGGTCGGCGCCAATCTTGGCCTGCTGACCCAGCTGTATCAGGGATTTTTCCTGTCCCCCACCGTGACGGCCTCCGCCGTAAAGGGTGCGGTGTTTGCCGCCGCCTGCTATGAAAAGCTGGGCTTCCGCGTGGTGCCCTCCGCCGCCGAGACCCGCCACGACATCATCCAGGCCGTGGAGCTGGGCAGCCGCGAGGGCATGGTGGCCTTCTGCAAGGGCATCCAGTCCGCCGCGCCGGTGGACAGCTATGTGACCCCCGAACCATGGGCCATGCCCGGGTACGACAGTGAGGTCATCATGGCCGCCGGCGCCTTCGTGCAGGGCAGCTCCATCGAGCTCTCCGCCGACGGCCCCATCCGCCCGCCCTACGCCGTGTACTTTCAGGGCGGCCTGACGTGGTATCACGCCAAGCTGGGCATCCTCATGAGCCTCCAGAAAATGCTGGAGGCCGGCCTCATCTCTCTTTAATTATGTAAACTTGCAGAGGCAGCCCTTCCGCTGCCAAATCACCATTTTCTGCGCCGTCTGCGAGACGGCGGGCCGGTTCGCCCATATCTGCGCTCCGGCCGCCCCATCATCACCGCCCGCTGTGCGGCCCTCGTGCTGTGGAACCGCCTGTTCCTCAAGGAGAAGCTGAGCCGGAAGCACTGCGCCATGATTTTACTGGTAGCCGCGGGTATCGTGATCGCGGGGCTGTACAACACATAACAACATAAAAAGAGGAGACGCGGCGCGTCTCCTCTTTTTATGTTGTTTACCGGCCGCTCATCACAGTCATGACCTCCATCTCCTCGGGGTTCAGGGTCTTTTTCATGGCCAGCCCTTCGTCGATGTCTACACTGATGATCTGCTCACCCTTGGCGCAGATGATGCAGTTGGTCTTGCCCTCCGCCAACACCTGCACAGCCTCATAGCCCATGCGGGTGGCCATCACGCGGTCCTTGGCGCTGGCGTTGCCGCCCCGCTGGATGTGGCCCAGAATGGTGACGCGGGGATCCAGTCCCAGCTTTTCGCGGATCTCTTCCCCCACGGCGATGCCGCTGGCCGCGCCCTCAGCCACAACGATCATGAAATTGGTCTTGCCGCTGAGCCGCGCCCGCCGGATCTTCTCCGCTACATGCTGTTCAAAGTCGTACTCCCGCTCCGGCACCAGCACTGCCGTTGCTCCCACGGCCACGCCCACATACAGCGCCAGATAACCGGCGCGGTGGCCCATGACCTCCACCACGGAGCAGCGCTCATGGGACTGCATGGTGTCCCGCAGCCGGTCGATGCACTCCACCGCCGTGTTGGCGGCGGTATCGAAGCCGATGGTGTAGTCGGTACAGACGATATCGTTGTCGATGGTACCCGGGATGCCTACCACGGAGATGCCGAACTTGGACAGGTCCTGTGCGCCGCGGAACGTACCGTCGCCGCCGATAGCCACCAGACCGTCCAATCCCAGCAGCTTGCAGGTGTTGGCCGCCTTCTGCTGGCCCTCCTGAGTACGGAACTCGTCGCACCGCGCGCTGTACAGGATGGTGCCGCCGCGGTTGATGATGCGGCTGACGCTGGCGCCGTTCATCTCCATGATGTCGCCGGAGATCAGGCCGGCGTAGCCCCGCCGGATGCCCACGCACTCGATGCCGCGGGCCAGCGCACTGCGGACCACGGCACGGATGCAGGCGTTCATACCAGGTGCGTCTCCGCCGCTGGTCAGCACGCCGATACGCTTGACTGCATTGTTCATAAGATCTCTACCTCTTTCCTCGCTGCCGGCGCCCGCAGGTGCCCGCTATTGCTGCATTGCCCGTATTGTACCATACGTTCGGGCTGTTTGCAACGTCCTTTTCACGAAACTTGCCCCGTGCCTTTGGTCCCTTCCCGTAAATTCCCCCTTGACAAATCCGCCGCGCCGCGCTATGATAAGCACATGATTAGAAAATTAATTTTCGTTTAGGAGGCGATACCATGACCCAGCGAGAGCGCCAGTTGTTGGAGTGGATTCGGGAAAATCCCATGATCTCCCAGCAGGAGCTGGCCGAAAAGGCCGGTATCACCCGTTCCAGCGCCGCAGTACACATCTCCAGCCTGATGAAGAAGGGCTATATCGCTGGACGGGGCTATCTGCTGCGCACCGACCCCTACATCGTGGTGGTGGGCGGCGTCAACATGGACATCGGTGCCGTGTCACACGCGCCTCTGGTGGCGCGGGACTCCAATCCCGGCCGGGTCACCACGTCGCTGGGCGGTGTGGGCCGCAACATTGCCCATAACCTGTGCCTGCTGGGCGAGCATGTTTCCATGGTCACGGTGCTGGGGCAGGACAGCTTCGCCCAAAGCGTGCGGGAGAACGCCGCTGCCATCGGCCTGGACCTGACCCACAGCGCCGTCATCCCCGACGGGCGCACCGGCACCTACCTGTTCATCGACGGCAGCGACGGTGACATGGCGCTGGCCGTCAATGACATGTCCATCTACGACCACATGACGCCGGACTTCCTGCGCCAGCGTCTGGACTTCATCAACCACGCCGACCTGGTGGTGGTAGAGACGAACCTGCCGGAGGCGTCGCTGCACTGGCTGTGCCAGCACTGCACCGCGCCCCTGCTGGCCGACCCGGTCTCCACCATCAAGGCCCCCAAGCTCCAGCCGGTGCTGGGCCGTCTGACAGCCCTGAAGCCCAACCGCATGGAGGCGGAGCTGCTCAGCGGCGTCCCCATCCATAATGAGGCCGATGCGGCCCGTGCGGCGGAAAATCTGCTGGACACCGGCCTGCAGCAGGTCTACATCTCCCTTGGCAGCGACGGCCTGTACGCCGCCGACCGGCAGGGCCATACCGCGCGGGTGGCCTGCCCCAGGGTCCAGATCGCCAACGCCACCGGCGGCGGTGATGCGGCAGCCGCCGCGCTGGCCTCCTGCATAGCCCACGGCAAAACGCTGGAGGAGGCAGCCCATCTGGCGATCGGTGCCGGCGCGCTGGCCTGCACCTCACCCGAGACGATCCACCCCGGCATGAGCTGGGAGAACATCCAATATATTCTTGACAAGGAGGAACTTTGATATGAACCGTTATCTGGACGTTGCACCCGAAGTACAGGAGGCCATCAAGGCCGGTAAGCCCGTCGTGGCGCTGGAGAGCACCATCATCAGCCATGGCATGCCCTATCCCCAGAACGTGGAGACGGCCCTGAACGTGGAGAAGATCATCCGCGAGGGCGGCGCCGTGCCCGCCACCATCGCCATCATCGGCGGCCGCCTGAAGGCCGGCCTGACCCCCGAGGAGATCGACTATCTGGGCAAGACCGGCGCCGGCGTCACCAAGGCCAGCCGCCGCGACCTGCCCATTCTGGTGGCGGAGAAGCGGGACGGCGCTACCACCGTCACCACTACCATGATGATCGCTGCCATGGCCGGTATCGAGGTGTTCGCCACCGGCGGCATCGGCGGTGTCCACCGCGGCGCGGAGACCACCATGGACATCTCCGCCGATCTGGAGGAGCTGGCCCAGACCCCCGTGATGGTGGTGTGCGCCGGTGCCAAGTCCATTCTGGATCTGGGCCTGACCCTGGAGTATCTGGAGACCCACGGCGTCCCCGTCATCGGCTACCAGACCGAGGAGCTGCCCGCCTTCTACACCCGTAAGTCCGGCTTCGGCGTGGATTACCGTCTGGACACACCCGCCCAGCTGGCCGAGGCGTTCCATGTCAAGCGTGAGCTGGGCCTGCGCGGCGGCATGCTGGTGACGAACCCCATCCCCGAGGAGTACTCCATGGACGCCGATGTCATCAATAAGGCCATTGATGAGGCCGTGGAGGAGGCCAAGGAGCAGGGCATCCACGGCAAGGCCACCACGCCCTTCCTGCTGGCCAAGATCAAGGACATCACCGGCGGCAGCAGCCTGGCTGCCAACATCCAGCTGGTGTACAACAACGCCCGTCTGGCCACTGCCACCGCAGTGGAGCTCAGCAAGCTGCGTAACGCCGACTGACGGTGAAGGAGCTCCTGACCACCCCCGCCGGTGTACTGGCCCTGTGGCTCATCGTCATCAACCTGGCCACCTTCGCGGTGTACGGTATCGACAAGAGCCGCGCCAAGCGGGGCGTGTGGCGCGTACCGGAAAAGACGCTGTTCCTGCTGCCCCTGCTGGGCGGCAGCATCGGGGCTCTGCTGGGCATGCGGACGTTCCGTCACAAGACGAAGCACTGGTACTTCGTCTGGGGCATCCCCGCGATCCTGCTGGCGCAGATCGCGCTGGCGGCATGGCTGCTGTACCGATAACAAAACCGGCTCTCCGTCTGACGGGGAGCCGGTTTTCCGCGAAAAAGCAGATGACAGCGCCGCTTTCGGATGCTATAATGCCGGTGAGGTGAGCAACATGATGATCCGAAAAGCGACCGCCGCCGATATCCCCGCCATCGCGGCCATCTATAATGCCCTGCTGGACCGTGAGGAGCAGGGTCTGCTGACCACCGGCTGGACCCGCGGCATCTACCCCACGGAGCAGACGGCCTTGGATGCCCTGACCGCCGGCACCCTCTACGTGCTGGAGGACGAGGGCCGCGTCACCGCTGCCGCCAAGATCGACCAGCACCAGATGCCCCAGTACGCCCAGTGTCCCTGGCAGTACGAGGCCCCGCCGGAGCGGGTGCTGGTGCTCCACACCTTGGTGGTGGACCCTGCCGTCAAGGGCAAGGGGTATGGCACCGCCTTCGTCCGGTTCTACGAGCAGCTGGGCCGCGAGACGGGACGGAACTGCCTGCGCATCGACACCAATGCCCGCAACACCCCCGCCCGCACCCTGTACGCCCGTCTGGGCTATATCGAGGCGGGCATCATCGGCGGCAGCTTCAACGGTATCCCCGGCGTACAGCTGGTCTGTCTGGAAAAAACCGTCTGATTGTTGCATATGCCGCTGATATTCGGCAGAACATTCCATATACTAAAGAAAATCATCCACGAAGGAGGACGTGTCATGGCCATTGTACACGCAACGACGCAGAACTTTGAACAGGAGGTCCTGCACGCGGACAAGCCGGTGCTGGTGGACTTCTGGGCGGCATGGTGTGGTCCCTGCCGGATGCTGGCCCCCGTGCTGGAGTCCCTGTCCGATCGGGACGATTTCAAGATCGTCAAGGTGGATGTGGACGCGGAACCGGCCCTTGCCATGCAGTTCGGCATCGAGAGCATCCCCACCCTGCTGGTGTTCCGGAATGGCCAGCTGGTGAACAGATCCATCGGACTTGTCTCCCAGCCGGAGATCCTGCGCCTGATGCAGTGAACCGAATGCCTGTACCGCCGCTGGTACAGGCATTTTTCCTGTTGACAACCCGTCTGCGGCTGGGTACAATGGGGCAAAATCAACTGACAGGGGGTACTTCCCAATGAACATCGGACTGCTGGGCTTTGGCGTGGTGGGCGGCGGCGTGCTGGAGTTGACCCAGAGCCGCAGCGACATCGCCGTTTCCCGTGTGCTGCTGCGCAGCCCCAAGGCCGGCCTGCCGGAGGGCCTGGCCACCTACGACTTCAACGACATTCTGACCGATGACGCCATCGACACGGTGGTGGAGGTCATGGGCGGGCTGCACCCCGCCTACGAGTACGTCAGCGCCGCTATGGAGCGGGGCAAGAACGTGGTCACGGCCAACAAGGCCCTGATCGCCGCCTACTATCCGGAGCTGACGGCACTGGCAAAGGAAAAGGGCGTGGCCCTGCGCTGCACCGCCGCCGTGGGCGGCGGCATCCCGTGGCTGGTGAATCTGGCTCGTGTCAAGCGGCTGGACACCGTGGGCGCCGTGGGCGGCATCATGAACGGCACCACCAACTTCATCATGGACGCCATGCACAAGTCCCCCGTGGACTTCCCCGCCATTCTCAAGGAAGCGCAGGACTTGGGCTACGCGGAAGCGGACCCCTCCGCCGATATCGACGGTGATGACATCCGCCGGAAGCTGTGTATCTCCGCCAACATCGCCTTTGACGCAGTACTGGAGGAGACGGCCATTCCCACCTTCGGCATCCGCACCGTCACGGCGGAGGACATTGCCGCCTTCAAGGCCCACGGCTTCGTGTGCAAGCTGCTGGCCGCAGCGGAGTCCACGGAAAACGGCGTCTGTGCCTATGTGGAGCCCACGCTGGTGGACGCCGGTGAACCGGAGGCCGCCGTGCCCGCCAACTACAACCTCATCACCTGCACCGCCGAGCGCGTGGGCCGCCAGAGCTTCTTCGGTCAGGGCGCGGGCCGCTTCCCCACCGCCTCCAATGTGGTGCAGGACTGTCTGACCATCCTGTCCGGTGACAAGTCCTTCTACACCGGCAAGGCCGACACCGCCCAGCTGGACGGCTCCGCCGAGGCCCACCCCTACTACGTGCGCACCGCCGCGCCGGACGACTTCCTGCGCAGCGTCACCGCTGACCACTGGGGCGCGGGCGTCGTCACCTCCGCCGTCAACACCTACGCCATGCTGGCATGGGCCAGGCGCCAGCTGGCGGCGGACCCTGCCTGCTTCATCGCCGGTATCCGCTGAACTGCTTCATCACGCAAAAAGAGGGCTGCGCTGCGGCTCTCTTTCTCCGTTTAAGGAAATCTTTATGATTCGTTCAAATATTCCCCCGTTTTTTGTGGTAGGATACCATGCAGCATGATGAACTATATTTCCACGAAAGAGGCCCGCACACATGAAACAGCACCGCGCGTTCACTGAAAAACAGAAAAAACTGCTGTCCGGCGGCGCGATCGTCATTTTTGTCCTGCTGTCCGCGGCGCTGGCCTGGTTTGCGGGCCGTCCCATGGTCCGTTTTGCCAGGGAGCCGGAGGCGTTCCGCCAGTGGGTGGCCGGTCACGGCGTCTGGGGCATGGCCGCCTACGCGGGCATGGTGTTTCTGCAGGTGCTGGTGGCCATCATCCCCGGCGAACCGCTGGAGATCGCGGGAGGCTACGCCTTCGGCGCCGTGTGGGGCACGGTGCTGTGCCTGCTGGGCTCGATCCTGGGCAGTGTGGCGGTGTTCGCCGTGGTGCGGAAATGGGGTATCCCGCTGGTGGAGGTGTTCTTTCCCAGGGAGAAGCTGGAAAAGCTGTCCTTTCTGCGCACGTCCCCCAAGCGGACAGCGCTGCTGTGGCTGGTGTTCACCGTCCCCGGCACACCCAAGGACCTGCTGTGCTACTTTGCGGGCCTCACGGACCTGAGCTGGTCTTCCTGGCTGCTGATCGCCTCCGTGGGCCGCATCCCCTCCATCGTCACGTCCACCGTGGGCGGCGATGCTCTGGGCATGCAGAATTACCAGTTCGCCGTTGTCACTTTCCTCGCCACGCTGGTCATCGCCGGTGTCGGCCTGCTGATCTACCGGCAGGTCTGCCGCCGCCACGACGCCCACCGCGGCTCTGCCGACAGTGAGACGTGACATGCAGGAGCCATAGTATATCGTCCGTCATCGGAACGCCGCCCGCCGGGGCGGCGTTTTTTCTGTCAGCGGCGAGGGCAGGTTGACAATTCTATTCGGTGGGTTCATACTGATGCAGCATATCTGATGCACGGCCGCTGCCGGCAGATCATAGCACTTCGCCCGCTCCGGCATCTGAAACGCCTTTTCGTCTGCTTGTCTCCTTCGGCAGAATCTCCAATTTTGATTTACAAAATTTTCCTCTTTGCACAAAATTACTTGTAGATTTTTCCAGCGAATGCTGTATAATATCGTTAAAATACCGTCAAGAACGCCCGTGCGATTTTGTTTTCTGTTCATTCGGAGGACTGCGCCCTGTGCGCCCGGAAAGGAGGCGTTGGCATGGCCGGAAATTTGAAAATACGGACGCTGGGCAACTGGAGTCTGGGGATCACCGCGGTACTGGCGATCCTCTGTATCGCCATGTCCATTCTGGGCTTTCGGAAATACGAGGTGCTGCAAAGCTCCACCCGGGACTACATCGCCTGTGAGGCCGCAGCCCAGCGACTCCAGACAGGCTCGGACACGCTGACCCGTCAGGTGCGGCTGGCCGCCGCCACCGGTGAGCAGACCTATATCGACGCCTATTTCGAGGAGGCCAACGTCACCCGCAGCCGTGAGACCGCGCTGGCGGACCTGTCCGCCCTCCACGGCGGCGAGGACGCCAAGTCCGAGATCGCCGGCGACGTGGATGCAGCTCTGGCCGTGTTCACCGACACACTGACGGCACGGCAGCAGCGGGCGGCGGATGTGTTTGCCCGCATTTTCCGGACCATCACCATCTGCGTGGTGCTCTTCGCCGCAGTGATGCTGCTGGAGTGCATGGTCATCCGCCGCGGCATCGTACACCCCCTGCTGGAGTATAACGAAAGCATCCACCACGGCGTCATCGCCCCCATCCACGGAGTAGCGGAGCTGCGGACGCTGGCGGAGACCTATAACAGCATCTACGAGGAAAATGAGGAACGGGAGATATTGATGAAGCATCAGGCGGAGCACGACAGTCTGACGGAGCTGCTGAACCGCCGCTCCTTCGATCAGATCCTGAGCCTGTATGAAAAAGGCCGGAGCAGCTTTGCTCTGATCTTGGCGGATGTGGACGTCTTTAAGCAGATCAATGATACCTGCGGCCACGACACGGGCGACCGCATCCTGAAAAGGGTGGCCGCGCTCCTGCACACCACCTTCCGTTCCATCGACTACGTGTGCCGCATCGGCGGCGACGAATTTGCCGTCATCATGGTGGATATGAGCCGCGAGCTATACTACACCATCACCGATAAAATCGCGGAGATCAACGGCCTGCTGGCCGTACCGGAGGACGGCCTCCCCGCGGTATCCCTCAGCGCAGGCGTGGCCTTCTCCGATGAGAATGGCTTCTGCGGCAGCCTGTTCAGGGCGGCGGACAGCGCCCTCTATACCGCCAAGGCCCATGGCCGCTGCGGCTGCAGCGTATCCCCCGCGCCAGACGAGACCGGCAGCAAAAGCTGAGGCGCGACGCATCATGACCCCGGAAACCTTTCGCCGGCAGCCGGGCGGCCCGGGCGCAGCTCTCCCCCCCCAACCGATGCGCGGCATCGCTGTCAAACAAGCAAAAGAGGAGTAGTAGAGATGTCATTGAAGAAACAGATCCTTGTGGTGGAGGACAACCAGATCAACCGCGAGATGCTGCGCATGATCCTGTCCGGCCAATACGACGTGACAGAGGCGGATAGCGGCCAGACAGCCCTGAACCTTCTGCGGGATCGCAAGGACGATATTGCCCTGATCCTGCTGGATGTGATGATGCCGGTGATGGATGGCTATACGTTTCTGGAGCTGGTGAAGCAGGACCCCGAGCTGGCCCTGATCCCCGTCATCGTCACCACCCAGAATGACAGCGATGCCGATGAGATCGCCGCGCTGGAGCACGGTGCCACGGACTTCGTGCCCAAGCCCTACCGCCCCCAGATCATCCTGCACCGCGTGGCCAGCCTCATCAATCTGCGGGAAAATGCAGCCATGGTCAACCAGCTCCGCTATGACCGGCTCACCGGTCTTTACAGCAAGGAGTTCTTCTATAAGCAGGCGCAGGAGCAGATGCGCACCCATCCGGAGCGGCAGTATACCATCATCTGTTCCAACATCGAAAATTTCAAGCTGTATAACGATGTGTTCGGCATCGCCGCCGGCGACCGCCTGCTCCGCGAGATCGCCAACATGTTTCTGGAGCTCAAGGGCCGCGATGAGATCTGCGGCCGCTTCAACGCCGACCGCTTCATGCTCCTGCGCAGTCAGGAGCACCGCACTGCAAACTACGATCACCTTGTGGAGACCGGTCAGCAGATGCTGCGCGCGGCGAAGAACACCGTTATGAAGTGGGGCGTGTATGAGGTGGCCAGCGAAGGCGTCTCTGTGGAGCAGATGTGCGACCGTGCCTTTCTGGCAGCGGACAGCATCCGTGGCCAGTACAACACCCATTTCTCCGTCTACGATGACAGCCTGCGCAGCAAGCTGCTGCGGGAGCAGGTCATCACCGAGTCCATGGAGGCCGCCCTCGCCCAGAGGCAGTTTCAGGTCTACCTCCAGCCCAAGTTCAGCCTGCTGGACGACCGACTGGCCGGTGCCGAGGCGCTGGTGCGCTGGATCCATCCTGAGATGGGCTTCCTGTCCCCGGGTGAGTTTATCCCCCTCTTTGAAAAGAACGGCTTCATCACCCAGCTGGACCGCTACGTCTGGGAAGAGGCGTGCCGCCTGCTCCACGACTGGCAGAGCCGCGGGCTCACCACCGTCCCCGTGTCCGTCAACATCTCCCGCGCCGACATCTATCAGGCGGACGTGGCCGATGTGCTGCTGGGTCTGATACGAAAGTACCAGCTGAAGCCCGCCCTGCTGCATCTGGAGATCACGGAGAGCGCCTATACTGAGGACCCGCAGCAGATCATCGACACCGTGGCGCATCTGCGCTCCCTGGGCTTCATCATCGAGATGGACGACTTCGGCAGCGGCTACTCCTCCCTGAACATGCTGAACCAGATGAAGCTGGACATCCTGAAGCTGGACATGAAGTTCATCCAGAGCGAGACAGCCAAACCGCCGGAGCAGGGCATCCTCTGCTTCATCGTCGAGCTGGCCCGCCGGCTGAACCTCAGCGTGATGGCCGAGGGCGTGGAGACCCGGGAGCAGCTGGAGCACATCCGCGACATCGGCTGCGACTATGTGCAGGGCTACTTCTTTGCCAAGCCCATGCCCAGCGCCGAGTTTGAAAAATACCTGACTGAGGAGCCCTCTCGCGCCATCATAGGCCGTGCGGTGTTCACCCGCCCTGCCCAGACTCTGCTGGTGGCGGACGAGGATCCCGACTACCGCGCCCAGGTGCGCGCCACCTTTTCCGGCCTCCACCAGGTGCTGGAGGCCGCCGACGCGGCCACGGCTCTTGCCTGCGTGGCGGAGCACGAACGCGACGAGACGTTCGCCGTGCTGCTGAGCATGACCCTGCCGCAGCAGGGAGCCTTCGACGTGCTGGCCGCCATCCAGGCCAACCCTGCCCTCTGGCATGTCCCTGTTCTGGTAACATTGCCACAGGACGAAGCGCTGGAGAGACAGGCCCTGCGCGCCGGTGCGGATGACTTCATCAAAAAGCCTCATACCCAGGTGGGTCTGCGGAAGCGGCTGGAGCTGCTGACCGGCTTATCCACCCACAAGGCACGGGAGCGCACGCCGCAGAACCATATCTGCCGAGACTATCTGACGGGTCTGCTGAACCGCCGCGGCCTCCATACCGCGCTGGATTCCCTGTGGCGGGAGGACCTGCCTCTGGCACTGTATATTTTCGATCTGGGCGGCCTGAAAAAAGTCAGCGACGGCTGCGGCCACGACCATGACAGCCAGCTGCTGAAAGCCTTCGGCGAGCTGCTGCGCAGGCGCACCAGAAACGGTGACATCCTCTGCCGCTACGGCGGGGACGAGTTCGTGGTGATCCTCCGCCGCATGGACAACGCCGAGGCGGTCCGGCGCAAGGGTACCGAGATCTGCCGCGCCATCGGCGAGTTCCTGCCGGATGTGGAGCTTCTCGGCAGCTGCTCCGCCGGCGCCGTCCTGTGCGGCGACGAGGAATGTCCCTTTTCCGAGCTGCTGGAAAAAGCGACCAAGGCCCTGTACCGGGCCAAGCGTCTGGGCAAAGCTACCTGCTGTCTCTGGCACGACGAAGCCGAGAAAGATATCTGCCTGTAAAGGCAGCGCAGACATAGAAGCAGGGAGTAAAAACAAAAGGCAATTCGGGCCGGGCACGCTGGCGCTGATCGATGTCGGTGCTGATGCTGGCCGCCGCAGGGAATTCCCTGCGGCGGCCTTTTTTGCTATACTCATTTTATCGCCTCGCCAAGTATCTGCCGCAGCAGCTCCGCCGTGGTCACCTCGCCACGCAGCACTCGCTGGCACTGCTCCCGCATCTGGGGCGTTACCTGACAGCCCTCCATGCGGACGGAGGCCTCCGCGTTCTTCATGGGAAGTGTATATCGTTTGTCGCTGCTCTTGCACATAGAAAAACTCCTCGCGTCATCCGCGAGGAGTCTGGAGCTTGTGGCCGGATTTCCTCCTACGGGGGATAAACTTCGACTCCGGACAAGCTTAAAAAAAAGACGTCCTTCCGGACGTCTTTTTTGGAGCTTGTGGCCGGATTCGAACCGGCGACCTGCTCATTACGAGTGAGCTGCTCTGCCAGCTGAGCCACACAAGCACAGTGAAATACCAGATGATAGTATAACATATCCCCGTGCCGCCGTCAACCGCCTTTTCGCCGTTCCGGCAAAATAATACATAACGTAATCTTCCCATCGAAGCCTGCCGCTTTTTCTCACGCCGCGAAAATCTGCTCCCTTCCCCGTTTCCGTCACACCCTGGGAAAAAGCTTCGCTTTTCCCTATTCCCCCGCTTTTCCCTGACAATTTCGCTATTCCGCTGCAAGACGTTCCCTTTACATATATTTTACATAATCCTGCATTACATAATTTTTACAAAGAGTTATCCACACTTTCCACAAAGTTTTCCACAGCTATGTGCTCCCTGTATTTTCAATACTTTTCCTCCTTTTTCGCCAGATTCACCGACACTCATACTTCGGTTTCCACTTTTCCAATTTCCCTGTTTTACTTTACATAACATCACAAATCGACGCGCACAGCCATCTTGTTTACCATAACGACCCCTTCTGCCAGCCATCGGAGCAGGAAAACGCCCCGCTCCCGAAAGAGCGGGGCTGCACGTTATGTCAGTGTACCCAGATCCATGGTGGCGTAGGCATTGAGGTCCAGTCCGGCACGGCGGCCCGCCAGATACTCGTAGTAGCCCTGGGCGCCGATCATAGCGCCGTTATCTCCGCACCATCGCAGCGGCGGCAGGAACAGCCGCGTCCCCGTCTTACGGCAGGCGTGCTCCAGATCCCCGCGGATGACGGAGTTAGCCGCCACGCCCCCGGCGGCCACCAGCGTGTCATACCCTGTCAGCTCCAGCGCCCGCATGGCGCGGGGCACCAGCTCGCCCGACACGGCGCAGGCGAAGTCCCGTGCCAGCGCGGGGGCGTCCAGTTCCTCCCCCTTCTGCTGGGCGTTGTGGGCCAGGTTCACCACCGCCGTTTTCAGGCCCGAGAAGCTCATGTCCAGCTCCGCGCCGGACACGTGGGCACGGGGCAGCTCATATTTGCCGCCGGCGGACTGCTGCGCCAGCTCGTCCATGGGCTTGCCGCCGGGGTAGGGCAGTCCCAGCACACGGGCAGCCTTGTCGAAGCACTCCCCCGCCGCGTCGTCGCGGGTGGCGCCCAGCACCGTCATATCCGTGTAGTCCCGCACGTCCACGATCAGGGTGTTGCCTCCGGAGATGGCCAGTGCCACGAAGGGCGGTTCCAGCTCCGGAAACGCCAGATAGTTGGCGGCGATGTGGCCCCGCACATGGTGTACGGGGATCAGCGGCACCCCCAGCGCGTAGGCAGCGGATTTGGCGAAGGACACCCCCACCAGCACCGCGCCGATAAGCCCCGGGGCATACGTTACCGCCACGGCGTCGATGTCTCGCTTTGTCAGGCCCGCGTCGGCCAGCGCCTTGTCGGATAGGGCGGCGATGGCCTGCACGTGCTTGCGGGAGGCGATCTCCGGCACCACGCCGCCGTACAGGGCGTGCATGTCCGCTTGGGAGAGAATCGCGTCGGACAGCAGCTGCCGCCCGTCCCGCACCACTGCCACAGCCGTCTCGTCGCAGGAGGATTCAAAGGCCAGAATGTTCATTGTGCCGCCTCCTCCGTGTAGTATTTTGTGAGAATGAGAGCATCCTCCTTGGGCAGGTCGTAGTAGTTGCGCCGCCGCCCCACCTCCCGGAAGCCGAAGCCCTCATACAGCGCGATGGCCGCCGCGTTGGAGGGCCGCACCTCCAGCGTCAGGAACGCCAGATGATTGCCCTTTGCGAAGTTGTCGAACACCTGCAGAAGCTGGGCTGCCACACCCTGCCTGCGGCAGGAGGGGTCCACGGCCACGTTGGTAATGTAGCCCTCGTCGGCCACCACCAGCAGGCCCGCGTAGCCCACCGCCTTCTCCGTCTCCGGCTCCACCGCCACCAGAAAGGCGGCGCACTGGTTGTCCAGCTCCTCGGCCAGCATCTTCTTGGACCACGGGCGGGAGAAGCACATCCGCTCCAGCTGCTCCAGCCGGTCCAGATGCTCCGCCGCCATGGGTACGATCTTTACCTGTTTCATGTCTTACTCCTTCGCTGCCAGCCAGTTTTTGCCGCTGTGCGCCTCGGCGATCAGGGGCACGGACAGCTGGGCGGCCTGCTCCATCTCCTCCGTCAGCAGGCGCTCTACCTGCTCCCGCTCCGATGCCGGACACTCCACGATCAGCTCGTCGTGTACCTGCATGAGAAGCCGGGCGCGCAGCCCCTCCCGCTTCAGGCGGTGGTGTACCCGCACCATGGCCAGCTTCATGATGTCGGCGGCGGTGCCCTGCACCGGCATGTTCAGGGCCACCCGTTTGCCGAATTCCCGCATGTTGAAATTGCTGCTTTTCAGCTCCGGCAGGGCGCGGCGCCGGTGCATCAGCGTCTGGACGTAGCCGTCCTGCTCCGCCTTGGCGACCACGTCGGTCATATACTGCCGCACGCCCTGATACGTCTCAAAATACCGCTCCATATACGCCTTGGCCTCCGCCACGGATACGCCGATATCCTGTGCCAGTGAGAAGGCGGAGATGCCGTAGACGATGCCGAAGTTCACCGCCTTGGCGCGGCGGCGCATCTCCGGTGTCACCTCCTGCGGCTCCACATGGAACACGCGGGAGGCGGTGACGGTGTGGAAATCCGCCCCCGACCGGAACGCCGCCTGCATCTCGGTGTCGCCGGCAATGTGGGCCAGCAGCCGCAGCTCGATCTGGGAGTAGTCCGCGTCCACCAGCACGCAGCCCTCCGGCGCGGTGAACATCCGCCGCAGCTGGCTGCCCAGCTCCGTGCGGGTGGGGATATTCTGGAGGTTTGGCTCCGTGGAGCTCAGCCGCCCCGTGGCCGTCACCGTCATCTGGAAGCTGGTGCGCACTCGCCCGTCCGGCTCGATGACCTTCATCAGCCCATCCACATAGGTGCTTTTCAGCTTGGCGTACTGCCGGTAGCGCAGCACATCCGCCACGATGGGCGCATCGTACCGCAGCTTTTCCAGCACGTCGGCATTGGTGGACCAGCCGGTCTTGGTTTTTTTCCCGTGGGGCAGGCCCAGCTTTTCAAACAGGATCACGCCCAGCTGCTTGGGAGAGTTGATGTTGAACGTCTCCCCCGCCGCGGCGTAGATGGCCTGCTCCGTCTCATCCATGACGCCCTGCAGCGTCTGGCCGTACTCCGCCAGAGCCTTCCGGTCCACCAGAAAGCCCGCCGTCTCCATCTCCGCCAGCACGCGGCACAGCGGCAGTTCTACCTCGTAGTAGAGCCTGGTCACGTCCAACGCCTCCAGCTTGGCCGCCAGCGTCCCATGGAGCGCCGACACCGCCGAGGTGTAGCTGATGAGCGCCGTCTGAGCCGCCGTATCGTCCCCCAGCAGGGACGTGAACGCCTCCGGCTCCAGATGGGCGGGCTTGGGCAGCTCCTCATTATAAAACGAGAGAAACAGCTTGGCGATATCGTAGCTGCCGGCGGTGGCATCGCAGAGGTACGCCGCCAGCGCCGTGTCAAACACAAAGCCCTCGGCGGGCAGCTCCCGCTCCAGCAGGGCGCGTATCATATCCTTAACGTTGTGCCCCACCTTTTTGATGTCTGCGGCGAACAGAGCCTCCAGCAGGTCGTGCCAGTTCCCGCCGTACCGGTTCTCGTACAGCTCTGCCATCCGGACGGTGCCCTCGCCCGTATCGCAGGCCACCGCCAGTGCGCTGAAGTCCGGCAGACCGTAGACGGTAACATGGTCCGCGCCCCGCCACAGGTCCAGCAGCTCCTGCGCCCGCTCCGCCGTCTCCAGGATCTCCACCTCGGCGGCAGCGTCCGCCTTCTCCTCTGGCTGGTGCTGAGGGGACAGACCGTACTTGTCGATGAGCTTCTGGAACTCCAGCCGCAGAAACAGGTCGTACAGCTCCGGTTTGAAGGGCTGGCGCAGGTTGTCCTCCGGTCTGAACTCCAGCGGCGCATCGGTGACGATGGTGGCCAGCCAATAGCTGTGCCGCGCCGACTCCTCTCCCTCCTGCAGCTTCCGCAGGGCGGCGGGCTTGGCGTGAACGTCCGGCATCTGTGCGTACAGCGTATCGATGCTGCCGTACTCCTGTACCAGGGCCATGGCGGTCTTTTCCCCGATGCCCGGCACGCCCGGAATGTTGTCGGAGCTATCGCCCATCAGAGCCTTCAGGTCGATCATATGGATGGGCGCGAAGCCGTAGGTCTCCTGAAATGTCTCCGGCGTCATGTCCTTGGTGGTGGTCTGGCCCATGCGGGTGGACACCAGCTTCACCTTGGTGTGGTCGGTGATGAGCTGGAGGCTGTCCTTGTCGCCGGTGACGATGACGCAGTCCCAGCCCGCCGCCTCGCATTTGCGGCTGATGGTACCGATAAGGTCGTCGGCCTCGTACCCCGTCAGCTCATACCGGGGGATGCTCATGGCCGTCAGCACCTGCTTCAGCGGCAGCATCTGCATCGCCAGTTCCTCCGGCATTCCCTTGCGCTGGGCCTTGTAGGCCGCGTCGGCCTCATGCCGGAACGTAGGCTCCCGCCGGTCGAAGGTAACGCACAGCGCCTCCGGCTTCTCCTCGTCCAGCAGGCGCTGCAGCGTGGTGATAAAGCCGTAGATGGCGTTGGTGTATAGTCCCTGCCGCGTGGTCAGGGGGCGGATGCCGTAATAGGCGCGGTTGACGATGCTGTTGCCGTCAAGGACCATCAATTTCATAGGGAGCCTCCGTTTTTATCCATAAGTAATTGTATTATACGCCGATTTCCCCCATAAAACAACCGTTTCTCTTGACAGCTTTCGGTTTTGTGATAGACTTGTCTGGTGCTTTGCGGAATTTTTATAAAGACATCGGCGCGCTGCGCCATTGGATAAAGGAGGCTCCCTGGCATGATCGAATCCTTTCTGACGGTGGGCCGTCAGATCATTACGCTGTATCTGCTGATGGCCGTGGGCTACGTGCTGGGGAAGCTCAAGCTCATCGACGACCATGGCGCCGCCAGCATGAGCACGCTGGTGATGTATATCGTCAGCCCCTGTATGCTGCTGGTGGCCTTCCAGCGTCCCATTGAGCAGGATACGCTCCACAACTTTTATGTCGTGGTGGCTGTGTCCCTCCTGCTGCATGTGGCTTTCATTGTACTGTCCCGTCTGATGATCCACGACACGGACCGGCATCGCCGGAACCTGCTGCTGTTTGCCGCCGTGTTCTCCAACTGCGGCTTCATGGGCTACCCCGTGATGACCTCTCTGATCGGCACCATCGGCGTATTCTACGGCTCGGCCTACAACGTAATTTTCACGTTCCTCAGCTGGACCTACGGCATCTACGCCATCACCGGTGACAAGACCCAGCTGAAGCTGCGCCCCCTGCTGCTGAATCCCGGCGTCATCAGCATCGTGCTGGCTCTGGCCCTGTACCTGCTGGAAATCACTCTGCCGGATATCATCATGACCCCCGCGACGTACCTCTCGGCCCTGAATACGCCGCTGCCTATGGTGGTGGTAGGCTCCCAGCTGAGCCACGCCGACTTTCGCGCCGCTCTGAAGGGCGCCAGCTCCTGGATCACCATGCTGCTGCGTCTGGTGGCGTTCCCCCTGCTGTCTCTGGGCATCTGCCTGGCCCTGGGTCTGAACAGCGATCTGACCATGGTCCTGGTCATCGCCGCCAGTGCGCCGGCAGCCGCTCTGCTGAGCATGCTCTCGGCCAAGTTCGAGCTGGACTCGGAGCTGGCCTCCTCCATGGTGTCGGTACAGACCGCCTTCTCCGCCCTGACCATGCCCCTGGTCGTGAGTCTGGTGGACTATCTGGCCTGATTTCTTCTGTGCATAAAAAGCCTCCCGCAGCCTATGCTGCGGGAGGCTTTTCGCGTTCTTCACTTGTTGTTCAGCTTCCCCAGATACCGGTAGATGCTGGCCTCAGAGCTGTGGAGCGCCTGGGCTACGTGGCTGACGGAGCCCTTCAGCAGGAACACGCCCTTGCGGTTCAGGATGTCCATGATCTCCATCTTCTCGTCCTGGGTCAGGCGGTCCACCTCCACCGGATAGTCCGCCACCACCTGAGACACGATGCTGGCGGTGGCGCCGGCGATCGACGTGGGATATCCGCTGCGCACCGGCATCTCCACCGGATCGTTGCTGTCGGCGATAAGCCGCGTACCGCTGGGTACGCCGCGCTTCAGGCCGCCGCCGCACAGCTCCATGACCTTGCGGGCCAGTTCCTCATAGCGGCTGGCATCGAAGTTGATGCACAAAAATCCCGTCAGCTCGCCGGAGCGGCCGCGAATAAGCATGGAGTTGGAGCACATGGTCTTGCCGGTGGCGGAGACCGTCTCGAAATCCAGCACATAGTTCTGCGTCTCGCTGAGATTCCCTGCCAGATACTCCAGCATCTTGTTGCTCAGAGGCGACCCCAGATGACGTCCCGTCAACTCGCCGTTGGCGATGGCGATGATCTCGTTGGAATCATCCTTCAGTTCGTGCAGCGCGATCTCGTAGTCGGGGCCCATGACGTGGCCCAGAAAGTCCACGAGCAGCGTATAGTGCCGCTTCAATTCTTTGTCCATGGGAGTCAGCCTCCTTTGTTTGTTATATTACGCCTCTTCCGGCTGCCGGACAGCCAGCCTGGCCTTCTCCTCGTCCTCCAGCACGCGGTAGGCCACCTTGCCCACCAGCGTCTTGGGCAGTTCCTCACGGAACTCGATGTCGTAGGGCATGGCGTACTTGGCGATGTGCTTGCGGCAGTAGGACAGCAGCTCCTGCTTGGTGGCATCGTCGGCGGGAACGCCGGGCTTGAGCATCACGAATGCCTTGACCTTCTGCATCTTATAGGCATCGGGCACGCCGATGATGCAGCTCATCTGCACCTTCTCGTGGGCGTCCAGAATGTTCTCCAGCTGGCCGGGGTACACGTTGTAGCCGGAGGAGATGATCATCCGCTTGGCGCGGCCCTTGAAGTAGATGAAGCCCTGATCGTCCATGGTGCCCAGGTCTCCGGTGTACACCCAGGTCAGGCCGTCCGCGTGCTTGCGCAGGGTTCTGGCCGTCTCCTCGGGGTTGTTCATGTACTCCTTCATCACGGTGGGCCCGGCCAGCAGGATCTCGCCCTCCTCGCCGTAGGGCACCTCCTCGTCGGTGTCGGGCTTCACGATCTTGATGTACGTGTCGGGGAACGGCAGGCCGATGGAGCCCTCCTTATAGATGTTGGTGGGCGTCAGGCAGCAGGCCGTCACCGTCTCGGTGGTACCGTAGCCCTCCCGCACCTGGATAACGGCCTTATGGTCGTACAGGAACTTGTCGAACTTCTTCTTCAGCTCGATGGACAGGCTGTCGCCGCCGGAGAACACGCCCTTCAGACTGCTGAGGTCGGCGTTGTCCATGCTGGGCAGGCGCAGCAGCGCCTCGTACAGCGTGGGGACGCCGGCGATGAAGTTGCAGCGGTACTTGACGATCTGCTTGGCGTAGCTCTTGGCGGTGAAGCGGGGGATGAGGATGCAGCGGCCGCCGTTGGACAGCATGGAGTGGACGCACACGCCCAGACCGAAGCCGTGGAACAGGGGCATGGCCGCCAGCATCTTGTCGCCGGGCCGGAACATGGGGTTGGTGGCGATGATCTGCTGACCCAGCGCGTTGAAGTTGCCGTTGGTCAGCACGATGCCCTTGGTGGTGCCGGTGGTTCCGCCGGAGTACAGGATGACGGCGGGATCGTTGAAGCCCCGCTCCACCCGGTAGTTCTTATAGAAGCAGTACCGGGACATCTCCATAAACTCCCGCCAGCGGATGACAGGCGCATCCTCGGGGATCTTCTGGATCTTGCGGCCCTCTGTGAGCATGTAGCCGGCGCGGATGGTGCGGCTCAGCTCATCCTTCACCGACGCGATGATGATGTTGATGATATGGGTGTTCTGGCGGATATGCTCGAACTTGTTGTAAAACTGGTCCAGCGTGATGGCCGTGGTGGACTCGGAGGCGTTGAGATAGAATTCGATCTCCTTCTCCGCCGACAGGGGGTGGATCATGTTGGCAATGCCGCCCACCAGGTTGACGGCGTAGAACATGTAGATGGCCTGGGGGCAGTTGGGCATGGCGATGGTGATGCGGTCGCCGGGCCGCACGCCAAGGGTCTTCAGGCTCTTGGCACACTTCTCGATCTCCTGCACCATCCGGCGGCAGGTGACGGAGCGGCCCATAAAGTCAAACGCGATATAATTGGGATACATGTCCGCCATACGCTCCACAGCGTCGAACATGCTGCCCTGAAAATAGTCCAAATGCATGGGCACGTCGCCCATATAGTTCTCCCACGGGGTCTTTACTTCACTCATACTGTACCTCCTCGCTCAGCGGTTTTTCCAGTTCCTCGGGGTGCTCCAACAGATATTTCAGCAGCCGCACGGACTTGGAATAGTAATAGCCGTCTGCCAGCCGCTCGTCGATGGTCAGGCCAAGATCCAGCGTCTCCCTCATTGTCACGTTCCCGTCCGCGTCATAGAAGGGGAACAGCTTCTTCTCGCCGATGATGCAGAACAGGGAGCAGGTGCCCCAGTTGGTCAGGTGGTGATAGCCGCATTTGAGCTTGATAGAGCCCAGATTGGAGATGACCACCGAATTATAATAGGGGTCCGTGGCGATGATATCCTTGGGCACCCAGCCGTGCTTATCCAGCCACATCAGGATGCGGATAGCGGCCTTGCTGACGAAGCGGGGGATCTTGTTGAGATAGTCCATGACGCCGGTGGTAGGGTCCACCTTCTCGCTGCGGCACTCCGTCACCTGCTGGCGGATATACTCGTGTACATCGGCCAGAGTGTTGTCCTCCTTGCCGCGCATGACGGCCAGCGCCTCGGCGCCCTTGTCGGAGAACTGCTTTTTCACCACAAAAGAGGCGGAGATATAGTTTCTCTGATAGAAATTGCTGTTGGCAATGAAGCGGTTCAGCTTGGGACGCAGCATAATCGTCTTCAGCAGTGCCGCCACCACCAGATGGAACATGGTGTAGGGAAATTCCGTCTCCTCCTTGTTCTTCTCGGCCAGATAGGCGTTCATGGCCGTCAGGTCGATGCGCAGGGAGACATAGGCCTCGTTGTCGCAGCGGTTGGGGTAGATGATGCCCGTGATGTAGTGGAGGGAGTCCAACTCCCGCAGGAGCCGTCCGTCCTTCCGGTCACCACGGCGTTTTTTCTGTGTTTCCATATTTTTCTCCTGTAAGTTTACCTAATAAAAATATCAACTATTTACAAGCACACCTAATAATTTATATCAGATAGCATCAATAACACGACTAACCTGCAGTTTTTCATTATAGCAGGCCGCCCCCCAAATTACTACCCTTTTTTTCGTTTTTTTGCAGTTCATGATGAAGAAGTATCAAAAGGGACTGCGGCACATGGCCGCAGTCCCTTTGCCTGCACGGTTTTTTAGAAATCGGCGCTGCCCACAGTGCGGGGGTGCAGCTCCACATCACGAATATTGCTGACACCGGTGAGGTACATCACCATGCGCTCGAAGCCCAGGCCAAAGCCGGCATGACGGCAGGAGCCGTAGCGCCGCAGGTCGCAGTACCACCAGTAGTCCTCCGGCTTCATGCCCAGCTCGCGGATGCGGCTCTCCAGCAGGTCCAGACGCTCCTCGCGCTGGCTGCCGCCGATGATCTCGCCGATGCCCGGCACCAGGCAGTCCGCCGCGGCCACAGTCCTGCCGTCGTCGTTGAGGCGCATATAGAACGCCTTGATCTCCTTGGGATAGTCGGTGACGAATACCGGCTTTTTGAACACCTGCTCTGTCAGATACCGCTCGTGCTCGGTCTGGAGATCGGTGCCCCACTCCACTTTGTAGTCAAACTTATCGTTGTTCTTTTTCAAAATCTCCACGGCGTCGGTGTAGCTGACGCGGCCGAAGTCGGAGGAAGCCACATGCTCCAGCCGCTCCTTCAGGCCCTTGTCCACGAAGCTGTTGAAGAAGTCGATCTCGTCCGGGCAGCGCTCCAGCACCCTGCGGATAATGTGCTTGATCATGGCCTCGGCCACGTCCATGTCGCCGGCCAGATCGCAGAAAGCCATCTCCGGCTCGATCATCCAGAACTCGGCGGCGTGGCGCTGGGTGTTGGAGTTCTCGGCGCGGAAGGTGGGACCGAAGGTGTACACATCGCCGAAGGCCATGGCAAAGTTCTCGGCGTTCAGCTGGCCGGACACGGTGAGGCTGGTCTTTTTGCCGAAGAAGTCCTGAGAGTAGTCCACCTGACCGTCCTCGGTCTTAGGGACGTTGTTCAGATCCAGCGTGGTGACCTGGAACATCTCGCCGGCGCCCTCACAGTCGGAGCCGGTGATGATGGGAGTCTGGACATACACGAAGCCGCGGCTCTGGAAGAACTCATGGACGGCGTAGGCCGCCGCAGAGCGGACGCGGAACGTGGCGGAAAACAGATTGGTGCGGGGACGCAGATGCTGGATCGTACGCAGGAACTCTACGCTGTGGCGCTTCTTCTGCAGGGGATAGTCAGGGGTGGACTTGCCCTCCACCTCGATGGTGCAGGCTCTGACCTCCAGCGGCTGCTTGGCATCCGGCGTCAGCACTACGGCGCCGTGGACGATCAGGGACGCGCCCACGTTCTGCGCGGCGATCTCCTTATAATTAGAGACCTCCTCGGCGGACATGACCACCTGCAGATTCTTGAAGCAGGAGCCGTCGTTCAGCTCGATGAAGCCGAAGGTCTTCATGTCGCGGATGGTACGCGCCCAGCCGCAGACCGTGACCTCTTTGCCGCCCAGAGACTCCTGATCGGCGAAGATCGCTGCGATTTTCATTCGTTCCATAGTCTTTCACCTTTTCTGTTGATATTTCGGGGCACACGCTGTGCCATAATATGCTTTGGCAATATATTATACACTGCCGCGGCAGATTTTACAAGGAGGAGTTTCGGGAAACCGCCGGAAGGCTCTTCTCTCCGCTTTTGGCATATTTTTTTCGATTACAGGCGGGCAAAACCCGCTCCTGCAAGGGAACAGGGCTTGACAGAGCGCCATGCCATCCTGTACAGTAAGAAGATAAACTATTCCTGAAAAGAGGAACACTTACATATGACGCTGAGAGAATTAGAGGCAGGCAAAAGCGCCGTGATTCGCCGGGTGGGCGGCGAGGGTGCGCTGCGGCAGCACTTTCTGGATATGGGCATGATCCCCGGCGCAGAGGTAACGGTGGTAAAGCTGGCCCCCATGGGAGACCCCATGGAGGTACAGGTCCATGGCTACGAGCTGACGCTGCGTCTGGCGGAGGCCGATCAGATCGACATCGAGCCGATCCGGCAGCGCAGCCGCAGCCATGTCGGTGTGGATCGCGCCCGGGACCCCGACCATCCCGGTCTTGGCGAGAGCGGCAAGTACCACAGCAAGGAGGGCGAGCATCCGCTGCCGGAGGACACCGTCCTGACCTACGCGCTGGTGGGCAATCAGAACTGCGGCAAGACCACACTGTTCAACCAGCTCACCGGAGCGAGACAGCACGTGGGCAACTTCCCCGGCGTCACGGTGGACCGCAAAACAGGTGTGATCCGCGGCTATCCCAACACGGAGGTCACCGACCTGCCGGGCATCTATTCCATGTCCCCGTTCAGCAGCGAGGAGATCGTGTCGCGGAACTTCGTGCTGCAGGACAAGCCCAAAGCCATCATCAACATCGTGGACGCCACCAACATCGAGCGAAACCTGTATCTGACCATGCAGCTGCTGGAAATGGGCATTCCCATGGTGGTGGCGCTGAACATGATGGATGAACTGGTGGGCAATCAGGGTTCCATCGACGTCAACGCCATGGAGGCCATGCTGGGCGTTCCGGTCGTCCCCATCTCCGCCGCCAAGGACGAGGGTGTGGATGAGCTGGTGCAGCACGCTGTCCATGTGGCAAAATATCAGGAGCCGCCGCTGCAGCAGGACTTCTGCGGCAAGGACGACCACGGCGGCGCGGTACACCGCTGCATCCACGCGGTGGTACATCTCATCGAGGATCACGCCGTGCAGGCCGGTCTGCCGGTACGCTTTGCCGCCACCAAGGCCATCGAGGGCGACAGCCTCATTCTGGCGCAGCTGGCGCTGGATGAAAACGAGCGGGAAATGCTGGAGCACATCGTGCTGCAGATGGAGGCGGAGCGCGGTCTGGATCGCAGTGCCGCCATCGCGGACATGCGGTTCGATTTTATTGAACGCCTCTGCGAGCAGACGGTCATCAAGCCCCACGAGAGCCGGGAGCGCGTGCGCAGCGAGAAGATCGACCGCATCCTGACCGGCCGCTACACCGCGATCCCCTGCTTTATCGGCATCATGCTGCTGATGTTCTATCTGACCTTCAACGTCATCGGGGCGTGGCTCCAGTCCCTGCTGGCAGCTGGGATCGACAAGCTGTCCGCCCTGACGGACAGCGCCCTGACAGGGCTGGATGTGAACCCCGCCGTCCACAGCCTGGTCATTGACGGCATTTTCACCGGCGTGGGCAGTGTGCTGAGCTTCCTGCCCATCATCGTGACGCTGTTCTTCTTCCTGTCCCTGATGGAGGACAGCGGCTACATCGCCAGAGTGGCCTTTGTCATGGACAAGCCGCTGCGGAAGATCGGCCTGTCCGGCAAGAGCATCGTTCCCATGCTCATCGGCTTCGGCTGCACCGTCCCCGCAGTGATGGCCACCCGCACCCTGACCAGCGAGCGGGACCGGAAAATGACCATTCTGCTGACGCCGTTCATGAGCTGCACGGCCAAGCTGCCCATCTACTCGTTCTTTGTCAGCGTGTTCTTTCCCGGCCGGGGCGGCCTTATCATGGCGGGGCTGTACCTGCTGGGGATCCTGGTGGGGATCCTGGCGGCACTGCTCTATAGGGGCACGCTGTTCAGCGGCGAGCCCATTCCCTTCGTGATGGAGCTGCCCAACTACCGGCTGCCCAGCGCTAAGAACGTGGCGCAGCTGCTGTGGGAAAAGGCCAAGGACTTTTTGCAGCGGGCCTTCTCCGTCATTCTCATCGCCACGGTGGTGGTGTGGTTCCTCCAGAGCTTCGACCTGCGCCTGAACATGGTGTCCGACTCTGCGGACAGCATGCTGGCCATGGCCGCCGGCGTACTGGCTCCGCTGTTCGCGCCGCTTGGGCTGGGTGACTGGCGCATCTGCACCGCCCTCATCAGCGGCTTCATGGCCAAGGAGAGCGTGGCGTCTACGCTGGAGGTACTATTCGGAAACAGCATCGGCAGCATTCTTTCTCCGCTGGCTGCGGCGACGCTGCTGGTGTTCAGCCTGCTGTATACCCCTTGTATCGCGGCGGTGACCTCCGTCCGGCGTGAGCTGGGCTGCAAATGGGCGGTCGGGCTGGCCGTATGGCAGTGTCTCATCGCGTGGGTGGTGGCTTTCGTGGCCCACGGTATCGGGAGTGTGCTGCTATGAACGTCTGGGACATTCTCATTCTCGCAGCGGTGACGGCAGCGCTGTTTCTTGCGTTCCGCACCGCCGTCGGAAACCGGAAAAACTGCTGCGGCGGCTGCAGGGGATGCAGCAGCCGCGGGAAACACGACCGGTCCTGCTCATCCTGCCGGTCGGCCCACAAGGAGGAGACACTATGAAGAAACCCCATAAGCCCATTCCCACGCCGCGTGACCTGAAGGGCACCATCCGGCGGCAGCCCGTGGTATTCGCGGTGTATCTGGTGCTGCGGCTCATCGTGCTGGGCACGCTGGTATCCTCCATCATCCGCGGCGAGTACGAGAGCGCGTTTATCTGCCTGCTGGTGTTGGCGCTGTTCATGCTGCCGTTCTTTATCCAGCAGAACTTCGGCATCGAGCTGCCGTCCACGCTGGAGATCATCATCCTGCTGTTTATCTTCGCGGCGGAGATCCTGGGCGAGCTGGAGTGCTATTTCATCACCTATCCCCACTGGGACTCCATGCTCCACACCACCACCGGCTTCCTGTGCGCCGCCACGGGCTTCGCCCTCATCGACATCCTCAACCGCAACAGCCGCATCAAGTTTGAGCTGTCCCCCATCTACGTGGCGCTGGCAGCGTTCTGCTTTTCCATGACGGTGGGCGTGCTGTGGGAGTTTTTTGAGTTCGGCATGGACCGGCTGTTCCACATGGATATGCAGAAGGACACCGTGGTGCAGTCCATCACCTCCGTGATGCTGGACCCCACCAACAGCAACACTCCCGTCACCATCGACGGCATCCACTCCGTAGCCGTCAACGGACAGGACCTGGGGTTTGACGGGTATCTGGACATCGGACTGTACGACACCATGGCGGACCTGTTCGTCAATTTTATCGGCGCAGTGGTGTTCAGCACCATCGGGTACTTCTACATCAAGCACCGCGGCAAGGGCAGGCTGGCCCGGGCGTTCATTCCCACCATCACAGAATCGGAGAATGCCGCCGAGGAGCTGCCGGACACGGAAGAAACGCCGGATACACCGGAAGAAACGCCGGATACACCGGAGGAAACGTAAAAAAGAGACGCCCGAGAGGGCGTCTCTTTTTTTCTTCAGCCGATGCGGGCTGTGCTTTCCTTATTTTGCCAGAGACAGGGACACGATCTTCTCGCAAAGCTCCTGATACGTCATGCCGGCCACCTTGGCGGCCTTGGGGATCAGGCTGTTGGGGGTCATGCCGGGGAGGGTGTTGACCTCCAGACACCAGGGGCGGCCCTCCGCGTCCAAAATGAAGTCGGCGCGGGAGTAGACAGACAGGCCCAGTGCATGATGAAGTTTCAGAGCCGTCTCTCCCAGCAGGCGGTGCTCCTCTTCCGTGCAGGGGGCGGGGCAGAGCTCCCGGGCCGCAGCGGCGCCGCTCTGGTACTTGGCCACGTAGTCGAAGGTGCTGCCCTCCGGCGGCACGATCTGGATGGTGCTGAGGTAGTCGTCGCCCAGCACCGGCTGGGTGAACTCGCGGCCCACGATCTTCTCCTCCACCACGATGCGGTGGCCGTAGCGCAGGACATCGTACAGCGCCTGCTCCAGCTGCTCCCGGGTGTCCGGCAGGGACACGCCGATGGACGAGCCGCCGTCCACCGCCTTCACCACGCAGGGCACAGGCAGCTCCCGCACAAGGGCGGGTACGTCGGCGGCGGTGTAGGTGATCTCACGCCACTTGGGGGTCAGGATGCCGGCACTCTCCATGATGCGCTTGGCCACGGCCTTGTCCATGGCCATGGCGCTGCCCAGCGGGCCGGAGCCGGTATAGGGCACGCCCAGCAGCTCCAGCGCGGCCTGAATTTTGCCGTCCTCGCCGTCGATGCCGTGGAGACCCAGAAATACGCAGTCGGCCAGAGCACAGATATCCAGCACGCCCACGCCCAGATGGCTGGGGCTTTTCAGCCTGCGGGAGGCTTTCACGGCCTCCAGATCCGGCGCTGTCTCGGAGATGCTGACGCTGCCGCAGAAGCCGTCCGGCGCGTCAAAGGCGTCCTCCAGACGGCCGGTGTAGTTCTCCAGCCCCAGAAACATATCCACAAAAATGGCCTTGTGGCCCGCGTCACGCAGGGCGCGGCACACGGAGGTGGCCGTGACCAGCGAGACGCTGCGCTCCGTGCTGATGCCGCCGCCCAATACTACAATTTTCATGCTGTTACTTCCTTTCTGCTTTTCTCCGCTTTTCCCAGCTATTCTCCGCTTTTCCCAAACTCCCCAAATCGCCGTCAGCGCCGCTTCTGCGGGGGATAGACCCGCGGGACGCGCTTGGACACGGCGCACAGCAGCTCATAGGGAATGGTGCCCGCCGCGTCGCTGAGCGCCGTGATGTCGTTGTCGGGGCCGAAGATCTCCACCTGACTGCCTACGGCAGCGTCGGGGATGTCGGTGACGTCGATCATGCACATATCCATGCAGATGCTGCCGCACTGGGGGGCCTTATGGCCCGCCACGGCGAAGCTGCACTTGCCGGACAGCGTGCGGAACAGGCCATCGGCGTAGCCGATGCCCAGCACGGCCATACGGGTGCGGCGCTGGGTACGGAAGCGGCGGCCGTAGCTGACGCAGGTGTCCGCCTCGTAGGTCTTGATGGTGCTGATGGTGGTGACAAGGCGCATGCACGGGCGCAGACCGAAGCGGCCCGTGTCGTCGCCGTAGCCGTACAGCAGGAGTCCCGGGCGCACCATGTCCAGCGCCATCTCCGGATAGTGGACCACGGCGCCGGTGTTGGCGCAGTGGCGGATGGCAAAGGTCACGCCGCCGCGCTGGGCCACCGCGTCGATCATGCGGCAGAACAGGTCGAACTGCTGATGCGTGTAGCGCTCACTGTCGGCATCCGGCTCATCGGAGACGGCGAAATGGGTGTAGATTCCCTCCGGCAGCAGGCCGGGCAGACGGCAGGAGGCGATGACGTTGGCCACGCCCTCGTCAAAGCTGTCGCCGCCGCAGAGGAAGCCCAGACGGGACATGCCGGTGTCGATCTTGATGTGGATGCGGAGCTGCCGGCCCAGCGCCGCCGCGCGGGCGGAGAACTCCTGCGCCTTGGCAAGGCAGGACACCGTCTGGGTGATGTCGTTGTCGATGAGCGTCTCGGTATACTCCGACGGGGTGTGGCCCAGGATCAGCAGCGGCATGGTGATGCCGGCGCTGCGCAGCTCCATGGCCTCGTCCAGGCAGGACACGGCCAGATAGTCCGCGCCCTCGCTCTCCAGCAGGCGGGCCACCGCCACGGCGCCGTGGCCGTAGGCGTCGGCCTTGACCACGCCCAGAAACCGGCAGCCCTCCGGCAGGGCGGCGCGGATGGCGCGGTAGTTGTGGCTGATGTTGTCAAGGCTGACCTCGGCCCATGTTCTCTTTTGCAGGCTATTTCTCATACATTTCCCCTACTTTCCCATTGTAACAGTTTTATTCTATCACTCGGCGCAGAACGGGATGCTATGCCCTCTGGCGTACTGCTGGGCATAGGAACCCGCCTTGCCGTGGATGGTCAGTTTCTCGCAGTTCAGGAAGCACTCGCCGCCGATCTGGCGGACGGTGGCGGGGATCGTGATCTTCTCCAGCGCCTTGCAGTTACCGAAGGCGCGATAGCCCAGATGCGTACAGCCCTCGGCGATCTCGACGGTGCAAAGGTTCGCGCAGGTGCTGAAGGCGCTGTTGTCGATGATTCGGACAGAGGGGGGGGTGCTCACGGTTTTCAGCTTATTCGTCTTGTAGAACGCACAATACCGGATATTCGTCAGAGTGTCAGGGAAGGTGACGGACTCCGTATACTTGCTGCCGCTGAAAACGCTGCGCTCGATGCCCGTCACCGGAAGTTCCTCCACGCAGGCGGGTATCTCCACATCGGACACCGTGGTGAGCTTTTTGGTCACGACGGCGTGGTCGGTGTAGAGGCGGAAGGCCAAATCCTTTGTTTTGAACTCCCGCGTCTTAAAGTCGTAACGCTCGAACTCCTCATGATACCACGTGCCGAACAGCTTATCCACCACGTCCTCCAGTTCCATGCTGTGACTTCCCTTGAACAGAAGCAGGTCTTGCTCACGGATATAAGCGCGCAGAGCATCTGTCAGTTCTGCCTTCGTGGGGAAATAGTGAACGTCCAACGCCGCATTGGCACGGGCTTCTTCGGCGATATAGCGGGCATCGTCCCCGTAGCAGAACAGGGCGTTGAACTGGGATGCAGCGGCGGCACGGCCTACCTGACGGTGGTACTCCACCACATCGGCACCGCCTTCCTTGATGTCGGCCAGCACGGCGATACGGCGGCCCTGACCGTTGACAGGAATGGCGGAGACGGTGGTCAGGGCGCTCTGCATGGATTCCACAGATGCGTTGTAGCAGTCCAGATACAGGCGAACGCCACCGTAGGACACGAGATTCTGTCGGATACCGCTGGTGCGGTAACGGGCGATGCCGTCCGTGACCTCCTTGTCCGTCATGCCGATGAGCTTGCCGGCAGCGAACGCGGCCAGCGCATAGAGAATGTTGTGCTGGCCAAAGCAGTGAAGCACCACCGGTGTCACTGTCCCATCGTGCTGCACATCAAAGCTCATGCCCATTTCCAGATTCTTGATGTTGACGGCGCGGTAGTCCGCCCGCTCATCAGCGATGCCGTAGTAGAGGGCTTTGCGATCCTTTATCTCCGCGTTCCGCTGGAACGGATCGTCGCCGTTGAGTATCAGCACACCATCGGCGGGCATGCCCTCCTGCACGCCAAGGCAGCTCTCCCAGATGCGCTGCTGGGAACCGAAAATCTCCATGTGGGAGGTGCCCACCAGCGTCATCACGGCAATGTCGGGCCGGACAAGTTGGGCAATGCTGGCCGCTGCGCCGTAGGGCGGCCCCTCCATCAGCTCCTGCACGTAGACCTGATGCTCCTGCTTCAGGTCCTGCACCACACTGCCGCAATAGCGGAAGTTGTTGGCGCTGCCGGTATTCCGATGGGTATTGAATTTGGAGCTGACCACGGTGTATATCAGTTCCGTGGCCGTGGTCTTACCGATGCTGCCGGTGATGCTGATGGTCTTGGGCGTGTAACAGGCGCGGCAGGCGCGGACGATTCTGGCATACGCCTGAAACGTATCGTCCACCACCATGCAGGGGTAATCTCCAATCTGCTCCGTAGCCAGCAGGAGCTTTGCGCCCTTCTGCATGGCCGTTTCCGCCAGCTCGGGCAGCTTTTCTCGCGGTGTGCGGTAGTTTTTATCGGATGTGATGTCGCTGACCAGCGCAACACAGCCCGGGCGGGCGTCCATAGCGAAGTTCAGCTTCGTATACACCTCGTCGGCGGCGGGGGCGGGCAGGCCCAGCGCCGCACAGATATTCTTCTTCGTCAATATCCACTCGCCGGTCATGTTGCCGTTCTTCGTGAATATTCCCTTTACTTTTTTGATGGCCTCTTTCATCTGCATGGCCTGTTTTCCCTCCCCTGTGATGCTGCGCTCCGGCAGAACGGGATAGCTCAGGCCGCAGGCGCTGTCAGGAATATAGCAGGGGATGAACGTCTCCCCCGTCACGCGGACCTTGCCGTTCTGCCGCGTCAGCTCTATTTGCAGGATGCCGGTGGACCGGCTGACGGACATCAGCTCGCTGGTGACAAAGTTGCCCATGGACCACGCCACAGGCACGATGCGTCCATCGCAGGCGGTGATGAGGTCGTGGGGCTGGACGGAATGGGTGTGAGAGCCGACAATATAATCGGCTCCGGCATCCGCCAGCTCCTGCGCCATGCGGCGCATGGAGGCGCTGGGCTCGGTCTTATACTCCGCGTCCACGCCCCAGTGGATATAGGTCAGGACAAACTCGGCTCCGGCGGCGCGGGCCGCGGCGATGTCCGACGCCGCCCTGTCCGGCGCGTACTCGTTGAGCAGGGCGCGGCGGCCCTCATCGGTAAGGCGGGTCTCGTTGCGGTTATACCACGTGGACCAGGACAGCAGGGCAAGGCGAATGCCGTTGACCTCCACCAGCGCGAAGCGGCGCTCCGCCGGGCCGGCGAACAGGCCGGTGCGCATGAGGCCGGCATCGTCGATGCGGTTCAGCGTCTCCCGAATGCCGGCGGCACCGCAGTCCAAGTTGTGGTTATTGGCCAGCATCAGGAAGTCGAAGCCCGCCTGACGCACCGCGTCCAGAAACGACTGGGGCGCGTTGCAGTGGTATTTGCCGTCCACCTTATACTGCTCGCCGGTGTAGGGCGCGGCGGCGCAGAGCATGGTCTCCAGATTGCCGACGGTGAGGTCGGAGGCGGCGAAATAGGGTCGGACGAAGGTGAACACGTCGTGGAAATCCGTCCGGCCGCCGATGAGATGGGACTTGTAGAGCTTCTCCTCCGCCAGCATGTCGCCCACGCAGGAGATCAGCGCCTTGTCCTGCCGGAGGGCGGGCTTGCGGTACACCCCATCGGTGGACAGGGCGTAGCGGAAGCGGGGCGGGTGCTCCACCGGTTCGTAATGGGGCGGCTCCGCCTCGTAGGTGCGGATATCCGGCTCCGGCGGCGTCTGCGGCTTTTTTGTGTTCCAGAATGCCATAGGTGTGTCCTTTCTGCCTTGCGGCGTCAGGTTTGCTCCGTTGGGAGGGTCAGGAGGCTGCCGAACAGGCGGTCCGTCTCCGGCAGGCGCGCCGCGTCCAGCGCCGCGCCGGGGGTGAACGTCAGCTCGCCGAAGTAGACGCGGCCCTCCACGTCGTACAGGTCCACCCGCACGAAGGAGAACGGCTGCGACAGGCGGGCGGCGGCAGACAGCATGTGCGCCAGTCCCGCAGGGCGGGGCAGCGTGAAGTCCGGCGGCGCGGCCTGCCCGTCACGGGTGATGGGCAGGAAATGCCAGTCGGGGTCGAAGAAGTAGAATTTCGGCTTGCCATGGCTGCGGCCCTCGCAGACCAGAATGTAGCGGGGCTGGCCGTGGAAGCAGTAAATTTTGTAGTCGGGCAGGTCGTCGCCGTGGCCCAGAAACCGCTCGCAGACGATCTTTTTGGGGATGGGGCGGTACTGCAGCTCCGCAAAGTCCCGCCAGAAATCGTGGCGCAGCCACTTGTTCAGCGTGCGGACGGCGGCCTCCCTGTCCAGCGTGGACTTGTCGGGACAGAGGATGTTGTAGCCGCAGCCGTGGTTGCATTTCAGTACGAAGGCGTGGGGCAGGGCGTCCCACGGGATGTCCCGGGGGCGGTCCCACGCGCCGTACAGCTCGTTGAGGATGTCGCCGCAGCCGCAGGACTCCACGTAATCGCGGACGGCGTACTTGTCGGCGCACCGGGTCACCAGCGGGTCGCTGCCGTAGCGCCGCAGCTTCAGCCACATCAGCTTTTCGTTGAGCGTCCGGGGTGTGCGGAGGTCCAGCGGGCGGCCGAAGGTACGGCGGAAGCGCCAGCGGCTGCACAGCACGGGGCTGATGGGCGCCAGCAGGTACATGGCGCGGGCCTCAATGCGGGTCAGGAAGCTCATAAATCAGAACGTGTGGTGGCAGTTGGCAAAGACCTTCTGGATGTTCTCCGCGCCCAGACGCTCGATGGAGCGGCCCTCGGCCCGCAGGTCGCGGCCCAGTGCGGCGGAGGCAATCTCGATGAGGGCGGTACACACCGGCGTGGGGATGCTCAGGTGCCGGCCCAGAGATTCCAGCATCACCAGACCCTGGGGCACGTCCTCGGAGATGTAGCGGGAGTCCACCACCACGGGGCCCTTAGCGCGGTACGGCGAGGCGGCGTACTCCTCGAACACGGCGCGGGCGTCGATGGAATCGTCCAGGCTGTTGCGGTACTTGCAGGCATCGAAGTAGTTCAGGCGCTCGTAGCCCAGGTGCTCCAGCACGTCCATCTTCTCCTTGTCCAGCTGATCCAGAATACGGTAAACGCTGGGAGTCCAGACCTCCCAGTACATGCAGTAGTCGCCCTTTGTCTTTTCGATGCGGGGGATGCTCATCACCGCACCCACCGTGTGGACCATCATGTTGGGGTTATGCAGGGCGGCCTCCACCACGGAGGACAGGTAGACATAGTGGAACTGCATAGACTCCAGCATGTCCCTGACCTTGGGCAGGTTCTCCACGGGGTACACACCCACGGGGTTGCGGACGTTGCGGAAGCCCACCCGCACGAAGCCGGTATCGTCCACGCGGCAGTCGATGGTGGAGCTCTCGCCCTCGATGATGGTCAGATCCTTATCGGGGCAGTGTTTCAGGAAGTAGGCGGTGGAGAAGTAGCCCGGGGAGATAAGCACCACCTGGCCCTTCCGCAGCAGCGGCGCGATGCGCTGGATCAGCTGCTCGTGGACGTTGGTCTGGGTGGTGATATAGACCAGGTCCGCCGTGGCGACAGAGGACAGGTCAGTGGTGACGGCGTGGATGCGCGCCGTCTGCTCCTCTCCCTCCTGCCAGAGGGTGATCTCGTTGTTGTGGGCACAGACGTAGTCGAACGTCTCGTTGTGCATGGAGTGGGAAGTTTTGACCAACGTAACCTCGTGGCCCTTCAGTGTCAGGTCAGCCGCGTTGGCGCAGCCCATATTGCCGGCGCCCAGAATCGTGATCTTCATATGGTACCTCCTTTATACGTTATTGATGCAGGTGCAGCCGCTTGTTCTTGGCGGCGATCTTGTCCTTGAAGTAGTTCTGGATCGTGTCGCCATAGTAGGCACAGCGGTTCAGATCCTGATATTTGTTGATCTCCAGGATGCGGATGCCCTGAGACGAGATGGCCACGTCAAAGCCCAGATACTCCAGCTGGCCGAAGTAATTGCAGATGTCGGTCAGGGTCTGCTTCACCTTGTCCCACTCCGGCAGCTGGCCCTCAATGAGCATGCCGGTATCCGGATGGTTGGGGCAGGGCGTGATGACGTGGTTTTTCAGCTGGGTGCCATCGTAGAAGCGGCCGGTGTCCACATCCACCTTGGCAGACACGCCGCCGTACCCCAGGTTATCGGTGAGCTTGGTGGAGCCGGTGCCGATGCGCATGTAGGCGTTGGCGATATAGGGGTCGCAGCCGGTGGGATTCAGGACCATGACGCGGATGGTGTTGACGGAGCCCGGGTAGAGGGGGCGCAGCGCCTCGTGCATGGTCAGGAACTCCGTGACGTTGTAGTAGCGGTCCAGGCTCTGGAGCTTGGTGAGCACCGCATCGCGGTCCACCTCGTCGTGGTTGATGTAGTACTTGCCGTCGGCGTAGGAGAGCTTGCAGAAGCCGTCGCCGTGCTCGCCGGCGCTCTGCTTCAGAGCCAGCGCGCCCTCGTGCTCCAGCAGGGAGACGATGCCCTCAAAGTCGGAGGGGTACTCCGCAGGGCAGTCCTCCATGCGCAGGGCGCAGGAGACGCCATTGCGCTGCATGATGTGGTAGTAGTAGCGGGGCGCCGCGTCCTTGAAGGGTTCAATGACGTGGCGGTAGGTCATCTTGTCGTCGATCCACTTCTGATAGTGATTGTTGATGGGGCACAGCCAGTGGTAGTCGCGGTCGGACAGGAAGTCGCGCCAGTTGTCCTCCGTCAGCTGGTACTGGTCGATGCGGAAGGAGTAATAGCCGCGGCGGTAGCTCCACAGCTTTTGACGCAGGGTGGTGTTGTGGAAGTTCCGCAGGTCATCGAGAACGCCATTGACGTACTCGTGGAGCATATAGTCCCGATAGCCTGGGCGGCAGCACACCTTCTTAAACAGCTTCCAGCCCCGATCCTGAATGCGCTTCACCGTGACGACGGGGCGGGGATAGCAGCGCTCGTCCCGCTTGCGGCAGAGGTAGTCCATCACCCGCGGGTCGATCGTACCATCGTGCAGCAGGGCGGGTGCGGGGTTGCAGCTCATGACGCACAGGCCCTTGGCGGTGATGCGGAAGTGGATGGAGTAGTACTCCAGCTGGGGCATGAACAGGCAAAACTCCCGTATCTGGGCGGACACCGACTGCCACAGGGGCAGCTGCTTGTCGTCGTCGAACACACCGGTGACGGGGTCTGCCTGCACCGTATCGCCATCGCGGTAGACGATGCGCAGGTCCACGATCCGGGGGTCCGTCAGCTGCTCGTTGAGGATGACGGCGCGCAGCTCCGTCATGTCGGCGCCGCAGACCGCCTGCTCCGCGTCCAGAATGTCCACCAGCTCCATGAGCACGTAGTGATGGCGGCGGTTCTGCAGGGTGTACAGCAGGGCCTCCTCCGTCACGGGACGGCGGTTCATGATATAGTTCACGCCATCATAGGTCAGGCGGAAAAACGGCGCACCGGCGTGGTAGGAGGCGGGGCGGAACAGCAGGCGGCCCTTCTCCCGCAGCAGGCGCAGCAGCTCTCGGGCATCGCCGCCGGCATAGCCCGCGGGACAGTCCGGCATCCGGACGATCACGGCCTTGTCATCGCGGCGCAGCACGTGGTAATACATCTCCGGCAGGTACTGCGTCACGCCGGTAAGGCAGTAGCGCAGGGAGGGTACGTCCTCGATCCACTTCTTATAGCTGTTGTTGACGGAGCCCAGAGAAATATAGTCGCGGTCGGACACGAAATCCCCGCAGTTGGCCTCGGTCAGGCCGTACTGGTCGATGCGGTCATAGAGGAAGCCGTTGCGGTGGGCCCAGCGCATCAGCTGCGGTTCGGCATAGGGGTTCTCCAGCGTGTCGGCCTTCTTCTGTCTGTTCCATGCCTTCAGCGTACCGGAGGAGTAGCCGCGTTTGCCGTACCAGTACTGGTGATAGGCAAAGTCTCCGACCTTTTTGGCGGGACTCAGCAGCTTTTCGCAGAGCTTGCCGGCCTTGCGGAGGGGACGGTTGACGTATACGTCCTCCTTCACCATCTCCGGAAAGGCGCAGTTGCGGAAAAACGCCTCCCGCAGGGCGGGCAGATCCGCGTCAGGGCAGCGGCGCTTCAGCTTCAGGATGTCCACATAGGTGTCGGACGCCAGGGCGCCCGTGAGCCGCGCATCGGTGCGGCTCATGGCCTGAAGGTACAGCGGGTGCTGCTCCCGCTGGTAGGCGTGCAGCAGCTGGAAAAAGCGGCTGCGCTCCTCCCTGCGGTCCACGCTCTGGCCGGACTGCTTCCGGCGGTAGCGCTCCGCGCAGACCTGAGTGTACGTAGCTTCATTGGGCTCCCGCAGGAATGTCTCGAAGCAGTCGGTATATCGTTCGACGGTGTGTTCCATGTTCTGGTCCCCCTGTGTTATATAGTATTCCCCGGCGCGTATGGCCGGCGTGAAAAGTGTCTGGTTCGTTACCGCAGCTGTGGGCCGTGCTCCTGCCGTCGGGCGCGGAGGTACACCAGCGCCGTCGCCGTGACCGGCGCGCAGGCGTAGATGTGCCACAGCAGCTTTTTGGCCCGCGGCGAGGTGCGGTAGCCCTCCGCCGTTCTGGCCGCCGGCCAGTGGCGCTTAAAGATGCGGTGCATGCGGCGGATGTGCCGGATGCACACCGGCAGCGGGATGGCGCGGGAGGCCGGCAGGAGCCGGCCGGTGCTGGGGATCTCCCGGCAGACGAAGAAGTCGCCGTCGGGGTGGGCGGACTCCGCCGCCTGGGAGTACGCGGCAAACAGGTTCTGCATGCTGCGGACGTGGGCCATATTGCGGTGGCCGCGAGTGATGCTGCCACCGTCGGTGTTGTAGTGGTACAGGGCCGCATCGGTGCGGCTCAGGCGGGCGCAGCGCTCCGGCAGGCGGCACATAAAGGCCGCGTCCAGATGGTACAGGCCCTCTTGGAAGTGAAAGCCCTTCCATATTTCAGCGCGGTAGAGCTTGTTCATCAGATTGTGGCTGATCTCGTTGCGGAACATGGCTTCCGTCAGCTGCTCCCGCCGGTAGGTCACGGGGCCGCCCAAGGTGACGGAGCGCATCTGCTGGTACGCGCCGTCGTTGACCATCTCGCACTGGGCGATATCCGCCGCGGTATCCCGCAGCAGGGCGTACAGCGTCTCGTACATATTGGGCTCCAGCCAGTCGTCGGCGTCCACGAAGCCGATAAGTGCGCCGCCGGCGGCGTCCAGCCCCGCGTTGCGGGCGGCGAAGGCGCCCTGATTGGGCTGGTGTATCACATGCACCCGCCGGTCGCGGGCAGCGTAGTCATCGCAGATGGCGGGAGAACTGTCGGGCGAGCCATCGTCCACCAGCCAGATCTCCAGATTGGTATACAACTGGCACAGCAGGCTGTCGACACAGCGGCGCAGGCTGCGCTCCGCCTTGTAGACCGGTATGATAACGCTGAGCAGCGGCTGATCTGTCACGGCTGTTCCCCCTTATAGTACGATGCGATCATGGCGGCCACGGCATCGATGGAGAACCGTTGGCACACCTCGGGGCCGCTGTCCCTGGTTGTCTCGGACGCGGCGGCGGTCAGCAGGGCCTCCGCCCATCCGGCGGCGTCCGACAGCGGCACCTGCCGCGTCTCCGGCGACAGCAGGGCCTCGACGGGAATATGCTCCGAGCATACCACCGGCAGGCCCGCGGCCTGGGCCTCGATGGCCACAATGCCCAATCCCTCGAACCGGCTGGGGAACGCGAACACGTCCATGGCCCACAGCAGCCGCTCCACGCTCCCGGTCACGCCGTAGAAAATGACGCGGTCCGCGATGTTCAGCGCGGCGGCGCGGGACCGGAGCTTTTCTTCGTCCGCGCCCTCCCCTACCAGCAGCAGGCGGGCACGAGGCTCCCGCGTCAGAATGGCGGGGAGGATGTCCAGCAGGAATTCCTGATTTTTCTGATAGCACAGGCGGCCCACATTGCCGATGAGCACGCCGCCGGAGCAGCCCAGCTCCGCCCGAGCCGCCTCCCGCTGCTTCGGATCGAAGCGGAAGCGGGACAGGGCGATACCGTTGGGGATAAATGTATAGCCTCTGGCAGTCAGGTCCCGCTGGGAAAACAGGAAGCTTGCCGCATCCCGGGAGCAGGCCCAGAGCGCCGTGGCATAGCGCCCCAGATGCTGCCGCCCCATGCGGTGGAGCAGCATCTTCGCCCAGCGCAGCGGGCTTTTCCGCAGGGCGGTGTTATGGCTGTGGGCGATGCGGACCGGCACACCGGCCTGCATCGCCAGCTTGGCGTAATATAGAGAAAGGCTCTGAAACGCGTTGATGTGCAGCACATCGTAGTGCCGCTCCCGCAGCAGGCGGCGGAACATGGCGTGGTTCGTCAGAAGGCGGCGCTGGCTGCCGGACAGCTGGTAAAACCGGATGCCCAGCTTCTCCAGCCGCGCGGTAAACACGCTGTCCAGCAGCTTGGAGGTCACAATGTCGATCTCCAGCTCCGACAGGTCTGCGTGGGTATAGACGCTGGCCAGAAACGACTCGATGCCGCCGGACTCCCAGCTCTCGCAGAAGCAGCATATCCGTTTCACCCGCCGCTCTCCCCTTTCCGTTTATAAGGTCAGCTCGCCCTCCAGATACGCCTGATACCGGTCGCAGATGGGGGCAGTATCGCCGAAATCGATCTGGCGGCCCTTGTGGAGCCACAGCACTTTGCTGCACATCTCCCGCACCTGGGACAGGGAGTGGGAGACCAGGATGGTGGCGGCGCCGCCGTGGATGATCTCCCGCATCTTGGCCTCGCTCTTTTTGCGGAACGCGCCGTCGCCCACGGAGAGTACCTCGTCCAGAATCAGGATGTCCGGCTGGACCAGGCTGGCGATGGAAAACGCCAGGCGGGACTTCATGCCGGAGGACAGCTGCTTGAAGGGCCGATCCTCAAAGCTCTTGAGCTCCGCGAACTCGATGATGCTGTCATACGTCTCGTCCATGAATTTGCGGCTGTAACCCAGCATGGCGCCGCGGAGATAGGCGTTCTCCCGCACGGTCAGCTCGCCGTCGAAGCCGCTGGCCAGCTCCAGCAGGGCGGCCACCTCGCCGTCGCGGCGGATGTAGCCCTCCGTGGGCTCCATGATGCCGGAGACAGCCTTCAGCAGGGTGGATTTTCCCGCGCCGTTGGTGCCGATGATGCCCATCATCTCCCCCTTGTCCAGAGAAAATGTGATGTCGCGGTCGGCCCAGAACTCGTTGACGTGATAGTTGCCCTTGAGCTTGCGCATCACGTACTCCTTCAGGCCGATGTCCTTGAAATCGCCGGTCATGTAGCGGATCGACACATGATTTACTTCCAGAATGCTCATATTGCCCCCGTTACACGTAATACAAAAACTTGGTGTTGTACTTTTTATAGATCAGGCAGCCCAGCCCCAGCACGATGACCACGTCCGCCAGCATCAGCAGATGGAACCACACGCTGGGGATGGTGGCATCGATGACGATCTTCCGGAAATAGCGGATAAAGAGGTAGATGGGGTTCAGCAGGAACAGGTTCCGGATCATAGGCTCGTAGGTGTCGATGGAGTAGAAGATGGCGGACATATACATCAGCAGCTGCAGGAACACGGTCCACAGATACTGGATGTCGCGGAAGAACACAAACAGCGCCGATAAGATCAGCCCCACGCCGATGTTGAACAGCAGCAGCAGTACGATGGGGTACACCAGCAATATCAGCTTCCAGGTGAACGTGATGTTGTCGATGATGCAGAACACAAAAAACACGCACAGCGTGATGCCGAAGTTGATCAGCGTCTGCACGTTCTTGGAGAACAGGAACAGGTACTTGGGCACGTTGACCTTGGTGAAGATGGATGCGTTGCCCATCAGGGACATCATGCCCTGGGACGTGGATTCGTTGAAGTAGGTGTACACCAGGTTGCCGCAGAACAGGAACGTGGTGTAGTGCTCGATGTGGCGGCCGAAGAAGTGGGTGAACACCAGGCGCATCACCAGCAGCATCAGAAGGGGCGACAGCACGCTCCACAGCATGCCCAGCACCGTCCGCTTGTATTTTTTCTTAAAGTCCCGCTTCACCAGCTCCTCGAACAGGAAGCGGTAGCGTGTATATTTTTTCAGCATGTGTACTCCGTTGGTCATAGAAATTTTGGCGTTGCAGACTGCCTCCGCAGCCCGCAAAAAGTCGAGGTTATCGTATCACTTTTCACCAAGAAAGTCAAGAGATGTGCGGTAATCCGCTAATTTGTAGTGTTCTACCTGAAAACGTTTTTATCCTCCTCTCCCCCGCTTCTGACACGAAAAATAGCGGCGCCGCAGGACTATGCGAGGTGCATAGTCCTGCGGTGCGGGGCCAGTCTGCGGGGCGGTGCGGAAGTCGAGGAAAAAGGCGCAGACTTTCCTATTGACAATGCGGCGGAACTATGCTACCATGCAGTTAGATTACTTTAACCGCCACGTGAGCGGTTTTTTCTCCCATGGCGGTTAGAGTAGTCTAACTTTGCTGTGGACATAGAACACCCACATATCACAGGTCTGACGTCCACCGCGGCAGGCGGCGCGGGAACATGCCGTCTGCGGTGACGGTCGGAGCCAAATAGAAGAAAGGAATCTGATACTATGAAGACTGCTGTTATTTACTGGAGCGGCACCGGCAATACGGAGGCCATGGCAAACGCTGTGGCAGAGGGCATGAAGGAGGCCGGCGCGGAGGTCACCATGCTGACGCCCGATCAGGTACAGGCCGGCGAGCTGGGCGGCTACGGCGCCATCGCCTTCGGCTGCCCCGCCATGGGCTCCGAGGTGCTGGAGGAGATGGACTTCCAGCCCATGTTCGACGCCTGCAAGAACATGCTCAGCGGCAAGCGCGTGGCGCTGTTCGGCTCCTTCGGCTGGGGCGACGGCCAGTGGATGCGCGACTGGGAGAGTGACTGCAGCAATGCCGGTATCTCCCTGACCTGCGAGAGCGTCACCTGCTGCGAGACGCCGGACGACACCGCTCTGGCCGCCTGCCGTGAGATGGGAAAGGCGCTGGCAGGCTAAGGCTCCCTGTTCCAGACAGAAAAAGGACGCCCTCCGAGATCTCGGAGGGCGTCCTTTTCTGCGTATCTCCGATGCCTGGAGGGAAACGTCAGCCGCACGATCCGCATGCGCATCATGCCGTCGTCCAGCAGCGCCAGGAACCGGAGCTTTTGTCGGTAAGTATTGCGTAAACATGCCGCGTCATAATGCATTCGCCCGGTCAGAATATCGGCAATTCTCTTGCAGGCGAAACCATCGCCATAGGGATTCGCAGCGTTACTCATCTTGGTGCATTCTTCCGGGGGATTCAAGCAGTGATGGCAGTTCGATCGAGGCAGCGCTGCATGAACTGATGGATCGTAAGGCGGAACAAACGGTGGAATTCTTTTCGCATATCTATGGGAAAGCGCCAAATGCCGATGCGATCCGTCTTTTGATGGGCTCTCAGTTCTGGTATTTCCGTCAGCTGCTGGATCGGCATATGGAGGAAAGCAGAATGCTTACCTGCTTACAGGCGGTCCTTGATTTTACCAACGCCGGCTGGCGGCAGTTATGCGATACCTTGCAATAAATCCGAAAAGCTGACTCGGACGGTCCATCCGTCCGTTTCTTATGGCCACCTGGAAGGGCTGAAGGACCGCAGCGTTTATGCGCTGTCCAGCGGCGAGCGACAGCTCATCTCCATTCTCTCGGCATGGGCCATGGACACAGATATTTTTCTCCTTGACGAGCCAACGGCAAATCTCGACTTCGCCGCCACGCAGCAGTTAAAAGAGATCCTGCTGGCGCTGAAAACGCAGCCGGCCTTATCCCGTGATCGCCGTCTCTGCGACGTTCAGCCATATTCCATTCAAAACGGAGTCTTTCACCATGTCCATTGCGCGGGCCATCATGAAGGACGCGCCCATCATCATTCTGGATAAGGAGACAGCCAATGTGGACCCGGAAAATGAAAAGAAACTGATGGAGGCCGTTGCAGAATTGACCCACGATAAGACGGTCATCAGGAGCATCAGCGCAAGGTTTCCACACCGCCAGCGTCTCGCTCCCACGAAAGCAGGCATCGCGCCCCAAGCAGCAAGAGCCAGCACCATAAAGGTGATAACGTTGATAAATGAACGACTATAGATGTAGTGAAGCATCAATGCAATTTTCCTCGGATTGGTGCAATTACGCGGTCTTTTACAATGCTGCGGAAGTAGGCATATTCTTCACAACGGTGATATGCCAGCCAAAATATGGCATTCGGTACAATCGCCGTGAACATTGTCATGACTGCAAAACGCAAGACCGTTGTTGCAGAAGATAGAACTACATATCGGATCGTCAGCATGACAATCAAAATAGTTGTGAGCAGGAGAACTCTCCTGAAATAACGGGCAAAGAAAGGCTTACATGAGACTTCAAACCCATACCTATGGAGAATGAGCGGATCATACCACAGGCTGATCGCTGCTCGCGATAAAAATGTGGCGAACAGAACGCCAAAGACTCCCCATAGCTTTCCGAGAAAGATTGAAAGAATAATATTTAGAATCGCCACCAAAATCGGCCGAAACTTTCCTTGCTTAAATAACCCTATGGTCGAGCGGAACACCCAAAGCGTATTCATGTAACCTGCCACGAAGAAATTGATCGCAATGGCAATCGATATGGGAAGCCCCAGTACAAAGCGCTCGCCAGCCCATATCTGCACAAACGGATCTAATAATGTAACCAGCGCAATAAAGCTGAACCCATACAACCAAAAATTCAGGAATTCAACTTTCTTGAATAGTGCATAGCCCGCATGTTTATCTTCCGTTGCGAAGAAATTTCCGAGGCTTCCCGTAATGGCTGCTGTGATCTGGCAAAGCACACTGGTTACGGAATCGCATATGAGCGTATAATTTGACAGTCGCCCGACCCATAAAACGCCGACAACGGCAGAAATGATAATGTTATCCGTTCCATTCAGCGCAACATGACCGACTTTTGTCAGAAAAAGGGCACCTGTATCTTTCAATAGCTGCCGTTTTTCATCTCCATTCAACCTATCATTCTTATATTTCGATATTTCCGGATATCGTTTTTCTGCCAAATGTGCTACATAGGCATTGACACAAAGCGTTCCCGCAAGTTGAATCAGAAGATAACTCAAGTAGGCTCTAAACAGCAGGAGCAATAAAACTTGCAGTGCCGTTTGAATAATCGCAATGGTATTCCGAGCATTCGTTTGCACATATTCTTTTTGATCTGCTAAAAAAAGTGTCCCCTTGCAGGCCGCAAAGCAATATGACAAACCGGAGTTCAAAAGGAAAATTATATAGTACAGTGTTAGCCATGGGACATCTGGCTTATCCTTGATGATGACATCCATGAAAGGGATAATACAAACGCCTATCCCCACAATTGCCATTCCCACCGCAAAGTACGCTTTTTTATAGAAATAAAGAAGTTCCGCAACTTTCTGATAATTCTTTTTAGCCATTGGCTCGTACATGTGATAAACCATCGCTGAGCCAAAGCCTAATTCCGCAAGGGAAAGAACCGTCAGAATGTTACTGTATAATCCATTCACACTAAGGTAGGCTTCATCCAAGCAGTGAATGAAAATAGTTCTAACCGCAAAATTAAGAATAATTGTGAGCATTCTTCCCAGCAAGCCCGTTGCCAAGTTAAGTGCAGAATTCTTCAAACGGCTGTTTCCCATTGAGTCAATCTCCAAATTTCCTAATAAAGCGGCTTTCCTTTTCCTTGCAGGGTATACCAAGCATGGCGCAAGAAAAACCTGAATTTGCGCTTTGCCTTTTGCAGCAGCGTCTCCTGAAAAAAAGTCTCAATTGCTCTTTCTAAATCACACCTCTCTGTATAGGCATAAAACGCAGCTCTCTGCGCCCCTTCATCAAAAGATGTAAGCAAACTTTGATTGTATTTCAGGATTTTATCGATTTCAAACTGGCGACGAACAATCTCGCTTCTGTTCAAAAAGAGAGTTCCCTTTTCTGAATTTACAATGACCGCCGAAAGGCCATTGTTGTCATCCATATCCGGTATCGAAATCTCTGCACCCCAAAGGTCGCCAATTGTCAGGTCGCTGCCGCTTTTAAAAGCCCGAAACTGGCAAGAAAAACAGCTTTCTTTTAGGGTCACGCCCCGAAAATAGCCTTGCATATATGTATCAAACGTCATGGGTTCCGAATGGACTTTTCCATTTGCAAACTCCATTCTCACAGAGCTATTATGCCAACCCTTCTTCTTGTTACGAAACTCCATCCTTGTAAGCCCTGCGCCATATTTCCTTTCCTGCATACCAATATACGTTTGCAGCATATGGTCGCTGGGAATCCCATGGCAGATCAACTCCACAAGAACCAGATTCGGATACTCTTTTCCAAGAAATGTGCGCAGTCCCGCGACCTGGCAGGGGCACCCGCTGAATAAAACCTTACATCCCTTTTCCAGCACGTCTTTGACTTCCCGATAGCAATACCCCACATCGCTTTGGGCATACTTGGAACCCATCATCCGCAGAATATCTTCCTTGGCATTGGAAAGGATGTGCTTGACATGAAACTCGTCATCAAACACTGCGCCGCATACATATCCGCCATCGCGGAGCATTTGGTCGGCAAGCTCATAAAAAACACCGCCCGAGCTGCTGCGCATCCGCATAGGGTCATTCTCGCTTTTGGCTGCAAAGGCTACAGGATACCCCTCATCAGGTTTTCCTTTGTTCCCCAAAATTGGACAGGCCTTTTCACATTGGTTGCAATGAATGCAAATGTCTTCATTGATCTGAGGATATCTAAAATCCAGATGAACCTTGTCCAAGCTGATCGCATCTACCGGGCAAGCATTTATGCAAGCGCCGCAGATCGCACATTCTTGAACCGAAACCTTATCAATCATCTCTCCACATCCCTCAGCACTTCGTCTATATATGCTTTTGCGTGGTCGATCTCATCTTTCAGGCAGCGGCGCACGGCTGTCCAGTCCGTGCCAGCCGGGATCTCCGTCTCCGTTGTTACCATGTGGTCAGATAGCCCCAGCATGGTGGTAAAGTCGCGCATCCGCGTATTGATTTTCTCCGTGCGCTCCACGACGGCGAATTCCCTCTCGAATATCACCGAAAATGCCGTTGCATGGAAGGAGTTGGACAGGACAAAGTCTGCGCCCTGTACCAATCCAAGGAAATTCTCCGGTCCGCAGAGTGAGAAGCAGCGCTCGGCATACGGAATCTTGAAGACCGAGTAGATATGCAAGCCTCGTTCCGCCGCAATTCTCCCCGCCAACTTGCGGACAGCAGGGCTATTATCAAAGTCATATACCAGCAGGTAGGGAGCCTCGCACCCCTCCGGTCTCTCAGCCATAGCTCCCCACTGTGCCCGGTCAAGCAGGAATACCGGATCAAGGACGGTTACAGCGTTTGTGATCCCCAACGTCTTCAGCACAGAAAGACCGGACTTTTCGCGCACAGCAATATGGTCAAAACGTTTGAGATACTGCGCCGTCACCTCCCGCAGCTCCTGCGGGAACTCGTCCACCGCAAAGCTGGCCGCGTAGGATGCGCGAATGCCATGCAGCGCAAAATCCAGATAGAAGGCCGGATCTTTCCCGTTGGGAAACAGCGGATTCCAGATCTGGTCGCTCCCAGCGAAAAACGCATCCGCCTCCGGCGGCTCCTTTTTCAGTTCCTCGTTGGAGGTGTATCGTTTTGTGAGATCAAGGTACTTGGCCGTAAAGCTGTCAAACGCCCTTTTGCGCGGCAGCATATGTAATCTGCCCGGAAGCTTCGCCAGCAGGTACGCCTGTTTCAGAAAAGGCTTGTCGTATTTGGGGTTTCCGACGATATCCAGCCGGTAATGCTTCGATAGATAATCCGGTTTATAGTCGATGATCTTCACATCATGCCCCAGCAACTTCAAATAGGTTTGCAGGGCGTAAGCCTGTAAGGATGCGCCGACATTGTATACGTCGTGGCAAGTAATTGTACAAATTTTCATGGTTTGCCTATTTCCATAATCCTTCTCACAATCCGCCCCAACTTTGCCTTCATCTGTGTGCGTTTCGGAAGCCAACTCATGGAGTACCAGTGGATCGAGTATGTATTCTCTGTTTTCGTCAGTTTCCCAGTTGTACTGTCCATGGGGTTGAAGTAATCATCCGGATAGACATGGATACCTGCGACGATCTGTTCCTGCCCATTACGGATAAGTCCAAAGCGTTCCAACACATCGCTGTTCAGGCGCGGACACCCTACCGGCATAACGCTGCTATCTGGCTGCATATAGTGCAGCTTTTTGTATTCATCGATCATGGCCTGCACAATGGGCTGATGCGGCACGGCCGCCATAACCTGCCCGCTGTTGACAAACCGGTTATTTTCAAATCCAATAAATCCCTCGTCATTCAGCAATGGCGAAATATCCCGCACAACCTCCACATCGGTGTCGAAGTACACGCCGCCGTACTGCTCCAGCACGACAAGGCGCATGACGTCGGACACGAAGGCGTATTTTTTCGCGGCATACGCCTCCGCCATGAAGGGCATGGCGAGGTAATCGCAGTTGTCCTCGTTCCACTCGCGGATCTCAAAATCCGGGCAGAACTTCTTCCAGCTAGCGATGCACTTCTTGGCAAGCTCCGGCTTTTCGCCGCGGCCAAACCAGCAGTAATGGATGATTTTCGGGATCATGGGTCACCCCTCCATCAGCGCATAGATCTTCTCGACCTCCGCGCTGTTCGTATAGTCTCGCTTCGCGCAGTTCTCCGACAGCCGCTGCATCCGGGCAGGGTCGCGCAGCAGCGCGGCAATTCCGGCGGCGCAGCCCGCATTGTCCATGGGGACGATCAGGCCATCCACACCGTCCTCCAGCTGGCTGCCGGAGGTAACATAGTCCGTGATGACGACAGGCTTTCCAAGAAGCTGCGCCTCCCGCACGGTGACGGCCTTGCCCTCATAGCGGGATGGCTGCACATACAGGTCGCAGGCGCGCATATAGGGGTAGGGGTTGTCCTTTTTGCCGAGGATGATGACGCGATCCTGCATACCGGCTTCGGCGATTTTCTGACGGATCAGCGGCTCATCGCCGCCATAGCCGATGAGATACCACGTTACGTCAAGGCCGTCCGCCACCAGACGGCGGCAGATATCCGGCACATTGTCGAAGTTTTTGGCGTCGCAGAAGCGACCAACAGAGAGAATCAACACGCTTCCGTCTGATGACATATCGGTCTGTGGTTCTTCCGTCTGCTTGCAGATCAACTCTTTTGGCAGGATATTTTCAATCGTCTGCACCTTTCCTGCCAGTTCCGGAAAGGCCGTTTGAAAACTTTTAGAGGCTTGTTCAGACACACCGCAGATGGCATCATACTTACTCCACATGGCAAGCTCCGTCGCACGGTCGAGGGACAGCGCCGTGTAGTCCGTGTGGATCCACGCTGCGTATTTCTTTGCCCTCGCCCGTTCCCGTGCAAAGTAGTGCGGCGTCAGAAAACTGATGGCAAGATCATAGGTTTTGTCGGAAATCTGCGGCATAGAGCGCAGTGTGTACTTATGGCTATACGTCAGCGCTGCAACGGAGGGCTTGTCGTCGGGATGCTGCTTGTCAAAACGCCGCGCCGCAAGCTTTCCTTGCAGCCGCCCACAAAGTACGCCGAATTGACCACTTCTGATAAGCGACGCCATCGGCACGGCCAGCGATGCATACTGCGGAATCTCCGGCAGAAGATTTGCCTTGGGATTCAGATATGGCATCAGCTCGCCGTTGTGCCGCATCAGAAAGAGGTCAACGTCATAGCGGTCATAGTCGATGGAATCCAGCAGCCCCAGCAGGCTGCGCTCCACGCCCCCAAGCTCCATGGCCTGGGAGAAGATGAGAACGGTGTGTTTCATCATAATATCACTTCAACAGTTTCTTAATCAGTCTTCTATATTTCCCTGCTGCGATTCGCTCTAAGAGAGCATTGTCAATAAACTCAACATCAGTCTCCTGAATTGCTTTGCGAATCCCTGTAGGCTCCTTCTCTACGAAGTCTCTTTGCCGTACCGCTTCCTCTATCTCAAGGATGCCGCAAACTCGCTTGATTTCCCCGCGCAACGCATCATTATCATATTTTCCGCTCAGCGCACACATTTCAAGCCATGAAAGCACAATGTTTTTCATCTCCACCGCCATCAGATACTCCACATTCTGCGGCATCGGATGGCGTTGCGCCAGTTCTTTTTTGAGGCGGTATAGACTCAAAAAGTCATCTAACATATGGGGCATGAATTTTGAGGTTCCGCCGCCGATTCGGTAGTTGTACACAACATCCGGGATAATCACCAATCTCCTTGTTTCAGGAAGCACTCTAAGCGTAACACTCAAATCCTCACCCATGAACTCGACAATCGGTGGAAAGTCAGATGCGCGCGTGATCAGCTCCGTCTGGTAAAGCTTGCCCCCTAGGTTTACCGGATAATCACTTACACCGAAGCAACTTACATATACTTCGGAAAGAATTTCGGCATTCGGATATACTCTAGGGCCATCAACAGAAAGGCAAGGGCTTTGAAAGCGGCTTGGAATTGTGATTTTTCGGTACACGCGACGCATATTACCGCAGACACAATCCTCTTGCTCCTTCTCTGCTGCCGTTACCAGCTTTTCGAGTGCATCTCTCGGCAAGGTGTCATCCGAATCGCAAAAGGCGATATACTTTGCCGTCTGTGCTGCATCCGAGAAAATGCCTGTTTTTCTTGCCTCTACACAGCCTTTGTTGGTCTGATGGATTGCTAAAACTCGCGGGTCCTTCTGTGCAAAGGATTCGCATATAGCACCACTATCATCGGTAGACCCATCATCCACAAGGATTAAAATGAACTGCCGATATGTCTGCGCCAAGACAGAATATATACATTTCGTAAGCTTCTTTTTTCCCGTGTTATAAACAGGAATTATGACTGCAATTTGGGAGGGCATTTCTGTACACCCGTCTTTCTCCTGATATACCCCGTCAGCATCCAGCCCGCCGGGGTGCAGAGCACCGTCAGCAGCTTTTTGGGGGATTCCCGGATATAGTTTTTGTTGCCCGCAATCTGGCTGCTGGAGCAGTAGTGGACGATATTCTTGATCTGATACTGCCAAGTTAATCCCGGTACATCCATGATTACTCGCCGAAGTTCGGCAAAACTGCGGGGACTATTGACATACTGCTTCCAGATATTCGCCGTCATACCGTCAGGCTGATATTCCACCAAGCAAAAGCACTGGTTGACAGGATGAAGCCGATACTGTTTGGACAGCTTAATGATTAAATAGTGCGGATTAAAGTTTTTCTCACCAGCAAACACAGGCATCGGAGCCACGGTGCGCAACAAGTCATTGCGCACAACATATTTTTTATCTCCCATACCCGGAACGCAAAGCAGGGATGCCGCGTTGATTAGTTCGCTGTCTGGCAACTCTTTACCGATCAGTTTCCCGTTCTGATCCACGTCCAAACCAATCAGTCCTGCTGCGCCACTGTCCTTTACCTTTTGCCATTCAGCAAGGATTCGTTCTATTGCATCTTCTGGCATAGAATCGTCAGAGTCGATACAGACTGACAGTTCCGTTTCCATATTGGCAATGGCGGCATTGTATCCTGTGTGTAGGCCGCCATTTTCTTTATAGATATAGCGAATGGAATACCCATTTTCACGTTTCTGCCAATCTGTTACGAGTTCTTTTGTATGGTCTGTTGAGCCATCGTCGATGATCAGCCACTCGAAGTCCTTGCAGCTTTGACGATTCAGGCTTTCAAAGCACTTAGGTAAGATATAAGCTCGGTTATAGGTCGGAGTAAAAACAGTTATTTTCGGCATTGTTACATTCGAGCTCCTTATTTGATGAAGGCAATCTTTCCGTCTGTTGCGGCAAGAATTTCCTTCTTCTTGCTTTCGTCAAGGCCATAGCCCATGCGGTACTCAACACCAAATGTGTTTGCCTCATTCATTTGAGATTGAAATCGTGCGGCAGATTCGTCCACACCGCATATTTCCTTGGCCGGAATACCGGCAACAACTGTTTTTGCGGGCACATCGTGCGTAACAATGCTTCCTGCGCCAATCACAGCATAGTCACCGATGGTAACACCGGGCAGAATTGTTGTATTGGCCCCAATAAAGACGTGGTTGCCAATATGTACCTGCCCAATTTTGGTGTATCCAAGGTTTTTCTTTGTGCTGGCATCATGCGCCATAACCGTCACGCGGATACTCATCGTTACATCATCGCCGATTGTAATCAAAAAGCAATGTGTCGGGTCAAGAAAACAGCCCTGCTGGCGATTGAAGTCCTTCCCAACCTTCATCCCGCGCTTTATCAGCACTTCAGTGGGGATCTCGCGGTTAAGAAGCATAATAATATTTCTGAAGACACTCATTTATTCGCCTCCAAATAGAACTCCTGTAGTTTTACGGCCTCGGTAGTGATATCGAAGCCATGGGCGGCAATTTCAGCTCGGCGATCAGTGCGGGGGATGGCTCGCTTCGCAAGGATCTTCTCCGCCCATGTCTCCGGGCTTGCGGACAAAGGCATGACATCCACCAAACCCTCAGTCAAGATGCACTCGGGAGGAATCTTGTCGGAGATAATGCACGGCAGCCCCGCCGCTTGCGCCTCGACCATGGTGACTGGCAAGCCCTCATACAGCGACGGGAATACAAACACGTCCATAGCCTGCATCAAGTCTGCAACGTCGCTGCGAACACCGAGGAAACGGACGTGTTCTGCAATGCCCAGCGCGTGAGCTTTTGTCTGTATTTTTGCCATATCTTCACCGCCACCAACCAGCAAAAGGACTGCGTTCGGCTCTTTTCTCAGCAGTGCGGCAAAGATATCCAAAAGAAAGGGATGATTCTTTTGTGGGTTAAAGCGACCGACATGGCCAATGACCAGCTCGTCCGCAAGACCAAGCTGTCGCCGCAGTTCGACGCGCTTGTTTGTATCATAGGTGTATGCAGTAGTGTCAATTGCGTTGTTGATAATCTGATACGATGCGCCGCCGAACATCCAGTCCCCAGCATCCTTGCCGCAGGCAAAAAGGTGTGTGGCACAACGGGGGATGCTGCGCCGACACCAGAGCTTGATGGGATATTTTAGATTCCTGTCTTGATTTGCGTTGTGGCTGTGGGCGATGCGGACCGGAATATTGTGCTGCTGCGCAGCCTTTAAGATCACGGAGCTCAGGCAATCCTGATGAACATGGACTATTCTGTATTCCGGGTGTTCATCAAAAAAGTGATTCAGAGCAGCTAAATAGCCTTCGCTCCAAGGCACCAGCCGGGGCAAACGATAGAGCTTTCCACCAAGGGATTCGATTTCATCGTCAAACGCCGCTCGCTCCTGGCGGTGTACCAGAAAATCGAACTGCACCCTTTCCCGGTCAATGTGGCGGTAGTAATTCATGAGCATGGACTCTAAGCCGCCGCGCTCCATGTGGGTGACAACTTGTAAAACGCGAATTGGAGTCATCATTTATCTCCCTGCCAAGTTTAAGTATTCTGACAAGCTCAGTCGTGCAAAATCCTGATCAAACGGCTGGTTGATCACATTGGCATAGTAGAAATACGCAGCAAAGCCCAGTAGCATCAGGATGGTCAGCATCCTCCTATCCCTGCCGCCGATCTTCTTTAACATCCACGGAAGTGAGAGTGATTGAAAAATCAGGAAATAGTTTGCCAGCCGCGCAAAATAATTTGCCGTACCGAACAGGCCCACAAACATAATGGCGCCATTGAGCATGGTCAGGTTCACCATGAGGTTCTCCGTTTCAGAGCTGTCTGCGAACAGCTTCTTGCGATAAATACATGACAGCACCAGCGGCACATTGCAGACAAGTACACGGAAAATATTAACGCCCTCGCCTGTAAACTCAGAAATCGTGTATCCCTCTCCCAATAGTGTTGTGATATTGACGATCATGCCAAGCAGCGGGCGGAGGAAAAATCCCGCCGCAAGGAAAAATGCCAGCATCCAGTAGGTCCTCTTTGTCCACGGACGAAACTCCATGAACGGCACCAGCAGATACATCAGCGAATAAGGGTGGATCAGCGACGCGATCAGGACGCCCGCTAGAAAGAAAACCCACTTCCTTTTAAGCGCAAACGTTACTGCAATGACTGCAATACCGACGGCGGCGGCCTGCTTGATACCCGCAAAAACAAACGTATAACAGCCGGTGGTAAACAGCAGGAAAACCGTCAGCGGATAATCTACAGAATATCTGTGCGCAAAAATAAAGTAGCAGCCAACCGTCAGGAAAGCCCAGAACATCAGAAAATTCTGTGTGGATACACCGCATATTTTCAGCTGGTAGTTGATCCAGTTGAAGAGAGGGTTCGCGCCTACACTCTTGTCTGTCATTTTCCACGAGCCTTCTGTGATCAGCTCATAAGCATGGCGATACGCCTCCGTGTCATTGCACTGTGTCCGCAGTCCCGCAAAACCTGCCAGCAGGATGATGATCAGCAGGGTACAGAAAACCAGTCTGTGCCGTTGGGCATGGTTCATCGGTCCCATCGTAACATGATCCGCACACCACGCCAGTGCAACCGATATGAGCATGAGGATGACTAACTCTCGCATTTCAGATCTCCAAGTGTTTGATCGTCTCCGCCACAACGGCGGTTTTACTGAATTTTTGCTCCATCCGCGTCCGACCGCGGCGACCCATTTCAGCCTGCCGATCCTCCGGCAGCTCTGCAAAGCGCCGCATCGCGTCGCAAAGCGCGTCTGCATCCTTTGTCGGGCACAGATATCCGCTGACACCGTCCTCCACCGCCTCGCGGCAGCCGGGGATATCGCTGGTGATGAGGGCACGGCCAGTGGCGGCACCCTCCAATAGAACATTGGACATGCCCTCGTGGTACGATGGCAGCACGATGCAGCTCGCCATGGCGTAAAAGCGCTTCATATCCGACTGATAGCCGTGATACTTGACCACGCCAGCCTGCTCCAATTTATCCATGAGGGGCTTATATTCCTCTTCAAATGAGCCGACGATATGAAACTCCACGCCGTCGCCGTATTCCTGCTTCATTCGCTTTGCGGCGGCAAACAGCTCGTCCACACCCTTTTCGCGCATGACGCGACCCACAAAAAGAAACCGTACCGGCCCCTCCTGCGGGTAGGGCTGATAGGGATAATCTTCTAAATTGACGCCCGCGCCGTTGAGCACCACGTCGCGCCCCTTCGGCACAACGCCGGTGGCAGCGAGGGTGTCCCGATTCCCGGCATTCTCAAAAAAAACGACCCTCGCACCCTGCAACGCCGGTTTGTAGAGCGCCAGCACAAACTTCTTGAGCCAGCCGCCGTTTTCGATGGCACTGCCAAGTCCCGTGATGTTCACGGCATAGGGAATGTGCGCCATCCGGCAGGCAAGGCCGCCGTAGATGTTGGGCTTGATGGTGTATGTCAGAACCAAATCCGGCTTGACCTCTTTCAGCATGGCCCTGTACTGCCGGAAGAGTTTGCTGTCATGGATGGGGTTCATTCCTCGGCGGTCAACGGGAAGCTCTATCACCTCATCCACCAACTTATGAAGTTCCTCCCAGCGGTCATTATGTGGGACAGCAACCGTAACATTCGCGTGTTTTTTCAGTTCTGAGATCAAGTCCTTGCGGAAATCGTACAGCCCACCGCTGTGATTGGCCAGTATTGCAATTCGCTTTTTCATCGTCTCTCGTCCAACGCAAGTGTTTTTAGCTCGTTGTACTTCATCATAACAACATCGCTTCTATATTTCCCCACGGAGGGGACATTTTGCTGCCCGCTCAGGTTATTCACGATCATCTGCGGCGTTTTTACGCCGCATTCATAGGCGTGCGGATAACCGCCTCCAAAGCGCGGATTGACCTCGGAAATATAATACGCATCCCCGATTTTGAAGATATCCATATCGATCTGCGCACGATACCCGCTTTCTTCAACAAAACGCGAAATCAGCGCAAACAGCTGTTCGTCCTTAAAGGAGATCGCCTTATCCGTCTCTCCGGCCCGCATCACCAATTTGTTCTTCGTAAAGGCGGCAACAACATGCCCGGAAAGCATATCCGTGTAAACATCCGCGCCGATTTCCTGCCCATTCAGAAACTCCTGAATGATCATGTCTGGCTGGTGCCGAAAGAGGAAGGCTGCCGTTTCCATATCCTCCGCCTTGGAGATGTGCAGACTCGCGCTGCCAAAGCGTGGCTTTACAAAAACCGGAAATGCAACCTCGCCATCAGCCAACGCCTGTTCAAACGCCGAGAATTGTACATAGGTTTTTGCACAGCGGTAGCCGTGCTCCGTCAGCCAGTTATACATTGCCCATTTGTCAAGGGCCATTTCACACAACTCGTAGGAGGAACCTACAACCGTTGTGCCAATAGCTTCAAACGCTTCTTTGTGTTGAGCCAAAAGCGACAGTTCCGGATCAATCAGAGATAAAACACCATCGATGTGCTCACTTTTGCAAATCGTTAATATCTCATCGACATAACCAGGTGCGGTCATTCGAGGGACGATATAGAAAGAATCTGCATCATAAAGCGCAGGTGCATACGGGCTGCAATCGGTCGCAAAAACTTTGCCAGAAGGGCCGACCGCATCTTTGAAATATTGAACAACTTTATTTCTCGTTCCGCAACTAAGAATTAGAATGTTCATGATAAATCACTCCGCTTTTTCTCCAACACAACTTCTGATCCGTGCGAGATTTCCCTCACTACTTTGGGTGTTGACCTGCACTCCCGACCTGTTGAGCACCTTGCCAACTGTCCCCAGTAGAATGCGTAAATCCGTAATAAAACTGATATGCTGCACATACTCCAAGTCATATGCAAATTTCTGCTCCCACGTCAACGTGTTTCTTCCGTTTATTTGAGCCAGACCTGTGAGTCCCGGTCGCACATCGTGCCTATGGCGCTCATCCGCTGTGTAATAGAGCAAGTATTCAACCAGCAGCGGTCTCGGCCCCACGATGCTCATCTTGCCGCGGAAAATATCCCACAGCTCCGGCAGCTCATCCAGGCTTGTTGCTCTCAAATTGCGGCCAAACTTCCCTAACCGGATTTCGTCTGGCAGCAGGTTGCCGTTTTCATCCCGTGCATCGCTCATACTGCGGAACTTATGGAGTTTGAAAATTTTCTCATCCCTTCCCGGACGCTCCTGACAGAAGATCACAGGACTGCCCAGCTTCACGCGCACCAATATCGCCGTCACCAGCAGCAGCGGCGACAGGACGATCAGCGCGCACCCGGACAGCACGATGTCCAGCAGGCGCTTGATGTATTTTTCATAAAACCCCGCCTTATGCCGCATCAGAACATCCCCCGGATGACCTCGCACACGCGGTCAACGTCGTCCATACTCATCTTCGTATCGCTGGGCAGGCACACGCCGCGGGCAAACAGATCGTCGCACACCGTCTTTTCGCTGACGCGGACAAAGGGGTAATCCGCAAAGACAGGCTGCAAATGCATGGGCTTCCAGAGGTAGCGCCCCTCAATGCCAGCCTCGTTCAGCTTTGCCAGCATTTCGCCGGGCGTCACGCCGCAGCCCTCGTCCAGCAGGGCAACGGACAGCCAGCGGTTCGATTCCGCGCAGTCCAGCTTCGGCTGCATGGTCAGCGGCAGGCCTTTCAGGTTTTCGCAGTAGCGGGCAAAGATAGCCCGCTTCTGCTCCACGCGCAGCGGCAGCACTTTCATCTGCCCGCGCCCAATGCCCGCGGAGATGTTGCTCATGCGGTAGTTGTAGCCGATTTCCTCGTGTTGGTACCACGGCGCGTTCTCGCGGGCCTGCGTTGCCAGCTTCAGGGCATGCTTGGCTTCCTCTTCCGTCTGGCACAGCAGCATACCGCCGCCGGAGGTGGTGATAATTTTATTGCCGTTGAAGGAAAGCGCGCCAAAGTCGCCAAAGGTGCCGCACTTCTGGCCGTTGTATGTAGAACCCAGCGCCTCGGCGGCATCCTCAATCAGGGGAACGTTGTGCTCACGGCAGATAGCAGCAATCTCATCCAGCTTGGCCGGGTTGCCGTATAGATGCACCGCGACCACCGCCTTGGGCACACCGTATAGTTCAAAGGCATGGTGAAGCGCAGCGGGATCCATATTCCATGTCTCTTGCTCGGAGTCGATGAACACCGGCTTCGCGCCGCAGTAGACGACAGGGTTGGCCGAAGCGGAGAAGGTCAGGCTCTGGCAGAACACCGCATCGCCGCGCTTCACGCCCGCGAGGATCATCGCCAGATGCAGCGCCGCCGTGCCGGCAGACAGCGCGACAGGATAGCCCTTGCCCATGTAGGTGCCCATCGCTTTTTCAAATTCGTTAACATTCTCGCCCAGCGGCGCGATCCAGTTCTTCCGAAATGCGTCGTTAATGTACTCCAGTTCATAGCCCTCACCCGACATATGCGGGCTGGCCAGCAAAAGTCGTTTATCCATTTTCCGCTCCTGTGCCTTTTGTCCAACGGATGCCAAAGTATGCTTCTGTCGGGCATGTTGGTCGTGTTCAAAAGTATCGTGAATCCGCGCCATGTCTTTCTGCCACTATGGCATGCAGCAATATGCAAGTTCATCGATCTGGCATATTGCTGCTTCCCACCCGAAAAAACGTTTGAATTAAGCCATTTTTATCGCTCAATTATACTGCATATAGACAAAAAGTGCAATACCTAACAACAGATGAAAAAGCAGGGTGCGGTCACGAGTCAGCATATTCTCCTTCCTTTCACAAGGGAGTTGCCCATGGAATCCTTCAATCTGGAATATTACCGCGCCTTTTATACGGTGGCACAGACCGGCAATGTCACGCCGCCGCCGAGCTGCTGTGCCTGTCCCAGCCCGCCGTAACCCGCTCCATCCACCGGCTGGAGGAGTCTCTTGGCTGCAAGTTGTTTACCCGCGTTTCCCGCGGTGTGCGGCTCACCGTGGAAGGCACGGCGCTTTTTTCCCATGTGGACAGCGCTTTCAAATCTCTGTCCAACGGCGAACGCGAGCTGAAGCGGCTGGCCGCTTTTGAAGCAGGTACGCTGATCATCGGCGCTGCGGAGACGCCGCTGTACCTTTTCCTGCTGCCGAAGCTGGGACAGTTCCGGGAGATGCATCCCAATGTGACGCTTCAGGTGCAGGGCAGCTCCACACATGAGACGATCCAGATGCTCCGCGCAGAGCAGGCGGACGTAGTGCTGGCAGTTTCTCCGCTGACAGATGTGGAGGACTTGTCCGTGACTGAGCTTGCCTCTTTTCGTGACGTGTTTGTGGCCGGGCCCAGATTCAAATCGCTGGCCATCGGCATTCTGCCATCCCTGTTCGCACAGAGCCTTCTGGCGCAGGAGGGCTTTTTCGCGCTCGATACAGAACCCATCCCTGCCCGCCAGATTCTGTTGGTGCATCGCGGCGAGGGCCGAACCTCACTGCTGTGCATACTCACAAGCAGTAAAAGAAAAAAGCCTTGCCATATCAAGGCTTTGCAGATGAGAAGAACTCCGCTTTTCGACAAGAATGTTCGAAAAACGGAGTTCATTTCATTACCACAGCCCCATCACACGCTGCATCAGCAGACTGACGGCGGTGATGCCCGCCCAGCAGCAGGCTCCCAACAGCAGAGGTTTTCCCCCGCTCTTTACCAGCTTGACCACGTTGCTGTTCAGTCCGATGGCCGCCATAGCCATGATGATGAAGAACTTGCTCAGCTCCTTCAGCGGCTGAAACACCGCTGACGGTACGCCCAGGGACGTGCAGATGGTGGTGACTACCGACGCGCAGACGAACCACAGGATGAATAGGGGGAACGCGTCCTTCAGCCGGAAGCCGCCCTGCCCCGTTCCCGCCTTCTTCGCCTGCATCAGCGACAGCACCAGTGTGATGGGGATGATGGCCAGCGTGCGGGTCAGCTTGACGGTCACCGCCTTGTCCAGCGTCTGGCTGCCCAGCTCCCACATGCTGTCCCACGTGGAGGCCGCCGCCGTGACGGAGGAGGTATCGTTCACCGCCGTACCGGCAAAGATGCCGAAGGACTCGCCGGAGGCAGTATCAAACCCGATGGCCTGTCCCAGCAGCGGGAACAGCAGCGCCGCCAGTACATTGAAAAAGAAGATGACCGAGATGGCCTGCGCCACCTCCTCGTCGTCGGCGTGGATCACCGGCGCGGTGGCGGCGATGGCGCTGCCGCCGCAGATGGAGGAGCCTACGCCGATGAGGGTGCTGATATTGCCGTCGATATGCAGCAGCTTGTGAAGGGCAAAGGCCACCAGCAGCGACGTGGCGATGGTGCAGATGATGATGGGCAGGGACTGCTTTCCGGTTTGCAGCACCACGTTCAGATTCAGGCCGAAGCCCAGCAGCACCACGGCGGTCTGGAGAATTTTCTTTGAGGTGAAGCCCACGCCCGGCTTGCAGGCTGCGCCGGGCGTCCAGAACAGGGCGATGACCATGCCGATGACGATGGAGAACACCGGACCGCCGATGACCGGTACCAGCTTGCCCAGCAGCCACGAGGGCACGGCGATGGCAAGGCACACCGCCATGCCGGGGAGATATTTTCTAATGGTTTGCATACGATTTCTGATTTACTCCCGTTCCTTGCGGATGGCCTCCACCATGCGGGTCAGTCCGGTCTCGATGATGCTGCGGGGCATGGCCAGATTCAGCCGCACGTAACCGGCGGCGTTGCCCACGAACAGGCCGTTGCCGCCCTCCAGCAGCACGCCCGCCCTATTGGCGAAGAAGTCCGGCAGGTCCGTGGTCCCCGGCAGGCATTTTCCCAGGTCGACCCATGCCAGATAGGTAGCCTCCGGGATATACATCACCGCCTCCGGCAGCTCGCGGGTCAGGAACTCCTTCACAAAGGCGAAGTTCCCGTCCAGATATTCCTTCAGTGCCTCGTGCCACGCGCCGCCCAGCTCATAGGCCGCCTTGGCCGCCGTCAGGGACATGGGGTTCACCGCGCCGAACAGCTTGTCCCGCTCCTTGAACCGCGCCCGCAGCGCCGCGTCGCGGATGATGATATTGGAGAAGGCCAGACCCGCCAGATTGAAGGTCTTGCTGGGAGCCATACAGGTGATGAGCTTGGGGTAGTCCTCCATCACCCTGGCCATAGGGATATGGCGGCGGCCGCAGCGGATCAGGTCGCAGTGGATCTCGTCGGACACCACCCAGAGGTTATACTTCCGCATGATCTCACCGGCCCGGCGCAGCTCCTCCTCCGTCCACATGCGGCCGGTGGGGTTCTGGGGATTGCACCAGAATACCAGCTTGCAGGCGGGATCGGCGCACTTCTTCTCAAAGTCCTCGAAGTCCATCTCAAAGGTGCCGTCGGCCTTTTTATGGAGTGGGGAGGTCAGCACGCCCACACCGGCGTACTCCGCCGCGTGGACAAAGTAGCCATAGGCCGGGGTGTTCACCAGCACCTTTTCATCCCTGGTACACAGTGTCTCCGTCAGCTGGTACAGGGCGGGAATAATGCCCGGCGTCACGCACAGCTGCTCTTCAGGGAAGCTCCAATCGTAGTGGTTTCTGCACCATTTGGAGAAAGCATTGTAATATTCGTCGTTATACAGGCCGGTATAGCCGAAGATGCGGCGGTCGATACGGCCGCGGAGAGCGTCCAGAATCTCCGGGGCCACGCCGAACTCCATGTCGGCCACCCACATGCGGACGAACTCCTCGTCCTTGTAGGGGAACACCTTCTCCGGGCCGGCATGGAAGATATAGCCCCGGAAGCCGTCGGTATTCAGTGCATTGGTGTGGCGGCGGTCGATGATCTCGTCAAAGTTGTAGGTCATTGTGGTTGCTCCTTTCTTTTTCAGTGATGGTCGCATTTCTGACACTGTATCATGGATGTTTCACCCGCGTCTTTATAAAACACACCCGCCCACTGGCAGATGCTCTGCAGGATCAGCACCACGGAAGCGCCCTTTTCCAGCTTTCTCTGGTACATATCCACACCTCCTGTGTCTTCTTTATTATAGTGGGATATGCAGGCACTTTCAAGTCACTATGAAATTTATAAGCGGGTGTATTTTTACACCCGCTTATGGTCTACCCGCTTATGGCCTCAAAGCCCCTTCTTGTTGTCCGCGCCGGGGGTGGTGACGATGACCTTCTCCGGCGCGATGTCCAGAAACACATCACCGACAACCAGCTTGCCTTCGGCCGTCACGTCCTTGAACGCCACAGGCACCACATTGGGTGCGCCATTGGCGCAGGTCGCCAGATCTCACATTCCGGCCTTCAGTAGCTTCGCCACATTTTCATTCAGTATAACAGCGTCCTCCTTGCTTTTTGAGCCGTGCGGCCCATTCGTTGTGCTTATTATAGGCGCGATACAGGGATACGAAAAGATATGGGTCGGTTTATGAGCAGCTATGAAATTTGTGAGTGCTGTGCGGCTAAAGCGAGCCGCTCCGGCGTACTGACGTCTTCCATTCGGCAGGTAACGCCGCCGCTCTCAGGTACCTCGCACAGCGGCGCACCGTCGAGCAGGACACGCAGACCACCAGCGTGTGTCCTGTCCGTCAGGAAGCCCTCTCCGGCGAGGAAAGCGCCGAAGCGCCGCCTGCGGCGGAAGAAGCGAGGCGGTTTCGAGGAAGTGTCCCGACTGCCGGCCGCGGCAGCGGC
>JABLTQ010034399.1_pt1 | contig 84021 bp, 84 predicted proteins | sample 7160101 | NCBI WGS metagenome assembly JABLTQ01 (sample SAMN14651228, study PRJNA627086) | human gut metagenome | isolation source: feces | host: Homo sapiens | reverse complement strand
TTCATTCCGAAAAGCGCAGGTCCCGTACTTACTTCGTCTTTGCTGCTTATCTTTTCTTGGTTTTCACCATGCTTCCAATGATCTCTTCGGCCTCTATCAGACCTTCATCGCATCGGGTTGTTTTCCCGTTTGCGGGTGCAAAAGTACTACATGTAAATTTACTGTGCAAGTATTTTTGGAATTATTTTTCGACGATTTTTTCATTTTAATCATAAGGCAATAGAACACAGATAGTTGAGTATGTGTTAAAATTGTATTAACACTTACACATCGTCTATGAAGAGCCTTAAAAAACAACCATAGCTAACAAAATTATTATTCCAAATAGCTCGCAAGCGTAGCACTTTGGTTTCTCACCAACGGCGCATTTTACGATAAAAATCGCAAATGACAAAGAGAATAATAATGCAACGATACGCCCATTCCCGAGAGACTGAGTTGACGAAAATCTTGCATGCTCATGACAGATACTATACAAATGAAAAGATACTCACGCCGTAAACATTCTGAGGCTTCTCATACAGACTCACAGAGCGCGAAACAGGGGCTACTATTTACGCAGCGTAATGCTGCTCATAAAGCGCAAAATCGGCCTAAATAGATAGAGCATACAGTCGAAGTCAACCGAGAGAAACAGGGTTTATAAAAATAACAGAAGTACGTACCTCACACAGGTTATATTACAGCAAAGGGTGTATGCCGTACCTACGTCTTGTTATAAAAAATGGGATGCATCCGACATCGGTTGCATCCCATCTGTAAATGATATGTACGAGTCTTATTCGGCTGCGGGAGTCTCTGCTGCGGATTCGGCAGGAGCGGCTTCACTCGTGGCAGGAGCTGCTGAAGATTTTTTTGAACGACGTGTACGTGTCGTTTTCTTCTCGGCTTTCTCCTTAAGCATATTCTCGTTGTAATCTACCAACTCAATGAAGCAGGTCTTGGCATTATCGCCCAAGCGAGTACCTGTCTTAAGTATGCGTGTGTAACCGCCGGGACGGTCACCTATTTTGGTAGCTACTTCTTTGAAAAGCTCAGTAACGGCATATTTGTTTCCGAGATAGCTAAATACGACACGACGCGAGTGTGTGGTATCTTCTTTTGCCTTAGTTATAAGGGGCTCGACGTAAACTCTAAGAGCTTTTGCCTTTGCCAAAGTGGTGAAGATCCGCTTGTGGAGGATCAACGACGACGCCATATTTGACAGGAGCGCGTCTCTGTGAGCTTTTGTACGGCTCAAATGGTTGAATTTCTTATTGTGTCTCATCTTACTCTTACTCTTTGTCTAATTTATACTTGGAGGTGTCCATTCCAAATGAAAGATTCAGGCTTGCCAACATTTCATCGAGCTCGGTAAGTGATTTTTTACCGAAGTTGCGGAACTTGAGCAGGTCGGTCTTATTGAAAACGACTAACTCGCCAAGGGTTTCCACATCGGCCGATTTAAGGCAGTTAAGGGCACGTACAGAGAGACCCATATCGACGAGCTTCTTTTGCAGGAGCTGACGAGTACGGAGTATCTCCTCGTCAAACTCTTCGCCGCCTTCGGCATCGGTTGTCTCGAGGGTGATTTTCTCGTCTGAGAAAAGCATGAAATGGTGAATAAGAATCTTAGCAGCTTCTTTTAAAGCTTCCTTGGGATGGATAGAACCATCGGTTGTAATTTCAATAGTCAGTTTCTCGTAATCGGTTTTTTGCTCTACACGGAAATCTTCGCGTGTATACTTTACGTTGCGTATAGGCGTAAAGATAGAGTCAATGGCAATTACATCGATGGCATCGTTGGGCGTACGGTTTTCGTCAGCGGGGACGTAACCGCGGCCTTTATTGATGGTAAGTTCGATATTGAAACTTGCATTAGCATCGAGATGACAAATTACCAAATCGGGGTTGAGCACCTCAAAACCGGTAAGAGACTTGCTGATGTCACCGGCTTTGAACACCTCGGTACCCGACACGTTGATAGAAACTTTCTCGTTCTCGATTTCTTCGACAACTTGTTTGAACCTTACCTTTTTGAGGTTAAGGATTATATTTGTAACGTCTTCGATCACACCGGGGATGGTAGAAAACTCATGTTTCACACCGTCAATGCGAATAGACGTTATAGCAAAGCCTTCGAGCGAGTTAAGGAGGATACGACGCAACGCATTACCGATGGTAACGGCATAGCCGGGCTCCAACGGACGAAACTCAAACTTCCCATAAAAGTTGTCCGCCTCAAGCATCAAAACTTTGTCAGGTTTTTGAAATGCTAAAATTGCCATGTGACTAATTATTATTTAGAATACAACTCAACGATGGATTGTTCCTTGATATTCTCAGGAATGTCGGCACGCTCAGGGATATGGAGCAATTTACCCGATTTGGTAGCTTCGTCCCACTCGAGCCAAGGATACTTGCTGTGGTTGAAACCTGCGAGAGAATCTGCAATCACTTCGAGCGATTTTGATTTTTCGCGTACACCTACTACTTCGCCGGGCTTTACAGAATAGGATGCGATATTAACTACTTTACCATCTACAACAATATGACGGTGGAGCACCAATTGACGTGCAGCAGCACGTGTAGGAGCTATGCCCAAACGATACACGATGTTGTCGAGGCGCATTTCGAGGAGTTGCAAAAGAACCTCACCAGTGATACCTTTCTTGCGTGAGGCTTTCTCAAAGAGGTTGCGGAACTGTTTCTCGAGCACGCCATAGGTATATTTGGCTTTTTGCTTTTCACGGAGCTGCAATCCGTACTCAGAAGTTTTGCGGCGTTTGTTGATACCATGCTGGCCTGGAGGATAATTCTTTTTAGAAAGAACTTTGTCAGGTCCATAGATGGCTTCGCCAAATTTACGGGCAATTTTTGTTTTAGGTCCGGTATATCTTGCCATTTCTAAAAATTTTTAATTTAACTTTTGTATCGAACCGGGAAGAGTGCAGCCGCGATTGCAGAGAGGAGTTGGTGCAATCTATTCACTATTCGGGATTCTTGGATGAAACTTAATGCAAAGAATTATACTCTTCTTCTTTTAGGAGGACGGCAACCGTTGTGGGGAAGCGGTGTAACGTCGATAATTTCTGTTACTTCGATACCTGCGCCATGGATGGTACGTATGGCCGACTCACGGCCGTTACCGGGTCCCTTTACGTATGCTTTCACTTTTCTCAAGCCGAGGTCGTAAGCGACTTTGGCACAATCTTGGGCAGCCATTTGTGCTGCATAAGGGGTATTCTTCTTGGAACCGCGGAAACCCATTTTACCGGCCGACGACCAAGAGATGATTTGACCCTCGCTATTGGCAAGCGATACAATAATGTTGTTAAACGACGAGTGGATATGTGCTTGTCCTACTGCATCGACTTTAACATTCCTCTTTTTTGTTGCGACTGTCTTTTTTGCCATAGGTTACTTTTTATTTAGTAGCTTTTTTCTTATTTGCGACTGTTTTCTTCTTACCCTTGCGAGTACGTGCATTATTTTTAGTGCTTTGACCTCTCACAGGCAAGCCATTACGGTGACGGATACCACGGTAGCAACCGATATCCATCAAACGTTTGATGTTAAGCTGAACCTCGGTACGGAGGTCACCTTCAACCTTATATTCGGAGCTGATAATTTCACGAATCTTAGCAGCTTCGGCATCAGTCCAGTCTTTTACTTTCGTGCTTTTCTCTACGCCAGCTTTCTCCAAAATGGTTCTTGCAGAGCTACGACCTATACCAAAAATATAGGTAAGCGCAATCTCGCCATGTTTGTTTTGCGGCAAGTCAACACCAACGATTCTTATTGCCATATTGTATTTACTATTTTAATTTGCAAAATTAATAAAATTATCCCTGACGTTGTTTATACTTAGGGTTTTTCTTGTTTATTACGTACAAACGGCCTTTGCGGCGCACTATCTTACTGTCTGCTGTACGTTTTTTGACAGATGCTCTTACTTTCATATCGTTATTGTTTTTTATTTGTATCTAAAAGCAATTCTTCCTTTGGTAAGATCATAGGGCGACATCTCAACGCGCACTTTGTCACCGGGGAGGATGCGGATGTAGTGCATACGCATCTTTCCTGAGATATGGGCAGTTATTTCATGACCGTTCTCAAGTTCTACGCGAAACATGGCATTGGATAATGCCTCTATAATCACTCCGTCTTGTTCTATTGCTGCTTGTTTTGCCATATACTTTTTGCTTAAATATGATTTTCACCTAAAACTTCGTCGATATACTTAAATGTAGAGAGGATGTCGGCAGGGCCATCTTGACTTATAGCTACCGTGTGTTCAAAGTGTGCCGATGGCTTACGATCGCGTGTGCGAGTAGTCCAGCCATCACGTTCTATAACAATATTTCGCGAGCCGAGGTTTATCATAGGTTCAATAGCAATACACATGCCTTTTTTCAAAAGCGGACCGCAACCGCGCCGACCATAATTGGGCACGAGAGGGTCTTCATGTAACTTGCGTCCTACACCGTGACCGCACATCTCGCGGACAACCGAGTAGTTACGAGCCTCGCAATAGCATTGGATAGCATTGGATATATCACCAACCCGCTTACCGGCAACAGCTTGCTCGATGCCAATATAAAGTGACTCTTTGGTAGTCTTCAACAAGGCTTTCACCTCGGGGGCTACCTCTCCTACACAAAACGTATAGGCCGAGTCGCCATTGAATCCGTTAACGACAGCACCACAATCTATAGAAACGATATCACCTTCGCGCAACACATAGCTCGATGGGATACCATGCACAATAGTCTCATTTACCGAGACACATAGTGTGTTAGGATAACCGGCATAGCCTTTAAACCCTGGCACACCACCATTGTCACGAATAAACTCTTCGGCAATTTGGTCAAGGCGGAGCGTAGTTATTCCCGGGGCAACCCATCGGGCCATCTCGCCCAATGTTTTGCCCACGAGAATATTACTCTCGCGCATCATCTCTATTTCTTCATCTGTTTTAAGATAAATCATCTTTATGCTTCACAGGTTTAATATCCGGCTCTGCCTTTTATACGACCCGATTTCATGAGACCATCATAGTGGTGCATCATGAGATGGCTCTCTATCTGTTGCAAAGTATCGAGTACTACGCCCACCAAGATAAGCAACGATGTTCCACCAAAGAACTGTGCAAACTCGGCACTCACACCTGCTATTTGAGCAAAAGCAGGAAGAATGGCAACGATGGCAAGGAATATAGAACCAGGAAGCGTAATACGCGACATGATAGAGTCGAGGTATTCGGCGGTCTTCTTTCCGGGCTTGATACCGGGAATAAATCCGTTGTTGCGCTTCATGTCTTCTGCCATTTGCGTGGGCTGCACCGTAATAGCTGTATAAAAGTATGTAAAGGCTATTATCAAGAATGCAAAGATGAAGTTATACCAAAACCCTGTCATCGACATAAACGAACGGAAGAATGCGCTGCTTGCGGCATCTGCATTAAATCCGGCGATGGTGATAGGAATAAACATAATGGCTTGCGCAAAAATAATAGGCATCACACCTGCAGTATTAACCTTAAGGGGGATGTATTGTCTTGCACCACCATATTGCTTATTACCTACAATACGTTTTGCATATTGTACAGGAACTTTGCGTACGCCTTGTACCAACAGTATTGCAAGAGCTATCACAGCAAGGAGGAATATGATTTCAACGAGGAACATCACAAGACCACCTTGTTTTGAAGCCAAACGGCTAGTAAACTCTTGAACAAAAGCCAACGGCAAACGTGCGATGATACCAACCAAGATGATAAACGATATACCGTTACCTATACCACGGTCGGTAATACGCTCGCCCAGCCACATAATGAACATACTGCCTGCAGCCAACACAATGGTTGAAGTTACCAAGAACCACCATCCTGTGGGGAATGCCATACCCATTTGTACACGAAGGTTTACCAAATAGGCAGGTCCTTGCAAGAGAAGAATCAAAACTGTGAGGTAACGCGTATACTGATTGAGCTTCATACGTCCACTTTCGCCCTCACGTTGCATCTTCTGGAAAGAAGGCAATACCATACCCAGCAATTGTATCACGATAGAAGCGGTGATATAGGGCATGATACCGAGTGCAAAAATTGACGCATTGGAGAAAGCGCCACCCGAGAACATATCGAGCAACTGCATCAAACCAGAACTTGTTTGGTTGCGCAGTTGATCGAGGCTGTCGGGGTCGACACCGGGAAGGACTACATATGAGCCTATCCGGTATACGAGCACCAACAGGATTGTCGTGATGATTCGCTTACGCAAATCTTCGATTCTCCAAATATTTTTCAGGGTTTCTATTGCTCTCATTGTATCAGAGTTTGACTACTGTTCCACCAGCGGCAACGATAGCAGCTTCTGCCGTTTTCGAGAAGGCATGTGCTGTCACCGTAAGGGGCACTGAGAGAGTACCTTTACCAAGAATTTTTACTTTTTGTTTAGTTGAGACAAGACCTGCATCGGCGAGTACCTGAAGGTCTATGGCTTGAAGCTTTTTGCTTTCGGCGATAGACTGGAGCATCTCAATATTTACAGCCTTGTATTCCACACGGTTGAAATTCTTAAAACCGAATTTCGGGACGCGACGTTGCAAAGGCATCTGACCGCCTTCGAAACCTATCTTGGTCTTATAACCAGAACGCTGCTTGGCTCCTTTATGACCGCGAGTTGACGTACCGCCTTTGCCCGAACCGGGACCGCGACCGATACGTTTGCGGGAGAAGGTAGAACCTTGAGCGGGTTTTAGATTACTCAAATCCATATTTGTAATGTTTTAATTCGATGGATAAAATATTAGTCTATAATGGCAACCAGATGCCTTACCTTGGCAACCATGCCGAGAATTTGAGGAGTAGCATTATGTTCTACCACTCTACCCATACGGGTCAAGCCCAGTGAATCAAGAACTTTTTTCTGCTGTGCAGGACATTTGATACGACTTTTGACTTGCTTAATTTTGATAGTTTCCATGTTATACTCTCCTTCTGATTAACCTTTAAACACTTTCTCTACCGACACGCCGCGATTTTGAGCAACCATGGCAGCATCGCGCAACTCCGAGAGAGCTACGAGAGTGGCTTTTACCAAGTTGTGAGGATTGGAAGAGCCTTTCGATTTTGCCAACACGTCGGTTACACCTACGCTTTCAAGAACAGCACGCATAGCACCACCGGCCTTTACACCTGTACCGTGCGAAGCAGGTTTGATATAAACCAATGCACCGCCGTACTTGGCGAGCTGGTCGTGAGGAATTGTACCTTTGCACAAGGGTACTTTGATAAGATTTTTCTTGGCTGCTTCTACACCTTTAGCAATGGCAGCCGTCACCTCGCTTGCTTTACCAAGGCCGCAACCTACAATTCCGTTACCATCGCCAACTACGACGATAGCCGAGAAACTAAATGTACGACCACCTTTGGTTACTTTCGTCACGCGGTTGATAGCAACCAAACGGTCCTTCAGCTCGAGGTCACTTGTCGATTTTATTCTATTGTTTCTTACTGCCATGATGATTAAAATTTAAGTCCTCCGTTACGGGCGGCGTTAGCCAATTCTTTAACACGACCATGATACAAGTATCCGTTACGATCGAAAACGACTGTAGTAATACCTGCTTCCTGGGCTTTCTTTGCAATCTCGGCACCTACTTTTGCAGCTTGTTCTGTTTTGGTACCGCCCTCGATACCTTTCGACGAAGCAGCTGCCAACGTCTTACCTTCGAGGTCGTCTACCAATTGCACGTAGATTTGCTTATTGCTTCTAAAAACCGTCATGCGGGGACGTTGGGCTGTACCCGATATGATTCCGCGAATACGGGTTTTTATCTTTATTCTTCTTTCTATTTTTTTCGTTGTCATAGTGATACCGTTTTACATGAATTATTTAGCACCAGCCGACTTACCAGACTTACGACGAACGATTTCGCCAACAAAACGAATACCTTTACCCTTGTAAGGCTCGGGTTTGCGAAGTGAACGTATTTTTGCGCAAACTTGACCCAAGAGTTGCTTGTCATAAGACTCGAGGATAATCATCGGGTTTTTATTTCTTTCGGTTTTTGCTTCTACCTTTATTTCGGCAGGCAACTTAATAACTATCGAGTGTGAGAAACCTAGCGAAAGCTCCAATACTTGGCCATTGCTTTGTGCACGGTAACCAACACCTACGAGTTCCAATTCTTTCTTGTAACCTTCAGATACGCCCACTACCATGTTGTGGATGAGCGCACGATATAGTCCATGTAACGAACGGTTAGCTTTTTCATCGTTGATACGCGAAAGCTCAACATGCCCATTTTCTACTTTTACAGTAATAGAGGGAGCAACTTGTTGCTTGAGCTCGCCTTTAGCGCCTTTTACAGTTACGACATTGTTGCCATCTACGGTTACAGTTACACCAGCGGGGATAGCGATGGGCAATTTTCCTATTCTACTCATAAGTAATCCTCCTTTATTAATAGATGTAACACAAAACTTCGCCGCCTATCTTCATCTCACGGGCTTCCTTATCGGTCATTACGCCCTTAGAGGTAGATATGATGGCGATACCTAAACCATTCAGTACGCGAGGCATGTCTTTATAACCTGTGTAACGACGCAAACCCGGAGTAGAAATGCGCTCCAAATTCTTGATAGCATTTACTTTGCTTACCGGGTCGTACTTCAAGGCTATCTTAATAGTGCCTTTTACACCTTCTTGTATGAACTTGTAGTTCAAGATGTAACCTTTGTCAAAAAGGATTTTTGTGATTTCCTTCTTCAAGTTTGAAGCGGGCACCTCAACGACTCTATGTTGAGCCTTGATGGCGTTTCTCACTCGTGTGAGGTAATCTGCAATTGGATCTGTCATAAATTTACGTTTTAAATTGATCTGGTCATCCAGACAATATTTAACACTGAAAAAATTTTACCAGCTGGCTTTCTTTACGCCGGGGATGAGACCTGCCGATGCCATTTCACGGAACTGAATACGAGAAATGCCGAATTGACGGATATAACCTTTGGGACGACCGGTGAGTTGGCAACGGTTGTGCAGGCGTACCGACGATGCATTTTTGGGCAGTTTTTGTAAGGCACGATTAGCTTCGTAAGCAACATCATAGTCGTTACTCTTGGCGAGTTTTTTAAGTTCGGCTTTGCGTGCAGCATACTTGGCTACGAGCTTTTGTCTTTTCACCTCACGGGCTTTCATTGACTCTTTTGCCATATTTCAATCTTTTTTTGCGTTCTTAAAAGGAAGGCCAAATTCTTTGAGAAGAGCATAGCCTTCGGCATCTGTTTTCGCAGAAGTTACAAAGGTAATATTCATTCCCAATATTTTGGTAATTCCATCGAGATTAATTTCGGGGAATATGATTTGCTCTTGGATACCGAGCGTATAATTGCCGCGTCCGTCGAGCTTGCCTTCAATACCTTTGAAGTCACGAATACGAGGCAGAGCCACGCGGATAAGGCGCTCGAGGAACTCGTACATGCGCTCACGACGAAGGGTTACCATAACGCCAATAGGCATTTTCTTACGCAACTTGAAGTTTGATATATCCTTACGAGAGAGTGTAGCAACGGCTTTTTGACCGGTGATGGCAGTGAGCTCGTTGATGGCTGTCTCTATGATCTTCTTATCGGCCGTAGCTTGTCCGAGTCCTTGATTAATTACAATCTTCTTCAATACGGGGACTTGCATCACGGTGGTATAGTTGAACTCTTTTTCAAGAGCAGGCACTATTCTTTCGAGATAGTCTTTCTTAAGGTTCGCTGTATTTGTCATTACTTAATCTCCTCTCCTGATTTTTTAGAAAAACGTACTGTAACGCCTGCTTCATTCTTGCGACGCCCAATGCGCGTAGGCTTACCTGTCTTAGGATCGAGCACATTGAGGTTGGAAATATGAATAGGAGCCTCTTTTTTTACAAAACCGCCTTGGGGGTTTTTAGCATTGGGTTTGGTGCTTTTCGTCACCATGTTGACACCTTCCACGATAGCACGTTGCTCTTTTACCAGCACGCGCAACACGCGCCCGGTTTTTCCTTTAGAATCGCCGGAATTTACATAAACGGTGTCGCCTTTCTTGATATGTAACTTGCTCATTTGTTTCGTTTTTTACTCGATTAAAGAACTTCGGGAGCTAACGACACAATTTTCATCATGTTTACCGCGCGCAACTCACGTGCAACGGGCCCGAAAATACGGCTGCCGCGCAACTCGCCAGCATTGTTCAACAGCACGCACGCATTGTCATCGAAACGGATGTAAGAACCGTCTTGGCGACGTATTTCTTTCTTGGTGCGTACAATAACAGCCTTAGACACGGTACCTTTTTTCATATCGCTTGAGGGAACGACGTTTTTGACGGCAACGACGATGATGTCGCCTACCGATGCGTAACGGCGTCCTGTTCCACCCAATACGCGGATACAGAGAGCCTCTTTGGCACCACTGTTATCGGCTACTGTAAGTCTTGATTCTTGTTGTATCATAATTACTTAGCTCTTTCGATGATTTGTACTAATCTCCATCTTTTTGTTTTGCTCAGCGGACGAGTTTCCATCAAGCGTACGGTATCGCCAATGTTGCATTCGTTCTTCTCGTCATGGGCATGGTATTTCTTTGTCTTGTTGACAAACTTGCCATATATCGGGTGTTTCTCTTTCCACTTAACAGTAACGACGATGGTCTTATCCATTTTGTTACTCGAAACAACGCCGACTTTCTCTTTTCTCAGATTTCTACTTTCCATGTCGTTATTTGTTGTTAAGTTCACGGCTGCGCAACTCGCTTTTCATACGCGCAATCATTCTGCGGTCATGTTTCAATTGAGAAGGATTGTCAAGGGGCGAGATGCTGTGATTTATTTTCAACTGGTTGAGCGCTACCACAGCAGCGTCGAGACGCTCACAGAGCTCTTTCGTGCTCAGTTCTTTGATTTCTTCTTTCTTCATAACTTAGACATTTTGGCTCTCATCGTAATCTCGACGAACTATAAATTTGGTCACTACGGGAAGCTTTTGAGCTGCCAAACGCAATGCCTCTTTTGCTATCTCATAGGGAACGCCCTCTACCTCGATAAGTACGCGTCCTGGTGTTACGGGAGCTACAAATCCTTCGGGAGAACCTTTACCTTTACCCATACGCACCTCGGCAGGCTTTTTCGTTATCGGTTTATCGGGGAAGATACGTATCCATATCTGTCCTTGACGTTGCATGTAACGGGTTACTGCAATACGGGCAGCCTCAATCTGACGGCCGGTAATCCATTTCGATTGCAATGTCTTTATGCCAAATGAACCGAATGCCAACTGGTTTCCCCTTTGGGCGATGCCTTTCATGCGCCCTTTCTGTTGTCTTCTAAATTTAGTTTTCTTCGGTTGTAACATAGTTTACTGTTTCAATGCGTTTAACGATTTGTTTTGGGTTTTCTGAAGCCTTTACGTGAGTTGCCGTTGTTCATGCCGCGTGATTCCTTGGCATTTGTTGTGAACGAGGGGGCAAGGTCGCGCTTGCCATATACCTCACCACGGCAAATCCATACTTTTACTCCTATAATACCCACCTTTGTAAGGGCCTCTACCAAAGCGTAGTCGATATCGGCACGAAGTGTATGCAAGGGAGTACGACCCTCTTTGTACATCTCTGAGCGGGCCATTTCAGCACCGTTAAGACGACCTGAGATTTGTACTTTGATACCTTCTGCACCCATTCTCATAGTAGAAGCAATAGCCATCTTCACAGCACGACGATAAGCGATACGGCCTTCTATTTGACGTGCTATATTGTTGGCTACGATAACGGCATCGAGTTCGGGGCGTTTTACCTCGTAGATATTTATTTGTACCTCTTTGTCGGTTATCTTCTTCAATTCCTCTTTAAGCTTATCTACTTCTTGGCCGCCTTTGCCTATGATGATACCGGGACGAGCCGTGCATACTGTGATAGTAGTGAGCTTAAGAGTACGCTCGATGACGATGCGCGAAACGCTGGCTTTGGCAAGACGGGCATTCAGATACTTACGTATTTTGCTGTCTTCCAGCAGTCTGTCGCTATAGTGACCATACCAATTGGAATCCCATCCACGTATGATACCTAAACGGTTACTTATCGGATTAATTTTCTGTCCCATCGAGCAATTAGTTTTGATCGTTTTTAGTAATTGTATCTACAAACAAGGTTACGTGGTTGGAACGCTTGCGTATTCTGTAACCTCTTCCTTGAGGAGCCGGACGCAGACGTTTGAGCATAGGACCTGCATCGACGAAAACACGCGAAATGTAGAGTTCTCCGCTCTCTGCCTTACGTTCATTCTTCTGCTCCCAGTTGGCTATTGCCGAGCGGAGCAACTTTTCAACCCCGCGAGCAGCATCCTTATTCGAAAACTTGAGTACACCCAAAGCTTTGAACACTTCCATGCCTCTTATCAAATCTATCACCAAGCGCATTTTGCGAGGCGAAGAAGGCACGTTGTTCAGCTTTGCGAAATATTGCGTTTTCTGGGCTTCTTTTCTTTTTTCGGCTGATATTCTTTTTCTTGCACCCATTTCTTAATTCTTTTGTGTATTAAAAAATTTTCTATTCCCTGGCCTTATTTTTTCTTGTTACCACTGTGACCACGGAAGATACGAGTGGGAGCAAACTCACCCAACTTGTGACCTACCATGTTTTCTGTAACATATACAGGAATAAATTTGTTACCATTGTGTACTGCGAAAGTATGTCCTACGAAGTCGGGAGAAATCATAGAAGCACGCGACCATGTTTTTATCACCGATTTTTTACCGGTAGCATCCATGTCTGCGATTTTCTTTTCGAGCTTCACGCTGATAAACGGGCCTTTTTTTAATGAACGACTCATGTTCTTTTCAGTTTTTCAGATTACTTTTTCCTTCTTTCTATTATATACTTCGAAGATTGCTTCTTAGGAGCTCTTGTCTTCAAGCCCTTAGCATAAAGGCCCTTACGCGAACGAGGATGTCCACCCGAAGCACGTCCTTCGCCACCACCCATTGGGTGATCGACTGGGTTCATGACAACGCCGCGGTTGCGAGGACGACGTCCCAACCAGCGTGAGCGACCTGCCTTACCCGATTGCTCGAGAGCATGGTCTGAGTTACCTACGCTACCGACAGTAGCTTTGCAAGTTGCCAAGACTTTACGGGTCTCGCCTGAAGGCAATTTGATGATTGCGTAGTCGCCTTCCTTCGAAGTAAGTTGGGCAAAAGTTCCGGCCGAACGCACCATAGATGCGCCTTGTCCGGGGCGAAGCTCGATGTTGTGGATGATAGTACCGACAGGTATATCTTTCAACGGAAGAGCGTTTCCTATTTCAGGAGCAGCTTCCGAACCACTTACAACGCGCATGCCAACTTCCAAACCGTTGGGTGCAATGATGTACCTTTTTTCACCGTCAACATAAAAGAGCAATGCGATACGAGCCGAACGGTTAGGATCGTATTCGATTGTCTTTACAACTGCCGGCACACCGTCTTTGTCTCTCTTAAAGTCTATAAGTCTGTAACGTTTTTTGTGACCGCCACCGATGTAACGCATCGTCAGGTGGCCTTCATTGTTACGTCCGCCGGTTTTTCTCTTACCAACTATAAGAGATTTCTCTGGCGCGGTAGCAGTGATTTCTTCAAACGCGCCAATAACTTTGTGTCTCTGCCCCGGTGTAACGGGCTGAAATTTACGTACTGCCATTATTCAATCAAATATTGCTGAAAAAGTCTATTGTTTCTCCTTCTTTTACCGTAACTATGGCTTTCTTGTAGGTAGAAGTGCTACCTTCAATGATGCCCGATTTAGTGTAACGGTTCTTGCTTTTGCCGCTGCATATCATCGTATTTACCGACACAACGCTCACGCCATAGAGGTCTTCAACGGCTTTCTTTATTTGCGGCTTGGTAGCATTCAGATCAACGCGAAATCCGAAGCGATTGTATTTCTCGCCCAAGCGCGTCATCTTTTCAGTTACTATAGGTTTTATAATGATTCCCATCGTTTAGCCTCCTTATTTAAATTCGTTGATAGCTGCCAAAGCTTTTTCGGTAACCACAAGAGCCTTGTTGTTGAGTACTCTGTATGTATTAAGATCCGATAATGTTATCACCATGGCATTCGTCAAGTTACGAGCCGACAAATATACGTTTTTATTTTGTTCCGGCAAAACCAAAACAAGCTTTTTATCAGCTACTTGCAATTTTTGCGACATGGCAATGAAATCCTTCGTCTTCGGGGCATCGAAAGTAAAATCTTCTACTACCACGATGGCGTTCTCTTGAGCTTTGTATGTAAGAGCCGATTTACGAGCCAAGGCTTTGAGTTTCTTATTGAGTTTGAAACGATAATCACGAGGTTTGGGACCGAATACGCGGCCACCACCTACCAATACAGGTGAATTGATATCACCGATACGGGCACCACCGGTACCTTTTTGCTTATGAAGCTTACGGGTACTTCCTGATACTTCGCTTCTCTCCTTAGATTTATGTGTGCCTTGACGTTGGTTTGCCAAAAATTGCTTTACGTCCAAGTAAATGGCATGGTCGTTAGGTTCGATACCGAAAACGGCATCGTTCAAAGTCACCTTTCTGCCGGTGTCTTCACCTTTTATGTTATATACGCTCAGTTCCATTACTTTTCAATTATTACGATTGAACCTTTACATCCGGGAACCGAACCTTTTATAACAAGAAGGTTGTGCTCCGGCATGACTTTTAACACTTGCAGATTTTGCACTGTCACACGTTGATTTCCCAGTTGGCCTGCCATACGGGTACCCTTGAAAACACGAGCAGGGTAAGAACATGCACCTATAGAACCGGGGGCACGCAGACGGTTGTGCTGACCATGCGTGGTTTGGCCTACACCACCAAAACCGTGGCGTTTTACGACACCTTGAAATCCTTTACCTTTCGAGGTACCTATTACATTTACATAAGTAGCTCCGGCAAAAAGATTTACATCGATTTGGTCTCCGAGCTTGTACTCGGTATCAAATCCTTTGAACTCGGCCAAGTGTCTCTTGGGTGTTACTCCTGCTTTCTTGAAATGGCCTGCTTCAGGCTTGCTGGTGTGCTTATCCTTTTTATCCATAAAGCCCACCTGAACGGCTTCATAACCGTCTTTTTCAACAGTTTTTACTTGAGTAACTACGCAAGGACCAACTTCGATAACAGTGCAGGGTATGTTTTTACCCTCACTAAAAACGGATGTCATTCCGATTTTCTTTCCTAATAATCCTGGCATTTCTTTACGTTGTTAGTAACTATTATTATACTTTTATTTCTACCTCTACGCCGCTGGGCAATTCCAGTTTCATCAAGGCATCGACAGTTTGGGTTGTAGAACCGTAGATGTCGATAAGACGCTTGTAAGATGACAACTCAAATTGCTCGCGCGATTTCTTATTCACAAACGTCGAGCGGTTTACCGTGAAGATGCGTTTGTGCGTAGGCAGGGGTATAGGACCCTTCCATGATGCGCCTGTTGCTCTCACAGCCTCTACGATGCGCTTGGATGACTTATCTACCAAGTTGTGATCGTAAGATTTCAGTTTAATTCTGATTTTCTGATCCATATTTTTTAATGCTGAGTTTTATTTACAATAAATCTACACGTCCGTTCACTTCGGTAAGAACCGAGCGTGCTATCGAGGGGCTTACCTCAGAATAGTGAGAGAAGCTCATTGTAGACGTTGCACGACCTGAAGTAATGGTACGCAAAGCTGTTACATAACCAAACATTTCGGCAAGCGGAGCTTTTGCTTTCACAATACGTGCACCCGAGCGGCTCGACTCCATACCTTCTACCTGACCACGACGTTTGTTAAGGTCTGATATAACATCACCCATGCTCTCTTCGGGAGTTACTACTTCTACCTTCATGATAGGTTCAAGCAATACGGGTTTTGCCTTTGCACAAGCCTCTTTGAATGCTTGTATAGCACAAAGCTCAAACGACAACTGGTCTGAATCTACGGGGTGGAACTGACCATCCAGAACCGTTACTTTAAGGCTATCCATGGGGAAACCTGCCAAAACGCCAGTCTTCATAGCCGTAGTGAAACCTTTCTGTATCGAGGGAATAAACTCCTTAGGAATGTTACCACCTTTTACTTCGTCGATAAATTGCAGACCACCTTCAAATCCAGGATCGGCGGGCTCAACTCGTACTACGATAACGGCGAATTTACCACGACCACCACTCTGTTTCTTGAAGGCCTCACGATGTTCAACAGCTTTAGTGATTGCCTCTTTGTATGTTACCTGAGGACGACCCTGGTTGCACTCTACCTTAAATTCACGACGCAGGCGGTCAATGATAATATCGAGGTGAAGCTCACCCATACCACTGATAACAGTTTGACCTGTCTCCTCATTCGTTTGTACACGGAAAGTAGGATCTTCCTCAGCCAGCTTTTGCAAACCAACGCCAAGTTTGTCGAGGTCTTTCTGTGTCTTGGGCTCCACGGCGATACCGATAACGGGATCGGGGAAATCCATAGCCTCCAACACGATAGGAGCATCCTCGGCACAGAGAGTATCACCGGTACGGATATCTTTAAATCCTACGCCAGCACCTATATCACCGCAACCGATAACTTCGCGGGGATTTTGCTTGTTAGAGTGCATTTGGAAAAGACGCGAAATACGCTCTTTCTTACCCGAACGCGAATTAAGCACATAAGATCCAGCTACTACCTCACCCGAATAAACACGGAAGAAGCAGAGACGTCCTACATAGGGGTCGGTTGCAATTTTAAATGCCAATGCACACATGGGCTCCGACGACGACGGGTGACGCAATACCACTTTATCAGGGTCGTCTACAGCATGACCCTCAACAGCCGGGGTATCGAGAGGGCTGGGCAAATATGCACATACCGCATCCAGCAAGGTCTGCACGCCTTTGTTTTTGAAAGACGAACCGCACGTCATAGGAACGATTTGCATTGAAAGAGTTCCCTTACGTATGGCTGCGCGCAACTCCTCTTCGGTAATGGTCGATGGGTCATCGAAGTATTTTTCCATTATTACTTCGTCGCACTCAGCTACAGCCTCAAGCATCTTGTCGCGCCACTCAGCGGCTTCAGCAGCCATATTGGCAGGGATATCTTGTACCTCATAGTCGGCACCCATTGTCTCATCATGCCAATAAATAGCTTTCATTCTAACGAGGTCAATCACACCCTTGAAAGTTTCTTCGGCACCAATAGGTATTTGTATAGGACAAGGATGAGCACCCAAAACCTCTTTTACCTGGCGCACCACTTCAAAGAAGTTGGCGCCCGAACGGTCCATCTTATTGACGTAACCGATACGAGGCACATTATACTTATCGGCCTGGCGCCATACAGTCTCCGACTGGGGCTCTACACCGCCTACGGCACAGAACGCAGCAACAGCGCCATCGAGCACACGCAACGAACGTTCAACCTCAACGGTAAAGTCGACGTGTCCCGGAGTATCTATAAGGTTTATTTTATATTTTTCATTGAGATAATTCCAGAAAGTAGTAGTAGCAGCCGAGGTAATAGTAATACCACGCTCTTGCTCCTGTTCCATCCAGTCCATTGTGGCAGCGCCATCGTGAACCTCACCAATTTTGTGAGTAAGACCAGTATAGAAAAGGATACGCTCCGATGTGGTAGTTTTACCAGCATCGATATGCGCCATAATACCTATGTTTCTGGTATATTTCAGTTGTGCATCAGAATTTGCCATGCTTTATTTCCTTATATTTAATTAAAATCTGAAATGAGCAAAAGCACGGTTGGCTTCTGCCATCTTATGCATATCTTCTTTACGTTTGAATGCACCACCTTGCTCGTTAAAAGCGTCGACAATTTCGGCAGCCAATTTATCGGCCATCGTTTTACCGCCTCTTTTACGAGAGTAGTTTATCAAATTTTTCATTGAGATAGATTCTTTACGGTCGGGGCGTATATCAGTAGGAACCTGGAACGTGGCACCGCCCACACGACGCGATTTTACCTCTACTTGAGGTGTTACATTTTCGAGAGCCTTTTTCCAAATTTCGAGAGCTGATCTCTCCTCATTAGGCATCTTAGATTTCACAATCTCCAATGCGGTATAAAAGATATTGTAGGCAACATTCTTCTTGCCGTCATACATCAAGTGGTTTACAAATTTAGAAACCCTTACATCACTAAACACGGGATCTGGCAATATCACCCGTTTCTTAGGCTTAGCTTTTCTCATATTTTTCTTAAAATGTTGTTCCGTTTTTGGTTGCTTATTACATCTTCAACAAAAGCCGCCGCTTTTATTTACTCAACCCAATCAGCCTATCCAAAAAACGCAAACCAGCGTTAAAAACTAATTTTTATTTTTCGATTTGCTTGTTTTTATGGCTTGGGATTATTTTTTCCCTTTTGCCGCAGGTGCAGCTCCTGCTTTCGGCCGTTTGGCACCATATTTCGAACGACGTTGCAAGCGACCGCTTACTCCTGCCGTATCGAGAGTACCGCGAACAATGTGATAACGTACACCAGGGAGGTCTTTTACACGACCGCCACGAACCAATACGATTGAGTGCTCTTGCAAGTTGTGACCTTCACCCGGAATGTAAGAGTTCACTTCTTTTCCGTTTGTCAGGCGCACACGAGCCACCTTACGCATAGCCGAATTAGGTTTTTTGGGAGTTGTAGTGTAAACACGCACACACACACCGCGACGTTGAGGACACGAATCAAGTGCAGGCGATTTACTCTTGTCTTCCAAAACAACCCGTCCTTTTCTTACTAACTGCTGAATTGTAGGCATTTTAGAACAGTTTTAATACTTTAGTTTTATAATATCTTGTTATTTCATATTATGCCTCGCGCACACCATTTTCGCACTCTTACACACACAATATCAGTGCATTACAGTACAAAAAGAGCATACTTTGCGCGAAAAAGCGAGGCAAAATTACAAACTAATTTGTTATAAACCAAATATTTTAGCAATAAAATGCGATGATGAGACAAACTTCTTCACAGCAGAAAATTGTCGCATCATCACTGTCTAACGGGAGCCTTCTCAATCATACACAGACGCGCGGCATATATACCCTCAGTAAAGACTACGATTCAATCAATAACCGCCTTATATGTCTCGTTCAACAACATTTTTAAGGGTCACCTCTTACTTATAACAAAAGATAGGATAACAAACTAATCTGATACAGCAACCAGCATTCGATGCAACGCTAGACATTTCCACAACAATGCTACGTCTACTGGACTTTTTGCAACAACATCCGACTGCATATGTGTCAGCTCCTTAACATTAAACCATTCACGAACAGAACTACTCCGTAAGTCGCTTAACGAATCGGCCATCCACTCTCTCAATCCACCATCGAGCCACGCCGACCATATCGGAAGCGCCTTACGGCGGCCGTATCGTACGGCATATCGCTGTACTGTATAATCGTCAAAAAGTTCACGGCGAACCCGATGACTCACCTCTGGCAAAACAAACGACAAAGCAACAAGCACCGATGCCAAAAACGGCATGCGAAGCTGCACACCGGCTTCGGCAGCCGACCGGTCAAAAAAACGCAGGATATGAGGCAACCGTTCGTTATACAAATCGAGATAACGCATATTGGCTGCATCATCATCAAACGGATGGGAGTAGCTTGGACGCCGAGCCAAAGCTGCGAACTCAGGAGCAAAGAGCGACGCAACCTGACAATAATCATACTGTACCTCCGACTTGTCCCACTCATCTTGCCACATGACATCCAGTCCAACGCCACTACACAACATGTTCATATTATTTGCCGAGGCTCGGCGAAACAATATGCTTCTTACAATACTCTCCACACCATCAAATGGCTCCTCTATCCACTCGGGCATACGTTCCAACTCTGCTATAGCTCGCCGCGTAGTAATCACAGTCCACCCTTCTTTTTGTTCGCAAGCCGTGTCTTCTCCCGGGAACTCACGTAACGGGAACACCTTGTCGGCATATATTCCATGTACGGCCAAACCATAGAGCAGTTGCGACTCTACACGGTCTCCTATTCTGAAACCACAAATCGACACGTCTGACAGGCTACGCTCGGCACAACGCTCCATTTCATGACCAAACAGCTCTTTCAGCCCCGCTTCTTTTTCATGCCTGAGGTTTTCAATTTCGTCTTGCAACTTATACCATCCTCTCTCGTATAAAGAGTAACCATTGTAACACAGCATAAATCCGGCAGGCAACTGATGTACGCCATCCCAAAATGTTTCATAGGGGAGTCCATAAGAAGAGTACACCATATAACCGGCCCAACGGGATACAGAGAGTTGGCGCCGTAATCCAGCGGCAAAAAGGGCATGTACTTCCGAAGCAAAAAGCAGACGGCCGCGATTAGTTGCGTAGTAAAGCGGCCTTACACCAAATTTATCTCTGGCCAACAACAGCGTATCGGCCAAAATGTCATATATAGCTAAAGCAAAAACGCCCTCAAATCGCAACAAAGCGTCACGCCCCCAATGCCTAAAAGCTTTAGCGACTATCTCTACCGTTGCATCAGTCTCAAAAGTATAATAATGCGACAAAATGCCTCTCAATTCGCGACAATTATAAAGTTCTCCGTCCATTGCCACTACCAACGATACAGCACTGTCGACAAATGGCTGAGGTATATTTCCATCCACTGCTCCGACAGACAATCCATTATGTCCCAATCCTATACGGGCATCGACAAAAGGAGCAACATACAATCCGCCCCCCTTGCCTCGATGCTGCTGTACATGCAGCATGGCATGCAGCCGCGACTCCAAAGCATCCATATCTCCGGCTATACCTGCAATTCCGCCCATAATTTACCGTTTCTACTCATTATTACGACTATAACCTATCGGTTACCAAACAAAAACATTATCTTTGCCTATCAAACACAGCGGCGCTACAAAATGTTTATAAAGTCCGCCCTACGCATAATCACAAAACAAAAATTACAATTATGAACATAATCCTTTTCGATACAGCCCGCGAACACGGCAACCTGTTACCTCTCACATTCACCCGCCCGATTGCCGACCTGAGATTAGGTATCGACACCCTGCGTGAAAAATGGGAAGCTCTGCTGCCGGGTAGTTATTCATACCTCACAGTACCATATTTAGCCGAAAAATATCCGGCACACTACACCGGCGACGACCTGTATATTGCAGCTCACCTTATCGCCTCGCCTCAGTGGGCTGAGCAGATTGCTGCTCTGCGTCCCGGTGAAGCCATAGCCGACGAAAACGAAATATGGGCATACCGTGGGGATGACTTTACGACAGGACAAACCCAAGCACTGAAAATTGCACCGGCTGCACCGGCCGACTGCATAAGATTTCCTTACGACCTTTTCGGCAAAAACGGGGCAGCTATAGAAGCCGACTTTACCCGTCTTACCCATGACCGACAAAGCGCACCTCTCAGCTCTACCTGTACGCTCATAGGCGACGCATCACGTCTTTTCATAGAACCTGGTGCCATCGTAGAATGCGCGACACTCAATACTACGCACGGACCTATCTACATAGGCCGTGATGCCGAAATAATGGAGACCTGCGCCGTACGAGGCCCATTGGCCATGTGTACTCACGCCGTACTCAATATGGGGACCAAGGTGTACGGGCCCACAACATTAGGCCCGTATTGCAAAGCCGGAGGCGAACTCAATAACGTCATCATGACAGGTTATTCCAATAAGGCACACGACGGCTTCCTGGGTAACGCCGTCATAGGCGAATGGTGCAATCTGGGTGCCGATACCGTATCTTCGAACCTCAAAAATACATACGCCGAAGTAAGAGTATGGAATTATCCCACTCGTCAATTCAGAAAGACAGGGTTACAATTCTGTGGACTCATCATGGGCGACCACAGCAAAGCCGGTATCAATACCATGTTTAATACAGCAACCGTAACCGGTATAGGATGCAACATATACGGACCTGGCTTCCCACGCACATATATTCCTTCTTTTTCAGAAGGTGGTGCACAAGGTTTCAAAGAGGTTCCTCTTGCCCGCTTCTTCGACATAGCCGAGCGCATGATGGCACGCCGTCATAAAACGCTTACCGATGCCGACAGACGTTTATACACCTATCTGTTTGAACACCGAGAAGAAGCTTGACCCTCACATAACCGAGATACCTACATACAAAGAATCGTAAGCGCTTCATGGCACTTACGATTCTTTTGTTAAATATACAAAACAAAAAAGCGTACATACCCGAATTTGTCGTTAATTTGCGGCAAATTAGGAATAAAAGCGCGCTTGCAGTGAGATGCACCGTCGCGAAATCATTGCCGCAACCAACTGTTAACAGATTTACGCCCGGTTATTATGATGGCAAATGCCTCGATAAATAGCTGCCCCGTATGCAACGGGAATCATTGGACACATGTGTGTACATGTGATGCAGGAGAAGGAGACTCTTTCGAGGTACTGCTCTGCCTCGACTGTGGGATTATAAAAAGGTTTCCATCAGCTTCAAACGTCAGTACCGGCATCTATGCCATAGAAGAGACATTACTTACAAATCCTCGCAAAGGCATTATAAATCGCTCGTTCAACTTTTTCCAGCGCCTTTGGAATAGACAAAAAGCCCGCATCACAGAACGTGAAGCCGGGCGGGTAAGTGGTGTGTTACTCGATGTAGGATGCCACAAGGGTGACTTCATTGCTACTATGCGGCGACGTGGATGGATAGCTCACGGAATTGAAAGTGACGACAAAGCACGGACATACGGCGAGTCTCACTACAACCTCCATATTGAAAAAAGCGAAATGCTGTATCGCATACAGCCAAAATCGTATAACGTGGTGACGGCATGGGACTTCTTAGGCAGGACAAACGACCTTCCAAAGAGTTTCAGGGCTTTATGCAATCTGATTACTTCCGATGGTACTCTCATCGTAGCCTTATACCACCCGACCCCAACCATAGCCTCTGACCACAAAGAGACATGGTACCGTCTTATGGCTCACTCAAACTTTCTTCTCGGAAGCAAAGCCCTCAGACTCCTTGCTGCCGACAACAATATGCAAATCGTCAATGAAAAAAGCAGCATGGCAATGACTATGGCATCGGCTACAGCCTGCCAACTGCTCTATCATACATACAATCGACAAGCAGAAGCCTTATGGACAGGATATACCGAAGGCCTCAAAGTCAATCGAGCATACAAACACGCAACAGACAACGGCTGTTACATTATATATACACTTAAACATAATACTTTACCACAATGAGCAGTCCTAAAAAGAAAAAACGCTTTTCGTTTCTTGAGGCTCGCATCACTTCTACATTGAGTGTCTCACTGGTGCTTTTTATTCTTGGCATCATGGCACTACTGGGTGTTTTGGCCAACAATCTCTCTATATATGTGCGCGAGAATATTGGATTCTCCATTGTCTTGAAAGAATCGGCTCGCGACAACCAGATAGCCGATTTACAAAACAGCCTTGAGCAAGCTCCTTACGTGAAAGCAGCTCAATATATATCGAAAGAAGAAGCTTTAAAAGAAGTTATGATAGAGCTGGGCGAAAATCCTGAAGAGATATTGGGGACAAACCCTATGAAAGCCTCGGTAGAAGTACGATTGAAAGCCGAATATGCCAATCCCGACAGTATTGCAGCCATTGAAAACGAATTAATGCAGAATGCCTTTATCGACAATATACAGTTTCAGAAAGACCTCATACAGTCGGTCAACGAAAACATGCGTAACATCGGGCTCATCCTGCTCATATTGGCAGCCGTCCTTATGGTTATCTCTTACGTACTTATCAGTAACACCATACGACTTACGGCTTACAGCAGGCGATTTATCATATATACCATGAAACTCGTAGGAGCTACACCGGGATTTATACGCCGACCTTTCATTATCAGCAATATTATCAGCGGTATTATAGCTGCCATCATCGCCATCCTGTTACTTACAGGATGTGTATCGTATATCGTATCCGAATTTGACAGTTTCTACACACTTATCACGTTGCCAACCCTGCTTGGCGTATATGCCATAGTATTGGTATTGGGTGTTCTGCTCACTGCCATCTCGGCCTTTTTTGCCGTCAACAGATATATCCGCATGAAACGTGACGACCTATATTACGTATAATCAAAAAACAAATATAATTATGAATAATAAAAAAAGCTCTGTATCGGCAGACCTGTTGGCCTCGAGAATGTCGTCAGGAAATGTAACGAACGATTACAAACAGACAGCAAACAATAATCCTGCCACACAACCACAGACAAAACAATATTTTGCATTAGGCAAGCAGAACTATCTGCTTATCGCCATATCGTTCTTGCTTGTTATCATAGGATTTATACTGATGATAGGCAGTGGCACAACTGAAACTACCTACAACCCCGACATCTTCAGTACTCGCCGCATCGTAATAGCCCCGGCCATAGCATTCATTGGCTTCGTATGTATGCTCTTTGCCATACTACGCAAACCCAAACAATAATACGCCACAAAAACAAGAACAATATGACTTGGTTTGAAGCTCTTATATTAGGTTTGGTACAAGGCCTTACCGAATATCTCCCAGTAAGTAGTAGCGGACATTTGGCAATAGGTTCGGCTCTTTTCGGTGTCGATAGCGAAGCAAACTTATCGTTTACTATCGTTGTACACATCGCCACGGTATTCAGTACATTGGTCATCTTATGGAAAGAAGTAAGTTGGCTTTTCAAGGGATTATTCAAATTCCAGATGAATGATGAAACTCGTTACATTCTCAACATCATCGTATCCATGATTCCTGTCGGCATTATCGGCGTGTTTTTCAAAGACTATGTCGAGGCTATCTTCAGCTCAGGACTTCTCATCGTGGGTATTATGTTGCTACTGACGGCTCTTTTACTTACCTTTTCATACTACGCACATCCCCGACAGAAGGAAAAAATATCACTCAAAGATGCATTCATCATAGGTTTGGCTCAAGCTTGTGCCGTAATGCCAGGTTTGTCTCGCTCAGGGTCAACCATCGCTACCGGATTGTTACTGGGTAATAAGAAAGAAAACATGGCACAATTCTCTTTCTTGATGGTTATTCCCCCCATCCTGGGTGAAGCTTTACTCGATATCATAAAAATGATTAGCGGTAGCGGAGATTCTATTGCCAACGATTTACCTATATCAACACTCATCATAGGCTTCTTGGCTGCCTTCATATCGGGATGTATTGCTTGTAAATGGATGATTAACCTGGTAAAAAGAGGCAAATTCATATATTTTGCCATCTACTGTGTAGCAGCCGCAGCTTTCTGCATACTCTACTACTATCTATCTTGATGCACATATGAACTTTACAGAAGGCGAGATATTCTATATTAACAAACCACTGCACTGGACATCGTTCGACGTTGTCAAACGAGTACGCATACAGATACTACGTCGTTTGCACCGCAAAAAAATAAAAGTCGGACACGCCGGGACTCTCGATCCTCTTGCCACAGGTGTTATAATTGTGTGTACAGGGCGCGCTACCAAACAAATAGAGCGATTACAAGCCGGTACTAAAGAGTATGTAGCAACCTTACAATTGGGAGCAACCACTCCGTCGTACGACTTGGAAACCGAGGTAGATGCCACCTACCCCTACGAGCATATCACACGCCAACAAATCGAAGAAACGCTCACTCTCTTTCAAGGGTCAATCAAGCAGGTACCACCGGCCTTCTCGGCCTGTAAAGTAGATGGTACTCGCGCATATAAGATGGCACGCAAAGGAAAAGAGGTAGAACTGCAAGCCAAAGAGCTGGTCATTGACGAAATAGAGTTACTCGATTTTAACCCTCCTTTGGCAACCATACGTGTCGTATGCAGTAAAGGGACCTACATAAGGGCATTGGCTCGCGACATAGGCTCAGCATTAGGAAGCGGAGCACATCTGACGTCGCTCGAAAGAACCCGCGTAGGAGATGTAACAATAAACGATTGCCTCAGCATCGACGAAACCGACCGCCTCATCAGAGAGGCAACCATCGAAGACGAGGATGTTACCGAAGAGAATTAATAACATAAGATAAACGGAGGAACATGAAACTTTCGCAATTCAAATTCAAATTACCGGAAGAACTGATAGCCCTGTATCCGGCTAAAAACAGGGATGAATCGAGATTGATGGTGATAGACCGAAAAACCGGAACTATTGAACACCACATTTTTAAAGAAATCATCAATTACTTTGACGACAAAGACCTTTTTGTCTTCAACGACACTAAGGTATTTCCAGCCCGGCTTTATGGGAACAAAGAAAAAACGGGTGCAAAAATAGAGGTTTTCTTACTACGTGAACTGAATGAGGAAAACCGCCTATGGGATGTACTGGTAGAACCCGCCCGTAAAATAAGGATTGGAAATAAACTATACTTTGGCAAGGACGACTCGATGGTGGCCGAGGTTATCGACAATACCACTTCTCGAGGCCGTACCTTACGTTTCTTGTATGACGGGCCTCATGACGAGTTCAAGGAAGCGCTATACCAACTAGGCGAAACGCCTCTGCCTTCTTACATCAAGCGTCCTGTAGAGCCAGAGGATGCCGAACGCTATCAATGCATCTTTGCTCGCAACGAAGGTGCTGTTGTTACACCGGCAGCGGGGCTACACTTCAGCCGTGAGCTCTTCAAGAGAATGGAAATAAAAGGCATCGAAAGCGGGTTTATTACCATGCACTCGGGCTTAGGTAACTTCCGAGAGATTGATGTAGAAGACCTTACCAAGCACAAAATGGACTCGGAACAACTCATTGTCACACCCGAGTTCGTAGAGCAATTGAACAATACTAAAGACGAAGGACACAAAGTATGCGCCATAGGCACATCTGTAATGCGGGCATTAGAAAGTGCTGTCAGCACCAATGGCCACATCAAAGCATTCGATGGATGGACCAACAAATTTATCTTCCCGCCCTACGATTTTACTGTGGCCACCAGCATGGTATCTAACTTCCACCTCCCCTACTCAACCATGCTCATGATGGTAGCAGCCTTTGGCGGCTACGACCTCGTTTTTGAGGCATACGACGAAGCCATTCGTGAAAAATATCGCTTTGGTGCATACGGCGATGCCATGCTCATTTTGTAATCATAAACAGACCGCATCTACACAGCCATTATATTTAAGGGTATAAAGAGACTAAGCCACCGAGAGGATGACTAAGAGCTATTCTAGTCATTCTCTCGGTGGCTTTTAGACAATATACCAGAAGAGAAAAGTACAAACGATTGAGTGCTCTCTACTCCTCTTTACAAGAAAACAAAGTATATCTCTATCATTACAAAAAGAGAGCGGCTACAAGTTTTGTAGCCGCTCTCTTTTAGACAATATACAAAGTCATTAATCTTTGAGTTTGGCTTTGATAAACTCGCGATTAAGACGTGCAATGTTCGAGAGCGAAATACTCTTGGGGCACTCGGCAGCACAAGCTCCGGTATTGGTGCAGTTACCAAATCCCAGCTCATCCATCTTGGCTACCATGGCACGGGCACGGCGAGCAGCCTCTACACGACCTTGAGGCAGGAGGGCAAACTGGCTTACCTTAGCCGACACGAAGAGCATAGCCGAGCCGTTCTTACATGCAGCCACACATGCGCCACAACCTATACAAGAAGCCGAGTCCATAGCCTCATCGGCATCTTTCTTGGGAATGCGCACGGCATTGGCATCTTGAGCACCACCACAGTTAACCGAGATATAGCCACCGGCTTGCATAATTTGGTCGAAAGCCGTACGGTCAACCATCAAGTCGCGAATAACCGGGAAACCGGCCGAACGCCACGGCTCAATAGTGATGACATCACCATTATGGAACTTACGCATATGCAATTGGCAAGTCGTTACAGCTGTGTCGGGACCATGAGGGTGGCCATTGATATAGAGCGAACACATACCGCAGATACCCTCGCGGCAGTCGTGGTCGAACACCACGGGTTCTTTGCCTTCGTTGATAAGTTGTTCGTTGAGCACATCGAGCATTTCAAGGAACGAGCTGTCGGTCGAAATGCCTTTAAGGCTGTAGGTTTCAAAAGCACCTTTGGCCTTGCGGTCATGTTGCCGCCATATTTTTAATGTTATATCTATCGTTTTATCCATGATTGTAATTGTTGTACCGTTCCCGGATTATTGTTTATAATTACGTTGCTGAACCTTTATAGCCTCATAGTGCAGCTCCTCTTTGAAGAGTTCGGGCTTATTACCCTCTCCTTCGTATTTCCAGCAACTAACGTACATATAATCTTTATCGTTGCGTTGTGCCTCACCATCGGGGGTTTGATATTCTTCGCGGAAGTGGCCACCACAAGATTCTTCACGGTTAAGGGCATCGTAAGCCATCAGCTTGCCTATTACCAAGAAATCTTCAAGACGGAGAGCTTTTTCAAGTTCTACATTAAGCGTATTGGCTTCGCCCGGAATGCGAAGGTCTGAATAGAATACTTTCTTGAGTTCATCGATTTTCTTGATAGCAGTCTCAAGACCGGCCTTGTTACGACCCATACCCACGTAGTTCCACATGATGTGACCGAGCTCTTTATGGATAGAGTCGACCGAACGGTGTCCCTTGATGTCCATAAGGCGTTTGATACGTGCTCTTACGCCCTTTTCAGCCTCTTCAAATTCAGGAAGGTCGGTACTGAAACGAGGTACTTGTATTTGGTCTGAGAGGTAGTTTTGTATTGTATAGGGCAATACAAAATAGCCATCGGCCAAACCCTGCATCAAGGCCGAAGCACCCAGGCGGTTGGCTCCGTGGTCCGAGAAGTTAGCTTCACCTATAGCAAAAAGACCGGGGATAGTAGTCATCAACTCATAATCAACCCACAGACCTCCCATCGTATAGTGCGAAGCCGGGAATATCATCATAGGAGTTTCGTAAGGATTCTCATCAACTATCTTCTCATACATTTGGAAGAGGTTTCCATAACGAGCCTCTACAGCCTCACGACCTAAGCGTTGTATTGCCTCACTGAAATCGAGATATACGGCCAGACCTGTAGGGCCTACGCCATAACCTGCATCGCAACGTTCTTTGGCAGCACGCGATGCAACGTCACGAGGCACGAGGTTACCAAATGCCGGATAACGGCGCTCCAAATAGTAGTCGCGGTCTTCTTCTTTGATTTGTGTAGGTTTGAGCTTACCTTGACGAATAGCCTCAGCATCCTCTTTCTTCTTAGGTACCCATATACGGCCATCATTACGCAGCGACTCCGACATAAGAGTCAACTTCGACTGATATTCGCCATGAACTGGAATACATGTAGGGTGAATCTGAGCAAAAGCAGGATTAGCAAAATAGGCACCTTTACGATAGCACTGAACAGCCACAGAGCCGTTAGAAGCCATAGCATTGGTAGAGAGGAAATATACGTTTCCATAACCACCGGTAGCTACAACAACTGCGTGAGCCGAATAGCGCTCCAACTCGCCGGTAACAAGGTTACGAACGATAACGCCACGAGCACGACCATCAATAATAACAAGGTCGAGCATCTCATAACGGGTTTTCAATACAACATTACCCTTCTTCACCTGACGGCTCAACGAAGAGTAAGCGCCCAGCAAAAGTTGTTGTCCGGTTTGTCCTTTAGCGTAGAAAGTACGCGAAACCTGAGCACCTCCAAAAGAGCGGTTATCCAACAAGCCGCCATATTCGCGAGCGAAAGGAACACCTTGTGCTACACATTGGTCTATGATATTGTTCGACACCTCGGCCAGACGGTAGACATTGGCCTCACGAGCACGATAGTCGCCACCTTTGATAGTATCGTAAAAAAGACGATATACCGAGTCTCCATCGTTTTGATAGTTCTTAGCTGCATTGATACCACCTTGTGCGGCGATAGAGTGAGCACGACGGGGAGAATCTTGGATACAGAAGTTTATAACTTTGAAACCAAGCTCACCCAACGTGGCAGCTGCCGATCCACCGGCCAAACCGGTACCGACAACGATAATGTCGAGACGACGTTTATTGGCAGGGTTAACCAGTTTCTGATGCGCTTTGTAATTAGTCCATTTTTCCGATAAGGGACCTTCGGGTATTTTAGAATCTAACTTTGTCATAATAGTGTTTTTTACAGATTAACTAATTAGCAAACGCCACCCGCGCCCATAAGGCCATATTTGATGTAAATGGCGATAGCCACAAATGCAAAACCGAGGCAAAGTATTGTAACATAAATGTTGCCTATGGTTTTCCAACGATTGAACCAGATTTTGTTGTTGATTCCTATCGTCTGCATAGCGCTCCAGAAGCCGTGCGTAAGGTGGAACCACAAAGCAAAGAACCATACCAGGTAGAGCAGTACCATCCAAGGACAGCTGAACACCTCAATTACCAGCGTAGCCCCATCATGTGGATTGATGCCGGGAGCGACTCCTGCAATCTCGTTAAGCTGCATCTTGAACCAGAACTGTGCCATGTGAAGTACCAAAAAGAGTATCACAATGAGACCCAGTACAAACATGTTCTGCGACGACCACTCTACTGTGTCGGGACGAACATCTACGGCATAACGGTCGGTACCACGAGCTCTGCGGTTTTGCAGCGTCAGCCACAATGCATAGATAATGTGAACAAGAAATCCGGCGGCGAGCACCAGCGTGCCGACAAGTGCATACCAGTTGGCTCCCAAGAATTTACATACAGCATTATACGCATCTTCCGAGAACACAAGGGCAATGTTCATGCACATGTGAAAGGTCAGGAATAGGACGAGGAAAAGTCCTGAGATACTCATGACTACCTTACGTCCTATGGACGAATTTGTTAACCACATAAGAGTTTGAAATTTAAGTTATTATTGTTGTATGTTATCATCACTTTCAACTTTCGGCAAAATTAAGTCTTTCACCTTAAACAAACAAGTGATTACGGAAAATTTTCTTTATTGTTTGTCTTTTTGCTACTTACCGTCTCCGAGTAACCTTATTCATCGCTCAAAGAGCCGGCTTTGACAAAAAATGCGTATCTTTGACGCTCTAAAAAGAGCTATCCATGTCTCACAAAATATTGGTAACCGGAGCTGGCGGCTTCATTGGCGGTTATGTCGTAGAAGCTGCTCTAGAGCGTAATTACGAAACATGGGCAGGTGTGCGGACCAGTACTTCACGCGAATACCTGCAAGACAACCGTATCCAATTTGTCAACCTCGACTTTGGCAATTCAGCTCATTTGAAAGAACAATTGCAAGAGTTGAAAAGCAAGATTGGGCGATGGGATTATATCGTTCACAACCTTGGCGTCACAAAGAGCAAAAACCCCGACGATTTCGACAGAATCAACTATGGCTTCCTGCGTAACTTTGTAGAGGCCTTGACCGCTTGTGATATGGTACCCGACAAATTTGTCTACATGAGCAGCCTCGGAGCATGGGGTATGGGCGACGAAAAAAACTACACGCCTATACGTCCAACCGACACCCCTCATCCCAACACACGCTATGGACAAAGCAAATTGCGTTCAGAACTTTTTCTCCAATCGGTGGCAGGATTTCCCTACATTGCTCTACGACCAACCGGTGTGTACGGCCCACGGGAGAAAGACTACTACCTCATGTTTAAGAGTATCAAATACGGTATAGACTTCGGTGTGGGCTATCGCAAGCAGCTACTCACGTTTATCTATATAAAAGATTTGGTAAATGCTATATTTGCCGCTTTAGAAAGCCCCATATCCCGTAAAGGATATTTTCTGTCGGAAGACCGCGCCTACTCGGCCGGAGAATTCAGGCACTACGTAGCACAAGCGCTTCACAAACACTTTGTACTACCGGTAATAGTACCCTGTTGGGCTCTATGGGTTATCTCGGCCATAGCAGAGTGGATTGCCGGAAAGATGGGAAAAACCAGCACCCTCAATCGCGACAAATACCACATCATGTGCCAACGTAATTGGCTATGTGACATATCAGAGGCGAAACAAGAATTGGGATTTACGCCTCAATATTCACTCGAAGAGGGTATACAAGAAACTATTGCATGGTACAAGGCCCACCGATGGCTATAAAACAACGGTCTTGCGTCCTCTCTACCACACCAACCCTTTACCGCAAGCAAAAGTTCAATGAAAGAAAGAAAAAATATAACTGTTTACTGTGCTTCAAGCGCTACCATAAGTCAAGACTTTTTCGATGCGACAAAAGAACTGGCCCTCTTAATGGCGGCCAACGGCATGAATTGCATATATGGAGCCGGAGCACAGGGACTCATGGGATGCCTTGCCGATACAATGCTTCACAATAACGGCAAAGTCATAGGCGTAATACCCCGTTTCATGGTAGAGCGAGGGTGGTGTCATCCGACTCTTACAGAGGTTATAGTTACCGATACAATGCATCAACGCAAAACTACGATGGCCCAGAAAGGTAATGCGACAATTGCACTGCCGGGTGGTTGCGGTACAATAGAGGAGCTGATGGAGATAATAACGTGGAAACAATTGGGCCTCTATACCCACCCCATCGTCTTGTTGAATACCAACGGTTATTATAATCCACTGATAGAGATGCTGCAAAATGCCATAGACAACCACTTCATGCGCAATATACACAGTAACCTATGGCATGTTGCCAGCACACCACAAGAGGCCATAGATGCCGTACAGAGCTTACCAGAATGGGATAATAAGCTCACTAAATTCTAATAAATGCCAAGGCTTATGAGCAACGACAGCATCATTACCACCGGCACAAACATTACCGGCATAGATACTCTCTCAACCACAAGAGAAGATACTGTGGCGATACAACAGTCACAAGAGACTTCCTATGCCGACGTACCACTTTTCTTGCTTCATAAAGCCGACTCAATACCTGCTACATACCGCTATCATACCGAAATGAGCGAGTTAGGAACTACCATAACCCGCCACCAGGGAAAAGAACTGCCAGTCTCAGTAGCTGCCGACCCGGGAGTAGCACTACTCCTGATAGCTATCTTCATAATCGTTGCCCTGTCATATAAACGAGGTGCAAAATATCTGATTCATGTGTTCGGAGCTCTTTTCAAAACCAAGCGTCGCAACAGCATCTTCGATGACACAACCATCAACGAAACTCAGATGCGTATAGCACTCCTCTCGCTCACCTTCTTTACCGAAGGTCTGGCTCTATACCACGGTCTGTTACAGCCAACTGTCTACACACAGGCAGCAGTATTACCGCTACTCATAGCCTGTACACTGCTATGCTGCATATACTATCTTTTGCAAAGAGGCATATATGCTGTGCTGGGCTATACCTTCGCCGACAAGACACACGCCGCACTGTTTAACGAAAGTTTTGTATCGGTACATCTTATTATAGGATTATTTCTTACGCCCGCTGCCCTTACCATGATTTTTATACCAGAATACACCTACGAAGCTCTGTGGGCATGTATTTTGCTATATGCAACAGCAAGAGTAATCATTGTGATAATGGGCATTAGAATTTTTTTACCGCTTAACTTCGAGATACTCTATATAATTTTGTACCTTTGTGCACTCGAAATAGCCCCCCTTTTAGTCATAAATAAGGCTATTCCGTTAATACACCAATTTGTAGAATTAAATTTGTTGTAGCCTTGAAAGTCAAGAAGATATTAATATCTCAGCCGCAACCTACCAGCGAAAAATCGCCTTATTTCGATATCGCCCAGAAATATGGCGTTGACGTAGTCTTCCGCCCGTTTATCAAAGTGGAAGGTCTGACATCGAAAGAATTTCGGCAACAAAAAATATCAATACCCGAATATACCGCCGTTATTTTTACGGCGCGGACGGCGATAGACCATTTCTTCAGACTATGTAAAGAGTTGCGCGTCACCATTCCTGACACGATGAAATACTTTTGTACTACAGAGTCAATAGCTCTGTACCTGCAAAAATATATCGTGTACAGAAAACGGAAAATATTTTTCGGAAAATCAAACCACTTGGAAGACCTGATGGACAAACTTGTCAAACATTCAGGTGAGAAATTCCTATTTCCTGTTTCCGACGTCCACAAGGACGATATGTCGCTGCTCGAAAAGAACAAAATCAACTACACGAAAGCCGTTATGTACCGCACTGTAAGTAATGATTTTGCTCCCGACGAAGCCTTCGATTATGATATGCTCGTATTCTTCAGCCCTTCGGGTATAGCATCGTTAATGAAGAACTTCCCTAACTTCGAGCAAAAAGAGATAAAGATAGGATGTTTCGGACCTACCACAGCCAAAGCTATACGCGATGCCGGTTTCCGTCTCGATGTAGAAGCGCCATCGCCCGAAGCACCATCTATGACAACGGCTCTCGACCTCTTCCTCAAAGGACAAAACAAAAAGAAATAACCCCCTCAATCGCGAGGTTTTCATCATACGCTTGCAAGTAGCAATTATGTCTTCATAGTTGCTACTTGCAAGTTTTACAAAAGACGACATATATGTTACAACTATCGAAAGCCGACAAACTGTGCAGTCGCACCAAAATAAACCAGCTCTTTCACAAAGGGCAGGCTTTCGTCGCATACCCGCTACGGATAGTGTACCATATACACGATAAGAATCACGAAACAGAGAGTCACCAATTCTTTATCAACGTCCCCAAAAAACGATTTAAGAGAGCCGTAAAACGAGTATGGCTACGCCGTCGCATCCGCGAAGCATACCGCTTGAACAAAGCCATACTACCTGCAAGCGAAAACGTAGCAGCCGATATCGCCTTTCTATACATTGGTAACGAAAAAAAAGAGTTTTCCGTCATAGAACATCGCATGAAAGAGGCTCTTGAAAGACTTGCTGAAGCGATAAAATCACACGATAAACACGACACGATGCAATCATGAAAAAAGTGATTACTCTACTGTTGTTGCTCCCCATCTACTTTTACCAGCGTTGTATATCGCCGCTGTTTCCACCAGTGTGTCGTTTCACTCCTACTTGTTCGCAATATGCTGTAGAAGCCCTGAAAAAATACGGCCCGCTGAAAGGGTTATGGCTCGCCATCAAGCGCCTTTGTCGCTGCCATCCATGGGGTGGTAGCGGTTACGACCCAGTACCATGACTCTTCCTGTCGACATACATACCCATCAACCCGAGCTACATGAGCACGCCATTATATCGGTATCGCCACATGAATTTTCGCCCCAACCGTACCGGTACTATTCTATAGGTATACACCCGTGGCAAAGTGCAACAGCAGAAACTCACGACATGGATATGCTGACACAAATCGCGTCCCATCCACAAGTCGTTGCCATAGGCGAATGCGGAATAGACCGCCTTCATGGAGCGCCCGTAGAGCAACAAATCGAAATTCTTATTACCCACATACGTCTGTCAGAAACGCTACAAAAGCCGCTGATATTACATGTTGTGAGAGCTTTCGACCTACTCCTTGGCGTATATAAAAGGATGCGACCCAGCCAAAAATGGATTATACATGGATTTAGAGGCAACGCCGCAACAGCCCATCAACTTATAACTGCCGGTTATGACCTATCATACGGAGAAAAATATCAACTCGCAGCCCTGCAAACGACACCTCTCGACCGCTTGTGGATAGAAAGCGACGAAAGCCTCCTTTCCGACGATACCCTTCTCACACATATAGCAGAAAAGTATCCTTGCGCTACGAATATACTGCGAGCATCCATAGAACGGCGCATGAAGGAAGTGTTTTTCTCGAAAATATAATTGTTTATTACACCAAAGAACCGTACTTTTGTAAATAATATCATAGTATTATCGACCCATGAATTTTATAGAAGAACTGAAATGGCGCGGCATGATACACGATGTAATGCCGGGAACCGAAGAACAACTACAAAAAGAAATGACAACCGGCTATTTGGGAATAGACCCCACAGCCGATTCGCTACACATAGGACACTTGGTAGGAGTAATGATGCTGCGCCATCTGCAACGCGCAGGTCATAAACCCATTGCTCTCATAGGCGGTGCGACAGGTATGATAGGCGACCCGTCGATGAAGTCGCAAGAACGCAAACTACTCGACGAGGAGACACTACGGCACAACCAAGAAGCTATCAAAAAGCAATTGTCGCATTTTCTCGACTTCGACTCTGACGCTCCTAACGCAGCCGAGCTTGTCAACAACTACGATTGGATGAAACCTTTTTCCTTTATCGACTTCATTCGCAACGTAGGCAAGCTTATCACCGTCAACTATATGATGGCCAAAGACTCGGTAAAGAAAAGATTATCGGGTACTTCTGGTGAAGGTATGTCATTTACCGAATTCAGTTACCAACTGATACAAGGCTACGACTTTGCATATCTCTATAAAAACAAAAATTGCAAACTGCAGATGGGTGGCTCTGACCAATGGGGCAACATCACCACCGGTACAGAACTGATACGCCGTATGTATGGAGGCGAAGCATATGCCCTCACCTGTCCCTTGATAACAAAAGCCGACGGAGGAAAATTCGGCAAAACCGAGTCGGGTAACGTATGGCTCGACCCTCGCTATACATCACCCTATAAATTCTATCAATTCTGGCTCAATGTAAGTGATGTTGATGCCGAAAAATATATCAAGATATTCACTATGCTCGACCGCGAAGAGATAGAGTCTCTCATCGGTCAACAAAAAGAGGCTCCGCACCTACGTCCTTTGCAAAAAAGGCTGGCTCGCGAAATTACTGTTCTTGTACATGGTGAAACAGAATACGAAAAAGCTGTCGAAGCATCGAATATCCTCTTTGGTAATGCAACAGCCGACGCCTTGCGCAATCTCGACGAAGCTACGTTGCTCGACGTTTTTGCCGGTGTTCCCACCTACGAAGTGTCGCGCGACGAACTGCACAACGGTATAAAGGCTGTAGACCTTACTACCGAGAAAGCAGCCATATTCCCGTCGAAAAGCGAGATGCGCAAACTCACACAAGGTGGAGGTGTTATGATAAACAAAGAGAAACTTTCCACATTCGACCAACTTATAGACGACAGTTACCTACTGGCCGGGAAGTATCTCATCGTACAAAAAGGAAAGAAAAACTACTACCTTGTCATAGCCAAATAAAAAGGTTACATGCCGTCCCATACAAGTGGCATCAAATAATATTCAGTGGCGGTTTTACCCTTGTTATGAGGGTGAAACCGCTTTTTTTACAACCTTACACAACCATTACCGATAGCTCCCTTTCAGACAAAATAGGCATCGCCAGCTGGCAATCTGGAGCGATATATTTCGCAACCCAAACAAAGTAAAGTTGATTTATCATCAGCCTTTTCAAGCAGGATTTACAAAATTTCACGCAAAAAATTGTCATAAAATTTGGTCAATCCAAAAAGAGGCGTTACCTTTGCATCGCTTTGGGAAAATACCAAGCACATTGGTATTGGCTTATGGTGTAATGGCAGCACAACAGGTTTTGGTTCTGTTTGTCTAGGTTCGAATCCTGGTAAGCCAACCACGAAAGCGGCTCGAAATAATAATTTCGAGCCGCTTTTATTTTTCAGAGCACAATACCTATTACCATAATAATATTACCATAATAATATACCAAGAGCAAGACAACAAAAGAATCATTCAGAACGGCTTCTAAACGAATAAAATACAAGGGCTGTAAACTGTGAGTTTACAGCCCTTGTATTTTTGCTTTTTTAAGCACCTTTTCAGCCTCATTTACCTGCGACGAGGAGGACCGCCAAATCCATGCGGGCCACCAAAGCCTCCACGAGGCATTTCAGGACGATCCTTGCCAAAGGTATTGAATCGATAGCTGAACGAAACCATATAATAGCTTCCCAACGTATTATACTGTACATCCTCCATATAGTTTCCGGTAACCACCCGCTGAATATTATTACGTTGGTTTAGCATATCGAACCCTTTGAAAGAAATAGTTGCATTACGACCTGCAAGGAAAGAATAAGAAATCTCGGCATTCCATACCCACTCATCAGTATTATAGCCGTCTGTATAACCTTGATAGCCCGTATATCCTATGTCACTACCGATAGATAGACCAAATGGCAGATTAACCATAAACTCATACGTAAAACCATATCGATGTATAATGCGGTTACTACCTGTTTGTACTGTATTATCCACATACTGCAAATTGTACCGAGCCCTAAGGGCATTGTCAAAATAATCGCTACGGAAAGCTATTCCCAAATTTTCACTGGCAGAAAAGAGATTACTACGATTAAGTTCGCCATTATTTTTTCCGGCGCTACTACTTACACCCAGGCGTGTAAAATTATTCAACTGCCACCGCTTGTTACGGAACGGAAAAGTCAACAATAACATCCCGTTTACATCCCATACACCGTCGACATTTTCATAAGCCGTAGTACGCCCACCAGTCTCAGCATCATACGATGTTGCCGATATAATACTGTTAAGAGTATAATTAGCTCGCAGATGCGCCATAATAGACCGCTGAGATGCTACATCATAGTCGCTAAAACGAACCCGAAGCCTATTGGTATACGAGGGTCTCAAACCGGGATTACCTACTACAATATCCAATGGATTGGTAATATCAGGCACAGGCTGCATCTGCGCAATCGTAGGTTGCGAAGTTTTTCCTCTATAATATATACGCAATGAACGCTGCTTGCTCTCTTTATACGTAAAAATCAAATAAGGCGACCAATTAAATACGGTATAGGTCTCTATATTATTTTCGGGATTGATAAGATCTTGCGAAGAGGTTGTTGTAGGCTCAAACGACAAACCCACATCATACATATACTTGCGTTGCACTTGCTTAAATCCTACCTGAGCACTATTCGTCAGGTTCATATTACGAAAACTGTTACTATACGCGGGGTCGGGTGTTGTAGGGAATACTCCCCACTCATCTGCCGTATATGTAAATTTATCGGCATCACGGAAAGTTCCTTCACTACGCAACCCAAAAGTAAGAAACATACCTCTCTCGCGCTTGCCCACCGGCTCTGTATAGGTAACTCGTGCTGAATAACCATTACTCCAAGAGTGATCGTCGCTCTCTTGCCAAAGATCGGCAGTATCTTTCAAGATATAGTAAAGTGTAGAGTCAATACTCGAACCCGTCTCGCGTGTATTGCTGAAATTATATCGGGCATGAATACTAAACGAACGACCGGGCTTCGACGCAAAACGATGGTTATATATGAGCTCTCCCGAAGCCTCCACATTGACACCATGACTGTCGGAAGTGTTATTGTTGCGGTTAACCTGTGAGCGGGATGCATCGCCGGCACTTGTCAACGATTCCTCTATCTGGTGAGAATCGTTAATATTGACCGAAAATCGAGGACGGAACTCAAATACATTCATCGAGTCGGGATTCCACTCTATACGGAAACGACCGCTTATCTGTTGTCCTATATCGTTGGCTTGCGATGATGACTCTTGATACGAAACACTATCGGTAAAAAAGTTCTGACGGTCGCTTCGCTGCCAAGTATCACGATTGTTGTATGAATACATCACATCACCACCTATACGGAAGATATCCTTATTACCCACATTGAAATTGGTTCCTATACTATGTGAAGTGGCAATACCATTGTTCCCGCCAAAACGACGAAAACGATTACCGCCCATATCGGTAAAGCCGAGACTGTTGACATTGTTGCTGTTGGCTATGATGGTAAACTGGTTATCGCCATAAATATAGTTGGCCATTACACTGCCTGCATAGCGATTAGGATTGTCAATACCATAGCCATAACCTCCTTGTGCTTCACCAAACCAACCCTTCTTCATACCCGGCTTAATAGTAAGATTAATAACCGTCTCCTCCTCGCCATCGTCTACACCGGTAATACGGGCAAGGTCGCTTTGACGGTCTACGACTTGTAGCTTCTCTATCATCTCCACCGGAATATTCTTAGAGGCTACAAGCGGGTCATCTGAGAAAAACTCTTTCCCATCGAGCAGAATCTTGGTTACTTCCTTACCATTGGCCGTAATTTTACCGTTTTCATCGACTTCTACACCCGGCAGTTTTTTCAATAAATCTTCCACTACAGCACTAGGCTGTGTCTTGTATGATTCGGCATTAAATTCTACAGTATCTTCTTTCACCACTACTTCGGGAGCCTTTCCCAATATGACAGCCTCCTGCAACATCACGTCGCCCGAGCCCAATAATATTTCGCCCAAATTGATACGAGAGCGCGAACCGTCGGCCTTCACATTGCGATACTCTGTTTTGTACCCCAAATACGAGACAACAGTTATATAAGAACCCGCCTTCACAGGCTTGAAAACAAATACGCCATTGTTATCGCCCGTAGTACCCGTAACAAAAGAGCTGTCACGTGCAGCCAGAAGTCGTACGCTCACCAGTGGCAAAGGACCATGGTCGGTAGCATCTTTCACTACACCTTGTATAGTCACTTGCTGGGCAACAGAGAAAGCAGGAGACAACAATCCTGCCAATAAAAGGACATATATAGCTCTTTTCATAAAGATTCCGAGATTTCGTAATTAAAAACCGTCATTGAGATACCAACAACCGATAAAGGTTTAATTCCAAAGAGAGTTTTTTACGATTTTTAAGTACCTCAACATGTCATCGACAACACACTCAATTAAATATAACAACACTATAAGAACAACTCTTGGTAAAAAGCATAGGTAAACTTTGCTGTTTGCTCTCATTTGCACTATCTTTGCCCATCCAAATATAGCCAAATACAGCATGAAAGAATTTATAACTATCCTGCGGCGTTTTGTCCCTCCATACAAGTATTATCTTATATTCAACATACTCTTCAATATCTTATCATCGATACTCACGCTCTTCTCGTTTGCGATGATTATACCTATATTGGAGATGCTGTTTAACCCAGAGCGCGCTGTCAGCTACTCATTTATGGAATGGGGAAGCGGTAATCTGAAAGATGTTGCCATCAACAACTTCTACTACCTTACCACGCTTACCATAGACCGATATGGTGCATCTACCACAATACTCCTTCTGGGAGTCGTACTCATTATCCTTACGGCCCTTAAAACAGGGACATCCTATTTAGGCTCGTTTTTCTTGATACCTCTCCGTGCCGGCGTGGTGCGCGACATACGCGGATTTGTCTACGACAAAGTACTCTCTCTGCCGGTGGGCTTTTTCACGACCGAGCGAAAAGGCGACGTCATGTCACGCATGGTGGGAGACACAGCCGAGATAGAAAACTCCATCATGTCGTCACTCGAAATGATGTTCAAAAACCCCATCATGATAATCATTTGCTTGGTAGCCATGTTTACCATCAGTTGGCAGCTTTCTATCTTTGTGCTGGTACTGCTCCCTTTGGTAGGCCTTGTAATGGGTCGCATAGGCCGCACCTTGAAGCAAAATTCTTTGGAAGCACAACAATGCTGGGGCATGATTATGTCGGAAATAGAAGAGACGTTAGGGGGCATACGCATTATCAAGGCTTTTAATGCCGAAAAAAAATCATCGCAAAAATTCAAGGATACCAACAATCTGTTCTTCAGACTAAGCAACCGCATGAACCGCCGACAGGCTCTCGCCCACCCTATGAGCGAGTTTTTAGGTACGGCCACTATTGCTATTGTCCTATGGTTTGGCGGTACGCTTATTCTCGCCGGGAACAGCCCCATAGATGCAGCCCAGTTTATCTATTTCCTGGTTATCTTTTATAGTATTATCAATCCGGCCAAAGACCTATCCAAAGGAATGTACGCCGTGCAAAGAGGTTTGGCAGCCATGGAGCGTGTAGACAAACTGCTTTCGGCCACCAACCCCATTACCGATCCGGCACAACCCGTGGAGATGGAAGAGATGAAAAAAGGCATAGAATACCGCGGAGTGTCTTTCAGATACAACACCGACTATGTTGTAAAGAATGTCGACCTGGAAATAAAAAAAGGCCAAACTGTAGCCTTGGTGGGGCAATCGGGCTCGGGCAAGACTACACTTGCCGACTTGCTCCCTCGCTTTTACGACGTACAAGAAGGCGGTATCTATATAGACGGTACCAATATCAAAGATTTGCGTATACACGACTTACGTGCTCTCATGGGTAATGTCAACCAAGAAGCCATACTTTTCAACGATACTTTCTACAACAACATAACTTTTGGCGTAACCGACGCTACACGCGAGCAAGTCATAGAAGCAGCCCGCATCGCCAACGCCCATGATTTTATCATGGAAACCGAACATGGGTACGACACCAATATAGGCGACCGTGGATGCCGGCTCTCGGGCGGACAACGCCAACGTATCAGCATTGCACGGGCTATCTTAAAAAACCCACCCATACTCATCCTCGACGAGGCCACCTCGGCTCTCGATACCGAGTCGGAACGGTTGGTACAGGAAGCTTTGGAGAATCTGATGCACAACCGCACGACGCTGGTTATTGCACACCGCTTGTCGACCATCAAAGGAGCCGACCTCATCTGCGTAATGCGAGATGGTGAAATAGTAGAACGTGGTAAGCACGAAGAACTGATAGCCCTTAACGGTTATTACAAACACCTCGTAGATATGCAAAAATTCTGATTATCGTCATCCCGATGCTCATCCTTCATCACATACACATGATAAATACTCAAATAAAATACACAAATTATGAACCAATCGACACAGTCGACAGTTATAGTAATGTGTGTTATGTGTGTGTGATGACGGGAGATAATAGCGCGAAAGGCTTGCATCTCCCGTTTCATTTTCTATAAACATATCACAATCAATCATATAACACATGTCGCTTCTTTCTCTCATCATTTTAGCTATCGGGCTTTGTATGGACAGCTTTGCCGTGTCACTATCAAGCGGAGTACTTATGCATCCATTTACATGGAGACGTATAGGAAAATTTGCTTTTATTATGGCCATTTTTCAAGGGGCAATGCCTGTAATAGGATGGCTTCTGGGTTTAGGATTCAGAAATTACATAGAATCATACGACCATTGGATAGCTCTTGGACTCTTGGTATTTTTGGGAGGGCGCATGATATATGAAGGATTGCAACATAAAGAAGAATGCTGTTTCGACCCTTGTGCTTTACGTACCGCGATGTGCCTTGCTCTAGCCACCTCAATAGATGCACTTGCTGTGGGTATATCGCTTTCTTTCCTGCGGGTAGACATGGTACTCTCGGCAATCGTCATAGCTCTTACTACCTTGCTTTTTTCTATCGGCGGACTTTTTATCGGTCACTACATAGGAAACAAATTACAAAAATATGCCGAAGTGATAGGTGGAGTCATTCTCATAGCATTAGGCATAAAAATCTGTATAGAACATCTCTTTTTCTCATAACCCGTTCCAAGGGAACAATCGCCTGCCTTTTAGAACGGATAACCGATGGCAAGGTGGAAGCGCAGGTTTTTCCAGAACGACCCCGCGATATTATAATACCCACTCTTACCCGTATCATAAGGAGCATGTAGAGGCACGCCCACATCGAGACGAATAACCAAATAACCGGCTATATCGTAGCGCAGTCCGGCTCCTGTACCTAAAGCAATATCCCTGCCGAAGTTTTTCCATGTCAACTTACCACCGGGACGTAACTCATCTTCTTTGAGCAACCATATATTACCGGCATCGAGGAATACAGCACCTTGCAAAGCATCGAAAATAGGGAAACGCAACTCTACGTTTGCCTCTAACTTGAAGTTACCCGTTTGGTCAAGGAAACCATTACCATCGTCATCGGCAGGATGATAGCTGCCCGGACCAATAGACCGGATAGTAAACGCCCTTATACTGTTGGCTCCTCCTATATAGAACTGCTCGCTATATGGCAACTCTGAGGCATTGCCATAAGCATAACCTGCCCCCACCATAAAACGAGAGGCAAGGCAAATATCATGCTTGAAATAATGGTAATATTTCAGTTCATTGGTCAATTTGAGAAACTGTGAGAACGGGTTACCGAAAATCTCTTTCTCCCCTTTCACACCACAAAGTGAATATATGCCATAAAGTATGTTACCAGCTTCGGTAGCACCCACTTCCCATACCCATCGATTGGGCGAACTACCTTCGTAACCGTTGTCATAGGTAAACGTATAGCCGATAGAGGGTATAAACTGATTGCGGAAACTCAATGCTATGGCAGGATTCTCATCGAGCGTACGGTCAAACTCCTCGGTACTGTTCAACAACCTGGTATACACAAGTCGCAGAGGTGTAAAATTATGCAGCGCCGTAGATGACGTATGGAACTCATATGCCAACGATGTATTGAAAGAGACCATCCTGAAATAATGCGGGCGATTCATAATATTGGCACCCAACTGTATGTTGGTATTCGATTTGAGCCTCCTTAACTGACGTTTAGGTGCAGGAGCCAGTAACCGAGGAAAAATAAGCGAGCCTGTAGCTCCAAATTCATAGGAATTAAACAACGAAGCATTCTCACCTCCGCTACCGGTCTGCCACTCATAACTACCATTGAACCGTACCGACAATTGCTCTCCACCCCCGAAAAGATTATTATGCGTAACACCCACTATCAATCCGGGACCGATATAGCTATTTGACTTGGACGAAACGTTTGCCTCTACCATAAACTCTATGGGCAACGAGTAACGCAAATCAAGATTAACATCGATAGAGTCGCGCCCCCGTAGAGAATCGAGCGGGGTCACATTCATAACAATAGAACGGAATATACCAAGTGACGAGAGATTTTGCTGCGTAAGGTTCTGCTCAGAAAGCGAGAAAATATTACCCTGCCGCATCTTTATATTTCCCAACAAGACACCTCGGCGTAGCTTCAAGCCCTTATAAGCGTATACCGTCATACGACGGAAATTGAGTGTATCGGGCTCTTTGACACCTTGCGGCGGATACATATTCACCGTTATATTACCTGTTTTATAGGGACGTAAAGCATCAGCCGGCGCATTAGGAGCCACAAACATACGCAAGTCTACCACGCCACTTTCCCGCGTTGTATCGGCTTGATAGAGCAGATAATCGGGACGAAAATAGTAGAACCCACTATCGCGTAGAAGAGTAGTGATACGCTCACGCTCGGCTGCCAAGGTATCGGCACAATAACGTTGCCCCGTATATAACAATGATGCATCCTTATGACGGGCTATCATGGATGCTACGCACGAGGTATCGGCAGGATACTCTATAAAGCCCAGTTTATAGGGCCTTCCTGCCACTACCGAATAACTTATCGATGCTTTCTTGTCGTTCTTCTCATCGTAATTGATAGTATATGAAGTGGCAGAATTGAAATACCCGTTATTAAACAATATCTCTTTGGCCATACGTGCCCGCACCTCGGGACGCACAGTCTGTATCAACACCGGTTCGCGGGCAAAGAGATTGAATAACCAATGCTTCACACTCTTGGTATTGGGTGTATAAAGATAATTCCATGCCCACAACTCGATAGGAATAAACTTCCAGGAATTAGAAGAGAATAATGCATTATTAGGAGGTACCGACAAAGAGGATTTGACTTGGGTCTTTACGCCTCCATCAATTTTTACGCTATCCACAGCCGTTATCTCCATCTTCTTCACACCCGTGTAAAGCACCTCGCCATCGCCCAATCGTTTGGTGGTGGAACAACCTGTCACAATAACCAGACACCCGGCTAATATACACCCCATGAGTAAACTTATCACACTTCGTTTCATAAAGCATCCTCCTCTTTTTGGGGTGAAACAATAGTCGTATCGGGTTGGGCTACAACTGGTAAAAAATCTTTTGCTCCACTCTGCAACGGAGAATAAGGCAAAACGCTATTTCTCTTTTTACGGAAGAGGTCAAACAACGACATCAACTGTTTTCTATATAAGAAACCGACACCCGTCTGCGTTATTTCACCCTCTATGATACTCTCGTACCCTGTGTGCCGGAATACCCGGAGATACATGTTTTCGCGTTTTGTCAAACGATATTCAAGCGAAATATCGTCTATCAGATTCTCTTTCAGGTTTTGTGTTGCATCTTGGTTCGTTGCATAACTACCGCCCACAACAACCTTCAACCTATTGTCAAAGAGACTCTTGGAGAATTTATAAGAATAGTCAGTACGTTGCGTACCTGTACCATCGTCGCCATAGTTATTGATACCAAAAGAGAGGTCTATGCCTTTCAATGTCTTTTGAGCCCATGAATTAAGCTCACTTTCGAGAAACGAATTGAGAGAATTTCCGGTAATATCGGACGAAGAGGCAAGGTCGGTATACGAATTATACAATAGCATATTGATGGCTTTCGAGGAGCGTTGCTCGGGGGTAAGCCCCTGCAATTCGTTTTGTATAGTTAAGTCGTCGGTTGTCGAGAGGTCAAACGAAATGCCAAGATTTTCAAGGGTATTGGTCACATAAATAGTAATATCAAACTCCACAGGACGAGAGCCCTTATTGCCATCCGATACCGATGAGCGTTGCCGCTGAACAGCTTTAATGTTGAACGACGGATCGGCTATATCACCATTCCACAGTACATAACTGCCCTCTTGTATATTGAAAATCTTTTGTGACAAAACAGGGGGATTATAACGCACAAAACCACCCGTAAGATTATACTTACCGGTAAAACGATTATCACCCAAGGCTGTCATGGTATAAAGAAGGCTGCCTCCTCCCACAAGGTCTATACGGTTATTTCCGTCGAGTGACAAATTTACCCCCAGCTGCACACCTTCGTCAATATCTATATTGACCGTCGCGTTGATATTGGTGGTTGCCGCTGTCCGCGAATTGGCAATCTTCTCGTAAGTATCCATTGTATCGGCAAAAGATACAAACGTAACCATATCGGAATAGTCTTGCCCCCGCTGCATATGATTATCTTGCATTACATAGGTGGCGTTCGTACCCGACAGTAATGAGATGCGCCCATTGACCGACAGATTGTCGAGCGAACCTCGGATGCGTGCTGCAACATCGGCAAAAACAGAGCCATAAATCATGGCTGTGCGATTCTCTGCCGCGTGTATCGGTTCAAAATTACGTCCCATCAGGTCGATATTGATACCCATACGCGACAAGTCAGAAAAATCTATTGTACCATCTATATTCAACGGACTGTTATTGGCTCCTCGTAAACCATAGGAATCAAAATAGATTTTGTTGCGACGTATAGGAATCTCTTTGGTATCGAAAGCCAACGATGTTCCCAAAGCCGACAATACAATCTTTGTATCATCAAATCGGATAAAGCCATCGACCCACGGCCTATCCACTGTACCAGAGAGGGTCAGTTCACTATTCAGTGTTCCGGCAAAACCGCCATCCTTCGCAGGAAAAAGGGCATTGGCTGCCGATAACGGGAAAGCTACTACCTGCATGTTTCCCTCTATGTTTTTCTGGGGTGTATTGTATTGTGCCGACAGTTGAAGCACCCGTGCACTATCGACCATCATCTCGGCTCCTATATTACCAATACCCGAAGCATCGAGTTTATAAAAAGCGCTCACATCAAACGTACCTACACGCTTATTGGCATACTGCAAATCCCGGATACCTATAATACCTTCTGCAACAATACCATCAGGTGGCAAATCAACATAAATATCGGTAGAGATATTGCCATCAACAGGTGGCATGAACGGCGAGGCCACTAACCAATCTGAAAGCCTGATGTTGCGCACATCGAGATGAACTCCGTCTACCGACTTATTCCGACGGTCGACAGTGGAAAGATATATGCGACTATCGCCGTAGTCAAGCCGTATATCGGCCTCTATATGACGGGTATTATAATTGTATGTAAGGAAGTTACCTTGATTGAGAGTCCATTGCTTATAACCTATGACTGGTTGTTTCGGGCCAAAAGAGAGTGTCAGTAATGAATCGAGGAAATCGACTTTACAACCTAAGAGAAAACCATTTTCGCCCTTGCGGTTTTCTTGTGTGCATAACAAACGTGTGCTGTTGCCCGAGAGAAAACCATCGATAGAAAGCCTTGCAAACTCATCGAGATTACCGGGCTTATTCTTTACCTGCAACGAATAATTGAGACGCCTTTTTACCTCATCGGCCACAAAGGTTATCGTATCCAACTGGGTTCCTGACAGGTTGAGCCGTTGCAACTGTGCCGAGACTCCAAACAAGGAATCGTTATGGGCATTGAAACTGAACGAAGCAAATTTCACCCCCATACTGTTGAGGTATTGCTGCAAAATATTGTCCCTACCAGCCTCTATATCTATGGTAAAAGGCGGCAATCCACGATGCAGCTCATCCATGTTGAGACGCTGACGCTGCCATACTGTATCGGCAAATTGTGTCAGACGCTCAAGGCTCGGACTTAAACGTCCCAGTCCCACATCAGATGTCAATGTGGCATCAATATCACCGGTAGAAAAATCGACATAACTATATGTTATATCACTGGCCGCCACACAACTCATACTCTCGGCACGATAGCGATAATTACCCATGACAAGGGACAACTTATTCACCTCTACATCGGCCTGCAACAAGCTGTCGTTACGCGATGCCACCACCTGCGCCGTTATACCCGCTTTTACATTGAGCGAATCGGAGGCAAAATGAAGAGATGCCAAATCAAGCATACGCAAATCGGCTTTTACGTTGGCTACCATCAAATCGGGTGTATAGATGCCGTGAGCATCCACGTCTACATCCAATGCCGGTTGTTCACTCACGAGTTGTAATTGCCAATGTTGCTTTTTCAATAATGCCGAGAGACTGATACCGTTATACGGCACATTCTTATACAGGAGAGAATCAAGCTTGAAATGCAACTCGGCAGTAGTAGCCGAATCGACAAAATTGAAGTGACTACCCGACACCTCGGCATGAGCCGTCAAAGCACCTATAGAATCGTATGGCAGAATAGAATCAATCGGGAAATGACGTACTCCTATTTTGGCTTCATAACTCTCACGACGAATGTCATACCCACCTCTTACGGCTATTCCGCCACCAAGGCATCTTAAAAACAAGCCGCCATCTATGCGATTACCTCGCAAAGTGGCACGACTATCGACACGCAACGGCTGCATGACAACTCGCCCAAGTAGTAAAGAGTCGGCTATAAAATTATACAACGACACAGCACCCGTGGTAGTAACCTGACACCTTAAATCGGCCTGCCGCTGCGAAGTACTCCATATCGACGATGCTTCTCCCTTCATTTGCAATGTAAATATACCCGGCTGTGCGAGCTCAATACCTTTCACTTGCAGCTTCTTGCTTGTACCTTCTATATCGACGCGGGCATGGAGCAGCTCCATTCCCCGCAACAACGACATGCCGACAGGAAGAAAAGGCGAGTGATAACGTTGCGGATGGATATAGAAATGTGCCACATCGGGATAGAACTTTTCAATATCAGACAGAGCCAGATTGCTCTCTATAACCGCATAAATGGGAGCCTCTGGATTATCATCAAAAAAGCGCATATCCACATCGGCTTCAACACGGACATCGCTATAAGGCGTAAACAAGGTAAAGTCAGAGACCGTAATACGATTCTCCTCCATCGCAAAGCCTCCGGCAGCCCGGGTAACAGCTATGCCAGAGCGCTCGTTCATCGAAAGCGAATCAACCATAAGCCGCAACTCACTACCCCGGTTATATACCGATGAGAGAGACAGACAGATACGGTCGGCAGCTATATGCTCTGCATCAAAACCTTCTGTGGCCGGCATTGTCCCTGTTTCATATACCGCACTGTTATCTGCCAGCCATACATCTGCCACCGATATCTGCCACGGCAGAGAGGCGGCAACAGTTTGCACAGTATCGGCAGCGACACTGTCGGCATCGGCCATATGTCGCGCTATATAGCGATAATTACCCCGGTCTATAGCAAGCCTACCCACATCTACCTGTTGCCGGGCTAACGACACCTTTCCAGCAGTAACAGATGCATGTGGCAAGCCTACCCTCAGTGTATCGATGAGAGGTGGCATATACATGGTATATGCTATATCTGACAAGTCGATAGAAGCAATATCTATCTCCCAATCGGGTAACACAACAGTCTGAACCGTATCAGTATCTACGACGTCTCGCAACACAAGCGATATATCGGCTTGGGTCAGCGACAAATTCTCTACCTGCACTTTCCCCTTTGCAAGGTCTACCGCTCCACCATCCAATTGTAACCGGCCGGCAGCTACACCAAGAAGCATCGAAGAATCTTCAGATAGATAGTTGAACCGTACGTCGTCCAACCTGATACCGGAGATGTCGGCTCTCTTGCGCAAAAGCGGCAACAATGCAACACGAACGCGGACGCTCCCTACCGCAGCCAACGTATCATTATCGTTATGAGCAACCGTCACATTATCTATCGAAAGATCTAACGGGAAACGCAACGACAACCCGCCTACCGACACCGACATGCCGGTATGCTCGCCTATCCAACGTTCTGAATATTGCACAAGAGCTTTTTGTATGGCAGGAACATACAAAGCAGCAGGAAGCAGCAATACCAAGACAAAAAGCCCGCCTATTGCACATAATATATATTTCGTCGCACGTTTCATGCCATTTAGCAACTTTAACTGTCTATACTTTCATTATCAGAAACATATCTCACAGTTTATTGTTTAGCTCTTAGACAATCTATCATTAATGAGGTAAAAGTATGAAAAAAATGTGGATATGCGCCCTATGTGGCGCAATGTTTCTCGCAGTCTTCAATCTCGCATACGGCGCAGAACGTAAAGAATTTATAGAGAAAAACGACATTCCTCCCCGAGTACAGCAGTTCATGAAAACCCATTTTGGTACTACAATAGCCCAGGCCTATCACGATGATGGCAAATTGAAAGTAGAGACTACGACCAACCAGGAGGTGGAATTCGATAAAAACGGGAACTGGAAAGAGATAGAAAACTCTCGACGACAGGCTCTGCCGGCTTCGGTCATTGCCTTACTACCCGCACCAGCCCGCAGCTATCTGAAGGCTCATCATCCCGATGGTATCATCTACGAAATAAGCCGCAACAATAAGGGTTATACCGTAAAAATGGCTGGTGATAAAGTAAAAGTACGGTTTGATATGCAAGGCAGCTACGTCAAACACAAAAAACTATAATAGCCCGGCACAAGACTACACACTTGTATTTCAAAAACAAAAACAGACGAGGCGCCGCTCCATGCAACACGGCGTCTCGTCTGTTTGCTATAACAATACCTTTACCCCATAAACGGCAGTGAAACAGGTTCAGCACGAAGCTCAAAACACAACCGGCTCTTGCACAAGCAACTCTCTTCGTGCCGCAGCTCTACACAATGGTCGGTAGCCGTTGTTTGCCGGGCATACACATCAATATCGATACCCGGACGCGCCTCATGTGCAAAAGCAATCTCGAAACGCGACACGCGATAACGGTCGTACCACGAGAAAGGATACAAGTCGAGAATATGCTCGATATACCGCATACTGTTGACATGGCGGTTGAGGTCTATATCGCTGTAACGCACCGGATACGACAACAACTTCTGCTCAGTATCGACCTTTATATGCGAGAAGGGCTCAATAGGACAAGGCCTGTCAAGAACCAAAGTACCCAGATTCTCCAAGCGGCTCATATCAGAAGAGCGACGGGTAGAGAGGTCGAGTACCACCCATATTGTACGGGCAAAACCAAAGGTACGCCCCTCACCATCTATCAACTCGAAGTTACGCGCCGAGAAGTGCTTGTTGTAACTCTCTATCCACGTAAGTAAAGTATAGTTCTCGTTGATGGCAGGGAAACGTGTCACCTCTATCGTCAGCCGCGACAACACCCATGCCAAATGGTTCTTTATCAACTCGGTATAGCCCACATCCCACGACTCGGCATGCAGCGTAGCCACCTCTATAATACGTCCTGCCAATAGCGACAACGGCATCTCCTGCTGGCCGTTACTCTCGCCCGGCGAGAGACAAAATGTCTTACTGAAAATTTTTTCCTTCATCCCTTCAAGTCATCAAACACCCAGACCCGGTGCTTTTTTCGCCTGCAAAAGTAGCACAAAAACCGCTACGCGGGAATTACACCGATACAAATTACAACGCGATAGTGGAATATTTCAAGTTCTATCTCTGCATTTACTGTCACAAGGAGCCAAATTTTACCGAGAACAACTCTTCTCTCTGTCCAAAGGAGATGATTAGAGAACTCTTTGCAGCCTCAAAAGGAAATGTGTTTCTATCCCTTTTCGGACTTTGCGTCCTGTCTTCATTTGCCTTCATTTAAATGAACATATATACACGACGAGAATAAAGTAAAGCTCGTATTTTGCGCTGCAATCATATTTCTGGCATAATTAACACCTCTAAACCCTATACGAACAACTGAAATCCTTAGAATAATAAAGTTGGATGCAGACAGATGATTACGATTATAGAATCTCGTTGTTTTTATCTTTTTATCGCATTGTATTTTATATCTTTGTAATCGAATACATACGGTTTTAACAAGAATAAGCCAAGGAATCGTATAAAAGAGGTGCTCGAAGAAAAGGGCATCACGCAAACATGGTTCGCAGAAAAGTTCGGAACGAGTTTATGCATCGTCAATCCTTATGTATGCATATAATAGGCAGCAACCGAGTTTGGATGTATTATTCGAAATAGCAATTATTCTCCATGTAAATCCGAAGGACTTTGATTGAGTAAAGAGAAAATAAGATATGGCAAAAAAAAACATACAATCTGTTGAGCCCAATATTGCCGATTTGGCTAACAGTTGGCTTAAATCCTATAAATTGGGTTATAAGCTCGAGCAAGAACCTTTGAATGAAGAAATCGACAAAGCTCTTGAAGATTATTTCTCTAAAAATGGTGGTGTAGGAGGCAACCGCCCCGATGCCAAATTGCTTTTACAGGATAAGCGGTTGAACTGGTATCCGATACTCATTGAATACAAAGGATATAAAGACAAATTAGAAAAACTTGATGCCCAAGGTCAAGTGGAAAACAAAACTGCTAAGAACGAACCGAATTTCAAACATATCAACTCATATGCCGTAAATGGTGCTGTTCACTACGCAAATGCCATACTTCATCATACCAGCTACACCGACATTATCGCTATCGGTATGACGGGATATAAAGATGAATTCGGAGTGTTGCAACATCAAATAGGTGTATACTATGTTTCCAAAAGTAATTTTGGTATCGGCCAAAAGGTTGGAGAATATTCAGATTTTTCATTTTTAGCACCCGCTAATTTTGACAAATTCATTGAAAAAGTCAATGCTCTTAGCCTGACCCAAGAGGAAATAGACAGAATTAAAGAGCAACGGGAGAAAGAAATTACCACGAGTTTAACCAAACTCAATAATGAGATTTACCAACACGAGAAAGGGCTTGGCGAGAATGACAGGGTCTATCTGGTTGCAGCATCGATTATAGCAACACTCGGTATTCCCAACAAGGTCTCTCCGCTTGAAAAGTCGGATTTAAAATCCTCGACAGAGCAAGGTAACACAGATGGCGATATAATAGTGAGAAAGATTCGTGCGTTTTTGAATGAGAAGCACTTACCTGACGAGAAAAAGCAACTTATCATTCGGACACTGGAGAACACCTTGACAACGGATAATATCAACCGACCGGAGAAAGGGGAAAGCCAACTTAAAAGGGTATTTGTCAAAATTGTAGACACCCTGGGTATTTACTATAAAATCGGCTTAACCACCGATTTTACAGGAAAGCTCTTCAATGAAATGTACAGTTGGCTCGGCTTTACACAGGATAAATTGAACGATGTTGTCTTGACCCCATCTTATGTCGCAACATTGTTAGTGAAATTGGCTCGGGTTACTAAAGATTCCTATGTCTGGGATTTTGCCACAGGTTCTGCGGGATTGTTGGTTGCGGCGATGAACGAAATGTTAGTCGATGCAAAAAATAGCATACACTCCCCGGAAGAACTTATAAGGAAAGAAGCAGAGATCAAGGCCAGTCAGCTACTTGGATTAGAATTGCTCCCAAGTATCTATATGTTGGCCGTTCTCAACATGATTCTGATGGGAGACGGTAGTTCGAATATTCTAAATAAGGACTCGTTAAAAGACTTCGATGGTCATTATGGTTTTGGTGAGGCCAATGTAAAATTTCCCGCCGATGCTTTTGTCCTGAACCCTCCGTATTCCGCCAATGGTAACGGAATGAATTTTGTCGAAAAGGCACTTGGAATGATGAGTAAAGGCTATGCTGCTATCATTATTCAGAATTCTGCCGGTTCGGGAAAAGCCAAAGAATACAACAAAAGAATATTAAAGAAGAATACGCTTTTGGCAAGTATCAAGATGCCTATTGATTTGTTTATCGGCAAATCAAGCGTACAGACAAATATCTATGTATTCCGGGTTGGAGAGGCGCATACAAAAGATGATATCGTAAAGTTTATTGACTTCTCGAACGATGGATATACCCGCACCAATCGCAAAAAGTCCAGTTGTAATCTGCGGGATACCGACCATGCCAAAGAACGTTACGAGGAGGTTGTGAACTTGGTGCGTTTCGGCAAAAAGAAGTTAAAGTATCTCGCAGAAACAGATTATTACGAAGGCACTATCGACCCCAACAATGGAGCAGACTGGAATCAATCCGCTCCTATTGACACCAAACCCACCTTGCAAGATTTCAAAAAAACGGTTGCTGATTATCTTGCATGGGAAGTGTCCAATCTTTTGAAACACCAAAATGCCGGGGAGGACAGCCTGGGAAAATAGATGCCCCGCTTAACAAAAAACTGTCAGAGGTTAAGTGGGGCGAATTTACCATTTGTGATTTATTTAATAAAGTTAATGTTAAATCATTAAAGTATAAAACTTCAGATTTACCTAATGAAGCAACGGCAGAGTTTAATCTTCCAGCATTGACTGCAGGAATTCAAAATCAAGGTTTAAATAATTATGTACCTAAGGCAGATGCTACAGTACTAAAAAATGTTATTTCAATATCTGCTAATGGAGCGAACACCGGAGCAACTTTTTATCAAAGTAATGAATTTACGGTACTCCAAGATGCTTATGCTATTGACTGGAGTCAAGGAGATACACTAACAGATAACTCATATTTATTTCTAACAGCTACCGTATCTAAGGCTATTTATGGAAATTATGAATGGACCAATAAGGCAGGCTGGGAAAGAATTAAATTCGAGAAGATACACCTACCAATTACAGAGAATGATAAAATTGACTTTGCTTTTATGGAGAACTTTATAGCGGAGCTGGAAGCGGAGCGTATAAAGGAGCTGGAAGCCTACTTAACAGTAGCAGGATTGAAAAACTATGAGCTTACCGATGAAGAACATAAAGCATTGGAGGATTATAATAATTTATCATTCAAAAATTATTCTGTTCCAAAATTATTTGAAATAAAAAATACAGGAAATATCCTTTCAAAAGACATTGTAAAAAATAGTGGAGAATATCCATATTTGTGCGCAAGTGCAGATAATAATGCTGTAAGTACTTACATTTCTTATGACAAAAAATATATGGATAAAGGCAACTGTATTTTTATTGGAGGGAAAACATTTGTTGTAACTTATCAGGAAAAAGATTTCTTCTCTAATGATAGCCATAATTTGACTTTGAGATTAAAAGATGAATTAAAAAGATGTAAAGATATTCAACTATATATGGCAACCTGCATAAAAAAGAGTTTAGGTCATAGATATTCTTGGGGAGATAGTATAAGTAACAAAAAAATTAAAAATGATGTTATTTCATTGCCGTCTTTAGGAGAATTCATTGATTATGATTCAATGCCAATTTTAATTTCTGCCATCAAAAAGTTGGTTATAAGAGATGTGGTTCTCTTTGCTGATCGAAAAATCGGAATGGCTAAAAAAATTGTGAATAAATAGTTCGGATATGAGTAACAAGAAATATGCTTTTATTGATGAATTCGGAGCTTTCGGATATGATTTTGACAATCCGGGATGTACTACCCATTTCTTGATTAGTGCAGTTATCATAGACGAAAATGATCTCGCGTTTGTATCAGAACATGTTGAGAATATCCGAAAAAAATATTTTCAACAAGGAGAAATAAAATCCAGTAAAATTGGAAGAAATCACAAAAGACGTATTTCTATACTGAATGAATTAAAACAACTCCCATTCTATATATTTGCATTTGTATGCGACAAACGAAAAATATATGAAAATTCTGGTCTCAGATTTAAACAATCATTTTATAAATTCTTGAATAACTTCGTGTATCAAGAATTGAGGATTTCGTATAATAATTTAACGATTACTGCAGATGAAGTTGGAGGTAATGATTACCTTCAATCTTTTGCTGCATATGTTAGGTCGAAGGAGATCCCTCTTAATTTATTCGACAATAGTCTGTTTAGGTTCGAGAATAGTAAACATAGCATTATTATACAAGTTGCCGATATTGTATGTGGTTCTCTTGCATATAATTATGATATAAGGAAAATATCAGAATCTGACGGCTATAATTACAAATCATTATTAGGAGATAAGATATTAAGGATAAAAGAGTTTCCTGAAACTTTTGATACATTCAATGTTTCTCAGAATGACCTGAATCCTGAGTATAATCCACAAATTGCTAATATCTGTTATAAGAAAGCTAAATATTTTATAGAAACGCATAATAACACAAACGATGACGAAGTCAAACAGCAAATTGCAGTGCTGAATTACCTCTTGTTTAGATTTATGAATAAATCACCAAGAAAATATATTCCCACACAAGAACTTATTAACCAATTGGTATATTTAGGATATGATAAATTGTCACTTCAGACATTTCGGAATAGAATCATAGCAAAACTTCGAGATAATGAAGTAATAATATCAAGTAGCTCTGGTGGATATAAAATACCATCGACAGAAAAAGAGTTGTATGACTTTATCAATCACGGAAAAAGTATCATCATGCCAATGTTAGCACGATTAAAAACTTGCAATGATGTTATTCGAATGGGGACAAATGGAGAAATAAATCTATTCGAGAAGGCAGAATATCATTCACTTGCAAAAATGTTTGAGACAGATGAACAATAATATGATTAACTTCGATGAATACATCCGCCAAGGCGAACCTCTTCAACGTGAAAAGGGGTACGCATGGCAAACCGCAATCGGGTTACAGGCTGTCGATGGCTTGAAGCCTTCCGACTACTTGATTGAGACCGCTCGTAAAGATATAGAAGGCGAGATTACAATCGACGAAGCCGAACAGCTTATTCGTAGCTATTATCAATCAAAAATAGCACATACGCCCGAAGATGCAGAAATCCACGAAGCAGATATAGCATCGACCAATATTCGCCGACTACTTACCGAGAAAACATTTGCCTTTACACTTGTCGGACTAACATCGATTCATCGTCGCATATTTGATGGTGTATTCAAATTTGCCGGTCAAATCCGCGATTACAACATTACAAAAAAAGAGTGGGTGCTTCGGGGAGATACGGTACTGTATGTTTCTGCTCCCGATATCCGTAAAGCGATCGAATACGACTTGGAACAAGAACGCCAGTTCGACTATTCAAAAGTGGACAGAAATGGATTAGTGAACCACATAGCCAAATTCGTATCTGGATTATGGCAAATTCATCCGTTTGGTGAGGGAAATACGCGAACTACGGCCGTGTTCACAATTCTCTATCTACGTTCTATGGGTTTTGATGTAACAAACGATCTGTTCGCTAATTATTCGTGGTATTTCCGTAATGCGCTGGTAAGGGCCAATTACCAAAACGTACAAAAAGGTATCATGCGTACTTCCGAATACCTGGAACTCTTCTTTCGTAATTTGTTATTGGGAGAGAACAATGAGTTACGGAATCGGTATATGGTAGTCAATCCCCCGGAAGAACTGAGAGCAGAACAAGTACAGCAAATTGACCGTACAAGTACCGAACAACCTACCGAGCAAGTTCGGGCTTTATTGCTTACCTTATCAAATAAGCAATTATCTTTGAAAAGTCTAATGGAGAAAATCGGCTTAAAGCATCGCCCAACATTTGTAGAAAACTACATAACTCCCGCTTTAGAAGCAGGTATTCTCAAAGTACTATATCCAGACAAGCCGAATCATCCTCGACAGAAATATTTGTTGACAACAAAAGGATTGGCATTATATAACGAAATCAAGTCAAAGCAATAATTCTGATGGGTACTTGTATTGTGTATCTTTCGCTCTTGTTGTAATATTTTTACTGGAAGATGCTCGATGGTAGGCTACTTCGTAGGGGTCTGATGTTTCCCAATGCTGTTTTAGCTCTGGCTTACCCGTTTCTACTAATTTTATTTAGGGGAGCCTAATACCCTGAAAGTCGTTCGGCGACGGGCTGAATGCCATACAATCTGCAAGCAGAGGCTGTTATGTTATTCAATACAAATATTACTATAGATGCCGATAGCTGCCAGGCAGAGGCTTATCAACGGTTTCATACCGCTGCCTGCCACCGCCCCTGCCATTATCCCAACCATGCTGTCTATCATCATCTTTTCGACTATCATATTCTTTTACAAATATCCTTTCAGCTTGTTTCTGCCCGGCAATTGCATTATCTTTGCACTCTCATACAACACAATACATGGGCATATCTCTCCGTCATACATTCGGCCTGTCGGTGGCATTGCTATCGATTTTTCTGCTCCTGTCTCTGACAGGTTGCAGCCCCACCAAGCATGTGCCGCAAGGAGAGTATCTGCTCGACAAGGTGAAAATCGTAACCGACAATAAGGAGGTAAAGCCCGAGACGCTGAAACCATACCTGCGGCAAGAGCCTAACTTCAGAATACTCGGCGTGGCGCGCCTGCAACTTGCCATATACAATCTCTCGGGACAAGACACGAGCAAGTGGCTCAACCGTTGGTTTCGCAAGATAGGTACACCGCCTGTCATATACGACGAAAGTGCAACAGCTGCGTCGTGCCAACAGCTCTCCAAAGCGCTATCGAATGCCGGATATATGCATGCCGAGGTCGAAGCCGACACAGTTATAAAGAAGCGCCGCATACAGGTAACTTATCGTATAACGACCAACGAACCTTTCTACATCGATTCCATAGGCTATCATATTCCTCATAGTACTATCGATAGCCTCATACAGTCGCAACCTTCGTTGTTGAAAAAAGGGATGTTGCTCGACCGTACCTTGCTTGACAAGGAGCGCGAGCGCATCACCACACAACTGCGACAAGCTGGGTATTATACTTTCGGGAAAGACCTTATCACCTTCAATGCCGATACTTCGGCCACCTCACGGGCTGTAGACCTCACCATGCAGCTACGACCTATGCCATCGATAGACCAGGAGACACCTCCTTCGTACGACAACTACTACCCTTACATGATACGTAACGTATATATTATCACCGACTATACGCTCTCTAACATAGACCTGCGAAGGGTTGATTGTTCAAAAGCCGAAGAGTACAAAGGTATATATATACTTTATGGAAAAGACCGCTACCTTACTCGCGGAGCCATAGTAGACAACTGCCACATCCGCCCCAATAAACCATACAGCAGCAGAGATGTAGACCGTACATACTCATCGTTTGGCCGACTTACATATCTGAAAAACGTCAATATACGATTTCTCCTGCTTGATGAAACAGAGGCTGCCCATGCCATCGATTGCTACATCTTCCTCACTCCACGCAAGACGCAAAACATAGGGGTAGAGTTAGAAGGTACCAACTCTGAGGGCGACTTGGGCGTAGCAGCTTCGGTAACCTACCAGCACCGCAACATATTCAAGGGGTCGGAAACTTTTACAGCCGAGGTACGTGGTGCATACGAAAGTATTTCGGGTTCGTTAGAAGGCATCATCAACGACCACTATACCGAGTTGGGAGGCCGCTTGGGACTGAAATTCCCGAAATTCATGTTTCCGTTCATTCCCCACAGGATAAGCCGCAACTTATTGGCGACGACCGACTTCGACCTCTCCATCAACTTTCAACAACGCCCCGAGTATACCCGCGTAATAGCTGGTGCGGCATGGCGATATAACTGGACATCGCACCACAACCGCCACCAATTCGACCTTCTGGACATCAACTACGTATACTTGCCGCAATATATGGACGGCTTTTTGGAGACCATCGCCCCTACCAACCCATTACTACGCTATAGCTACGAAGACCATTTTATCATGCGTATCGGCTATAACTACTATACCAGCAATATTCCCGAGACGACCCTCCCCGGAAGAAAGAAAAATCTGAATCACATATACACGCTGCGTACTTCGGTAGAAACATCGGGCAACTTGCTGTATGCCATCTCTAACCTGACACACGCATCATACGATAACGGTTATAAAATCTTCGGCATACGCTACTCGCAGTATGTCAAAGGCGATATAGACTACAGCTACCTCTACACCATAGACGAACGCAACTCATGGGCTTTTCATGCGGGCTTTGGCATAGGATTTCCTTATGGCAACTCATCGGCTATACCATTTGAGAAACGCTTTTATTCGGGAGGAGCCAACAGCGTGCGAGGATGGTCGGTACGCTCGTTGGGACCGGGTAGTTACAACGGACAAAACAATGTGGCCAACTTTATATATCAATGCGGCGATGTACGGCTCGACCTGAGTTTGGAATATCGTGCCAAACTTTTCTGGAAACTCGAGATGGCAGCATTTGTCGACGCCGGCAATATATGGACTATCAAAGAGTACGAAACACAACCGGGCGGAGCGTTCCGTTTCGACTCCTTCTATAAACAGATTGCTTTAGCATGGGGATTGGGATTGCGCCTTAACTTCGACTATGTAATTGTGCGCTGCGACTTGGGTATGAAAGTTTATAACCCGGCCGAAGATGCTCTACACTGGGCTATCACCGACCCCGACCTCGGTCGCGACCTGGCATTTCACATCACCATAGGTTACCCGTTCTGATACGGCGACGCCTTATCGACCTGTAAACGACAAATACTCCGACAATTTCATGCGATAAGCCATCACGGCATCGCTATACTTATCGCGACTTTGGCGTGCCAACGTCTGCGCATCGAGCAACTCGGGCAATGAACTTGTACCGGCTTGATAATAGTTTTTGTTCAACCGAAGATTTTCGGCCGACGACTCTACCGACTTCTCGGCAATGAGTATCTGCCTATACGCTTCTTCCAGCTCATTCCACTTCACCTCTATCTGTACCATCATCATCTCGCGATTGCTTTGTCGCTCGTTCTCGGCCTTTTTCATATTAAGTTTTTCTCTCTTCATACGATGTGAACCGCTCCACCACGACGTAATAGGAATGGTAGCATTTACCATTACAATGCCGTTACCAATGTCGCGCCCCGTGAAGTCATGATATAGATAACCACCACCCACCGATACTGTAGGTAAATTCTCCCCTACAGCCAAATGATACTGTACGCGTGCGGCCTCGACACCCTTGTCTAATAAATCGCTCTCTACACGATTCTGCACAGCCTCCTGTGGGACAACATAATAATCTAACGGCGATACAATAGGCAACGAATCGGCAACAACCTCATACTCGGTATCGCGTATACCAGCATGATGTTTCAAGAGTAGCTTCATCACCCTGATGCCATTCTCTACCCGTAACCGGTTGGCCGCAAGGTCTTGCTCTTGCAACTCTACCCTCAACATATCGTTGCGCGAAGCTATACCGGCGTCTATCATTGTCGCCACAGTTTTCTTTATCTCGGCAATCTGCTTTTCGGCCGTCGCTATTGTCATTAGCTTCTCTTTCAAAGAAATGATTTGCCAAAAATACTCTTCGGTCTTCAACTCTGTATCTCGAGCCGTAAGCAGAGCCTTTTTCCGACTTACTTGCTCTCCTATCTGGGCCAAACGATTGCCATTGACAATGCGACCTCCAAAAAAGAGAGGTTGTAAAGCCATGATACCGGCCGTCTTACCACGGTCTATCAATCCCACTGTCAGCTCCTTTGGGAAAGCCTCTACCTGTACAGGAAGAGGAATGCCAAATTGTATCATGTTATCGGTTGTCCAAAACATCAATCCCGAAGCCGATACAGCCGGAAAATAGTGCGTGAAAGCTTCTCGTTTGGTTTCGGAAGCTATTTCTATATCCAAACGGCTATTTTGCATGGTATAATTATTTTCCCATGCCATTTGCTTACACTCGTCGAGGGTATATGACACTTGCGCCATTAACGGCAAGCCGACAAGCAACAATGCCAATATAACTACACTTCGTTTCATACTACATCTGTCTTGGAAGTTTGTACCGAAAGAGATTCCATATTTTCTCTCTCTTTTTTACGATTCAACTGCCAGTAGAGAATAGGCAGCACTGTGAGGGTAAAAAGCATCGAAACCAACGTACCGAAAAAGATAACCGTACCCATAGGCGACCAAAGAGAGGAATGCCCCAGTATCATAGGTATCACACCCATTGCCGCAGCCGACGAGGTAAGAAATATGGGACGCATCCTGCGCACTGCAGCATGGTAAGCTGCATCGCGCACATTCATACCGGTTTTGTCTTGCAACTCTTCCGCATAATCGAGCATGATAATGCCGTTACGCACCAAGATACCCATGAGCGTCACTACTCCCAGAATAGCGGTAATGCTCACTGCAATATGCATAATACACAAACCCAAACCAGCTCCCAGAATACAGAATAAAGTAGATGAAAGAATGAGCAGGGCTGGTTTGATACTGCCGAAATGGAAAAGCAAAATGACGAATATGATGACTGCTGCACACAACAAGCCACTGATAACTTGCGGCATACGCTCAGCATCAGATTCTTTACTTCCGCCCAGCGACCACGACACGCCCTCAGAAAGGTTGGCTTTTTCCAACTGTTTACTCAACTCAGCCGTAAGTTCTCCTGCATTATAACCGCGATCCATATCGGCAAATACCGACATAGACAATATACCGTTACGCCTTACAATCTGTCCGTCATGCCAATCTGGAAGAATGGTAGCAATCTGCCTAAGCGGTACCGACACACTTCCTCCCCACGCCGATATATACTCACCGGCCATAGATTCATAGTCGCGCGTATCACCATCACCACAATATAGCACAACTTGCAGAGGATAATCTCTCTCCCATACCTTAGCTATCGGTAAACCGGTAGAATGCATTGTGATATTGGCCGACACCACCGCCGGACTAATGCCCAATCTATTTATTTCATCTTCATTCAATACCACTTTTACCCCCGAAAGCTGCCCTTCAAAATTGGTATGAGGCAATTTCAGCCCCTCTATACCATACATGAGTTGCGTCACAACCTCGGCATCGTGTTTGAGTGCATCGAGGTCATCACCCGAAAGACGCACTTCTACGGGATATTTTATATCGTTATATTCCAATTGCTTAAAACGGATACGTGCACCGGGAAAGTAATCGTCGTATACATCGGCATACTCATCGAGCAACTTTTCTGTAGCTTTTATTCCTGTCGTATTGACTATAAACTGTGCATAGTGCGAACCAGGTAACTGAGGAGCATATGCGGCATGAAAACGAGGCGACCCTGTTCCGATAAAAGAGGTAACCGACTTCACTCTCTTGTCGCGGCGCAAGATATGTTCAAGGCTGTCGGCCACGGCAGCCGTACGCTCTATGGCTGTACCATGAGGCATGTATATCTCTACTGCAAACTGGTCACGATCGGCAATAGGCATCAGTTGCATAGGCCGACTGAAAAAGATGAGAGCTCCCACACCTATGGCCAACACGCCAACAGTAATAGTCTTGTAGGGATGCGCAAAACAAATGCAAAGCAATCGCTCGTATCCACTTTGCATGGCATTGAGTATGAAAGACTTCTTACGAGCCCCATCGCGATTATAACCACTCTTTATGAGATGTTCTTGCATAAAGGGAATTATAAGTATAGCCACCAACAATGAGATAAACAGTATTATGGTAAGCGCCGGAGGGAATGGCTTGACAAAGTCATTGGTAACTCCCGTCGTCGTTGCCAAAAAAGGAAAGAATGTTACACTTATCGCCAACGTAGCCGAAAAGATAGACTTGAAAAAGCCTTTGGCACTCACTATAGAGGCTTCGCGACGAGGCAAGCCTTCATCAAGACGCTCCATATAATTGTCTATTATCACAATAGAGTCGTCTACAATGATACCTAACGAAACGATAAGAGCAGCCAACGTAACGGTATTCAACTCCAAGCCGAAAACAAAAAACATACCCAACGAAAGGAATATAGTCATGGGTATCGTCGACGCTGCTATAGAAGCTACACGCAACGGAAGCAACAAGATAATAACGATAATAACTGCACCGATAGCTATCAACAACTCCGACAAGAATGTCTTTACCGAACCACCGACCACCTGCGACTGATCGACAATACGCTCTATCGTCACCTCATCGGGTAAATCATTCTGGAAAGCCTGTATGATAGCATTAACCTCCCTACCCATTTCTATGACGTTATATCCCTGCCCCATCTCCAATGAAAGAAGCAGGCACTTCCTGCCATTGTTGGTAATGTAGGAACTCGGTGCAGGATATTCACGTACAATACGGGCTATATCTTTCAGACGTATCACATTGCCTTGTGGGTCAGAATAGACAACGTGCTCGGCTATGTTACGTTCATTATCATACAACGGCGCAAGATGCACAGGCGCAACATAGGCAAGAGTTTCCACAGAACCTCCAAGAGCCGCAAACCCATGCGAAGCCAAATTCATGGCAACACTGTTTTCATTGACAGCATAAGCTGCAAGTTTATCAGCATCGAGATAAACCGATATTTGCTCTTGCAAACCTCCATATCGTTGGATACCCGACACCGACTTTATACTGCGCAAGCGTTTCTCCAACTCATCGGCATAGGTCTCCATCTCACGATAAGTCTTGTCATCAGACTCTATGGCGAGCAACATGGAAGAGGTATTACCAAAGTCATCGTTAACAATTACTTCGAGTACATCTGAAGGTAATTGCGACTTAAACAAAGTAAGGCGATGCTTAAACTTCGACCAAAAAGCCTCCTTATCTACAATATTGTCATTTAGTTCAACGGTAATAAAAGCAAAGCCATCACGGCTTTGCGACATTGTCTTTTTCTTATTAACCTCCTCAAAACCAAAAATGAAATTCTCTAACGGCTGCGTCAGTTGGTCGTCGACCTCATCACTGCTATGTCCCGGAAAGACACCTATAACCAAGCCTTGTCGTATTGTTATGAGAGGAAACTCCTGTTTGGGCATAACTATGAGCCCATATATACCCAATACAATTCCGGCCACAGCAAGCAGAAAAATTATGGTGCTATGGTTTATAGCCCATGAAATAATGTCGTGTTGCTTTTTCATCTTACGTCAACTGTCATTCCTTCGCTTATCTTCTGGCATCCGGACACAATGAGTTGGTCACCCTCAGCAACCCCTTCTACCACAATACCATCGGCTGCCAAGTCTCCTATCGTAACATATCGCTTCTCGGCAACGCCGTCACGACATATCCATACGAAATGTCGTTTACCAGTATCGGCAAAAACAGCATCGACCGGCAATATAAATTCTTTATCGGCAGCACGCCTGTACATCTCTACCCGACATACCATACCTGGCAATAATGCCCCGTCGGCATTATCGAGCCGAGCTCTCACTTCATAAGAATGTGACAAAGGATGTGCGCTCACCCCTTTCACTGTAACTACGCCTCGATACTCTCTATCGTCGAGAGCACCTACGCTCACCAAGACACTGTCGCCACGCGCAATATGAGATATTTCATTTTCTGGGATGGCTATTTTCACATCAACACTTGCTATCTCCATCAATGTAAATGCGGTAGCTGAAGGTAAAACATTGTCACCCACTTCGATTGCCTTACGAGCTATATAACCCGAAAAAGGAGCTACAAGACGAGTATCGGCAAGATTTTTATATGCAATACGCTCCATACTCTCGGCTTGTTGCAACGAGCTCTGTATCTCTACCCACTTAATCTCAGGCAAGCTGTTGCTATCACGCAACAACTTCATACGGTCGTAGGCATCCTTTGCACGGTCTAATGTAGCTTTGGCAGCATCGTATGTATGTTGCAGTGTTGTAGCATCGAGACAAGCCAGCTCGTCACCCGCATTCACACGGTCACCCTCGGTCACCCAGATACGCTTTACCTGCCCACCCACAGCAAAACTCAAGGCTGCGGCCGAAGCCTCTTCTATATTGCCCACAAAACGGTCGGCACAACTATTGTCTCGCGGCCTAAGAGTCATTGTCTCTACCACAACAGGCTGCCGGTTCTTCTTCTTCACCTCCGAAGAACAACCTCCAAACCATACAACCATACTTATCAAAAGCATTAAAAAGCACAAAAACCTGATTCTACTCATAACATTTTTGTTTTGCACGACAAAGTTCTATCGGAAACTTTACTATATAAAGTCTCTTTCGGCATGTAAAATGTTCATAAAGTCGAATAATTGCCTATTAAGACAATTTAATCCTCAAATAATATCTATATTTGACAAAAATATCGCCAAAATGGACACCTTACAAGAAAAAGAACTGCCCAGTTTCACTATCGAACAACTGGCAGGTTTTTTAGACGACCAACGCATGACGATAGGCAAGGAGTTCATCATGATAAGAAACACGTTCAGCTCCGATTTGTTTCGTTACCCTTGCCGAATCAAAGCATTGGTAGGAGTGTTATGTACCGGAGGTACAGTACATTTCAAGCGCAATATCGGTGAATACAGCATTTCGCCAGGAATGATGTTTATCAATACTCCCAACGACATTGTGCAAGTAGACGAAATGGACCGTTTTACGGCTACGGTAGTCATGGTATCGGAAGACTTCATCAAAGACATGAGCATCAACCTCACTAACCTGCTTTCAATGCACCCTGTCATGCTCGAAAGTCCCTCCCGACAACTGACCGTAGAAGAACTCCGTTTCTTCGGGCAACTCGCCGATACCCTCGAGCTTCTCATTCTACAACCCGAAACAAAATATAAATTAGAGACCATCAAAGGCATCATGGTGGCTCTCGTATATAAATTATGCGACATCTTCTTAGATGACAACAGTCGTCACACCACAAGCATCCTCAGGAACAGACAGAGAGCCATGTACGAACAATTCATGCTCCTACTCAACAAACATCACTGCCGCGAACACAGCATAAAATTTTATGCCGACCAAATATGTATCTCTCCCAAATACCTTTCGGCTGTCATCAAGCAGATAAGCGGGCGCAGCGCCGCAGAATGGATTGACGAGTATGTCATCCTCGAAGCTAAAAACCTCTTACGCTACTCTACCATGAACATACAAGAGATAGCCTATTACCTCAACTTCACCACCCAATCGTTTTTCGGGAAATACTTCAAGCACCTCACAGGCATAACTCCGGGGCAATATAGAGCTTTGAAATAATATTTGTATTTCAACTACATGAAGTTGAAAAAGCCTTGTTTTTTCAACAAATTTTTATTATTCTTGCAAAAATATCGTTCTCCTTTAAAAATTCATATCATGAAACGGATTTTATTATCTTCAGCCTTGTTCCTGACAGGTTACATCGGCTGCATGGCAGCTCACGAGTACATTCCCTATGTAGCCGGGGGAAAAGAGTGGGTAGAATATACGCCTGCGGGCACTCCCGCCTACTTCCGCTATACCATAGACGGAACCGCCGAAATAGAGGGCAAAGAGTATCAACTCATGACAGAACGCCGCTATGCCCCCATGGAGACTCCCGCCTACACCGATGGCGAACCTCTATATGTAAGGGAAGACAACAAGTGCGTATATATCTATCGCAACGGGCAGGAAGAACTCATCTACGACTTCAATCTGGAAGCCGGTGATGCTGTCGCCGCTACCGGAGATGCCGGCGAATATACCATACACGTAGACAGTGTGGTGGAGCGCGAGGTTGCCGGCAAGCTGCGTAACTTCTATTACGTATGGTACGAATCGGACAATTTCCCCAACACCCCCGGAGCCGACAAACTCTGCGATACTTGGGTCGAAGGGATAGGAGCCGTAAACATAGCCATACTCCACACCAACGGCCGCTTTGGACAATCAGGAACAGCCGTATTCTCTTATTATAGAGAACCCTCCACAAATTTTGTATATCCCGAAGAGGCTACAACTGTATCATGGCACGAGTACATTCCCTATTTGACTATGGAGAAACAATGGGTAGAATACTCAACCTATGACGGATACTACATGTACACACTAAAAGATACCGTAACAATCGATAGCCAAGAATACTGTCGCATGGATATAGGCAATTACCAACCATGGTCGGACAAAGATCCCATAGACGCGACTGGCAAATATATATACCTCTACGAAACAGGTCAAAAAGTTTACAAACGTGAAGAAAGTGGAGAAACATGCCGCGATGTACTCCTATACGATTTCAACATGCAACCCGGCGACAGTATCGAAGAAGAGGGCTTTTATGAATCCGTTAACGTAATGTTAATAGACAGTATCGGGACTATCACACTCAATAGTTTGGAACGGAACATATATTATGTAACTTGCAAACATTATTATACCTCATCTCCTGAATCAGCTATAATCGAGCAAGACGTATGGATAGAAGGCATTGGTAGTATAAAATTCCCGATAATGACATCGTATTATTCGCGTTTTGGCGCTACGGGCTTGATATATTGGAGCTACTATTATGAACCCTCCACAGATTTTGTATATCCCGAAGGGCACGATGTAATAGATTTCAGCAGCGTCAATTCGGTCATGACGGATGTCGTTTTACGCCGCGACGGTTCACTTCTCAGTTGCAACGGCCAACTGACACTTTATGACTTAGGCGGCCGCCATGTAGCCGACGGCTCGACAATAGACCTTGCCCGCCTGCCACGTGGCGTATATGTCGTAAAAGCGGAACTCTCAGGCGGTACAACAGCCGTTACCAAAGTGGTATGGTAATCTTATCAGAGAGACCCTCTCAACAGAAAATCGCCTGACGACCAGTTATGTCCGGCGGGCGATTTTCTGTTATTATAAACCTATATAACGACACATCCGACCGACAAAAGGAGAGTTATCCAAATAAAAAACGTGCCATTATATTGTAAAAACGGCAAATAACCCTTACCTTTGCAGCGCTTTATCGGTCGAGTAGCTCAACTGGATAGAGCAACAGCCTTCTAAGCTGTGGGTTGCGGGTTCGAGTCCCGCCTCGATCACTCAACGCCATAAGTCTCGCAAGACTTATGGCGTTGTAGTTTTCATACCCTTCCGCAAATGTATCCTCAGGAGGTATTGCGCCGCCTTACGCAACATGCTTGCGCGAACGCATCACCTTGACAACAAGAAAGACTACAAGGGCAATGAAACAGGCCAGTATGGTTATCATCTCTACCTTATGATTCATGGGGTCTACCCAAAACTCGGTGAGGATGCGGTTGCGTGAAAAGACCTCGATAAAAGTCCAGAATATAACCACCGTAGAGATAGCCATGCGTATATTGGCGCCCCACGCCCCCAACTTCAATTCATAGCGGAACATAAAGATAGAGCCTACAAGACACCCTATGGCAACAATAAGGGTAACAGGATGTTTGTCGCCCAAGAAAACAGGGTCGTAAAGGAACATCAAGGCAAGATAAAGCGTCCACAACATCATATTCAGTTCAAGGAATGTTGTGATGGCTGTATGATGCGACATGGAATGCGGTATAATCTCTTCGCGCCGCTTACCGAAAAATACCTTCTGCAACCAATTGTAGGCATGGCATCCTGTACGAGTGTTAAACAAATAGATAATCATGAACATCATCCACATGCCGAAGGTGGCCGGCATAATGAGGTACTCGGGACGCGAACCGGTAAGTTCCTTGATTTGAGCAGTCGTCATATCAACAATATTCACTCCGTTGATAGTCATACTATGACTTACGGCAATACCATCGACATACTCAGAGACTGACGACACTACACCCGAGCCAACAAGGTCGTACTGCACGCCATAACGCGAGGCATAATAGGCAAAGAGAAACTCTACCCAGCCTGTCCAAAACAAGAGGCCGCCAAAGAGTCCGCAAAGCGTCTGCTGTGTGTCGCCTTTTACAAATACACCGGCAATTGCTATTGCCAATCCTACAAGCCCCATGGCAAACGCTGCATAATGCAACGCAGTCACAGAGAGAGTAGCCTCCATTACTTTCATCAAAGCATGCCCCAAAGGCATTGTACACAACACGAGGAAAAACGAAGCCAACGTTTTACCCCAATACTTCTTCTGTTCCATACTGCTATTTGTTTTGATATAATAACCCACGGGTATCACTCCCGCTATAATATATTCTCTCTCCTCATTCCTCTCTAAGAGCACCATACAAAAATCTGTTGCAAGTTATAAAATATATCGTTGCAATAGCAACAATTTTGCCGAAATAAAAATTATTTCCTCATCACAAAACGACAAATACGGCAAAGGCTGTCATAAAATATTTTTCGTTCACTTACAGGAGCTTTTCGCCTATTCTTCGTATATTTGCCGCATCGGTTCCAGCGGCTATAGCCATACAGGATTAAAAGGGAATCAGGTGCAAATCCTGAACAGTCCCGCTGCTGTAAGTTTCGCATTACGTCGCGTGCTCGCAAAGCCACTGAATTACATTTGGGAAGGCGCACGACGACGGGAACAAGTCAGAAGACCTGCCGATACTGTTTCAATAGCTTTCGAGGACAGAGCCTATTGGATGCCCCTACATAGCGGGTCGGACTTGCTTCGACTGCCCTTTACCGGCACATCCCAACAAACTGCATCACGAGGCTATGGACCACTAAAACAGCCTTGCGATGAACGTTTATGCCAAATTATTCCTAATCCTTGCATTGCTCCTTGCAGCGACATCAACTGTACGAGGAGAAAGTCAACTTGACTCTATACAACAACTTAACGAAGTAGTTGTCACAGCCAACCGATACAGCGAAGTCATCCCCTCGCAAAAGCTTACCGGCAAGGAACTCGAAAGCCTCAACAGCCTCTCGGTTGCCGACGCTCTGCGATACTTTTCGGGCGTACAACTGAAAGATTATGGTGGTGTAGGAGGTATAAAGACCATAGATATACGCAGCATGGGCAGCAACCACATGGGTGTATATTACAACGGCATACAACTCGGCAATGCACAAAACGGACAGGTAGACCTCGGCAAATTCTCATTGGAGAATATTGAGGAAATATCGCTATACAACGGTCAGCGAAGCGACATCTTCCAATCGGCGCGCGAGTTCGGCTCGGCAGGTTCAATATACCTGACAACACGTCGCCCTAAATTTGCCGAGGGTGAAACGGCTCATCTGAAAGCCGGCATAAAGACTGGTTCTTTCGGGCTTATCAACCCATCTGTCTTGTTTGAATACAAGATAAGCGAAAATCTTAGCGCCACCTTCAATGCCGAATGGATAAACGCCAGCGGAAAATACAAATTCCGTTATCGTCGTGTTACACCCTCTGGCGAAGTAGCATACGACACAACGGCTGTCAGAGAGAATGGCGACATCGATGCCGTGCGTTTTGAAGGAGGATTGCAAGGATACCTGCCACGAGGTAAATGGAAAGCCTATCTCTACCACTACTCCTCGGAACGAGGCATCCCGGGGGCTATCGTCAATAACGTGTGGCGACGAGGCGAAAGATTGTGGGATCGCAACTCTTTTGCCCAAGGCATGTTTGAGTATGACATTACTCAGAAACTCAGTACCAAAGTCAACCTGAAATATGCCTTTGACTACACCCGTTATGTCAACAACGACGATAAACTTATACACGTAGACAATATTTACAAACAACGCGAGGTATATGTATCATGGGCTAACAAATACACTATTTTAAGAAATTGGGATGTCTCTGTCGCCTACGATTACCAATGGAATGGACTGTCGGAGTACATGGATGCATCTCGTCACACCCACTGGTTATCGGCAGCCACAGCTTACTCTCTAAGCGATTGCTTCAAGATTCAAGCCTCTGTTTTGGCAACCTTCGTCGACGAGAAAGCGCCCGAAGGGGAAAATACTCCTAACAAACAAAAAGTAACACCCGCCGTCTTCCTCTCTTACAAGCCTTTTAAAAAGGCCGACCTCATACTACGCGCATTCTACAAACAAAGCTATCGCATGCCTACCTTCAACGACCTCTATTATACCGATATGGGCAATGCTTATCTGCGCCCCGAGCTTGCCACACAGTATAATGTGGGTATTGTATATGACTTAGACCGCAACGAGAAGTTGTTCTCTTTCTTTAGAATAGGTGCCGATATATATTACAACCTTGTAAAAGATAAAATAGTGGCCTATCCCAAAGGTCAACAATTCCGCTGGACAATGCTCAACCTCGGAATGGTCGATATTCGCGGTATTGATGCGCAAGCCATGGCCGTATTCCGTTTTCCATACGACATAACGCTTACAACCAAACTGCAATACACCTATCAGGAAGCTATCGATATTACCAACCCCGCCGACAGCTACTACCGCGACCAAATTCCTTACATACCATGGCATAGCGGCTCGGCCGTCGTCATGTTGGGATGGCGCGATTGGAATCTCAATTACAGCTTTATCTACGTAGGAGAACGCTACAACCAGCAAGAAAACATATTATATAACTATACACAGCCCTGGTATACCAGTGATATATCGCTGGTAAAAGCATTCAAGATAAAGAACATACGACTCAAGGCCACCATTGAGGTAAATAACCTATTGAGCCAAGACTACGATGTCATACTCAACTACCCCATGCCCAAACGCAATTACCGTATAGGCCTCACTATAGAGATATGATATTATGACAAGACACAGCAAACATATAACAGCAGCTGTTTTTATCGTCATACTTTGTATGCTCGCAGCCTGCCGCAAGGACGAAATGATAATGCCAGCCGAATATGACCGGTTGCCCATAGAAGCATCCTCTGACTGCAACCCAATAGGCATGTATCTGCTCAACGAAGGAAACATGGGCAGCAACAAGGCTACCATCGACTTTGCCGATTTTGCCAACGCCACCTATGCCCGCAACCTTTATCCCGAACGTAATCCTACCGTAATCAAAGAACTGGGCGACGTAGGCAACGACATACAGATATACGGCAGCAAGCTCTATGCCGTCATCAACTGCTCACACAAGGTAGAGGTCATGGATGCCCATTCGCTAGTACGCATAGGGCAGATTGATATACCCAATTGTCGCTTTATACGTTTTGCCGACGGTAACGCTTATGTTTCGGCTTACGTAGGGCCTGTAGCCATAGACCCTGAAGCCCAACCGGGAGCAGTCTATCGTGTAGATACTGCGACACTAACTATTACGGCCAAGACAACCGTAGGTTACCAGCCCGACGAACTGGAAATATTGGGGAAATATATCTATGTAGCCAATTCGGGCGGATACCGTGCTCCCAACTACGACAATACTGTATCGGTAATAGAAATAAACAGCATGCGGCAAGTACAGAAAATACCTGTAGCCATCAATCTGCACCGCATACGTAAGGATAAATACGGTAAGTTGTGGGTCACGTCGCGTGGCAACCAAAGCTCAATACCGTCACGCCTTTTCGTCATGGAAAAGCAAAAAACAGATTCCTATGAGATGAGCGTGACAGATACCTTAGACATTCCATGCTCCGAAATGTGCATCCAAGGCGACTCTCTCTATTTCTATAGTTTAGCCTGGGACAATACAGATGGGAAAAACATCGTGTCTTATGGCATTATAGACATACGCACACGACAACTACTTACCAACCATTTCATCACCGACGGAAGTGAGAAAGAGATAGAAACGCCCTACGGCATACAAGTCAATCCGCAAAATGGCGACATATATATCACCGATGCCAAGAATTATGTATCGAGCGGTATGTTGCACTGTTACAGCCGCGAAGGGAAGAGAAAATGGAGCATTCGTACCGGCGATATTCCGGCACACATGACTTTTTTATACCGATAAAAAATGAAAAAAGCACTTATACTTTTATGTGGACTGATTGGCCTGCTAACCTCTTGCCAAGATGAGATTCCTATGGTAAGTTTAGGCATCGATGATGCTTATGCCATAGAGCGGATGAAAGCTCTCACACTGCATCCCGAATTTCCTGGCGAACGTTACGAATGGTATATGCAAGACCAACAGGGGGTAGACTCGTTAGTATCTACAGAGAGAGACTATACCTTTATCAGCGCCTATACAGGACAATATCACCTGAAACTACAAATCATAGACCCTACCAATCCCATAGAACACCACGTCAACATCACCGTTTGGGAAGAAGAGGTTGCATACAGCCGTTATATTGCTACGGTATACGAATACCGCCCGGCTCCGGGACAATTCGTAAACCAATTGCCCCAATATCAGGATGGAGATACAGAGGAAAAAATGCGACAAAAAGCCGAAGAGTATATCGCAGGCACCAATAACCGAGCTATCTCGCTGGGAGGATATGGCGGATATGTTACTTTCGGATTTGACCACACGGTCGTAAATGTTCCAGGTCAGAAAGACTTCAAGATACTTGGTAACGCTTTCTACGGAGGCTCTGGTCTACAAACCGGCGGTAGTGCCGAGCCGGGCATTGTCATGGTATCGTTCGACAGTAACGGAAACGGTATTCCCGATGACGAATGGTACGAATTGGCCGGTAGCGAATACTATAAACCCGAGACGCAGCACCACTATACCATTACCTACCTGCGTCCGTCAGCCGACCATGTGGCCACACCCATTACGGGTACGGCTATCACCGATTCATCATACATCCGTTGGGACGATAACGACGGCAACACAGGTTACATAGCTCGAAATAGCTTTCACCGTCAAGAGTATTTTCCACAATGGCTTGCCGACGAACAACTCACATTTACCGGCACTCTGTTAGCCAACAATGCAGTTGACGAGAGCGGCAAGGGCTCATACTACGTACTGAATACCTACGACTGGGGATATGCCGACAATCACCCAAACGATGCCGAAGAGAAGGTCAGTTTCGACATAGCATGGGCGGTCGATGCTGAGGGTCATAAAATAAATTTGCCCGGAGCAGACTTTATCCGCGTATATACAGGAGTCAACCAGCAATGCGGATGGATAGGTGAGATTTCTACCGAAATAACAGGTGCCGAGGATTTGCATGTTGTCGATTTCTCTACCACTATGCAATAACCTTTGCCACCAAAGCCACGCGAACTAACTCATAAAATGTAGCTCCTGCAATACGTGGCGTATTTTTTCATAGGTAACATGGCGAGTAGGTACAAGTGGCAGACGCAACTTGTTTTCTATAAATCCCATAGCATTGAGCAGGCATTTCACGCCGGCAGGATTGCCATCGACAAAGAGCAGACTGAAAAGCTCGGTAAACCGGTGATGAATAGCAAGAGCATGCGAGAAATCTCCATTAAGGGCAAGTCGTACCATACGGCTGAACTCTTTGGGAAAAGCATTACCTACAACCGATATGACGCCTTCAGCACCCAATGTAATAAGAGGGAATGTAACACCATCGTCACCTGATATGACCTTAAACTCGGCAGGCTTATTCTTGATAATATCATCCATCTGAGTAATATTACCCGAAGCCTCTTTTACCGCTATAATATTGTTACAATCGCGTGCCAAACGCAAGGTAGTTTCGGCTGTCATATTCACACCTGTACGACCAGGCACATTGTATAAGATGACAGGCAATGGCGATGCTGCTGCTATGACTTTATAATGCTGATAAATACCCTCTTGCGATGGTTTGTTATAATATGGAACTACCGACAGAACGGCCTCAAATCCATTGAGATTATCGCTTTGCAGGTGTTGTGTAACATAACGTGTATTATTACCCCCCATACCCAATACTAACGGAATACGGCCATGGGTACGCTCCAAGACAAATTGCTTGATTTGCTCTTTCTCTTCTTCAGTAAGCGTTGGTGTCTCGGCGGTTGTCCCCAACACGACAAGATAATCGGTTCCGTTCTGTATAAGATACTCTATAAGACGAGCCAACGCATTAAAGTCGATGCTTTCGTCTTCCTTGAAGGGAGTAATCAAAGCCACTCCCATACCGCTGAGATTTATTCTTGACATACTGATACTTATTCGCTGTTACACTTTTGCAAAGTTAAAAAACTGTTTGGTTATACCATAGAGCTTGTACCAATAAATATAACACGAGTTTCTGTGAAAAATACCGCTACTATTTTGCAGAGGACGCTTCAGGAACATCGGAGGAGTCACCTCCTATCTTGCTCCAATAAAACAATATCTCTTGCAAGAGCAATACTACCCCGGGGTTATCGTTACGACGTATGGCAAGGTCGTACGGCACATTGCGTTGCATTGTATCTACAACACCTATCTTCATGCGAGCATCGCTTCGTGCAGCCAAAAACTGCATTGCAGGATTTCTGGGAGCAAGGTCTATTAAAACATCGGCTTCCATGGCATCAAATTGCTCTATCTCTCTCTTCGATGGTAGAGGCAGCCACCCCATGTAACGCCGGCATATATAAAGAGTAGTACCGGGTAAGGGATTCTCTACCGAGGGACGTGCCACCGTACGTATGACCCATATCACACTCTTGCCTTCGGTTTCCCATTGTTGAGCTATATCGTGCAATACCGGTACATCGGCTGCATCGACAAGCACCATAATGGTACGAGCCTGCGCATAGGCAACAAAATCGGCTTTGCGCTTACGCTCCCACGCTTGTACAATTTTCCTGCGGGTTATAAAATCTATCATGCCATTGATTATTTAAGGGTTTGTACCGTTTATCTTACGAAGGAACTCATCTTCCGAGATAATCTCTACACCCAGGCGTGTAGCCTTTTCCAACTTGGCAGGCCCCATATTATCACCCGCCAACAAATACTTGGTAGCGCCCGATACCGAAGCTACATTGCGACCGCCGTATTGTTCTATCATGGCTTTATACTCATCGCGTGTATGATACTTGAATGTACCGCTTATGACAATAGCAGCACCATCAAATACATTTGTGCGCATTTCTACAGGAGTGCTTTCCTCTACCTCCATAGACAGGCCATATTGCGCAAGTCGCTCTATGAGCAAAAGATTGTCTATATCGCTCATATATTCCATCACACTGTGCGCAATGCGTTCACCTATATCTGGTACAGCCATCAGCTCCTCGACTGTCGCCTCACGTAGTTTCGTCATTGAGCCGAAGGCTGTTGCAAGACGTTTGGCTACCGTCTCTCCCACAAATCTGATACCCAATGCATACAAGACACGTACAAAAGGCACGCTCTTGGAGCGCTCTATAGAGCGTATAATATTCGATGCCCACTTGCGCCCCTGCAATTTCAAGGCTGCCACATCGTCGATGGTAAGTATATACAAATCAGCGACGTTTCGCACCATACCCCGTTCGTAGAAAGCGGCAATAGTTTCGGGGCCAAGGTCTTCGATATTCATCGCCTTACGGCTGATAAAATGTTCGATACGCCCCTTGATTTGCGGCGGACAGTGGTTGCTGTTGGGGCAATACCATGCAGCCTCGCCCTCTTCCCGCACCAACGCGGCACCGCACTCGGGACAATTTTTTACAAATTGTACCGGTTTACTGTCGGGACGACGTTTATCGGCATCGACAGCCGTTATCTTCGGTATAATCTCTCCACCTTTCTCTACATGCACCATATCGCCTATGTGCAAGTCTAAAGAGCGTATAATATCTTCATTATGAAGACTAGCCCGCTTCACAATAGTACCCGAAAGCAAGACCGGCTCAAGATTGGCCACAGGAGTAACAGTACCCGAACGACCTACCTGAAAGTCAACCGACTTAAGCTCTGTCACAGCTTCTTCTGCCTGGAATTTGTAAGCGATAGCCCAGCGCGGCGATTTGGCAGTATAACCCAATTCGCGCCGCTGTTCCAACGAAGCTACTTTCAGAACAATGCCATCGGTAGCTACCGGCAAACTATGCCGTGCCACATCCCAATAGTCGATATACTCTTTTACATCTTGCAACGTATACAGTTCGCGCATGGCATCGCTTATTTTGAACCCCCACTGATGGGCAAGTTGCAAATTTTTATAGTGGTCGTCGCTGGGCAACTTGTCACCCAACAAATAATAAAAGTATGCATCCAGACCTCGAGAAGCCACCACGGCCGGATTTTGCAATTTAAGTGTACCGGAAGCTGCATTACGAGGATTGGCAAACAACGGCTCTTCTTGTCGTTCTCGTTCCTCATTGAGCGCGTCGAATGATTTCCAGGGCATAAGCACTTCTCCCCGTATCTCAAAAAAGTCGGGATATCCATTGCCTCGCAACACAACAGGAATAGAACGTATGGTGCGGACGTTGCGGGTCACATCATCGCCGCGTATACCATCTCCTCGAGTCACAGCACGTATCAACCGACCTTTTTCATAAGTCAAAGAGATTGATGTCCCGTCAAATTTCAGTTCTCCTACCAGATGAAATTGCGTATCGCCAAGGGCATGCCGCACTCTCTCATAAAATGCAGCAACCTCTTCTATGGAATAGGTATTCGAGAGCGACAACATAGGATAGGTATGCTCTACTTGCTCAAATGCCTGACTAATATCACTACCGACATGCCGTGTCGGCGAGTCGGGTGAAGCATATTGCGGATATTGGGCTTCGAGTTGTTCCAACTCGTGCATCAACCTATCAAACTCACGGTCGTCTATCGTAGGAGCATTCAGCACATAGTAGTTGTAGTTATGCTCGTCGAGAATCCTACACAGATAGGCCATTCTTTCTTGGGGGTCAAAATTATTCTCCATCATATTGCAAAGATACGTCATGCCCTACAAACATAAGCTACCGAATAAGTAAAAAAGAACAAAACAAATCTTGCAAAAACCTCTATTTCCCTTTATCGAAGAAATAAAAACGAGCGGAAACATCGCGACAATATCACTGTCTCCCTGGCAAATAAAATACTTGAAATAAGGAGCAAACTGTAATATCTCTACCGATAACCGTCGAGAGCGGCTTGCAAGCGTGCTACCATCTCGTCACGCAATCGAGTCGGAGCCACCACCGTCACTTCTCGACCCAACGAAAGTAACTCTTGTATAAGGTCGTAAGTGACATACATCTTATAACGGAAAGTCACCCAACCGTCGTGCGTCTCTAACTCCTGCTGCGAATGATGCAACGGTAGAGCCCTGAAATATTGCGCTTGCCGCAGAGAAACCTGCAACACAATGTTTTGAGGCACCTCATCACCTCGCATCACCCCAAAACTATCGTAAAAATAACGAGCTGCATCAAAGTCGGCAGGATAGTGATATTCGTCGGCCGTCATAGAGATGTCGAGGATACGATCGAGTGCATAAGTCTTTATTTTCTGCTCTGGGCGGTTCATTCCTACTACATACCAACGACGGCGGAAAGCCTTGACAAAATAGGGCTCCAACTCCACAATTTTAGCCTCGGCATTCCAAAAAGCATGGTAGGAAAACCGTACTACTCTACTTGCCTGCATAGCAGCGACAAGCGTTTCAAGATAGTCATACCCCGACGGTATCTGCTCAGGCAATACCCGCGAGGCAATAGAAACTCCACCCTGCAACAGATGATTGACCGACAACAAATCGTATATCCATTGCCGCATGTCGCCGGTAGCCTCAGCGCCGTCTGACTCTATGTAATACTCATATGTAGCGGCATCATACGCAATGTTTACATCAAAAAGAGCCTCGGTTTTCTCTTTATAGTTGGCAAATGTTCGGCGACTCATAGACATACCGTCCGACCACTCGCTCTGTCGCCACAAACGATCTACTTCGGCACGTGTGATACGTTTGTAACGCCACAAGGTATTGAAGAACCACAAATAACGATAGAATGCCGACTGTCCCATATAGCGTCACACTATAGTCACCGGCGGCTTACGCTCGCCGAAACATTGTGATAAAACCGGTGCAAAAGGTGTAGGAAAACTACGGGCTCCGGCAGGACAGCCTTTTACACAAGCACAGCATTTAATGCAAAGCGTGGCATCGGTGTTTAACTCATCACCAGCTGCAATAGCCCCTACCGGACATACTCCTACACAACTACCGCAATGGGTACACATGTCGAGCGCTGTCGTTGGTGCTATCGGTAGCGGTGCCACCTTGCCCTGCTGCAACGAAACGATAAACTCGGCAAAACGTTGTTTTGAAAGTGGCGAACTTTGCGGCTCCTGTACACCGGTCACATCGACAGCCACTGGCTCTGTCTCGGCATCGAGTTTACGACGTATTGCTATCCCCCACTCTCGGGCCATAGCCCGGTCGGCATCATCGGGGCGACCTGCTGCAATAGGATAACGCGCCGAACTATATGAATGCTCTCCCACAAAAGCCCCCGCTGCTACAATTACAAAGCCCCGGGAGGCTATGAAATCGGCAAGTTGAGTCAATGCGCCCTCATAAGCACGATTACCATACAACACAATGACAACGGCCGGTGTACCATCGCCCTGCAACTGCTGCATACGCTGTAAAGCTATCGGCGCTACATGTCCTCCATAAACAGGTGCGGCCACAATAAGCAACTCATTACGCCCACACTCCAAGGAGGTAGCCTCACTATACGTTACATCGACATGGTGTATCGCGTAACCCGTTGCCTCGGCAACAGCACGAGCTACTTTCCGTGTTGTTCCGGTAGGCGAAAACACTACTGTTGTGCATGATGTTATATTCATATCTCACCTGTTTTTATTATACCTTATACACAAAGATATAAAATAGACCCGAAAAAAGTGCAACCGTCAAAATGAAACATCGCTTTTTGTAAGCTACGCTTTGCATTGGAGGTGTCGACATCTTTTTTTTATATCTATTAAAGAAAAAATTCTTTAATTTGGCATCCCCTTGCGGAATTTGTATTACTTTTGCAGTGCCTACAACAAGGCACAGTTTGGTAAAAAAGATTCTGATTTATAATAACAAAGTCAAACATTAAAACAATGGCTACATTAGACTTAACAAAGTACGGGATTACCGGTGCAACCGAAGTTTTGCACAATCCCACGTATGAGCAACTCTTCAAAGAAGAGACAAAAGCAGGCCTCGAAGGTTATGAAGTAGGTAAAGTTACCGAATTGGGTGCTGTTAATGTCATGACTGGTATCTACACCGGCCGTTCGCCCAAAGATAAATTCTTTGTTTACGATGAAGTATCGAAAAACACCGTATGGTGGACCTCTGATGAATACAAAAACGATAACAAACCCGTTTCTGAGGCTTCTTGGAAGGCTTTGAAAGAGCTTGCTATCAAAGAGCTCTCCAACAAACGTCTTTTCGTTGTAGATACTTTCTGCGGTGCTAACGAAAACAGCCGCCTGAAAGTACGTTTCATCGTAGAAGTTGCATGGCAAGCACACTTTGTAACCAACATGTTCATCCGTCCTACTGCCGAAGAATTGGCCAACTACGGTGAACCCGATTTCGTTGTTTACAATGCATCGAAAGCCAAAGTTGAAAACTGGAAAGAGCTTGGCCTCAACAGCGAGACTGCCGTTGTATTCAACCTCACCAGCAAAGAGCAAGTTATCATCAACACATGGTACGGCGGTGAGATGAAGAAAGGTATGTTCTCTATCATGAACTACCTGCTCCCGTTGCGTGGCATCGCCTCGATGCACTGCTCGGCCAACACCGATATGAACGGCCAGAACACAGCTATCTTCTTCGGTCTTTCTGGTACCGGCAAAACTACGCTCTCTACCGACCCGAAACGTCTGCTTATCGGCGACGACGAGCACGGATGGGACGATGAAGGTGTATTCAACTTTGAAGGTGGTTGCTATGCCAAGGTTATCAACCTCAGCAAAGAGAACGAGCCCGACATCTACAACGCCATCAAACGCGATGCCCTTTTGGAAAACGTTACAGTACACGAAGATGGTACAATCGATTTCGCCGATAAGTCGGTAACCGAAAATACCCGTGTTTCTTATCCTATCTACCACATCAAGAACATTGTAAGACCTCTTTCTAAAGGTCCGGCTGCCAAGAGTGTTATCTTCCTCTCGGCCGATGCTTTCGGTGTGTTGCCTCCCGTATCAATTCTGACACCCGAACAAACCAAATACTACTTCCTCTCGGGCTTTACTGCTAAATTGGCAGGAACAGAGCGTGGTATTACCGAGCCTACTCCTACTTTCTCGGCTTGCTTCGGTGCTGCATTCCTTTCGTTGCACCCCACCAAATATGCCGAAGAGTTGGTTAAGAGAATGAAACAATCGGGCGCTAAGGCTTACCTCGTAAATACAGGCTGGAACGGTAGCGGCAAACGTATCTCTATCCGCGATACTCGTGGTATTATCGATGCTATCCTCAACGGTTCTATCGAGAAAGCTCCGACAAAACAAATACCTTACTTCTCATTCACAGTTCCTACCGAACTGCCGGGTGTCGATTCTGCTATCCTCGACCCGCGTGACACATACAAATGTGCTTGCGAATGGGATGAGAAAGCCAAAGATTTGGCTTCTCGCTTCATCAACAACTTCAAGAAATTTACCACTAACGAAGCTGGTAAGGCTCTTGTTGCTGCCGGTCCTCAACTCTAAGAGTTCTTTTGCTTCATATAAAAGAGCGGCTAAAAAGTCTTCACGGCTTTTTAGCCGCCTTTTTTATTTTTGACATAACTCCAATAGCAACGGTAAATAACGCCGCCTGCCATCTTAATTCATGCGCATCCAAACACGGCATCGACAACCTACTAAAAAGGCTGCACAAAGGCGTAACAACACCTCCATGCAGCCTGTATAAAAACGTAACGACACGATTATTTCTTCTCCGACTTCAACAAGTCGCGAATCTCAGTAAGCAGCTTCACCTCATCGCTCACTACCGGCTGAGGAGCCGGAGCGGGAGCCTCTTGCTTTTGCTCTTTAGACGACTGCATTTTCCGCATAACGTTAGACATAATGCGTATCAACAGGAATATCGAGAAAGCTATTATCAAGAAATCGATAATCGTTTGTAAAAAAGCACCATAGTTGAGTGTGACTGCAGCTGCGCTATCGGTAGCTTCCTTGAGTGTGACACTCAAGTCCTTAAAATTCACACCGCCTACGAGTAATCCTATGGGGGGCATTATTACATCAGAAACCAGCGATGATACAATCTTTCCGAACGCACCACCTATAACAACACCCACAGCCATGTCTATCACATTACCCTTGAGGGCAAAAGCCTTGAAATCTGACAAAAACGTACTTTTCATATCTATATAATTTGATGATTTTTACATCGTACAACAAGCCATCATTCCCCTACAGAGAATCATTGCCCTTACCAAATACAACAAAAACACGGCTTACAACTGTTGTAAAAACAAAGATAAACAATATTGCGAAAAACGCGTCCCGAATATTACGGAATAAAATAACAACCAGCCATATACACCACTCCTTTTCTACTACACACATTACGAGGCTGCGACCGAATATTTAGCTCTGTCACAGCCCCGCAATATATAACACGAGAAAACTACCTTTCAATCGGGCGCGGCAGCTCTCACGCAACACGCCTACATGCCCTCGATATAAGATACCGTGTAACCTATTATGCCACCTCCGGTACTCACAATCTCGTCATGTACAAAAAGCCTTAGATAATTATAATCTTCTACATAGATAACTTCGGTACCAACCCATATTCCAGTTCTCCATCTTACTACGTATCCATGTCCTACAAACACAGAAACTTCATCCGACCATCCAGAACTAGGCACATCGGTAATATATCCTAAGCCTCCTACTTTGCCTACGGATGCAATACCAACATCATAATGCTCGTCAGAATAGCCATTATAAGCAGTATAATCAAAATTATTAGCAGAATTAATATATACATACGCATAACCACCTTGATTATTTTTGTCCATATAAATCGTCGTACTCCCATTATCGCCATTCCTCATCTTTACGGTAATACTGCCGGGCAGAGGTGTATCGGTACTACTGCCATTAGGTCCCTCTTTTTCGCAACTTGTCATGGCCACACCCAAGGTCATTGCCACCAGACACAAGGTCATAAATGTTCTTAGTTGTTTCATTTTACCATTTGTTTTAGATGCCTGCCTTCCCCT